>ENA-ORTY01001411-ORTY01001411.1-human-gut-metagenome-genome-assembly--contig:-NODE-1411-length-26743-cov-3.052720_pt1 | contig 26743 bp, 27 predicted proteins | sample MGYA00241917_ERZ509198 | MGnify/ENA primary metagenome ERZ509198 (study PRJEB26280, sample SAMEA2338857) | human gut metagenome | biome: human gut; feature: human-associated habitat; material: faeces...
CAGAGAGCCCCGAGGCAACATTTACGACCGCGCTGGAGGTCGATTCCAACGACCGCGACGGCCTGATGCTGGACGTAGCGACGATTTTAACGAGCCTGCGGCTCCGCATGAACGAGATGTCCGCCCGCTCGGTCGGAAGCGGAAGGGCGCTTGTGAGTCTGGTCTTTCAGGTGCACAATCTCACGGAGCTTCAAAACGTCATGGCGCGGCTGCGCGGCATCTCGGGTGTGAGCGCGGTCCGGCGCGCGGAAGGATAAGGTGGTTTTATGAAGGCTGTTGTTACGCGGGTCAATTCCGCGTCTGTTTCGATTGACGGCGAGATCCACGGCAAAATCGGGAGGGGCTTTTTGATCCTTCTCGGCGTTGCGCCGGAGGATACGCCGGAAAAATGCAAAAAGCTTGCTGAAAAAATTCTGGGGCTCCGCGTGTTCCGGGATGAAAACGACAAGATGAATCTGTCGCTCTCCGATGTCGGAGGAGAGGTTCTGGTTGTGAGCCAGTTTACGCTCTACGGCGATGTGAGCCACGGCAGACGGCCGAGCTTCATCGGCGCCGGCAAGCCCGACATCGCCATCCCGCTCTATGAGCAGTTTCTTTCCGAATGCGAGCGGCTGGGCTTCCCGCCGCAGCACGGCGAGTTCGGCGCGGATATGCTGGTCACGTCCGAAAACGCGGGGCCGGTCACGCTGATTGTCGACACCAAGGATTTAAAGTAGAGGCACACCGTATGAAAATGATTACCTTACCGCTCGGCGCTTTGGAAACCAACTGCTATGTGGTGTATGACGAGGCATCCAAGGCCTGCGCGCTTGTTGACCCCGGCGCAATGCCGCAGACGATTCTCGATACACTGGAGAAAAACGAGCTGGCGCTTCAGAAGATATTCCTGACGCACGCGCACTTTGACCACACAGGCGCGCTGCGCGCGCTGCACGAAAAATTCCCGGATGTCCCCATCTATGTCAATGCGCAGGACACCGACGAGACGCTCAACATGAGCCAGGGGAACCTTGTCTATACCGACACGTTTTTAGACGGCGATGAAATTTCCATGCCGCCGCTTACCTTCCGTGTATTAGCAACGCCCGGCCACACGCGGGGCTCTTCGTGCCTCATTTGCGGCGATACCATTTTCTCGGGCGACACGCTTTTTGAGGGCTGCTGCGGCAGGACCGACCTTCCGGGCGGCGACGGCGCGCAGATGCTGGCGTCTCTCAAGCGGTTGGCCGAGCTTCCGGGCGACTATCATGTGCTTCCCGGCCACGGCGGAGACACGACGCTCGAGCGTGAGCGCCGGACGAACTACTACATGCGCGAGGCCATGCGCGTATGAAGCTGTTACTCATCGGTCACACCGAACGCTACCCCGTCGAGCAGCTGCAGATGCAGCTGTTCCCGGACGAGCCGTCGGAATTTGTGACACAAAGCTTTACGGGAGACGGCACGGTGTCGTCTCTTTCGCGCGGTAAGAAGTATCTCACCGCAACGGCCAAGGTGACGAAGGGCGGGAAAACAGGCTTTGCTTCCCGCAGAATTCCTCTGGAGAACGCCGACGTGCGCATGACGCGGCGGATTTTGCAGCAGAGCTACTACTTAGCCGCGACGAAGGTGCTCGGCACCGTTCCCCCGTGGGGCGCGCTCTCCGGGGTCCGGCCGACGAAGCTATCGACCAAATGCATGCTGGAGGGCGGCTCGGAAAAGGACGCGGCAAAGCTTTTAGAGAAAACGTATTTTGTCACACCCGAGCGGAGCCGTCTCTGTGTCGACGCGTCGAAGCACACGCTGGAGGCCGCGAAACTTCTGGAGCCGGGCGACTTATCCGTCTACATCGGCATTCCCTTCTGCCCGACGAGGTGCTCATACTGCTCGTTTGTGAGCGAGTCGATCGAGCGCTTCGGTGCGTTCCTGCCGCCTTACTTAGAGGCGCTGCATCGGGAAATCGCGTACACGGGTAAGCTTCTGGCGGATTCCGGCTACCACATCCGCTCTTTATACATGGGCGGCGGCACGCCGACGACACTCTCCAGCGCGCAGATGAAGGACCTGCTTCGCGCCATCAAAGACAGCTTCGATCTCTCGCGCTGCCTCGAGTTCACCGTCGAGGGCGGGCGGCCGGACACACTGGACGAAGAAAAGCTGCGCGTGATTCACGACGGCGGCGCGACGCGCATTTCGATCAATCCCCAAACGATGGCGGACGACGTGCTGGCCGCTGTCGGGCGGAAGCATACGGCCGCACAGACAGTAGAGGCGTTCCGGCAGGCGCGCGCGGTAGGCTTCGAGGATATCAATATGGATTTAATCGCAGGCCTTCCCGGGGACACGCCCGAGAAATTTGCCGGCTCCATCGCGCAGGTGCTGGCCTTAAACCCCAGCAATGTGACCGTTCATACGCTGGCGCTCAAAAAGGGCGCGAATCTGTTCCAGAACCGGACGGCGCTTCCTACAAATGAAGATGTCTCTCAGATGCTCTCCGGCGCGGAAACGTCGCTTCGGGCGCATAGTTTTGTACCATACTATCTCTACCGGCAGAAATACATGTCCGGCAGCTTTGAAAATACCGGCTGGTGCCGCCCTGGATTTACGGGCTGGTACAACATATACATGATGGAGGAGCTCCACACCATTTTGTCTCTTGGCGGCGGCGGCATGAACAAGATCAATCTCCCCGCCGGGCAGCTGGAGCGCTTCCACAATCCAAAATCCCCGCAGGACTACATTGCGCGCATCGATACGATTCTGCATCAGAAGGACGAAATTTTTGAAATTCTGCATAAGCTTGCGCAGCAGCCTGCACCCAACGAGGAGGAATGCGAATGAATACGCTGTTTTCCCATGTCTGCGTCGTCACAATGGACGACCGGATGTCCGTCTGGACGGACGCGTTTGTCGGCGTGACCGACGGTAAGATCAGCTATCTCAGCAAGCACGCGCCGGAGGAAAAGCCCGATCAAATCATCGACGCAACCGGTATGGTCTTAATGCCCGGCCTCATCAACTGCCACACGCACCTTCCGATGCAGCTGCTGCGCGGATACGCGGACGACTTGAAATTGCAGGAATGGCTCAACGACTACATTTTCCCGCGCGAGGACCGGCTGGACGGCAGATGCGTGCGCGCGGCGACTACGCTGGCCGTGGCCGAATGTTTGAAATTTGGCGTGACGAGCGTGTCCGACATGTACTATTTCTGCGACGATATCTGCGACGTCATTGCCAAGTCCGGCATGAAGGCAAATATCTCGCGCGGGACATCGATGTTTTTGGGCGACGATTTTGACTTTGAGAAATTCCCCGCCTGTCAGGAGCTGGTCGCGCTCAAAGAGAAATGGCACAATTACGACGGCGGCCGCATCAAAATTGAAGCCTCCATCCACGCCGAATACACCTCGACCTATCAGCTCTGGGACGCGCTTTCCGAGTTCTGCATCAACGAGGGGATCGGAATGCAGGTGCATGTGTCGGAGACGAAGCTGGAGCACGACCAGTGCGTCGAGCGCTACGGGTTAACGCCTGCGCAGGTGCTCGACTGCCACCATGTTTTCGACGTTCCCACGACGGCGGCGCACTGCGTCCATTTAACGCAAGAGGATATGAAGCTCCTCGCCAAGCGGCGTGTGAGCGCGGTGCACTGCCCGGTCAGCAACCTGAAGCTCGCTTCCGGCTGCGCGGATGTGATGGGCATGGTGAAGGCCGGCATGAACGTCTGCCTCGGCACGGACTCTGTCGCGTCCAACAACAATCTCGATCTTTTTGAGGAGATCAAGGCCTGCACGCTGATGGCCAAGGCGAAAACGGGCGACCCGACCGCCATTCCGGCGGAGGCCGCGCTCATGATGGCGACGGTCTGCGGCGCGAAGGCGCAGGGGCGCGAAAAGGAGTGCGGGCAAATTAAGCTCGGCATGGACGCAGACCTGATTCTGCTCGATTTCACGCAGCCGCATCTCATCCCGTGCCACAATGTGCTCTCGAACCTTGTCTATAGCGCGTCGGGCCACGATGTGGTGATGACGATGGTGCGCGGCCAGATTCTCTACAACGCTGGGAAGTTCCCGACGCTCGACCTTGCGGGCGCTTTAAAAGAGCTCCACGACTACGCCATTCCGAAGGTATTCTCCGATGATTCCGAGGAGGCCGCGCAATGAACGATCAGCCCATCAAAAAGCAGACGTTTTTACAGGGCACGGCAGTCCTCGCCATGGCGACGGTGCTGGTCAAGCTCATGGGCTTTCTCTTCAAGGTCCCGCTCAACAACATCATCGGCGAAGACGGCTTCGGCTACTTCAATACCGCCTACGACGTCTATAACGTCCTGCTCATGATCTCGACGACGGGTCTTCCCGTGGCTATGAGCCGCATGATCTCGCAGGCGCAGACGCTCGGGAACCACGCGCAGATTCGAAGAATCTATAAAACGTCTCTCTACGTGTTTCTGACCATCGGCGTGGTTGGAAGCCTCGGCATGCTGATTTTCTGCAAGCCCCTTTCCGTGATGGTCACGACAAACGAAAACTCGTGGGCGGCAATTGCAGCGCTCGCTCCGTGCGTGCTGCTTATCTGCCTTGTCTCCGCCTACCGCGGCTTCTTCCAGGGCCAGAGCAATATGACCCCAACGTCTGTCAGCCAGATTTTTGAGGCGGTGACGCGCCTTGTCGTCGGCCTTGGGCTTGCGTGGCTCGTGATGAAGCTGACGGGCGAAGCATATGTCCGCGCACAGGGAATTGCGCTTGCCCCGGGCGAAAGCGCGCGGGACTACGGTGACATCACGCTTGCCGCGGGCGGCGCGATCCTGGGCGTGACGCTCGGGAGCCTCATCTCCGCCGTGTACCTGCACTGCAAGTTCCGCCAGTCGAGCGCGATTCTCTCTATGGGCGGCGGGCAGGCCAAGTCCACCCGGAGCACGATGAAGGAGCTTCTTTCCATCGCCGTTCCCATCACGCTGGGCTCTGCCGGTCTTCAGATCATCAACCTCTTTGACACGATGATCTATATGCGCAGACTCACGGGCGCACTCCAATGGACAGAAAAAATGGCGGACTCGGCGAAGGGCGTCTATAACTTCTGCCAGACCGTGTTTGCGCTCCCCTGCTCGTTCATCCCGACGATCACGATTGCCGTCATCCCCGCCATCACGGCGTCGCTTACAAAGAAGGACCTGCGCGAGGCCAAATCCACCTCCGAGTCTGCCGTCCGGACGATGGCGCTGATCGCCATGCCGTGCGCGGCAGGTCTTTTCGTGATGGCGGAGCCCGTCATCCGGCTTCTGTGCTCGTCGTACTCGGAAGACCGCATTCAGCTGGCTGCGCCCATGCTGGCAATTCTGGGCCTGGCTGTCGTGTTCAACTCGCTTGTTCTTCTTCTCAACGCCATCATGCAGGCGCACGGCGATGTGACGACGCCCGTTATCAATATGCTGATCGGCGGCATTGTGAAGATCATCGTCAACTATATTTTGGTCGGTCAGCCGTCGCTCAACATCATCGGCGCGCCGATCGGAACGCTCGTCTGCTACATCGCAATTACCGCGCTCGACGTTGTCGCCATGCGGCGGCATATTTCCGCGCGCCCGACAATCTTCAAAAACATCGTCCGGCCGCTGATTGCCTCGGCTCTGATGGGCGGAGCAACGTTCCTCGTGTACCGGGTGCTCTCTTCCCGGCTTGGCTCATGGAAGCTTTCCTGCCTTGTGAGCCTTGCGTTCGCGGTGGTTTTGTACGCGGTTCTGGTCGTTGCGCTGCAGTGCGTGACGTACGAAGACTGCATGCTGCTGCCCAAGGGCGAAAAAATCGCGAAACTCCTGAAAATTCAGAAAAAAAGTTGAACAAAAGCCTTGCGAAAGAGGGCGAATTATGATAAATTTTACTAGCAAAGATCGCTATGACTTTGCCGATCTTCAGCGGCTTGTCGAGGTTCTCCGCGCACCGGGCGGCTGCCCGTGGGACGGCGCGCAGACCCACCTTTCCATCCGGCGAAATTTCCTGGAAGAAGCTTACGAGGCCTGCGAGGGCTTCGATCTGGACGATCCGGCGCATATGCGCGAGGAACTCGGAGATGTGCTGCTTCAGGTTCTGTTCCACACCGATATTGAGCGCGAGGCAGGCCGCTTCACGCTGGATGACGTGTGCGACGCGGAGTGCAAAAAGCTGATTTTCCGCCATCCTGCGCTCTTCGGCGGCGAAGCCAAGAGTTGGGACGAGGTCAAGCAGCAGGAAAAGGGTCAGACGACCGTCACCGAGACGTTGGACGGCGTAGCGCGTTCGCTGCCTGCAACGTGGCGCAGCGAAAAGATTCAGAAAAAAGCTGCAAAGTGCGGCTTTGCCTGGGAATCGGCTGCGGAGTGTCTGGGTAAACTGGAAGAAGAGACGGCAGAGTTGCGGCATGCTATCGAAGAAGGGGTCGATCCTTCGGAGGAGCTGGGCGACATGCTGTTTGCCGCAGTCAATGTCGCCGCATTTTTGCAGAAGGACCCCGAGCAGGTTTTGCACGACGCCTGCGAAAAATTTATCCGCCGTTTTGGCGCAATGGAATCGGCCGCAAGGCAGGCTGGCCGCTCGCTGGATTCGCTCTCCCGCGAGGAACTGCTTTCGCTCTGGTCGCAGCAGAAGACCAAAGAGCAGAAAGATGCTGCCAAAGCTTAACAAAATACAGAAAAGAGGAAGTATCATGAATAAAACGGAACTGATCGCAGAGGTCGCCAAGAAGTGCGCCATGAGCAAGAAGGACGCGGAGAAGGCTGTCAGCGCAACGTTCGACACCATCGCGGAAGTGCTCTGCGCGGGTGACAAGGTGCAGCTCGTCGGCTTCGGCGGCTTCGAAACCAAGGCGCGCGAGGCTCGCATGGGCCGCAACCCCAAGACCAAGGAGCCCATCGAAATTCCCGCTACCACCGTTCCCGTCTTCAAGCCCGGCAAGGCGCTCAAGGACCAGATCAGCAAGTAATACGGACAATCGGGAAGGCTTCCGGCTTTCCCGATTTTTGTTTTGACAGGAGTACACCATCATGCGTTTGGACAAATATCTGAAGGTTTCCCGGCTCATCAAGCGCCGGACGGTTGCAAACGAGGCGTGCGACAACGCGCGCATTTCGGTAAACGGCAAGCCCGCGAAGGCAAGCTATGACGTGAAGGTCGGAGACCAGATCGAAATCGCTTTTGGCTCCAGGACGCTCAAGGTCGAGGTTCTGGCCGTGGCCGAAGCTGTGCGCAAGGACGACGCGTCCGCCATGTACAAGGAAATTTAAGTTCCAGCTCATATTGCGCTCTCCCCCGCCGTATACTGTATCATCCGGCAGGTGAAGGAGGGGCACTATGGGAACGGAAAACGCGCTGCAAGCGCCGCATCAGCTGCAATTGGACAGCCGTTCGCGGCTTCATATGACGGGGGTCATCGAAGTGGAGAGCTTCGACGAGGCAACCATCGTCCTCACCACCACGCGCGGGACGCTCATCGTGCGAGGCGAGAATCTTCATTTGCAGCTTCTGCGCCTGGATGGCGGCGAAGTGCTGGTCGACGGAACGGTCGATTCTCTCAGCTATGAGGACGCGGCGCCCGCCGGAGGCTTTTTCGGGCGGCTGTTTGGCTGATGGAGCTTCCGGTTCTTTTTCAGGCGGAGCAGTTTGCGCAGGCCTTGCTTCTTGGCGGGCTGCTCGGCCTCGTCTATGATCTTTTGCGCGCGCCGCGAAGGTTCCTCCCGAAGCTCGGGACAATGCTGGACGCGCTGTTTCTGCTGCTGCTTTTTTTGTCCCTGCTCGGCTTTGCGCTCTATGTGGGGCAGGGACAGTTCCGACTGTTTTTCTTTCCGGGGATTCTCCTTGGCGCGGCGGGATATTTTCTCGCGCTGAGCCCGGTTGTTCTGCGGGCTTTGACCGGGCTTCTCCGGTGTTTTGGGCAGTTTTTGCATACGATCTTGCAGCCGGTACGGTTCTGCGCAAAAAAATTTTCAGTTTTTTTGAAAAACCTCTTTGCAAGAAGCAAAAAATGGGGTACAATTATCGATAAGATATTTCTACGCCGCGCGGATTCGGAAAGGGGCAAGGCACAGCATGAAATTCGTCAAGTCTTCCCTTCTGGTGAAGCTCGTCATCCTGATTCTCGTGGTTTACGCGACGGTGACGCTGGTGTCGCTTCGGCAGCAGATCAACGAGAAAAACGAACAGGAAGCGATTCTCAACAGCTCGATCGCTTCCACCCGGCAGGAAAACAACCGCCTGCAGGACTCCATCGACGCACTGGGCACGGACGAGGGCGTGGCCGCCGTCGCGCGGGATAAGCTCGGCATGGTCGAAGAGGGCGATATCATCTTTTACGATGTGGGCGAATGATGGCATACCGTTCCGGAAGAAGCTGCTTCTTCCCGGGATAGAATAAGATGGGAGAACAAAACGAACATATGGAGCTTACAGTTGGAGCAGTTGTGGAAGGCAAGGTCAAGAGTCTGACAAAGTTCGGCGCGTTTGTTGCGCTACCGGACGGGTCAACCGGCATGGTACACATCTCAGAAATCGCCCACGCCTACGTCAACGACATTCGCGAGCATCTGACCGAGGGTCAGGACGTGAAGGTCATGATCATCAGCCGGGAAAACGGAAAAACCAATCTTTCCATCAAGCGCACCCTTCCCGCGCCCAGCAAGCCGCAGTTTTCGCGCCCGCAAAGCCGCAGCTTCAACGGCGGCGCGCAAAGAAACCCCGGGCAGTCCGGCGAGCGTGCGTCCACGCCGCATCCGGCAAACAACTCGGCTGCCCAGCCGCAGCAGAAGTCGTTCGACGATATGCTCAAGCAGTTTATGACGGAGTCGAGCAGCAAAATGTCCTCCATCAAGCAGTATTCCGAGCACAAGACAAAGACCAGAAGAAGATGAAACTTGCGCCCTTTTTTCGGGAATGTCCGGGAAAAGGGCGTTTGATTTGAGGGTTTTATGAACATTCTGATTACCGGCGGGAGCCGGGGCATTGGCGCAGCGGCGGTGCGGCTGTTTGCTGCGCGGGGGGACCGGGTCTGGTTCCTGTATGAAAAGAGCTACGAGAAGGCACGGGCGTTATCGTTCGATACGGGCGCGGTTGGTATTTGCTGCGATGTGGCAGACGAAGCGGCGGTGCAGGCGGCGTTCCGGGAGCTGCCGTCCTTGGACGGGCTCGTCTGCAATGCGGGGATTGCACACTATGGGTTGATCTCCGAGATTACGCCGGACGCGTGGCGGCGGATTTTCGCAGTCAATGTCGACGGCGTGTTCCACTGCGTGCGTGCGGCGCTGCCGGGGATGCTCCAGAAGCAGGCCGGCGCGATTGTGACGGTGTCTTCGATGTGGGGGCAGGTCGGCGCGTCGTGCGAGGCGGCGTATTCGGCGACGAAGGGCGCGGTGCTGGCGCTCTCGAAGGCGCTGGCGCAGGAACTGGGGCCGAGCGGCATTCGCGTCAACGCAATTTGCCCGGGCGTCATTCAGACCGACATGTGCGCAAACGTTGCGCCGGAGGTGATGGAATCGCTTCGCGAGCAGACGCCGATTGAAAAGCTCGGGCGGCCGGAGGATGTCGCGCAGGCGATGGCGTATCTCATTGACGCGCCGTTCGTGACGGGGCAGGTTCTGGGTGTCAACGGCGGATTTGTGATCACGTAGCGCCGTCGTTGCCATTTTGCGTGCAACAAAGGTGCATATTTCTCCTGTAAGTGAAGGGGCTTCCCCAATTTTACTTACAGGAGGATTTTTTATGACCAGAACACAGAAGCTCGGCCTTTGCACGTGGCTGCCGGAGGACCCGGTCTGCCTTGCGGAGGTCAACGACAATTTCTCGCGTCTGGACACCAGCGGCGCGCGGGCGCTGCGTCAGGCAGAGGCGGGGCTCATCGCACTTGGCGGCGTAATGGCAGCGCAGGCGCATCAGGGCGGGCACGCGGCCTATTCCGACAGCATTCAGGCGGACGCGTTTTCGGACATGGAGCAGGTCGCAGACTACACAGGCGTGTATTTTCTGAACCAGTGCGGCGAACTGCTGACGGAGGGTGTGTCTGACGGCACGGTCTTCGGCAACGCGGCGGACAATGCCTTCAATGCAAGCGGCATTTCGCGCGCAACGCAGGTAACGCAAACTTGGGTGAAGCTCTTCAGTTTCTACCCCGACGCATACGGTACACTCTCTACGCTCAAGCTGCAATCGGTCGCCACGACCGGCTCGACGACCACGGCTGTCAAGCTCGCGATCTGGGATTCGGCGACGCGCGAGTCGCTGCTGGAAACAGAGCTCGCCACCATGACGCGCTCAGGCGGCACGGACGATCCCATCACCTTCAATACGCCCTTCCTGCTCGACCCGAACCGCAGATGCGACATGATGCTCTGGATCGAGTCGATGGCCGCGAGCACCTTTACGCTTAAATCCATCGTGTTCAGCGTCACGCCGGTCATCTATCAGGAGGGCAGCGTCTCACTGAACGCACGCACCCTTCCCGCCGGCTGCACGCATGCGGAAATTCTGCTCCACGCCTCGACCGAAACCGCACAGGCGGCCCTTCGCTTTGATTCCGGCGAATTTACCGCGCTCACGCCCACCCAGACCGTCTCAGATAAGCTCCCCGGCGGCACACGCTGCACGCTGCTGCGTTTCCGCGTCGATATTCCGGAAAACGCGCAGACCGCGCAGCTCAAGCTCACGCTCCCGAGCCAGAGCTGCAAAATCTATGATACCGCGCTCGTGCTGCTGTAGCTTTTGCCGCTGCGGGCCTTGACATTTGGGTAAAATCGGATATACTAAAGATAACGAGGGTGCTACCGGCAAACGAGCAGCTTCCCTAGCGATTGAAAAGAAGTAACCGCTGTCTTTGGGAAGAGTGGGCGGTTACTTCTTTTTGCTGTTACAGACCTTAATGACGAGGCCGATGACAGTGACCATGAGTATACAAAACTCGAATAAATCCGAATATGTAACCATAAGTCGCAGCCCCCCTTTCTATGTGTCGGAGGGCACAAAAAGACGTTTTACCCTCCGCAAATGCGGTGGGGAGCCGCCCGCTTGCCGTTTATCGGTAGCACCGGTATGACAATACCATAATTTGTCGGAAAATGCAAGTCCACTTCCAAGTTGGGGGCGGACTTGACATTTTTGGGAAAACAGGTATACTAAATACCATGAGGGTGCTGCCGACAATCGGGTAGATCCCCAATGATTACGAAAAGAAGTAACCGCTGGTTTGTGAGTCCGGGCGGTTATTTTTTTACCGTTGTGGGCCTTGGAGACAAGGACAAAAAAGAGCGTAAAATCGGATTTTCCAAGCATAAAACCATAGCCGCGGTCCGTCTTGCAGAACCGGAGGGCCGCAAAAGGGGAGGTCGCTGCGATGCGCAGGAAATATGGCAGCTCGCCGGCCGGGCAGGAGCAATGAGACGGCTGTGCCGGTTTGCGGCCGGCTTTGTGATCGGGTGCGCCGCGTGCGTCTGGTTCCTTCGAGGCAGTGCATGGACAGCGGCGGCAATTCTTGGTGCTCTGGCTGCGGTTCTGGCGGTGTGCCTTCTGAAAACGCGGCGGCAGGGCGTGCGGCTGACGCTTCTTGGCTTTGCAATCTCGCTCGTGTTCTGCGCGGGCTACCGGGCGGTGCTTCTTCGCCCGATCGAGGCCTTCTGCGCGCAAAATCAGGCGGAAATACAAGCCGAGGTTCTGGATTACCCGACGGCCTCGCGGTATGGAAGCGCTGTGCTTGTTAAGGTCAAGACCGGCGGGGCGGTGGTGAAGGCCGTTTTATACTACCAGCAGGACGCGGCGCTTTCGCCGGGAGATCAAATTTTCTGCACGGCGAAACTTCGCGCGGCAAGCCCGGACAATCTCGAGCGCGATGAATATTACGCCTCGCGCGGCGTGTGGGCGGTGCTTTCCGCGAAGGGGCAGATGACGGTTGCGAAGGAAAAAACGTCTTTTTGCCATCTTCCAGCGCTGGCGGCAAGGCGGCTCAAGGATGCGTGCCGGGCGGTTTTCCCGGAGGACGTTTCGGGCTTTTTGATCGCGCTTCTGACGGGCGACAAGCAGGGGCTGTCTTATTCTCTTAAAAATGATCTTTCCCGCAGCGGCATTTATCATGTCGTCGCGGTGTCCGGGATGCACGTGAGCCTGCTTGCAGGGCTTATCATGCTTCTTTGCGCGAACAAACGCACGCTCTGCGCAGCGCTTGGCATTCCTGCCGTCTGGTTTTTCGTGCTCCTGACAGGAGCGGGCGCGTCCAGCGTTCGGGCGGGGGTCATGCAGAGCGTGCTTCTGCTATCAGGCCTTGCAAGGCGGGAGCGCGACACATGGACGGCGTTTTCTCTCGCGGGGCTTTTGCTGCTGGCGGAAAATCCGTGGGCCATCCGGAACGTCGGGCTGCTGTTGTCGTTTGCCTCGACGGGCGGGATTCTGCTGTTTGCAAAGCCCCTTTATCACGCGATGGTCGAATCCAGGGCATATTCGCACCTTGAGGACAACCATCCGAAGCTTGCGCATGGGCTGAGGCCCGCGATTACCGCCGTGTGCTGTTCGATTGCGTCAAGCGCGTTTTCGCTTCCAATCTGTGCATACTACTTTAAATTGATGTCCGTGTCGGGCTTTTTGACAAACGCACTCTGCCTGTGGCTCGTGAGCGGAATTTTCTCCGCGGGACTCGTGACGGCAATCGCGGCCTGCGTGTGGAGCCCGATCGGGATCGGACTTGGGTGGCTTCTTGCGTGGCCGGCGCGGCTGGTGCTCGGGATGGTCCGCGGCATGGCGGGCCTTCCCTACAGCGCGGTTTCTTTGGAAAACCCATATGCCGCGGTCTGGACGGTGTTTTTCTTCTTCGCGGTCTGGCTGATCTGTCTGAGATCTAAAAAGCTCAGCGGCACAGTCGTTCTGCTCGCGCTCGGCGGGACGTTTGCCGTCTGTATGGGCCTTTCTGCGATGGACTACCGGAACGCGGGCTTCACATTCACGGCGCTGGACGTTGGGCAGGGGCAGTGCCTCATCTATACCGCCGATGGCGAGACGAGCCTTGTGGACTGCGGCGGCGCGCAGGACGAGAGCGGCGAGCTTGCCGCAAGGTATTTAGAGACGAACGGTGTGTTCCGCGTCGACCGGCTCATTTTAACGCATCCGGACGCGGACCACTGCAACGGTGCGGCGCAGCTGTTATCCAGAATTCGTGTCGATGTGCTTTACCTGCCGCTCCCGGCCATTCGCGAGGACGGCGCAATGCTCCGGACCATCCGGGAGGCTGCGCGGGAGGCCGGGACGCAGATCAAATTTGTCTGCGAGGACATGGAATTTGCGGCGGAGAATGGCCGCATTACAATTTTTCACCCTGATTTGCGCGAGAGCGGCAACAACGGCGGGCTTTGCGTCTTGGCATCGCACGAAAAATATGATATTCTAATAACCGGCGATCTGAGCCAGAACGCGGAGTACCGGCTTTTGTCGCGCTATGACTTGCAGGATGTCGAGCTGCTCGTCGCGGGCCACCACGGCGCGGCTACCTCGACCAGTGACGCGCTGCTGCAAAGAACCGGCGCATCAAGCGTCGTCATTTCTGTCGGCCGGGACAATTCCTACGGACACCCGGCAGCAGACACTCTTGCGCGCATTCAAAATACCGGCGCGGCAATTTACCGGACGGATGAACTGGGAACCATCGTCATCCGGGGAGGAACCTATGGCAAAGAAACAGGCGGCGGAAGTGGCCGATAGCCTGCGGCAGTTTAAGCAGGATTTAAAAAACAATACGCTGGGAAACTTTTATATTTTCTGCGGCGAAGAGGCGTTTTTGCGGGATTATTATCTCGCGGAACTCACGAAAAAGCTATCAAACGGCCCGGCCGCCGAGTTTAACGTCCACCGCTTTGATGCGGCAAGTATCGCGCCGCAGGCGCTTCTGGACGCGGTGGAGGCCATGCCGATGATGGCCGAGCGGACGCTCGTGCGCGTGGACGACGTGGATCTCTTCAAGCTCCCCGAGGGGCCAAGAGAGCAGTACCGCGGGATTTTCGAAGACCTGCCGGAGTATGTCTGCCTCGTGTTCGTATACGATACGGTAGAGTATAGGCCGAACGGTCAGATGCGAAAGCTGTCGGATACCATCAAAAAGCGCGCGCAGGTGGTGGAGTTTCAGAAGCCCTCGGAGCGCGAGCTCACCACGTGGATCGCGCGGCATTTCCGGGCCGAGGGAAAGACGATCTCCGACAAGCTCGCAGGCTACCTCATCTTTCTGACGGGCGGCGGCATGACGCAGCTCGAGGGCGAGATCAAAAAAATCTCGTCCTACGCGTCCGGCGAGGAAATCCAGCGCTCAGATATTGACGCGGTGGTCACGCCCGTTTTAAACGCGCAGACGTTTGATATTTCGAACGCGATTGCGGGCGGCAATTTCCAGCTGGCCCTTACAAAATTGCAGGAACTTTTCGCCATGCAGGCCGAGCCCATCGCGGTTCTGGGTGCGGTCGGCTCGCAGATCCGAAGGCTCTATTACGCGAAAACCCTCGCGGCCTGCGGGAAGAACCAGCAGACGTTTATGGAACTGACCGGAAACAAAAGCAGCTACGCCGCGAACCTCACCTTTACGGCGGTAAGGTCCGTGTCCCAGAGCTTCTGCGAAAAAGCGGTGGAGCTTTGCTTGCAGGCGGACCGCGACATGAAGCGCAGCGCGGACGAGCCCGAGCGGATTTTAGAGGTGCTCGTGGCGACACTTTCGCAGGAGGCGCGCCGTGGTTAAGATCAGGCAGGCCATCGTCGTCGAGGGAAAGTACGATCAGAACACACTCTCGCAGCTGGTCGACACAACGATCTTCCAGACGCGCGGCTTCGGCGTGATGCACGACAAGACGCTTCTGGAGCTGCTGCGAAAAGCGGCCAGAACGACGGGGCTCATTATTTTTACAGACTCTGACGGCGCGGGCTTCGTCATCCGGAACTTCCTGAAGGGCGCGCTTCCGAAGGAGGGGGTTCTTCACGCCTACATCCCCGATATCCCCGGCAAGGAAAAGCGCAAGCGCGCGCCCGGAAAAGAAGGGCTGCTCGGCGTGGAGGGCATGACAAAGGAAATTTTACTTTCGGCGCTCGAGAACGCGGGCGCGGATTTGGGCGGCGAAGCGGCAAAAAAGCCGGGCGATACGATCACAAAATTTGATCTCTACACTGCGGGCCTTTCCGGAAGACCGGACAGTGCGGCCAAGCGCGCGGCATTTTTGGAGAAGCTTCGCTTTCCGGCGCACATGAGCGCAAACGCGCTGTTGGATGCGCTGAATTTACTATATACGCGGGAGGAATTTCTCGCGCTGTTTGAGGAAACAACATGATTGACATTTCCGTAAAAGACCTCGTCAAAAGCTTTGACGAGGACGAAAATCTGCTCGACGGAATCAGCTTCGATGTGCAGTCGGGCGAGCGCGTGGGTCTGCTCGGCAAGAACGGCGCGGGCAAGACGACGCTATTTAAAATTCTGACGGGCGAAATGGACTACAATTCCGGCGAGATTGCCTTTGCGCAGGGGAAAAAGGTCGGACTCATTTCGCAGATCCCGGTCTATCCGGCGGCGTTTACGGTGAACGATGTGCTGCGCGCGGCGTTTTCGAGTTTAGATAAGATCAAAGCGCGCATGCGGCAGCTCGAGAAGACCATGACCGAGCATACGCCAAAGGAGGTCCTTTCGGAGTATGACGCGCTCACAAGCCGGTTTGAAGCGGGCGGCGGGTATGAAATTGACACCGAGACGGATAAGATCTGCAACGGCCTCATGATCTCGCAGACGCAGCGCGAGCAGCTGTTCTCGTCTTTATCCGGCGGCGAAAAAACGCGGGTGAATCTCGCCCGACTGCTTCTGGAGAAGACGGACATTTTGCTGCTCGACGAGCCGACGAACCATCTGGACATGCACGCGGTGGAGTGGTTGGAGGAGTACATTTCGCGCTTTAAAGGCACGGTTCTCACCATCTCCCACGACCGGTATTTTTTAGACCGCGTTGTAAACCGCATCATTGAGATATCGAACGGCAAGGCGGAGTTTTATTCCGGCAACTACTCGTTTTATGTGCAGGAAAAGCAGGCGCGCTTTGAGCTCCAGCTCAAGCAGTATGAAAAGGAGCAGGCCAAGCTCTCCCAGCTGGGCTTTACGCTCGAGCGCATGAAGGGCTGGGGCATCAACAACCGCACGCTCTACCGCCGTGCTATGTCCATCCAGCACCGGATGGACAGGATCGAGAAGACCGACAAGCCGAAGACGGAGAAGACCATGCGCGCGCGCTTTGCAGAGCGGGATTTCTTTGGAGACGAAGTACTCTCCGTCAAGGGGCTCGGCAAGGCGTTTGACGGAAGGACGCTCTTTCACGACGTGGACTTGCAGGTCGCGGGCGGCGAGCGCATCGCGTTGCTTGGCGACAACGGGACCGGCAAGACGACATTTTTAAAGGTGTTGCTGGGAGAAGAAGCAGGTGTGGGCAAGATCAAATTCGGCCCCACGGTCAAGTGGGCGTATCTTCCGCAGATCATCCATTTTGAGCACCCCGAGCGGACGCTTCTCGATACGATGCTGTATGAGAAAAACTGCACCGTCCAGACCGCGCGTGACCGATTGGGCGCGTATCTGTTTGAAGGCGAGGACGTCTTCAAAACCGTATCGTCTCTTTCCGGCGGCGAGCAGTCGAGGCTCCGGCTTTGCATGCTGATGGACGAAAAGATCGACCTCCTCATCCTCGACGAGCCGACGAACCATCTGGATTTAGCGTCCCGCGAGTGGGTCGAAGACGCGCTGGAGGAATACGAGGGCGCGCTGCTGTTCGTCTCGCACGACCGCTATTTTGTCGATAAATTCGCCACCCGTGTCTGGGAGCTTTCAGACGGGACCATCCGCGACTTCCCGTGCGGCTATGAAAAATACCGCTCCATCAAGGCCTTCGAGGCCATGCAGATCGCCGCCCCTGTGAAGGAAAAGCGCGAGAAGAAGGAAAAGCCGAAGCCGTCCGGCGGCAGCAAGGCCATTGAGAAGAAGATCAAGAGCATGGAGCGCGAAATTGAAAAGCAGGAGACGCTGGTCGCCGAATACGATGAAAAAATCGCGGCGGCGAGCTCCGACTATCAGGAGCTTACACGGCTGATGGAGGAAAAGCAGGCCGAGGAGGAGAAGCTCACCGGCATGATGGACGAGTGGGAGGCCTTGAGTCTTCAATTGGAGGAGGGCGTATGACGCTTATCATTCTGGCGGCGGTTTTCGCCGTGCTCGGAATCGCGCTGATTGTGATTCCCTTCCACGTGGCGATGACAGGGATCTGCTTTCTGGGCCTTTCCGCAGTGTGCGTCGTCCTGCGGCTGCTGCGCGGGAAAAAACACGAAAGGACGTGGCGCGTGATTTTACTGACGCTGACAGGAGCGTGCATGCTGACGGTCTTCGGCGCAATGGCCTATATTGACCGAAGCGGCCGCTCGGATACGTTTGAGGTGGGGAGTGCGCCGGAATTTGTGGTCGTGCTCGGCGCGCAGGTACAGGGCGACCAGCCGTCGCTGACGCTCAAAAAGCGGCTCGATCTGGCGCTTTCCTACCTGAACGATCATCCGCAGGCGAAGGTCATCGTCTCTGGCGCGCAGGGCGCGGATGAGGCGTACACCGAAGCATACGTCATGGCGAAGTATCTGATAGAGCAGGGCGTGGACGAAAACCGCGTCATTCAGGAGGAACAGGCGCACGACACGCGCGAGAATCTAGAGTATTCCCGCGTGCTCGCCGAACAGCACGGCATGGATACAGCGTCTGTTCTCATCATCACGAGTGATTTCCATCTCTGCCGGGCAAAGTATCTGGCAAGGAGGCTCGGTATGGAGCCTTACGGGCTTGCCAGCCAGACGTGGCCGGAAATTTTGAGGGTCAATTACCTCTTGCGGGAGGTGTTCGCCTTTATAAAGGCAGCTATGTAATTTGTTTTTGCCGTCCGTGGCGGCAAGCGCCAGTGTGATTCTGGCAGGTTTCTGCCAGAAGTGAATCATTTGACATTTCCCCCTTATGGGATTAGAATAAAAACAAAAAAGGAGTTTTTACTATGAGTGCATCGTGCAGCGGCAACTGTGACAGCTGCGGCGAAAGCTGCTCCAGCCGCAGCCCGGAGAGCCTGCTGGCTCCGGCCAACAAGCTGTCCAATATCAAGCATGTCATCGCCGTCGTTTCCGGCAAGGGCGGCGTGGGAAAATCCACCGTGACTTCCATGATGGCGGTCGCCATGAACAAGATTGGCTACAAGACGGCCATTCTGGATGCAGACATCACGGGCCCGTCTATTCCGCAGGCGTTCGGCCTGCATGAGCCCGCGGTCGGAAGCGATGACGGGATCCTTCCAGCTGTGACGAAAGACGGCATTAAGATCATGTCCATCAACCTCCTGCTGCCCAAGGAAACCGACCCGGTCGTCTGGCGCGGGCCTGTGGTCGCGGGCGCGGTCAAGCAGTTCTGGACGGACGTTTGCTGGGGCGATGTGGACTACATGTTTGTGGACCTGCCTCCCGGAACGGGCGATGTGCCGCTGACGGTGTTCCAGTCGCTTCCCATTAACGGCGTGATTCTCGTCACGAGCCCGCAGAGCCTGGTCTCCATGATCGTCTCCAAGGCCGTGAATATGGCGAAGATGATGGACGTGCCGGTCTACGGCTTTGTCGAGAACTACAGCTATTTTAAATGTCCCGACTGCGGCAAGACCGTTGAGATTTTCGGCAAGAGCAAGCTCTCCGAAATCGCGCTGGAGTACAGCCTCCCTGTGCTGGCCCGGCTTCCGATCGACCCCGACACGGCGCGGCTGTGCGACGAGGGCAAGATGGAGCAGGTGAGCTTGGACGGCGTGATGCCGGCGGCAGAGCTCATCGCGAAGGCAAAGTAAAAAGAAAGCGCCCGGTAGAGCCTTGACTGCTTTACCGGGCGTTTGAAGATATCTGAATTTATTCGTAGAGCTCGAGCGTTTTGCGGCATTGAGCGGCAAATTCCGCGCGGACGGATTCGGGGAAGAGGATTTCGGCCCGCTCGCCAAAGCCGGCCAGCCAGCCGTAGAAAACGGGGGAGACGACAATTTCCGTTGTGAACGTGAAGTGCTCGTTTCCGTCCGGCACGAGCATTGCATCGCGCCCGAACCGGTCGATGACCACGCCCGCGAGCGAATTCTGGAAGCGGAGCTTTACCTGCTGCGCCTGCCCGGAGAACATGCCGAAGACGGCCTTTCCGTAGCGCGTGAGATCGAGCGTTTTGGCCTCCTCGGTCATGAGGCGGGGCTTGTCGCTGATGGTGAGCTTTGCCATCTTGTCCACGCGGTAGTGCGTCAGACCGTGGCGCTCGGAGTGAGCGATGAGGTAGTAGTTTTCATCGTCCCAGACGAGGGCATAGGGGCTGGCAAAATAGTCGCCCGGGCGCTCGTGCTTGCGGCCGTCCACGCCCCAGTCAAAGTAGCGGAAGCGGACCTGAAGGTTCCGGGCGATGGCCTCGTGGATGCGGTCGACGGTATAGTAGACGCTTTCATTCATCGATTTGACGCGGTCGCGGACGGTCAGCTGCCGCTTGAGCTGCGCGGCCTGATACTTGCTGCAAAGCGTCGAGAGCTTTTCAATGAGCGCCACCGACTTGCGCTCGGACAGAAACTTGCTTGCCTGCACCGCGCCGGAGAGCAGCTTCAGCTCGGCCAGCTCAAACGGGCGCGAAGCCAGAAAATACCCGCCGCCGGGGCCTTTTTGCAGCATGATATCCATCCCGAACGCCTGCAGGCACGCAACGTCCGCATAGACGCTCTTGCGCTCGGCGCGGATGCCGCGCGCGGCCAGATACGACACAATGTCTTGCATGGACAAAATATGATCCTCATCCGACTGCGTCTCAAAGAGCTCCTTGAGATGCAGGAGCTTGAGCTTCTGGTTTTCAGACCTCGCCATGTGATCGCCTCCCTATATCCGAATTTTACCTGAAAAACGAAAAAATGACAAGTGATTTTGGCTGCGATATATCGGGTTCAAGAAAAATTTACAAATAGGAGAAAATATGTTATATATTGGTTGCCATTTATCCTCGTCCAAGGGCTTTGCGGCCATGGGACGGACGGCGCTGTCCATCGGCGCGAACACCTTTCAGTTTTTTACCCGCAACCCCAGAGGCGGCGCGGCCAAGGACATTGACCCGCTGGATGCGGCGGCGCTTGTGCAAATGCAGCATGCAGGAGAGCTTGGCTGCATCGTCGCGCACGCGCCCTATACGCTGAACCCCTGCGCAAAAGAGGAAAAGACGCTCGAGTTTGCGCGCAATACGATGCAGGACGACCTCCGGCGCATGGAATATGTGCCGGGGAACTACTATAATTTCCATCCAGGAAGCCACGTCGGGCAGGGAATTGACGAGGGAATCCGGAAAATTGCTGAGACGTTGGATTTCGCGATGTTTGACGGGCAGACGACCACAGTGCTCCTTGAGACGATGGCAGGCAAGGGCACGGAGGTCGGCGGGAGGTTTTGCGAGCTGCGGCAGATCATCGATCGTGTGTCGCGCCCCGATCAGCTCGGCGTATGCCTCGACACCTGCCATGTAAACGACGCGGGGTATGATATCGCGGAGAACTTGGACGCGGTTTTAGAGGAATTTGACCGGGAGATCGGCCTTTCAAGACTTCGCGCGCTGCATCTCAACGACAGCAAAAATCCGAGTGCCTCGCACAAGGACCGGCACGAACGGCTCGGCGAGGGCTATCTTGGTCTCGAGGCGTTTTACCGCATCATCGAGCATCCTGTCCTGCGCGGCCTTCCGATGATTCTTGAAACGCCGAACGAGCTTCCGGGATACGCGGCGGAAATTGCACTGCTGCGAGAGCATGACAAGGCGGCAAACGCAAACAAATTGTGAAGATATTCTTAAGCTTCTTGACGGAATTTTTCGAATATGGTACTCTTACTGCAAAGAGTTTGAGGGGGAAGACGCATGCGCGAGGAGCACGACCGGCGGTATTTTAAATGGGGGCTGACGGCTCTGATTGTCATTTTCATCAGCATTCTGCTGGTGGTGATTTTTACGAATCTTCCGGGCTTTTTCTCGCTGCTCGGTGCGATCGGGAAGATTCTCTCGCCGCTCGTTTCGGGCATTGTGATTGCATTTTTGCTGAACCCGATCGTGAACTTTGTCGACCTTCGCCTCCGGCCGATTCTCAAAAAGCGGGGCATGAAGGAAGGAAAGGCCGATAAGCTGAGCCGCGCCGTCGCGCTTGTCTTCTCGTTTATTTTCGCGGCCTTCATCGTTTACGCGTTCTTCGCAATGCTGCTGCCGCAGCTCTATGAGAGCGTCACGAGCATCGTCAACAGCGCGCCGGAATACTACCAGAGCCTTGAAAAATGGGCGGTCAATGTGCTGGAGGATAATCCAGAGATTCGGACTTATGTCGAGCGGGCGCTCGATACGATCCAGAGCTATGTGGAAAACTGGGTCAAAACGAGCTTTTTGAGCGATGTGCAGAAAATTCTCGCGACGCTCACAACGTCCGTGATGGCAGTCGTGAAGTCGATCACGAATTTCATCATCGGTTTAGTTGCTTCCATCTACATTCTCTGGTCGAAGGATACCTTCCAGGCGCAGGCGAAGAAGATGGTCGTCGCGGCGTTCAAGCCCTCGGCTGCCAACCACCTGCTGGATTTGGGCAGCAATATCAACCGGATTTTCTCCGGCTTCATCATCGGCAAGATCATCGACTCGGCGATCATCGGCGTTCTGTGCTACATCTGCATGACGCTTATGAAGATGCCGTACACCGCGCTGATTGCGACGATCGTCGGCGTGACGAACGTCATCCCGGTCTTTGGCCCCTTCATCGGAGCGGTTCCGAGCGCGCTCATCATACTGCTGGTCGAGCCGCTGCAGGCGTTCTATTTTATCATTTTCATCATCGTTTTGCAGCAGGTGGACGGCAATGTCATCGGCCCCAAGATTCTCGGCAATACCGTCGGTATTTCGGGCTTCTGGGTGCTCATTTCGATCACCGTTGCGGCGGGCATTTTCGGCTTCGCGGGGATGCTCCTCGGCGTGCCGGTGTTCGCGGTCATCTATCTGATCATCAGCGATATTGTGAACTCCTCGCTGCGCAAAAAGCAGAAAACGACAATTACGGACGACTATTACGATATCCATGAGGTGGCCGACCTCGACCGCAAGGCGCAGGCGGAAGAAGCGCCTGAAGAAACCTCTCCGAACAACACGTAGGGGTCGATGCCGGGAGGCTCACAGAGAACTCGTAGGGGCGGACAACCCTGTCCGCCCGCAGAAAAGTCCCGATTTTACGGTAATCCTCGGTGAATTCGCAGCTTCCCAATGGGGCGATGTGCTCAATCGCCCCCCTACGCAAAGCCGGGAGGCTCACAGAGAACCCTACGAACCCCTTGGGGAAATGCGCGGTTAAAGGAAGGATAAACAGCTTTGGAGGCTGCTGCATCTGCGGCAGCTTCTTTTGAACCTACAGGAGAACACCATGCAGGAAATCTTAACGAAATTTTTAGACACGGTGGAGCAAACCCCGGCGCTTTTGCAGCTGGACGGGGCGCTTCGCTATGTCTTTCCGCTGCTGGCGCTCGTGATTCTCATCCGCTGCGGAAAATCCCTTCTGATGTTCCGGCGCGAGCCGGAGGTCTGGGCGTGGCTGGCGGGGCCGACGGGAGACCGTATCCCGGTCATGCACTGGGAGAGCCTCATCGGCCGCGGCAAGGGCTGCGACGTGACGCTCGAGTATCCGACGATCTCGCGCACACACGCTGTGCTCACGCGCTACGACGACGGCAGCTGGACGATCATAGATGTGGGATCGACGGGCGGCGTTTTTGTGAACGGAAAGCAGCAGAGCTTGTCTGTTGTGCGCTTTGGGGATGTGCTGTCGTTCGGCGGTGTGGAGTTTACGCTCGTTCCCATCACGCAGGAGCAGGAGCGCATCCAGGCGGAGGCCAGAACCCGACGCGCGGTGGTGCGTCCGTGGCTGACGCTGCTGCTTCTCACACTTTTCCAGATGCTCGCCTGCGCGCAGCTGTGCGTCCATCTGCCGGAGGACGCGGAGGCGATTCTGCCGGGCTTCCTGGCGTTAATTGCCGTCGAATGGGGGCTTTTTGCGCTCTTGCGGCTGGCAAAGCGCAGGAGCTTCGACGTGGAGACCGTCGCGTTTTTCCTCACGACGATGGGCCTTTGTGTTGTCTCGACCTCCACGCCGGACTCCATCCGCAAGGAGCTCATTGCCGTTGTGTGCGGCATTCTTGCGTATTTGGCCGTGAGCTGGAGTCTGCGGGATTTGGAGCGGGCAAAGAAGATCCGGTATTTAGCGGCGGCCGGCGGTATTTTGCTGCTGGCGGCGAACCTGCTTCTTGGCGTTGAAAAATTCGGCGCGAAGAACTGGATGCAGTTTGGAGGCGTCTCGTTCCAGCCGTCGGAGCTGGTCAAGATCTGCTTCGTGTTCGCGGGCGCGTCGACCTTGCAGCGATTGATGGCAAAGCGGAATTTGATTCTCTTTATCGGCTATTCGGCGGCCATCTGCGGGTGCCTGGCGCTCATGAACGACTTCGGCACGGCGATCATCTTCTTTGTGACGTTCCTGATTATTGCGTTCCTGCGTTCGGGCAACTTTGCGACCATCGCCCTTGCCTGCGCGGGGACTGGCTTTGCAGGCGTTCTGGCGCTCCAATTCAAGCCCTACGCGATGAAGCGCTTTTCCGCATGGGGGCACGTCTGGGAAAATGCGGCCACGACTGGCTACTCGCAGACAAGAGCCCTTATGTGCATCGCCTCGGGCGGTTTATTTGGCCTCGGCGCGGGAAAGGGCTGGCTCCACCATGTGGGCGCGGCGGATACGGACCTTGTGTTTGCGCTCGTGAGCGAGGAGTGGGGGCTGCTGCTGGCGGTGCTCTGCGTTGCGGCCATTGTGATTCTGGCGGCGTTCGTGGTGCGGTCGCTGCCGCAGGGAAGAAGCTGCTTCTACGCCATCGGCGCGGCCAGCGCGGTGACGATCTACGTCGTGCAGGCGATGCTGAACGTGTTCGGTACGACGGATATTCTGCCACTCACGGGCGTGACGTTCCCGTTCGTGTCAAACGGCGGCTCGAGCATGATCTGCGTGTGGGGGCTTCTTGCCTTCATCAAGGCGGCGGACACGCGGCAGAACGCGAGTTTTGCCATCCGGCTTCCCGGCAGAAAGGAGGCGGCCGCATGAAAAAGATTTCGAAGCGCGCGTGGATGGCCATGGCGCTGGCAATAGCGCTTCTCGCGGGGCTGCTCATTTTTGTGGGAAGTTATTTTGTAAACGCGAAGGATTGGGTGACGTTTCCCGGAAGTCCTCATGTGTATACAGGCGTGAACCCCGACTGCGGCAGAATTTACGACCGGTCGGGCATGCTGCTTCTGAATACCGACGATGGGCGCGTATACAGTACCGACGAGACTGTTCGGCGCTCGACCATGCACTTACTTGGCGACCGGGACGGGTATATCAGCGCGCCGCTGCTGAAAACCTACGCGTCTAAAATGTTTGGCTTTGACGTTGTAAACGGGCTTTACACGGACGAGCCCGGAAGCGTTGCGGCGAGACTTACAATCAGTGCGGCCGTGCAGTCCGCAGCGCAGCAGGCGCTTGCCGGTTACCGGGGCACGATCGGCGTTTATAACTACAAAACGGGCGAGCTTCTCTGCGCGGTCACGTCGCCGAGCTATGACCCGGACAATGTGCCGGATGTGGCAAACGACACGACGGGAAGTTATGAGGGCGTGTATTTGAACCGCTTTTTTGACGCGTCCTATACGCCGGGCTCCATTTTTAAGCTCGTGACGGCCACCGCCGCGCTCGAAACCATTCCGGATGTGCAGTCGCGCACGTTCCAATGCGACGGCAAAACGATCATCGGCGGGCAAGAGATCATCTGCAACGGCGTACATGGAAGCCTTGATCTGGCCGGTGCGCTGGCGCATTCGTGCAACGTGGCCTTCGGCGAGCTCGCAGCGGAGCTTGGCGCGGAAACTTTGCAGGACTACGCGGAAAAGCTGGGTCTCACCGGGAGCTTCTCCTGTGAGGGCTACACGGTTGCATCCGGCAAAATTGACCTTTCCCAAGCGGAGGGTGGCGACGTTGCGTGGGCGGGCATCGGGCAGTATACCGACCAGGTAAGCGCGCCGGCGTTTCTTCGCTATATGGGCGCGATCGCAAACGGCGGGCAGGCAGCCGAGCCCTATCTCATGCAGCGCGTGAGAAAGGGTGATGATATTACCTACGAGGCAAAGACGGTGCTTTCTGATGCGGTACTGAAGCCGGAGACGGCGGACACGCTCACGAAGCTTATGCGAAACAACGTGCAGAGCGTCTACGGCGACTGGCAGTTCGGCGGCCTTTCCGTCTGCGCCAAATCCGGCACGGCCGAGCGCGAGGGGCAGACAGCGAACGCGATGTTTGCGGGCTTTGCGCTCGATAGCAGCTGCCCGGCGGCGTTTGTGGTGTTCGTGGAGAACGGCGGCTCGGGAAGCGCGGTGGCTGCGCCCATGGCGGCGAAGGTTTTACAGGCCTGCGCGCAGGTATTGTCGGCAGAAGCGGCGGCAAAATGAAGAAAAGTGCTTGACAAAGGGCCGGATTTCGTGTATGATAATCGAGCTGTTCGGAGCATACCGAAATGTCAATTGTGACGGCAGATATCTGGAGTGGTATCGAAGCGGTCATAACGAGCACGACTGGAAATCGTGTGGCCGTGTTGAGCGGCCCGAGGGTTCGAATCCCTCCCACTCCGCCAAGTCATCCGAACACTTTGGATCAATGGGCGAAAAGTCCAGTGATTTCAAGGTGTTCGGGACTTTTTATGCTCGAAAATTTTCAAAGTATTCGATGGCTCAATGGAAACGCTGCAGAGGTTCAAACGGGGTTTGAACCTCTGCTTTTCCATATTCAAGCGGAATCTTACCTGCAGCGCCCTTTTTCAGAGGGCTGCTGCAGCGAAATTCTGGAAAAAATAAAGGAAAATCTTTCACAAAGTTATGGGCGCTGGATTGTTGGTTTTCACGAACCAAGTCCAGCGCCCTTTTCGTTTGCCCGAAAAATCAAATAGGGCGCCAAGATTGGAGGTTAAAAATGAGCGAGGAAATCATATCACAGAAAGAGAAATTCCTGCAGGAGGTAGAACAAGAGCTCCTGCGTAAGGAGCTGGACACAGAGCTTCTGAAAGATGGTCTGCTCCACGTTAAATGGAATGGGAAACCTCTCTGCGCAGTAGATCAGAATGGTGCTGTCCGGTTCTGTCCAGATGATATTCGAGACGCAGAGACAGACAGGCAGCTCAGAACAGTGGTGCAGACTGCAGCGCAGACAAAGGAATATCTTCGGATGCTGGAACGGACACCCACGTTAAAAGCTGTCGGCTTAGATGAAGACTATAAGATCCTTGCGGATTTCGGTGATGTGGTGCTGGCGGGGCGTTGCTGCAAAACAGGCACGAAGTTCGTGACGTGGGAATGGGACTTTGACCGGCAAGGCGTTCACGCAGGGCATTATTTCATGGAAAACTATGAAGCGGCAAAGCAGGACTTTGCCGTCCGCGCCGGTCTTGTGGAAAGCCAACGCCTTTTCTCGGACGAACAGCTTGCCGTAATCAAAAATGCTTGCGAGTTTGCGCTGGAAGCCGACGCGACACTTTCCTATGCCGAAGAAAAGCAGCTCCAAAGCGTACAGGAGCAGATCGAGTTACTTCTGCCGCAGCAGGAACAGAGACAGCAGTCCACAATGGAACAGACAATGTAATAATTCGCAGAGAGCCGG
>ENA-ORTY01001414-ORTY01001414.1-human-gut-metagenome-genome-assembly--contig:-NODE-1414-length-26729-cov-5.751893_pt1 | contig 26729 bp, 25 predicted proteins | sample MGYA00241917_ERZ509198 | MGnify/ENA primary metagenome ERZ509198 (study PRJEB26280, sample SAMEA2338857) | human gut metagenome | biome: human gut; feature: human-associated habitat; material: faeces...
TTCGTCATCACAACGGACGGCATGGAGAATGCAAGCCGCCGTTATGACAGCGAGAAGGTCAAGAAAATGATTGAGCGTCAGAAGGAAAAGTATGGCTGGGAGTTTTTGTTCCTCGGTGCAAACATCGACGCAGTTGAGACGGCAAGGCATTTCGGAATTGGTGCAGACCGAGCGGTCAACTACCACTCTGACCATGAGGGAACGCAGCTCAACTATGAAGTTCTGAGCGAAGCGGTTTCTGCTGTCCGATGCAGCGTACCACTGGGTACGAATTGGAAAAAGCGTATTGATGAGGACTTCAATTCCAGAAAGGACGGGAGAAAGCAATGAGAACGATCACCGTAAAAGGGACAGGCAATGTCTCCGCAAGACCGGATTACATCATCCTCTCCTTGAACATTGAAACCTTATCTAAAACCTATGACCGTGCAATGTCGGAAGCTGCCGAGAGAATCGAAAGACTGCAAGGTGCCGCAGTCTGCGTTGGGTATCGCAAAGAAGACTTGAAAACCACGAGCTTTGATGTCCAGACAAGGTACGAGAACGTCAAGGATAAGCGCCCTGGGTCTGTTTTGCAGCGTCTGGAATACTGTGATCGCTGCAGCGTATGCCTGTGGATAGCAACACACCTCATCGATCAGAATCTCATACTGCTTGTCATGCAGCGTGAAGCTGACCGGCCCCCGGTTCAGGAAATATTCCGCAAATCGTTTCTGCCGCGCGCCGTAATGTGCCGGCGGCAAACCGACCGCAAGCTGCACCCGAACTGGGGCTGCTCCGTAGAAAAACACAGCTTCCAGCTCATACGCAATTGCAAAGAGCGTCAGCACAAAGAAGCGCTCGTCCTCTGTCTTGTCCCGACGGTATGGAATCCGCTGGTCGGTGAGCGTATAATACCGCCCCTGATAGGTCAGCGTTTCGCCGCCAAATGGCCGTACCTCGCTGCATACCAGTCCAGACGTGAACGGCGCATGGTGGATCGTTTTTACCTGTTTGTTTCCATGGTCCCTGTACTTCTCTTATACGTATGGAGTACGGCAGGTTCAACAAAAAATGAGCCAGTTCTATTTTTTAGAACTGGCTCTCATACGTAAATTATACACAATAAGCTTACACGAATAAAATACTTCCTATATTAAGAAATAGATAAATCTCTGGCATATTGATAGTCTATAATCGCTCGTTCTTCCGTTTCGATGTAGGCTCGCTCATTGTGCATACGAGATACAATCTGGTCTTTATTGTCTTTTCCAAAAGCGTGAATAACGTCATTGAGAATAGACATATCTTCCTCTGACAACTGCGTAAATCTATAATCTTCTATCGGTATCAAATGATAGGCTACCTGCTGGTTTCCATATTCTATTTCATCATATGTTACTCCATCCAAAGCCATGATGCTGGCATGACCAACCGGAACTGCCCCCATAGGGAGTCGCTGATAAGCCAAACCTGTAATAGAATGGCCGTATCGTTTATAAGAGAGGCCGTCCGCATACCATAGGAGTTTCATCAATTTGACCTTATATAGGGAGAATACCTCTTTTGATTTTGCAAAAAATTGAATGACATCAACAATTTTGGGAATGTTTAATGTTGTTCCGCCGCAAAGTGCTTCGTCACCATTGATCTTTGAATACTCCGCCAACAACTTTTTCTGAAGATATTTTTCTCCACATTGATGAAAAACGTCTTCTGCTCTATTCCGATATTTCCGGTAAGCCTGTTCTTGGAGCAAATTTTTCCCAGCGTCTAATAGTCCAAGAAACCATTCTGGATCGTCATCAATTTTTCTTAAAATAGAATCATGAGCTACGTCCTGAATCTGGTGTCCTTCGTATCTCGTGATTGTTTTTCCTCCCCACCCCAAAACTAGAGAAAGATCCGTCTGACTAATCATGTATTTTTTCCGAATCTCACAAATTTCCTGCGACGTGAGTAATCCATTTGCCTTACGATAAGCATCTTTCATCGCAATATCATTGCTCGAAATCATTTCCTCCGGCGTATATAGTTCATCCGCCAAATTGCAATACTCATGCTTTGCATAATATTGAACAACTGTTCCCTTAATTTCATTCGTTTCCAGAACTCGAACTGTTGCTACATCATGTTCGTCCATGCAGCAAAAGCAAAGTTTCCGCTCTGTTTTCAAAATTTCCATATTCAATTTCATTCACCTCAAACAAATAACATACACATCAATTCAATAATTCAACGATGTGGAAAATCCTCCATACAAAACGGTTTCATTGCGTAGTGAAACGACATCACAAACGTTGTATGTCCACCAGAATACACTTTATTCAGCAGTTCAACTCTAATCTTAATGTATACCTCAGAAGTTCCGTTATATACCATTCCAAACTCTCGCATTTCACTTCGCTTTGGAAAGCGGGAATCCTTCACAGTTCGAAGATAGTGCTCTGGCCGTAATTTCTTTAACTCACGTTTTAATACCTCCACAGGATCTTCATCAGGAAAGAGATCTGCTATTGTAAACCTATTTGTATAATGAATATCCCGCCGTTTGTCAACGTCACGATCTTCCTGAAATGATAATTTACAATCATGCTCCAGTGCATACTTGAGTTGCGCAAGATATGCATCGACTTGCAGCCTGTTTTCTATTCTAGCTTGGTTCACGCGCTCGCTCCTTCTGGTATCATTTGATACTTTGCATTATAGCACAAATGATTTTACTGTCAAGTGCCCAAACTCGTCTAGGTTACGCGGGATCCGCTGTGTATATCAGCTCTCAGCTTTTCATAATTCTATTGTTTTCCTCAATATGAAACCGGCAGTACACATTCTGACGTGTACTGCCGGCTTGTTTTGTTTCCCGCCTACATTGCGCACAGACGCTCATAATTCTGCCAGACGAACCGGACAACATAATCTCTGCGGATCTCCGCGTCCGGCATGATCTCGTTCACGATGGTTTCCAAAGTCTTTTTTGTCAGCGTCGGAACAGCATACTGGATGTTTTTCTCCCGCAGCAGCTCCTGGAACTGTCCGATGAGCGGATTTGCGATTTTACTCAGGTCGCTTGCGTAGCCTCTGGAAATCAGTGCCATGTTGTTATCAAAGTTCGGTGCCATCGAGAAAATCGCACCTGTCTCGCGGGAGCGGAGCAGACCGTAGTTCTGCGTATGGCGGTCAACATTGAATACCAGCGCGTCCATAAACAGAATGTCCAGATAGGGTCGCAGAAGCAACGGATTCAAATTTTGCAGGACATTATAGTTGAAATCGTATTCTTCATTGTCCTGCACCAGATTTGCCATCGGCTCAAAATTCAGCCGCCCCTCCGTAAAATCCCTTGAAACGACATACGCGCCGCTCAGCGCATACTCTGCCATATCGAAGCCGAGATGCTTGCCGAGCGTCGCCGTGAAAATCTCGGAAAAATGCTCTTCTGGCGTTCCGCTTTTCACCATGATCCAATGGCCACTCTTCTGCCGCCAGCATTTTTCGTAGCTACCGATGTTTGTCAGCTCCGGTGTTGCCGTGCGCAGCTCCTTTGGCGTGTAATTCTTTGCGATGCTGCTAAACCGGCCGCTGAGTGCCAGGTCGGCAAAATAGTTTTCGCGGAAGCCAACATCCGCCCATGTAAGATTAGCTTCATCCGCTGTCTTGACCCAGTAATTATCTGTGATCGTCGCGCCGTGCACATGGAGCGCCGTGTTCAGATCGGATGTATCGCCAAGGCGAAGAATCCGCTTCAGTATTCTGCTGTTTGTGCGGTGTCGGTCAATGGCTCTTGATTCCAGCCACGCTTCAAGATCGCCGCCCTTTTGAAAGCAAAGCGGGCATCGCTCCGGCAGAATCGGTGTCACAATTCTGCCATAAAAAGACGCAACTGCAGTATCTCCGCTCATGATCCATCCGTTTATCATCATTCTGCCTCCTTTGCCGTAGTTTTTAATTATTATATCAGAAGTATGCCCACCCTGCAAGCGGACAGATGCCTGTTTGCAGGGTGGGCGGCATATTATCCCGCCGCGCGCTCCTGCTCCAACAGGCGCATGGCTTCTTCCATTTCTATGGTCTTGTATTCTTTTGCTGCCCCCGCCTGATACGCAGCGGCAGAGCCATCCATGCAGAATGCTTCCGCGTCCCGGATATGTACCATGCGGTCACATTCCTCAAGATAGAGATAAATTCTGCCGCTTATGTCCATATAATATCCGCGCCCGTCGGCAACATTCTGGTGATTGATCCGGACAAAATGCGCGTCAGACAATGCAATGAGCCGTTTCCGCTGCAAATCGTTTGGTTCACCCAGCTTTCTTGCCGTAAACCTCTGCGTGTAAGAAAACTGTTCTGTTTTCGTTTGCAGGAGCTTCTCCACACGGCCGATCAACTCCTCCACCTTGTCCAACCGGACATATTCTCCCGGCTGGTGCGCATGGTAGTAGCCGGTGCTGAGGTTGACCGCGGCAAGATTCAGATGCGGTGCCAAAATGGAAATGTCGCTGAAGCTTCCGAACGCTGTCTGGAATCCAAAGCTGTTGATATGTCGCTCGAACTGCCGGTTGCGGCATTGATAGAATACCGCGTCGTTGCTGCCCGTGCGATCCAGCTCCACGATATAATTGACGTCCGGTTTGATTCCGGACTTCGTAAATGCGCGTGCACCGTGACCGCCGGTTTCCTCATCCTCACAGAACAGGACGTGACAATGACAGCTCTGGATCAGACGCAGGATCATATACACGCCCGCCCGGTCATCGCCGCCAATTCCCTGTGGTGACATCATGACCGCGCCGTCTGCGGAATAGCAGATCGTTTCCGGTTGGGTGCGATGGACAGTGTCCAAATGCGCAACCAGCAGGACAGGCACCGTCCCTTCCGCGTACAAAAAGCCTCGTTGCTTCCGCACGGCATATCCGTTCTCAATCAACTCTGTTTCTAACGCCTGCTTGAGACGTTCCTGTAAAAACTGAAAAATCTCTTCAAACTCCATCGCCGCAAACTGCGTCAGCTTTAAGCACTGCTCATATAAATTACGCATATTGTTCCTCCAATTCTACTTGTGTATAGCGGCTTCTCTCACAAAACAGCAAGCCGCGCAAATCCTTACAGCAGCTACGTGCCGCACAGGTACGGCAATTTGCCAGCTCTGCTTCTTCACAGGATGGGCAAAGCTGATTTGTCCGCCCGCGCCGGTTGAGCACCGGCCGCAGCGCTTCTCTCGGAAGCAGTTTCCCACAGCAGCTGCACGGCTGCATACACTCCGCGCAGTAAAATCCGTCGCCGTCTAAAAAATGGCCGCTGTTTTTCGGAACCACGCTTCCGCACGCCTTGCAAACACACATGTCTTCACATTCACCGCAGTGCGTTGAGTTGCGTCGATCATGGAGCCGACCGCAGCCAACGCAGCGCGATGCGCTTCCGATGTCCAGATGGCCGTAGTCCCCATAGCCCTTCATTAGCGAAAGCGCGGCATAGCCGTTCTCATAATCCGTGTAATGCAGGCTGCCCTGCACGGTTGTCCAATAAGGTCGGATTTCCGTAAGTGTCGTATTCGTTTTCCAGAGGTTCGGCAGGCCAAGGCATCTTGCGATCACGCTTTGCACTATGCTCCGGTATAGCTTTCGCACATCGTCGTCATTCTGCGGATATAGTCTTGATTGCAGCAGCACACCGTCCCGATAGCAGAAAATCTGCCGGGTCAGCCGCCGCGCACGATAAAAGTGATCCTTGACCTCATCATCGACTGTGAAGAATACCATGCTCACGCTGTCGCCCATATAAGACTGACAGCCGGCCCGCCATCCACCGTCTGCTAAACAGTGACAGGAATGCCATGCGTTTTTCTTCGCTGACATCTCCAGAAAGTCGCACGGATGAACGGATAGAACGCCGGTTTTGCTGATCCGCACCGGATTGAGCGCGTCAGCCAGCCGCGCGAAAACCGCGTTGTAGGGCTTGACTCGTGCGGTATGGAGCGTATCCCCGTGTCCAAGCTCCCGCTCTGTTTCATATTGGTCGATGCCGAATTTTGCGCACAGCCGGTTGATGATGCGGCTTGCCTTCATGCCAGCGTCGCACTTGATATGTCCGCGGTTCCGGATCACCGGCAGCCGGGATTCATCCGGAACGGTCGCATAATCTGCCGTCGCAGCGTCGAGCGCATCCCGAAATTCTTCCAGCCGTTCGCCGGTCAATCCCGCTTCCTCCGCGAGCGTCAACATTTCAAATTTTGTTTCGTCCACGCAGGCCCGGTCAAGCTGCCGCTGTTCGGATAGATCGAACACAACCGCAAGCTCCTGCTCCCGCCAGTTCGGGTGACGGCGCAGCAGCTCCAGAAGTGGCGTTTTCTGCTGCCGCCACAGGTCGAGGTTTGCCTGCACGCCGTCCGGCGTAAAGGCCAACCTGTATTGGTACATGACGTTGTAAAACGCCTCTGTGATATGATCCATGTTTTCAGTCCTTTCTATGGGAGTGGAAGCGCCGCTGCGCTCCCACCCCGTTTTTGTTATGCCGCTTCCATCAGATCCTCTGTCAGCACATCCACAAGCAGACGACCCGCAAGGTCGCCCGTGTGAATCGTGACCTGATCATTTCGCAGCTGCACCAGTTCTTTGATGCGCAGTTCATGGCTGTCTGCCGCAAGCTGCTTGTCTTTCTGCGTCAGCCGCTTGGCAAGCTGCTTCTGCCAGATCTTCAGGAATGCGCGCACCTCGCCAATATCGTCATTCTGGCGATTATACTGTGTGCGGACTTGCCGTACCGTGCCGCCCGGCTCTGCCTCTACGGTATAATAGGGGGTGTCCGGTTCGGCTGTCTTTCTCAGAAACAGCAGATAGCTTTCCCTGCGCTCCATACGCTCCCAGTAGACATCACTGTTGGCAATGCAGTGGCAGAGCTTCCGGCTGTCCATGAAAATATCTTCCAGCCTATCTGGAACCTGAATCTGGAACTGTTTTCCTGTAAACGCAAACTTTTCCCGGATCGCCTGCAGATTCTGTTCTATATGCGGATATGTCTGAAGGAGCTCTCCGGCACGAAGGGTCAACTGCATTTCCTCTCCGCGGGCGGCCAATTCGTCATGCCGCTGCAGAAGTTTGCGTACACGATACACGATGGGGTCGTTTGTGTCATAACCGAAGCGGAACGCCATGGAAAGGTAGTCCCGCCACAGTTCAATGACACGTTCGCTGCTCAAATTCAGTTCCTGCATCTGCCTGTTCAGGTAATGCTGGATCTGCCCATAGCGCATCCGATCTGCAATGAATTGCAGCTGCTGCGGGTCAATATGCTCTTTGCACATCCACTGGATCGCAAAATCTGAGATCGGCTTTCCTGTCTGCTTTTCAAATTGCAGCCATTCCAGAAATGCACGCCCGCCCTGATTCTTCCGCAGCCGTGCAAGTTCCAGTCGGTTCAGGCCGAGTTTTGGTGCAAGACCTCTCTGCACGGGTGTTGTCCGAAAAATTGAACTCAATTTGTAATAATCCTTCGTACATTCCACTGCAAGCCGGAACAGACCGGCTTTTGTCAGCTGCTCCAAATTCGGCATCCTTTTCAGTACGACAAGATATTTTTCCGGGTCCGTCTTCATGTTTGCATGAATCAGTTCCGGGAGACCGGTCCGCTGCAAGCAGGTTTTGGCAAGGTACGGGATCGTTTTCCCATACACGCGACCGCTTTCATCCGGGTAATATCCCTCGTTGCAGTTGCAGCCTTTGATCCAACGCGATGTGCGCTGCTTATAAACACCCCAGTAAAATGCCTGATCCGGTTTTGCGTCTGCGTCAAAGATCGCGCGGCGGAATTCATGGCAAAACGCCGCAACATTTCGGTATGTTTCCTTACTGTAAGAACGCTCCGCCCAGAACTCTCTGACCACAAAGCCGCCCGGATAGGGCTGCATCAGATACAGGATATTTCGCCCTGTGCGCAGTCGGCCCATCTTGCCGAAGGATTTGAACTGCACCGTTCTTCTGCATCTGGGGCATCTGGCAACCGCATTGTGCTTCGGCTTCCGAATCGGAACCTCTCGGTCGCAATAGCTGCAATAACCGGTTTTGGTACCGCCGCGCCGGTATTGATAGAACATATAATTCTGCTCGACGCCGACCTTACTGACCCATCTGTCCCAGTCCTTCGGATGCGGAGGCACAAGCGCCATCGCCGCATCCCACGGATCGGTTTCTTTCTTGTGCCGGGCCAGAAGCTGCTTTTCCCGAATCCCTTCCTGAAACTCCCAGATCGACGCAATCGCCTCCCATTTGGAATGCAGATATTGACCGATCACAGCAGAATCACGGGATGAGATCTGCGCGTCAGAGATGCCAAATCCCTGCTGCGGTAAATTGCGAAGCATCGCGGTACGCCACTTCTTTTCCATAAAGCTGTATGTCAGGAAATCCTGCGCATCATAGTCAAGAAACAGCTCATAGACCGGTTTTCTGCCGCCAGCAGCCAGATTTTTCGTCAGATAGATCGCGACCTTCAGAATCCGATCAAACCGCTTGCATCTGGCGTAGTACTCGTGTTCATAGCGCAGTTCTTTTCGGAAATATCCGCTCTCTATCATCGGCTCGTTTTCCGCCTGCTTCAGCATCGCAGTCGTTGCCCGCAGAACAGGCAATTTTTCTAATTCTTTTCGCTTCATTCGTTTATACCGCCTCACATTCTTCAAAATTGTCATCATACCAGGTATCCGGCAGACGCTCCTTGCCGTCGATCACGCACAGCGAAAGATGCTCGATCTTCGGTCCGTTCACAGCTTCTCTGGCAAATGCCAGAATATCTCCGAGCTTGCCCTTTGCGCGCGGGTGCTTGCCGCGCACGACGGCGTAGCCATTCCATGCCTGCGCACGTTCTCTTTTGACATCACAGCCATCCGGCATCTGCGGATGGTCTGCCATATACACAAGCGCATGCAGGAAAAACTCCTGTGGCTCCAGCTTTCGGAGCACCCAGAGCTGCGTGCAGGAGATTCTGGAATCTACCGCATCCTCATCCAGATCGCCGCACGGACGAACCAGATAGTATTCCGAGTTCTGAAAATCCCCATAATAGCGCAGGCAGTCCATCGGGTTTGCTGCGCAGTGGAAACCGTTTGCCTGACAATTTGCCTGTTCCGTTACATTCAAGCCCATCTTTAGCTGATAGCCAAGGCAGACCATACCTGGGCACATTCCTTTATAAGCGATCATCCGGCCATGCCTCCCATCAGATCAAACATAGAAAACTGTTCTTCATCGGGCGATTTCTCCGGCTGCGGCATTTGAATGACCTGCTCCGGTTTTGCAGTCTTTGTCTCAGCTTTTGTCTTCTCCTTTTTGGGCTGACGCTTGGATTTGACTGGCGCACCCGGATACGGTTTTGGAACAAACGGTTCCTCCTTGATCTCATCCTCTTCGGCGTTTGCATCCCGGAAATATTCCTCCGCCCAGTCATAACAGGTATCCTCCGGCACATCGCCGCCGTAAATGCCGTTTGGCTGCGGCTCTGTACCGTTGTCCTCCATTTCTGCGAGCAGATATTCCCGTGCTTTCCGGTTGATGTACTGCAGACAATGTGCCATACTCTTGCGCGGGTGTATGACCATCCGCGCGAACGCGGGATCGCTGAGGCAGAGCGTCTGCACATACTCAGAAACGCATTCCTTGAGATTCCGCCGCGTCAGGCGCTCGGTTTCCTTTTTCATGCGTTCCATTGATGCTTTGATCAGCTCCGTCTCGCTCATCTGATCAATTTTGGCAATCGCTGCCGTTTCTGCGGCACGTTTTTCCTCCTGCTGCCGCTCCCATTCCTCTTTCCGTTTAGCTTCTGCTTCCTCGTGCCGACGGCGCCTTTCTGTTTCTGCTGCCACAGGATCTTCCTGCTCCGCTTCCGTTTTAGCAACCGGCTCCGCCGCAGGCTCCTTGCTCGGCACTTCCGAAGCGGCGGCAGCTTTTTTCTGCTCGTGCTGCTGGATCAGCTTTGCCTGCAAGGTCTGCATTTCTGCCGTTTTGGAATCGTGTCCGTCCAATTCTGTCTGCTGGTTTTCCAGATCAAGCTCTGAAAATACGCCCATGATAAAGCTCCTTTCTGATAGAAAATGGGCGCAGCGATCCTGCTGCGCCCATCCATGTGTTATACCCGGTAGATCAGTGTGCTGAATGCGTCGAAGCAGTAGCATACAAATCCCGGATATTCTGCGGTCTTTCGTTTGATTTTCCTCTGGATCTCAGCGGCAGCATTTTCGCTCATGCTGTCTGCATCCTCCCAGAGCATTGCCGTAAAGCTGGCCCCGTCCTGTACTTCGCGAACGTGCGCACCAAGATCCTGGCAGAATGTGCGAAGCTGCACAATCTCATTTCTCTTGTCCATATCTCTCCGGTCACGGTCAATTATGTATTAACCGCTTTCAGCTTGACCTGGATCGTGATCTCGTCGGATTGCAGAATGACATGGTCAATCTGCGCTTCAAGTACGCCCGGCATCGCCGTTTCCGGTATCTCATATAAGCTGCGGAAGCGTCCGATGACCTTTCTGTCCGTCTTTACGGCCACCGGAACCTCGTCGCTGAGAACGCCGATCTGATTTGCAAAATCCAGAACCGTAATTTTTTTCATATACTGTTTCCTTTCATTTTTTCATTTTCTGGACCAGCAGCGGAGAAAACGCCACCGGCACGAACTGCTTCATATCCCGATAGTAATACCGCCGCTTTTCCGCGTCGTACAGCTCCAGCACATCGGACGGCGCAATGCAGCGCCCCGGATAGTCTGCCGGCAACTTGCCGTTATAGCGGTCAAAGACGCGCTCCAGCACAGCCAGATCCGGTTCATCTTTTGGGCAAAATATCGTTTCATCGCGTACCAGCCGGTACTCGCTCGCGGGCGGCTGCTGAAAGCCTGCCTTATGAAGCGCGTCGATCCCAGAGAACGCGAATGGTTTCGTTTTCTCCGTGTCCGTAAATTCCAGCTGATAGATACGGCAGCCGATCTGCTTGCGCTGCGCGTTCAAAAGCTCTTCCAACTGTGCGTTGCCGCTGGGCTGCAAAAAGGCTTGATATTCTTCATCCAGCAAGCCGAGGTATGCCTGCAGGGACACACCAGCTGGCTGCGCCTTGTGCCACCGTTCCACGCAGGTGTCTATCTCGGAAAACGCACACGCCCCACATAGATACCGCTCCCGGAACGTCATTGTTTTCGGCCCCTTCGCAGCATTTTTTCGGAGCGCAAGCTGCCAGTCATCAAGTCCTTTATAATTAGGGTTCCATGTCAGCCGTCGGCATTGCAGCCCATGCTTTCGCGCCATCAGAAAGATCTTGGACGCGCCTTTTTCGACGTGAACATTCCGATACTTGTCCATGTCCTGCGCTTCGATGATCTCCTCCGTGCCGTTCTTTTTGAGAAACGCGAACAGCTCGTCCAGCTTGGACACGTTGTTCGCCCCAGCAGTCGCCGCAAAGGTGCGGTTCATCAAGGCATGGCAAATGTCAGCCTTGAGTAACCCTTCCGTCACATAGACCACTCTGGAACACGGATCGCCAACAAAGTGGATGGGGCTTTCCGAGGATGTCCCCATCGGTTTGCTGCTCGACGACAGCCAGAGGTACTTCGTGCCCTCCTTATCGGCGGGCGCGTTTTCCTCCCGGATGGGGATATCCAGCCGGATCTGTGCGCCGCAGACCAGTCCGTCCGCGCTTCTGGCTGGGATCAAAATCCCAGCCGTGCGTGTTCCAAAGCGTACTGTCCATCTGCCGTCCTCTGCCATATAAAAGCCGGGGACTCCCTGCAGTGTGCACCCCTGCTTCAAAAGCCGCGCCGTCAGGCTCTTGCAGAGATAGGGCGGCGGGGTGCTTTTGAAGCCGAACCGTTCGATCTGGTCGTCCGTCAGTCCACGCACCTCACGCAGATGCGCACGGTGCTTCGGCGTCAGCGACAGCATGGAAAACAGCATCGAAAGCGTCTGATGGATTGCCTGTCTGGGTGCTCTGACCGACTGCGCGATTTCCTGCGGCTGCTGATTCTGGTAGCTCTGATACTCCGGTGCGTAGTCTCCGGTCTGGAGTGCTTCGCAGATCTCCCGATAGGCGTCCGCGTTGCTGATGCCGTAGACCTTTGCATAGAGCGCCAGCATCCCGCCGGATTCCTGACAGTAATTACAGTGCCACACGTCCCGTGACGTTTTCAGATAGAGCTTGCCGCGATGATCGCCGCAAAGCGGGCAGTCCACATACAGAAAGTCCGGGCCGCGTCTGCGGATATTGAGCCGCAGCAGCGCTGCAATGTCTGTAATGTGGAACGGAAACTGCGAAGAATCGGCTTTGATAACGGCCACACCCTTTCATCCAAACTTGACGCTTCATCCGGCTTTCTGCTGCAGATTGTCCAGCAGGACGGATGCAGCGGCTTTGAGAATGTTGTCCGCCTGGTCGCAGCCATAGAGATACCATTTCAGGCTTGCCGGGCGACGCTGCGCGACCTGTTCGAGCGTCCAGCCGCGGCAGGTGCCGATCTGCACCACAACGGCCTTGGCTTCGTCCACCGTCATACGCTGCGTGATCTCGCTGACATCCATATCTGCCGTATAGGACGCGGCCTGCGGCTGTTCTGCAACTTCTTCCGCGGCTTCTTCCTGATGGGGCAGCAGAACATGAAGATCAGGTGCTTCTTCCTGTGCTGCACTGACTGACTGCTCCTGCTGCACATCTGCCGCAACGGACGTAAAGCCGTCCGTAACGTTCTGCACATCAGACGCGGTTGTTTCCACAACGTGCTGTTCAGTGGGCGCAGAATCCATATCCATCGTCGGCGCTGTTTCTGCGGCAGTTTCCTCCGCAATGAGCGCTTTGGTTTCCTCGACAGCTGCTTCTTCGACTTCTGTCTGGATCGGCACTTCTGACCCAAACAGCTCGCCGCCGTAGTCGCGGCTCACGTCGCAGAACTGGATGCCGAAACCGGCGTTTTCCAGCGCCATGTTGAGCGCATCCTCCTGTGCGGCACGGAGAAATTCCCCACCGGGGATATTCTCCCTGCGCTGTTCGGAGGTAAAGCTGGTGGCCGGAACCGGATCGTCCTTGCTGAAATAAACCTGCGCTTCGATAATTGCCAGCTGGTCGCTGATGCGCAGCGGCTTCAGGAGCATTCTCCCGTTCGGGCAGGCCAGACGGAACCAGAGCCGCTTATAGCGGAGATCCAGCTTCCAGACCGGATGCCCAGTTTTGACGGAGATCGTTTTGCGCAGGAGTTTCATCGGGTCAAAGCCCGGCACCTTGCGCAGCTGCTGCACGGCGGCGTTGTTCATCACAGTGGATTTGTTGTCATTCATTTCTTAGAACTCCTTCCATAAATAAAATAAGAGATGACTGCGCAAATTCTGCACATCCATCTCAACTTAACCGGCTTTTTTCAATTTCTGCTCTGTCGCGCCCTGCGGCAGAGCCTTTTGTCTGAATACCTGATTGTACTTTAAGATCCGTTCGGCAAGGCAGGTGTTCCGTTTGACCTTTCTGCCGGAGTGGATCGCCAGAAACAGTGCGCGCTTTTGACCGACCAGAATGATACGTTTTTTTGCGCGTGTCACGGCAGTATAGATCAGATTCTTCGTCAGCAAAATGCGGTGCGCCATCAAAATGGGAATGATGACCGTTTCGTACTCCGAACCCATCGACTTATGGATCGTAATGGCATACGCCAGTTCCAGATCGCCGAGCTGATTTTTGGAATACTCCACGACGCGCCCATCAAAATCCACGCACAGCTTATCGGGTAGGATCTTGCAGATGCTCCCGATGTCGCCGTTGAACACGCCCTTGAATTTTTGCCCGCACGCGGAATCATAGCCTTCCAGACTGTAATTATTCTTGGTCTGCATCACACGGTCATGCAAGCGAAATACGCGCTCTCCGAACAGAAATTCTTTGCTGCTGTCCGTATGCGGATTGACCGTCTCGCGAATCAGCGCGTTCAGTCCGTTGGAGGACGCTTCTCCATCCGTCCGATAGGGCGAGATGATCTGAAGCTGTCCAATGGACGTATCCTGCAATTCCCGCAGATAGAGCTCCTGAATCTGCGCTGCGGCTTCTTCCTGATTTTCCGCCTTGACGAACTGAAAATCTGGACCATAAAACAGGCTGCTGTTTTCCTCGTTGATGAATTTGGCATTGTAGGCGATCAGACTGTCCTTGGACTGACGGAAGATCTCATCGAGAACCGTCACCGGCACGATGCCGCTTCCAATCAGCTCTGCAAACACATTGCCCGCGCCGACGCTCTCCAACTGATCGACGTCGCCCAGCAGAAGGAGCTTTGTTCCTTTCTGCAGGCGCGTAAACAGCTGATGCGCCAGCCACATATCCACCATGGACGCTTCGTCCACAATCAGGAAATCAATTTGCAGCGGCTTATCCTGTTTGTCCTTGCTGCAAAAATCGCCCTGCAAGCCAAGCAGGCTGTGCAGCGTCATCGCCTCCAGCATTCCCGTACTCTGCGCCATGCGTCGGCTGGCTTTGCCGGTCGGCGCGGCGAGAACAATGCGGTTTTGGGGATGCAGAATCCGGTAGACCTCGATGATGGCTTTCAGTACCGTCGTCTTGCCGGTGCCGGGGCCGCCGGTGATGATGGAGAGATTTCGCTCCATCGCCACCTCAACGCCGCGGCTCTGCCGCTTTGTTAAGTGTAGACCCAGCTTCTGTTTGACCTGTTCCAGCGGAAGCGTCACGTCGATTTTTGCTGTGTGTTCCATGAGCATGGCTGCCGCCTTTGCCGCAGTCTCTACTTCCTGCATGAAAATGTGCGGAAGGTACAGCCGCCCGCCATCGGAAACGATCTCATTGTCTTCTGCCATCTGCTGCAATTTCTGTTCTACCTCTGCGCGTCTGACCTGCATCTGAGGAAGCGGGATCGGCTCATTGAGAAATTGCAGGGATTCTGTGATCAAGGCATTGACCTCCAGATACAGATGCCCATGTTGTCGCGCATTTTCCAGTGCGCAGATCATCGCGCCGTGGATACGAACCGGGTCATGCGGATCGCCGCCGGACTTCCGGATGATCGTATCCACGCGCCGAAAGCCAAAACCAGATATCTCGCAGAGCCGGAACGGACTTTTTCGCAGAATGTCCGTGCAGGCAGGACCGAAGTGCTGATAGATCTTCATCGCCGTCACAGGCGTGACCTGAAACGGCGTCAGCAGCTCCATAATATCCCGCATGGCACGGCTTTCCGCGTAGCACGTCTTGATCTCCTCCAGTTTCTGTTCCGTGATGCCGCGGATCTCCAGCAGCTTCTCCGGGTGATACTCCAACACATCGAGCGTATCTGTGCCGAACCGCTGGACAATGCTTCTGGCCGTGCTTTCTCCGATGCCTTTGAGAAGGCCCGATGAAAGATAGCTCAGAAGTCCTTCCGTTGTTGGCGGCACAAGCTCGTGCCAGTTCTCTACATGGAACTGCAAGCCGTATTTGCCCTCTTTCCAATCGCCCTCGATCTCCAGCTTGACAGAGTCCGTCTGCGGCAGTCCGTAGCCGACAGCGGTGAACCGAAGCATCCGGTCACGGAACGTATATTGGGAACGTGCCTCTTCTGGTACAGACGGATCATCTGTGCGCATCCGAAGGATGGTGTATTTGCTGGCTTCATTGAAGTAGATGCGCTTGTCATAAACTGCAATCATTCGTTTTTTCACCTCACTTATGCGGCAGGCTGCGCCGCGATTTTGATGCTGAACCGTCTGGACTCCGACGTTTCTACAAACTGCTCGTAGATCTCCGGATAAACCTCCCGCAAGCGAACCAAGTTGTCCTTGGAGATGCCATGCCTGCGGATGGGGTTGTAGGAGATAACGTAGCTTTGTTCACCGTCCGCGCAGGTCGCGCAGTCTTTACCATCCAGTTCGCTGACAAGCAAGCCTTTGAGCTGCTGCATCTGCACGTCCAACTGTGTGACCTGCTTTGCAAGCACGCCTTTCTGCTCCTGAAGCTGCAAATACTGATGAATCTGCGGTAGCTGCGGTGCGCCGAACGCTGTCGGCGGCAAATCTCTCCGGTCAATGCCTTTCCATCTCTGCAAACTCTGCAAGATAAGGTCGCCGCTTTCCGTATAGTCCGGTGGCTGGTGCTTCTGCACATGGTCGTTCCAAAACGCATCCTCCAGCGCGATCAGCTCCGACTCATAGGCATAGTCCCGGTCCAAATGCCGGATGATGACCTCATCCTCATTGTTTCCATACAGGCAGCAGAAGTAGACCCTGTCCAGATTCATGACTGACATATAATGCCGACCCTGAGATTCGTAGTACACCGGAACGATCTCCTCGCCGTTGTACCACCAGTTTTCTCGGGCGTTATAATTTGTCGTCTTGATCTCCAAAATGGCATTGCTGCCGTCCGGAAGCTCCACAAGGTAGTCCAGATCCGCCAGCATCCACGGATACAGCGGGTGCTGGAACATGACCTTCCGCTGAAAGATATGCAGCCCGGTTTTCTTCGCAAAAATCTGCGCAACCAGATCCTCTAGCAGATGTCCCATCTCCAGCGCGACCCAGTTTTCATCCATGTCCGCCTTTACAACATTCAGCTTGTCATAGTACAGATCCCGTGCTGTCCGCCAGGGCGAAATGCCGAGGATCGCCGCAGCGTCGCTGCCGCCGATGCCCCGCCGCCGGTAGGACAGCCATTCTTCGTTGCTCAGACTGCTTGTGTCCACCAACTCCTGCGGCTCATACATCAAGCGCAGCACCATTTCGCTCTCCCTTCTTCCATACCCGCAGCCGCACCACGCGCTTCCGCTTGTGAACAGCTCTGCGATGATACGCCGCAGACTGCCGCTGCCGTCCTCCGGGGCGCCATTTCTTTCTTGTTTTCATTTGGTTACCGCCTTTCGTAAAAATATATCCTCAAAGCCTTTCGGCATTTGGGCAAAAAAAGAACGGGAACATCCGGCGGCGCAGCTTTTCTGCGTCGCGGTCATTCCCGCAATCTGTGGGCGTTGCACCCAAAAAGAAATCCGGCAGAAACCAGTCCTGCGGACATGGCAATTCTACCGGAAATCGTAAAAGCCTGACAATGCGTGTGCAAGTCGGAATACTCCGAACGCTGCGGCAAACGCACCGCAAGCAGTATGCACAAATCTCAATTACAAGCCAACTTTACCACAAGATATTGTGGTTGTCAAGGAAGCAGCGGCTTACGGCCACTCGGATGTCAGTTCTTCCCGGAGATATTCATACTCCGGAAGCTGCTCAAAATACGGCTGCCAACGGCGCACGATCTCAGCGCGCTCCAACGGATCCGCAGTTTCTATGGAGTGTTCGTTTTCTGTCAGCAGGAGTACATCCAGCGCAATGTCCTCCAGCATGAGTTCGCACAGTCCTTCTGCCGTTTCAATGCGCCGCGCGCTATCCACATAGCTATAAGTACAAACTCCAGATCTGACAACGATTGATGGTATCTTACCATGCTGCCAAGTCTTGAATCCAGTTTTTGAAATGTGGGCACTGCTCCATGATCGTGTAGATACCTATGGCTTCCGATAGCTGTGTTCCATTTTTGATTTTTGCATATCCAGGGATCAATGACTCCAGTCTTTTTGACGGCGCGGTTTCTGGAGAATTGTTGATGTGTTCAGGTGTTTCAAATTCTTCGCGAATTCTCTGAACAGCAGTAACTATTTCATCTCCGGCAATCAAGGAAAATGTTTCTGCTTTGGAAAATAAAATCCCTTCAAACTCATGGAGCATGAAATGGAACTTGCAGTTACGCTCTCCTATGTCCTCGTTGATAATGGACTCGATCTTGCCGATCCGTTCAAAAATATCTGTAGTCGCATCGGTGATGCCCGGAGTATCGCTGGGCATCGCATAGTAGTCAAACATGGTCGTTATATACTCATGTGGATGACTTTTGCAAAGAATCATTAGTTCATTTTTTATCTTTGCGTAGCGGCTCACACCACCACGATACTTCCTGTTGGCATCTCGCCTTGTTTCACAGACAATAGGGCGAACATAAATGCCAAGGTCAAAAAAGTAGGGATATAGCACAGTGTTAATAAAAGATTCCTCTGTGGGGCCTTCGCAGTAAATATAAATCGTTTTCATTTTGAGAGTCTACCTCCCAAAATGTTCTTCTTCCAGAGATCACCCAATGTGTAGTCTCCATCCAACCACAGCTTGAGCTGTTCCGAGTCTAAGCGTCTGAACTCAGAACCGTTGTCGCTTCTATCGACTACAATTACATCTTCTACATCAAATTCATTTAACAATTCCACGGACTGCGTTGAAATAATAATTTGCTTTTCGTTGGAAAGCTGACGCACCATTTCAGCGAAGATCGTGATCGCATAGGGGTGTAAGCCGAGTTCCGGCTCATCGACAATGATAGTGGCCGGCTGCAATTCATGCGGCTGCAGTAAAAGTGTAGTCAAGCAAATAAAACGCAGCGTTCCATCTGAAAGCTGAGAGGCATTAAAGATATCCTCACAGCCGGTCTGTCGCCACCGCAGGACAATTTGCTCTTCATTGCCCTCCTGCGGATCCAAAACAAAATCCGAAAAATACGGGGCGACCAAGCGGATCGTATCCACAATCTCCTCGTAATTCTGTTTGAAGTGATTTTTTAGCCGATATAGGAATGCTGCCAGATTTGCAGCATCGTACATAAGCACTCTGTTGTTTGAGATATTGTGTTCTTGCTTGACTCTAGCGCCCTTTCCTGTGTCATGGAAATGATATACGCGCCAATTCTGCTTGCGAAGAATAGGAATCACATAGCCGTCAATTTGATTATGCGCACCGGTATCCCAATTCGATTCACTATGCCCCCGCCCAATATTGGTTTCATTGTCCCAACGACCATGATAGCCGAAGTATTCCTTTTGGAAGATCAACCGGTTATCATCGGTAGGCACCAGAACAAAACCATAAGAATTCTGCCCAAAGAATACTTCAAAGTCAATTTCCTCCGTTTCTTTTCGCCCTTTGTACAAGAGAGAACTTAAACCGCTTTGACCAACAGATACCTGGAGATTCTTGGATAGAATGTTTTGAAGGAAAGAAAAAGAAGAAATAAAGTTGCTTTTTCCTGCACCGTTGGAGCCGATAAGCACATTGATTTTCCCGAAAGAAATATCACAGCTTTTAATTGATTTGAAGCCATGGATTGTCATGCGACTCAGCTGCTCTTTCTGCAATGGCATATGACCCCTCCGAACTAAGATGAAATATTGTTTTCATTATAGAAGAAAATGCAGGGAATAGCAAGTGAATTATGATGCAGTGGCACAATGCAAACGTTCTGGCCGGATATTTTTATTCGAAATATTTTCGAAATATTTTTGATTATTGTGCAGAAAAAGTCGAAGTGCTCCCTATTTTCTTAGTGTAAGAACCTTCAAGCATTGCACCTTGACAACTGAACACCCATCTGGCAGGGAGATACAGCAGCCGCGGACAGTATGCGACGATACGAGCGTACCCACGACTTAACGCTGCACAGCAGCGACTGCAATACGCGCTCTTGATCGGAGCGCAGGAACGGACTGCCAGATGGCTTATAAACCAAAAACAGCCTTCTCATTATTTCGAGAAAGGCTGCATCAAATAAAATCGAGGTATTTATGAACGAAGAAGAATTAAAAAAAGATCAGCTTCCTCAGATTCTACATGTAAAAGACCTGCAGGTATTGCTCTCCATCAGCCATAACACGGCCTATGAACTAGTGCGTTCAGGGAAAATCAGAAGCATCCGAATTGGGCGCACATATAAAATTCCTTTAGATGCTTTCAACGAGTATCTGCGCAACGGCTGAAGCATATCATCTTGTGATTTGGGTTCATTCGTGGTATGATTGATTTGTACCTGCTATGCGGCATCGAAAGGAGCGTATTTATGTCGCAAAGCAAAGCATCTGGAAGAAAGTCTGTCGCCGGAATGGGCTCCATCCGAAAAAAAGAGAAAGTTATAAACGGAAAAGCCTATACCTACTACGAAGCACGTTACACCGTCGGGATCGATCCCGGCACAGGCAAGCAGATTCAAAAAAGTATCAGCGGAAAAACACAGCGCGAGGTTACTAGGAGATTAAAAGAGATCACAACGTCGATTGATACCGGCACCTACCTACCTTCCTGCAAACTAACAGTTGGTGAGTGGCTGAATACGTGGATCTCAGAGTATACTGCAGACTGGAAGCCGCTCACAGTCAGCAACTACTCAAAGCAAATCAAGAAGCACCTGATTCCACGTCTCGGCGCTGCGAAACTGGAAGATCTGGACACACATACAATTCAACTGTTCTATAACTCCCTTACAAAATCAGGACTGGCACCGAAAACAGTAAAGAACATACATGGTGTCCTCCATGCCGCATTAGAGCAGGCAATTTCAAATGGTTATATTCACAAGAACCCAACTGCCGGCTGCAAACTTCCCAAAGTCGTTCGGCCAGAAATCAAGCCCTTGGAGCCAGAGGAAATCGCCCGAATGCTGAAAGAAGCGAAGAAGGATGCATACGATAACCTGTTTATCGTTGCGATGTTCACAGGTATGCGTCAAGGTGAGTTGTTAGGTCTATCCTGGGACAACGTTAATTTCAAGACCGGCCAGATCACCATCAAGCAGCAGCTTCAATGCAAAGACGGCGTTTACTTTCTGGAAACGCCCAAGAGCGGAAAGTGTCGAGTGCTATCCCCGGCCCCAGTTGTAATGGAAGCTCTAAAAGATGAGCAGCAACAGCAAAATGCAAACAAGCAAATTGTCGGAGCAGCCTGGGAAAACAAATTTAACCTTGTGTTCACGGACGCACTTGGTAAAAATCTTGTTCGCCGAACAGTCGTAAAGCACTTCAAGGCCGTGATTGAAAGGGCAAACATTCCACCAGATGTTCGCTTTCATGATCTGCGTCACAGCTTCGCAGTAACCTCATTGTACTCTGGCGACGACGTTAAAACAGTGCAGGCTAATTTAGGTCATGCTACGGCACAGTTTACACTTGATGTCTACGGGCATGTTACGCAGAAAATGCGGCAGGAAAGTGCCATGCGGATGCAAGCATTTTATAACCATCTGGAAGTATAATCAACCACCTGTTACCTGGTCCCGATAAGGGGGAAAAATGGGGGAAATTTTTTGGGTGTTACATTTTCCGAACTTTTTCAGCTAAAAAGCGCGCAGAAGCAAAGAAAATAGCCAGTAATCAGAACAATTACTGGCTATTCGCTGTGTTTTCACTACACTATAGATGAACACACATCTTGTCGGAGTGACTCCGATCAACTACAAAATCAAGCACGCTTCTGTAAAAATGTTTTCTCTGCCATATGGATCACGAAGTCGCGTTCGTCCGGATCGGCTTTTGCGAAGTCGATCTGATACCGCTGGCAGGTCTTGCGGAAGTGGACAACATAGGCCAAATCTTCTTTCGTCGGAGGTGCGACATAGCCATTCGGCGCGGCAAGCGCGTCCAGCTCCAGATATTTTTCGTTCTGCATCTGTCAAACCTCCTTCAAGTATTGTCCAAATAGTTCGCGCGCGGCATCGCCATCGATCAGCAGCAGAAACGGGTCAAACCGGCTGAACGGGATCGCACCGTAATTTCGCATATAGTGTTCCCGAAGCTGCGACGTTTTCGCTTTCAAATAAATTGCACCGCCGTAGCCGTAATCAATGGAAAGCTGAATTCCGAACGCCAGCAGTGCTGCGCCGATCCCAGTGTATTTTCTAGGCTTGGACAGCGTCGGATTTCCGCTGGGTGCGCTCTCCATATACTCCACATAAACCAACACGCCCTCCGGCATATCCCGATAAGCGGCAAGTCCGACCAGCTCTCTGGTCGTTTCCAGTTCCAACGCATATTTTTCAAGTGCAGTGTCCTGAATAAAATCCGTGCACCAGTCGGTTTGCCAATGCTCCTGCGCTGTCCGTTCGAAATCAGTGGCAGTCGCTTCCCGAATAGAGGCAGGAAGCTTCGCGCTTGTTTGGCTTTCGATGATGTAATAACGTGGCTGCATAGCGGCTGCTCCTTCAATTCTTGATTTATTATACCACAGCTCTCAGAAAAACGCAAAGAAGAGTTTTCCTGATCTGCTTCCGTATCCGGTTTACAGCCGCTGCTGAGAATGTCCAACAGTTCTTTCTTCGACCATTGCCGCTCCCGCGCCTGTTTCAGATACCACCTGCGCGCATCTCTTGTCAGCCCTGCCTCCATAATGATCACGTTCAGTGTCCAGCCGATTTTCATCGCCAGCCGGAGGAGTGCTTGGTCATTTTCATAAGTCTTATAAAAATCGCGCATCCGGCGCACGTTGCGCGGGGAAAAGCCTGTGCGGTCAAGGAAATTTGTTTGCAAAAACTCTGCGGCTGCGACCGCTGCGCCCTTCTCCGGGCGCTGACTGATGGCCTTGCCGATGGCGTACACTTCGTCCATCTGCGAAAGATTTTGCGTAAGAATTGCGGTCAATTCCCGGTACATCGTGCCGTAATCCATAGGTTTTCTGATGTTCATGGCTTCTCCTTTCCGCGCTGGTGCGCATCATATATTTCGTCGTTTTGCGAATAGCCTGCTACAATATTTTGTGGTATGATTGCTTCGTTCGTTTGATTCTTGCGAAGGGAGAGCAATCATGCAGTATACTGATAACGAAGCCGCCCTGATTGGCGGTCTGATCTCAACCTATTTCTTTCAGCCTGCCGTGTCCGCGTCTTTGAAGGATGCGTATGGTCGTGTTTTGGAGCATCTGCATCAGAATGCACTCACTTCCTCTGATCTTCAGCAGATCCGAAAGGCTGTAAGTTTTCTGATGCCCATGTGCCAAGCAAATCGGCAGACACAGCGGGAGCTTATGGGTGTCAACGCAAGGACAACGGCGCTACTGAATGGCTCACGGTAATCGCAGATAACGCAAAAGGCACGACGCGATGTCGTGCCTTCGCTATATATTTTTGCTGACGGCTTCATTCAGCAGGTGCGGCTTTCCGGTGCTCTTTTTTGAAGCGGACTTTGTGGTAAAGACTTTGCTTGCCCACACAAAGAGGTGCAGCACGGAATCGAACAGGGAATCTTCTTTTACTTATTTATCGTTTGCTTGATCTCCGCGCCGCCCTTGATCTGCACCAGAATCTCTTCGGCGGAGAGGACGGTCACGCGCTCCACGATCTGCCGGACGGCGTTTTCGTTCCATTCTGTGATCGTCTGCGCGGTATTCTCTACGGCTTGCTCTGCCTGCTTCATGCGGGTGCAGACGCGGTCTGCATCGTTGCTGCTTTGCAGGATCGCTTCTTTCTGCTTTTTAAGCGTGGTCTGCTCGGCCAGAATTTCTGCGAACTGCGTATTGCAGGCTTCTTTATCTTCTGCATCAATGGCTTCTGCCAACAGCTGCTGGAACTGCTCGTCGAGCTGCGCCAGTCGGCGTTCAATGTCGGCAAGGCTCATTGTCTGACCCTGCACCGACAGAAGCTCTACGGAAACTGCGTTCTTGATAAGGTCGAGCAGGGCAGGTTTATTGCTCATGGCGGAGTTGATTGCAGTCAAGATTGCCGCTTGCAGCGCTTCTTCCTTGATTGTCGGGGAATCGTGGCAGTATTTCGTGCCGTAGTTCAGGCGGCTGGTGCAGCGCCAGACGGGATATTTTCGCCCGAGCGAGGTCCATGTGCATCGGCGGTAGAGTGTCCCGCATTCGCCGCAGACGAGCCTGTCCGATAAGGCATATTTGCTTGTATAACAGGAGCGTCCTGTCACAGCCGTTTTTGACGGGCTGCGCAGGGCGCTCCTGCGTGCCATCTCCGCCTTCACTGCATTGTACTGCTCCCGGCTGACGATGGCTTCATGGTGATCGGGCATATAGTATTGCGCCATCTGACCGACGTTCTTAATGACCTTCTTGCTGATCACATCTGTCCGGAATGTTTTCTGGAGCAGCACGTCGCCGCAATATTTTTCATTTGTCAGGATGCCCTTGATGGCTGTCGTTGTCCATTTTGATTCTCCGAGAACCGTTTTGATCTGATTTTCTTCCAGCCAGTCTTGCAGATTTCGCAGGCTGGCACCGCTCTCATATCGCTTGTAGAGTTCGCGCACAATTTCTGCTTGTTCAGGTATGACGCGGAATTTGCCATCTGCGTCTTTTTCGTATCCATAAAGCCGATAACAGGGAACCTTGAGCGTTCCGACTTTCGCGTGCATCTGCCGCCCGCGCCGGATGTTGCCGGAGATGGATTCGCTTTCAGACTGTGCCATTGCGCCGTACATCGTAATCATGAATTCGCTGTCTGGCGGTAGTGAATTGATGTTTTCTTTTTCAAAGAGGACTCCGATGCCGAGCTGCCGGAGGATGCGCGTATAGTTGATACAATCGAGCGTGTTGCGGGCAAATCGCTGAATAGATTTTGTAAGAATGAGGTCGATCTTTTTCTGCTTGCACTGGCGAATCATGCGGAGAAACTCGGTGCGCTTTTTTGTTGACGTGCCGGTGATACCTTCGTCTGCGAAAATGCCCGCCATTGTCCACTCCTTATTGGACATGATCTTGTCTGTATAATACTGGCACTGCGCTTCATAGCTGCTGGCCTGTTCTTCTTCCTTGGTCGAGACGCGGCAGTACGCCGCGACGCGGAGCTGCTTTGCGACCGTGGTCGTTTGCTGCAATTCCGGCTTGGGTGGAATGATAATGACACGCGGCTTTTCATCTATCATGCAAGGTCATCCTTTCCAATGATCTGTCCGTTTTTGAGCTGCAAGCGTACCGTCTGGCGCGTCACCAGCACAGCGGACACGGCGCTTTGCAGCAGCTCCGCATGGAGTTCTGCCGTACACGCAAAGGCTGCGAACAGCCGCCGCAGGCGTTCAGTTTCGTATTCTGCGTTGCCGATGGCTTCATATTGCTCCTGTGCCAGATGGAAGATCAGGCTTCTGGCTGCGTCCTCATTGAGTGGTTGGGTGTTTAGAACCTCATCCAGTTCGGCTTGCGTATTTGTATATGTCGGTTTGGATGTTCGCGCTAGCTGCGTGATGCGCTTCGGCTGCTCTGCCAGTCTACCGAGCAGATGCGCGACCTGCTGTTCGATCTCCGGGGTGGGCGGCTTGGAGCAGATGCGCTTGAGCGCTTTCTGCGCAGGTGTCCGCTCCGGCAGGCGCTGTTTGGTCTGACGCTTTTCTGCGGCTGCTTCAAATAACTTTATGTCAACTAATTTTGGATAATTGTCTACGCCAGTATATTTGGGATTCTCCAGAATTCGGGCGACCATGTTTTTATTCCAGCTCTTGCCCGTGTCATAGGTTGGGCCAGTTTTGCTCATCTGTTCTGCAATCTCCTTCAATGACGCACCGAGCGTGTATTGCAGGAAAATGTCCTGCACAGCTTTCGCTTCGGATTCATTCCGAATGATCTCACCCATACGCATTTGATAGCCGAATGGTCGCTTCCGATTTCCCATTACCGCTTCGTCCTTTCGATCTGTTCTGCCAGCTCCAAGCCGTTTTTCAGGCGGAAGCGCAGGCGCTCATTGCTGTCTACGATGATTTTTTCAACAAGCGCATCGAACAGCTCCGCATCAAAGCTGTCGAGGAAATCCGGCCCATCCTCCAGCGCATCCATGAGATCGCGGGTACGATCCGCCAGATCGTCGCTGTCGGTGTCGAGAAGCCTTGCTTTTTCCTGTTTCAGCCTGCGGAGCTGTTCGCTGAGTTTGTTGTTTGATGTTATAAAAGTATCAGGATCAACGCCGCCCGCCTGTTGAAGCTGGGTTAGGAATTGAACCTGACTGAGTATGTCGGATATTTTCTTGTTGAGAGAGATGACGTGCTCGCTCCAAAGCATCCGGCTGTAGCGGATTTTTTGGAGGTTCGAGAGCATCTGCGTGAAAATGGGTTCGCCGTGGTGTTTGAGTTTGCAGTACAGACGGCAGAAGGCCGCTGCGATTTGTTTTTCTGGGATAGCGTGATTGGGACATTTATCTTTTGATTGATTATGTAGGCGGCAAATCCAATAAGTATCGTTTGTAATAAACTTTCGCTGATATGGAGTTCCGCACACGCCACAGTAAATTCTCTTTCGGAATGCCTTTGAAGTATCTGTAAATGATGCACGATCTGTCTTTTTTCGCTCAGCGCGAAGCAATTGAACTGCCTCATAAGTTTGTTTATCTATGATCGCAGGATGTGTTCCTTCAACATAATACTGTAAACACGCACCGGTATTCTTGATTTGCTTTCGTGGCAGCGTGTCAGTCGCATATGTCTTCTGCCATAATGAGTCTCCGATATAACGTTCGTTCGATAGAATATAACGAATTGTTGTATTGTACCATCTACGGCTGCCCGCTTGTGTTTGGTTTAGTTTTTCAGCTATTTCATCTACATTTTTTCCGGCAAGATATGCAGTATAGATTTCTCGCACGATCTCTGCCTGCGTCTCGTCAATTTGAATGCTTTTTTCTATCATCGTATATCCGAAGGGAAGCGATGATGGCAAATAGGTTCCGTCCTGCATTCGCTTCTGGACACCCCATCTGACATTTCCTGAAATTGACTCGCTGCCTTTCTGTGCCAGCGACGCCATGATTGCCGTGACCATTTCACTAGACACCTTGCTGGTGTCGATGCCCTGTTCTTCGAACTGGACGCTGACGCCGAGTTCCTTGAGTTCTCGGACAGCCGCAAGGCAGTCCTTCGTGTTTCGAGCAAAGCGGGAAATACTTTTGACCAGTATGCTGTCGATCTTTCCTTTGCGGCAATCCTGCATCATGCGCTGAAAATCTTCGCGCTTTTCAACCGACGTGCCGG
>ENA-ORTY01001419-ORTY01001419.1-human-gut-metagenome-genome-assembly--contig:-NODE-1419-length-26659-cov-2.999060_pt1 | contig 26659 bp, 10 predicted proteins | sample MGYA00241917_ERZ509198 | MGnify/ENA primary metagenome ERZ509198 (study PRJEB26280, sample SAMEA2338857) | human gut metagenome | biome: human gut; feature: human-associated habitat; material: faeces...
AAGTCGAAACCGCCCGGTTTATCCCCCAATCGTCCTGCCAACCGGTGTATGAAGCAGCATTATAACCGGGCATTACTTTTGCCGCCGTCATTGTTCTGCGGCGTTCTTCCTGCAGCTGGGACAATATAGCGGCACGTTTCGGATTATATCTACCGCCGGGCCCTATACCGCCCCCGGGACCGACATTGGTTACTTCGTTTCGGTAATCCCAGGGATTAACCGTCGCTCCGCTTGCAATCTGCTGCCACCATCTTGTATTAACATTTTTTGTATCTTCCGATTTCTGTTCTTGCAGAGAGCCTACCGTATTCCCCTCCTTGTCGGTAATCTCGCCATTTTCCCCCATATTGCCGACAACAGTTCCGGTTTCATCTATTACCTTATTATTGCTGTATACATCACCGATATATCTTCCTCCCGGTGTTACGGCTATCCCAATGACTTTATGATTTATTTTGGTATCTGCAGCTTCTTTTTCTTCCTCGGTCAGCTCCGGGATATTTTCTTCCTCCGTGGATATGCCGGACTGCGCATCACCGCTTTCCGCCGTTTTATCAGTTTTGTTTTGTTCACGAGCATCTTCTGCCGATGTTTTATTTTCCGTTTCTTCCCCTTTACTTTCAACCGCAGACTCAGTCCCATTTTCCGTTTCCGGTTCAACCGGCTTTTGATAATACTGAAGTTTTTCGGCAACAGCTATAACCCTGCCCCCGGCATCCATTACACGACCATCAGGCTGTAGTTTTCCAATTTCTACATTTTTGATATTAACAACCGAACCGTCTAACTTTAAATGACCTATTACCTGTTTCTGCGCATCAAGAATTTCATAGCCCCTTGCGCCTCTACCGATTAAATTCTGCTTTTTATCCAACACAAAGCCCTGATAAACGGTTCCGACAATTTCTCCCATTACGCTGTAAACGCGTCCGTTTTTGGCAATATATCCGATTGTTTTCCCATCATTGTCATAGACATACAAATCATATAACGCATAGCCATTCCCGCCATTTTTAGTGGTTACTTCACCGTTATATCTGACCTGCCCCAATGTTTCTCCTCCATCGGAAACCACACTGCCATCGGCTTTTACGCGTCCAAGATAAACATTATTCCGGTCAAAAGCTACCGTGTATTTAAAAGGAACACCAATATTGCGCCCATCTTTGGCCTTAATACTGCCGTCTAAATCAATAACAGCGGTTTGAATTCCGGAACTATCTGCCACATTACCATAAAAATCCGTATATCCGATAATTTTGTCATCAAACCCCATTACCGACATATGCGGGATTACCTGGCCGATAATTTCTTCCTGGGCATTTCGAACTTTACCATTGATATCCAGACATCCCAAATTCTGATTTTTATAGTTCAGAGCTGTTCCCAACGGACTTAACACCCCGACTGGCGTCCCGCTTTCGCCAATTACCGTACGCGGATGGACGACATGGCCGACGACCTGCTCCGTTTCATTGACAACCTGACCATTTGCCAAAACCATTCCCAAATATGCATCTTTGCTTGTTCTTGCATCTCCGCTGTCGGAAACAACACCTAAAAATCTGCACTCAGGCGAAACTACTGCTCCCATAGAGAGAGCAGTTCCGTACAATGCCCCCATGTTATCCAAAACGTAACCGTTAGAGCTTATTTTTCCGACCGTTTCATTTCCGTTTACAACCTGTCCGCTTATTAAATTCGTTCCCAGATAGTCGCCGTTTATGCTGATGCTTACCGGGGCACTTCCGGCTCTGCCGTAATTCCGGGAAATCCTACCGGAAAGGCTCACAACGCTACCATCCGGCAACACTTTGGCAAAAGCCTTATTCTGCCCGTTTACAACCAGATTTGTCGAATTGACAGTTCCCAGACTTTCTCCGGAGAAGTCCGTTATATATTTATCTTCAATTATCTTACCTAATGGCTTATCGTTTTTATCCAGAAATATACCGGAGCCGGTTAATCGAGCAATTTCATTCAGAGAACCGTTTTCAGTTTTTCCATTGCCTGACGTGTAGGACAGAGCCGTTCCTTCTGGAGAGTAAATGTCGCCAAAGCTGAAATTTCTTCCGTTAACATTTCCCGTTTCATCGAAAACATAGCCATAAGGCGATATTCTATAAGTTTTTCCGCCCACTTCCAAAACCGAGTTAACGCCACTGATACCGATGAAGTCGTTGCTGTTGTTAAAATTTAACCGCTCAGACAAGATTTTACCGATGCGTTTGCCGTTGCCATCAAAAGCTTCATCGGATTTCATTATCCCCAAGTCTACGCCTTCCAGAGAAACGACTTTTCCGCCAACCGAAGCATTTGCCCGAAGCTGCCCCAAATAATCAAATATCGGTCCGGTTGCATTCACGGTACCAATAACCGTCCCTTTGTCATCTATAATATGCCCGGATGCGCCGATTTTTCCAACCTGATTCCGTCCCCGTACGATTTTTCCGTCTGCCGTAATCCGCCCGAGATATTTCCCGTCCAGCGTATTAGCTGTAGCCGACATACTTATGGTAAAGCCGATAATACCGCCTTCCTTGTTAATAACGCGATTGCCGCTAACAGCCAAGGCAACAACCGTACCATTGTTGATGACTTCTCCGTTGTAGCTGACCACCCCCATATAACTTCCGTCAAGAGCAAAAGCATACCCTCCCTCAACAACATGGCCTATTACCTGATTGTCCGGGCTGTATGCAAAACCGTTGGCGTGAATATTACCGATAACATTTTTCTTCAAATCAATTACTTTTCCGTCCGGGGCAATACTTCCCAAAAATTTCCCCTGCGGAGAAACAATCATCTTGGAAGAAATCAGCCTGCCGGCCAAAAAGATTTTTCTTTCGTTCCCAGCATAACCGTAAGCATATCCTGCCGCGGTTACGAACCCTGAATTTTCTCCCGCAAGATTATAAAAACGCCCGTCACCGGAAACTCTTCCGACAATATTGCCAGCATCGTTGTAAACCAGCCCGGGAGAAACCACAGCTCCCAGTACATCATAATTATCATTTACAACCAGCCCGTTGGGCAAAACCTTTCCGACAAGGTTATCATTAATTGATGTTACTGAACCGTCATTGTTGACTTTTCCCAAGATGCTGTTGTTATAAGATATGGCTATTCCCTGCGGAACAATGCCGCCGGCCAGGCTATTATCCTCATTTAACACAAAGCCGTCAGCCGTAATATGGCCGACGAGCTCATTATTGAAGTTAATAACAGAACCGTCCGGAATGACTTTACCGATAAGATCTCCGTTAAAATTAAGCGCACTCATATCTGCTGCAACGGCATTCTGGCTAATATTCCAGAACAACGCCGCAGACAATATAATCCTGCCTAATCCAAATATCTTAATGCGCAAATCAGTTCCTCCGGTTTTGAGCGACTTCATCCAATACATATCCGGAAACCTGATTTCTGATATTTATATATGAGCCGTTGCTCTTCAAATATCCAATCCTTCCGTTTGTTATACTCAGCACATTGCCGTTCGGGGCAAGGCGACCAAAATATTTTCCTCCGTTCTCTAATATATTAGCACCTATTTTATACGGATGTCCCATAATTTTTCCATTGTTATCTACAACTAAATTTGAAGAAATCATTTTTCCGATAACAGCCTGCTCCTCGTCCAGTACTTTTCCCTCGGCATTAACAAAACCGACCACTTTGTCCTGTTCATTTATTACAATATCCCCTTCAACGATTTCTCCTAAGAGAATCCCCCTGTCATTAACAGCCTGCCCTGAGCTCAGTATTTTTCCGATGCGGCGATTGTCAGCCGAAACTACCGATCCATCCGCTACGACCTGCCCGATTATGCGCCCCGAATAATCCAAAACGACCCCATGTTTCAGAACACTGTAGTTTTTGTTTGACGTACCGCCGGGGAGGACTGTCGCCGCAATTTTGTCTTCAACGTCAATGATGTCTCCGAACGCGTTCAGATACCCTTTTACATTGCCCTGAACATCTATGACAATATCTTCGCCGATGACTTCGCCGATAATCTGTTTATTTTTATCAAGCACATGTCCGTCTGAGCTGACAAGCCCGCTCATATTGCCATCTACGTCAATCACTTTGCCGCTTTTGCTGACGTACCCAAGATACGAACCGTCATACCCAATTCCGACTCCGGTTTGTACGACACCGCCTTTATATTCTCCTTTTTCGTTAAACATCCGACCTTTGGCATCAATTCGTCCCAAAACCGTTCCCAAAACATCTATAACCGTACCATCACCATTGACAAAGCCAATATAATCACCGTTAAAATCCACCACATTCCCTTGCGGCAAAAGCCGTCCGGGCCGGTTTGCATAAAAGGAACTTCCGTCATATACGAATCTGTCTACGGCAATACCTTTTTGATTGTAAACATAGCCATCGGCAAACAGATGCCCGATAACTTTACCGTTAGAATCGATAACTATATTTTTCTCAGGCAGCACTATTCCCTTTATTTCTTTTTTCGGATTAACAATAAGGCGGTTCAAAAGAATTTTAGTATTGGGAATGACTTCCGTGCTGTCGTAGCCGAATGTTGATAAATTATTTATAAATTTTCCATTTAAATCATACGCCTGAGACTTGTCCATCACCTGTCCGACAACAAAACCGTCCTTGTTCAGAACCTCTCCCTGAAGATTTGCGCATCCAACCGTTCCTCTGCCTGATTTAATGCTTCCGTCCGGGGTCAACAGTCCCATCATCTCGCCGCTGTAATACAGGGCATAGGACATTTCAAAAACTTTTCCAATGACTTTTCCGTCAGGATTCAATACCCCTCCGTCAGGATTGACACAGCCGACATACTCCCCGTTTTCGCTGCGTACATAGCCGTCAGAACCGGCTTTGCCGATGATATTGCATTTATCATCCCGAACCCAGCCTATTTTGGCCACATCGCCGGTATAATTGCCGTCTTTATCTACAATACTGCGGTCAAATAACATCCGGTATCCGGTATCCTGTCCGTCTTTTTTTACCTTTGCATCGCGGTCAACATATCCGTAGTGCCTGCATCCCCAGCCTACAGCCAAACCGCCGACAACCGTTTTGCCGATAATGCTGTCACCTTCCGTTGCCCGAATTAATGAATTCGGCAGTATTTTGCCAATAACCTCGTCTTTGGCATTAACGACTTCTCCGCGATTGTTGATGCTTCCCAAGCTGTATCCGTTCGGGGAAACAGCTATCATGTCTTTCTTTATGACGGCGCCGATTTTAATACCCCGAGAGGTGATGACGTTTCCATTCTCATCAATAAATCCTATTACCAGCCCGTCGGCATCATATACTTTTCCGTCTTTTCCGACATAACCGATAACATTGCCGTCATTATCTACGGCCAAATTTGAATATTCTCCCACTTTTCCGGTGATTTTCCCGTTTTCATCAGCAGTAAACTCCATATTGTCGCCGACCCGACCGACAATCTTTCCTGAAGAATCTTTAATGCTGCCGTCTTCCTGCACGGTTCCCAAGATATTACCGTCAAAATCACGAGCATTGCCATTTTCATCGACATAGCCGATAACATTGCCGTTACCGTCCAATACTGCCCGGCGATTAACAACGCTCAATGTTCCGCTGCCATTTTGCGCAAGGCGGCCGATTACCTCTCCACTGCTGCCATGAACAGTTCCGTCTTCGGCAACAAATCCTATAACCTTGCCTCCATTTCCTATTACATGTCCTTTATCATCAACATAGCCTATGACTTTGCCGTTTTCGTCGACTACAATTTTGGACAAATCCCCGGCTTTGCCGATGATATTGCCATTGACATCATGAATCGTCCCGTCTTCACCTAAATACCCGACTAAATTGCCGTCAAAATCATGAACTGTTCCGTCATCATCAATGTAACCAATTACTTTGCCGTCTTTATCATAAGCCAAACGCTTGCTTATGTCCGCTTTCCCCAAGACTTCTCCGGTTACCCCGACAACGTTGCCGTCATCATCCAGAAAACCTAACAGTTCGCCGTTTTCTTTATAGACGTTTCCGTCTTCGCCGATATATCCGATAACGTTGCCGTCTTTGTCAACAGCCAGTCCGGCGGTTCCTCCGACCCTGCCGATGACCCGGCCATATTGATCCGTAATTGTACCGTCGGGATTAGCTTTACCGATTAAATTTCCATCAAAATCGTAAACGTTGCCGTTTTCATCAACATACCCGATAACATTGCCATCCTTGTCATAAGCTAATTTGCCATTTTTGCCGACTGAACCTATAATTTCTCCGGTATTATTCAGAATATTACCGTTATCGTCGACATACCCCAGCGTATTTCCGGCAAAATCCCTGACTTCGCCATTTTCGCCAACGTATCCTATTATATTGCCGTCTTTATCGTACGCCAGATTTTTGGCTTCGCCCACCGAGCCGATAATATCGCCGTTAACTCCGATAATATTGCCATCTTTGTCAACCATTCCCAGTACATTGCCGTTTTCATCGATAACCCGCCCGTTTTCATCGACATAGCCGATAACCTTGCCGTCTTTATCTAATGCCAGGCGGCGTTCTGCACCGGCTTTACCTATGATGTTACCGTCCTTGTCAACAATATTGCCGTCTTTATCGACTTTGCCAAGGATGTTTCCTTTGAAATCCTTCACTGTACCGTCCGGTTCAATATAACCGATGACTTTACCGTTTTTATCAAGAGCCAGCCTGCGGCCATCGCCGATTTTTCCGATTATTTCGCCATTGGCGCCAATAACATTGCCGTCTTTATCCACATATCCGACAATTTTTCCGTCGGGTCCGATAACATTGCCGTTTTCATCAACATATCCGAGGATATTGCCATTTTTATCATAAGCGAGCCTAGCGCTCTTGCAGGCCGTACAAATTATCTCTCCCGAAGCGATAACCTCGCCCTTATCATTTACATATCCGATTATTTCATTGTTTTTATCAAAAGCGAAATTATTGTTTTTCATATAGCCGATAATTTCGCCGCCTTTATCACGCAGCGTCTTTTTATCTGCATCCAGTTTCCCAATGATATTTTCCCTGACGGCCAGCACATTTCCCTTTAAGTCAACCAGACCGGCAATTTTGTTTTCATTACCGCGCACATAGTTTTTATCGTCAACATAACCGATAACGACATCGTCACCCCGGCGGACAACATTCAGGGCTATACCGGTCTTTCCGATTAGAATTCCTTTGGTATCAGCCACATCTCCATTTTTATCGCTGCCGATAACTTTGTTTTTGAAGTCTTTTACGGTACCATTGGCTTCTACAAAACCTATAATCTGGTTGCGCCGGTTATAAACAACTTTCTTTCTGACGCAGGTTTTGCCGATGACGGTATCTCCGGCTTTGACTACATTGCCGTTTTTATCTATAAAACCGACAATTTTGCCTTTCTCGTCAACAACACGGCCATGTTCATCGACATAACCGATAATGTTGCCGTTTTTGTCCGTTGCAACTTTCCTGAAATCGCCAGCCTTGCCGATAGCCCGGCCTTTCTTATCCAATATTGTTCCGTCTGCAGACATCCTGCCGATGAGATTACCCTTGAAATCCTTTACAGTGCCATCAGGCGTTACATAGCCAATAACCTTGCCGTCTTTGTCATACGCAAGACGTTTGAAATTTCCGGCGCTACCAAGATTTTCGCCGCTGGATTCAATAATGTTTCCGTTTTTGTCGACAACACCTATTATTTTGCCGCTGCAGTCAATTACGCGCTTTTTATCGTCTATATAGCCGATAAACACGCCTTTGCCGTTAAATGCCAGTTCCCTGACTTCTCCGGCTTTGCCAATTACGCGGTTATTTTTATCCAGAACATTGCCGTCTTTATCAACTTTTCCTAAGACTATACCACCGCATCCCTTTACCGTGCCGTCAGTATCGACATATCCTATAAACTTGCCGTTTTTATCATAGGCGAGCCGGCGGGAAGTTCCTGCTTTGCCGATTATCTTGCCGTTTGTTCCGATAATTTTACCGTCTTTGTCAACAAACCCCAGTAACTTTCCGTCTTTGCCGATGACTCGTCCTTTGTCATCAACTATTCCCATTACCTTGCCGCTTTTATCAAAAGCAAGAGTTGCATAATCGCCGGCACTTCCTATCCTGCGGCCGTTTTTATCTATGATGTCGCCTTTATCATTAACTTTGCCGATAACATTTCCGTCAAAATCAACAACATTGCCGTCATCATCAATATAACCGATGGGTTTGCCATCTTTCCCCAGCGCAACGCGCTTTTTATCTGCCGAATTGCCGGTGCGCTCCGTGCTTATGATATTGCCGTTTTTATCAACATTACCGATGTGTTTTCCATTGTGGTCAAAGACCCTCCCCTGTTCGTCAATGTGTCCGATGACTTTTCCGTCCTTATCCAAGGCTAATTTGGCATAAGCTCCGGCTTTACCGATTATTTTCCCGTCTTTACCGACAATATTGCCGTCTTTATCCATTTTGCCAATGGTGTTGCCTTTGAAATCTCTGACTGTTCCGTCTTTATCGACATACCCGATAACATTGCCATCCTTATCGTAAGCCAAACGCCGGCTGGCACCGACTTTCCCGATGACTTTCGGCTTATCGTCTTTTGAAAATTTAACGACCTTGCCGTTTTCATCAACATAACCGACGGCTTTGCCATCTTTGTCATAAACGATTTTCCGGCTCTCACCGTTGGTACCGATTTTTTCTTCAGCCACCCGGTAAACATTGCCGTTTTCATCAACATAACCGACTATGTTGCCGTCTTTGTCCACAACGCTGTTATCAGGCATTACGACGCCGAGGACATTGCCGTTTTCATCGACTACAATATTGCCGGAAGATGTTACCTTACCGATAACGTTGCCGTTTTCATCAACAACCTCGCCGTTTTCATTCAGCCGGCCGATTATTTTTTTAGGGTCATTGATGTCCACCACGGTTCCGTCAGGCAGAACCCGGCCGATTATTTTGCCGTTTTCATCATAAACAAATCCGGCCTCCACAGCTTTGCCGATAACTTCGCCTTTACTGTTCACAATCGTTCCGTCCGGAAGAGCCTTGCCGATAACTTCTCCCTGCAAATCGACAACGGTGCCGTCGGTTTTGACATAGCCGATAATGTTGCCGTCTTTGTCATAAGCCAATTTCATATTTTGGGCAACGCCAATAATATTACCGTCAGAATCGACAACCATTCCGTCTTCATTAACGCGGCCGATAATATTGCCATCCCGGTCATGCACATTTCCCGCCTCGTCTATATAGCCGATAATTTCGCCGTTCGGCCCTATTGCCAAGCGATGGGCACCTATACCGTCGCCACCGATGCTGCACCCCGTTGACGCATCGCAGCTCTGGCGCGTGTCCTCCGGATAAACCGCACTTCCCTTTATGCTGACTTCTTCCGATTTTGCACTTGATTTATCCAGCCTGGTTTCATACCAGATTATTTTAAAATTATTCTGTACATTGCCCGGAAGATGCGGCACCCATGTTATCAGAACATTGCAGGTTTCATCTCCGCGCAAATCACGATTACGGCATTTGTCTCGAAACTCAAATCCGTCTTCTGTTTCTTCCACCAACTCGACCCGTTCAATATGGATACTTTCGCTGCCGTCGGTTCCAATAGTCAAGACACTCTGATTCTGCGTATCTACACCGAGGATAAATTTGTTCATGTTAATTTGAGCCGGAGTAACCTTAATCGGCTTTTTTCGTTCTGAAACAGGCGTATCCTCCGTATCTATAAACACCGGTTCCGTATCAACAGAAACATCCGGAAGAATATTCTGGTTTTCAACAAAATCAGGAGAGGTTTCTTCCGGATTATAATTTTCTTCGTCCGACGAAATTACCAGCAGTCCGAACAGGAAAAAAATGCCGGCAATAATTCCTATCGTGAGGATTATTTTTCTGGTTTTTCTTTCATATTCTTCAAAACGGGTATTTTCGTTCATTGTATTCTGACCACACTGCAAAAGATACCGTTACGCCCAAGCTGGCTACAAATATTATCCCCTTCATCCAATGATTTGACCGGCCCGACGCGAAGATGGAACACTTCTCTTCCCTGGCCATCGGCAGGCGTATCCACCGAATAAAAAGGCTGATATTTTCCTATAGCGGCTGAATAATTTTTGGAAATATCATTCCACAACTTTTCAAGATTATTCACGTCTTCATCCGTTCCCAATTCAATAGAAATGTTGCTTTCATCGACATTGGCAAAAGCCTTGCCGTCACGGAATTCTTTCAGCAAAGCTTCCGTTTCTGCGGAAACAACGGCGTTTTTATCAGCGGCATCTTCTTTGGGCGTAATCAGCACCGGGCTTGAATTATTGGACGAATTCCCCACGGCCGGTGTTCCTGCCGCCGGAGTACCCTGAACTTTATCTTTCTGATATGTTATCGAAACATCCTGTTTCCCGTTGTATTCCGGCGTAACAAGTTCTGCACCGCCACCAGCCTTGACGTCATATTGCCCGGACAGAGACGGACGTTGAGCTGTTGTATTATCCTTTTTATTCTGTACCGGAGCAACAACAGGCGTTGCTTTCGGAATAGAATTTAATGCGGAGGCATCGTTTAGCGAAATTTCTCCTGAAGATGACTGCCTGCCAGACCGATTTGTATTGCCGGCCGGGACTTTTTGCCCGCTTATGATGTCTTCATAGCTTAAGCCGCCATTATTTTGTGTCGCATTTTGCGCCCCAGAAAATGAATTATTTTCAAAAAACGCAGCACCGGCTCCTGATGTACCACTATTTCCGGGCGCACTGTTATTTCCCGGCGTACTATTATTTCCCATGGTCGGCCGAGAGGTTCCGCCATTACCGTACACATCCTCATACTGCCCGGTTTCAAGGCCGTTTTCAGGTTTAGAAGCATGCGCCGACTGAAGATCCCACTCGTTCGTTTTGGCATAAACGGTATTTTCCAACCCGTCAGAATCTGCGCGACGGAGCTTCAGGCAAACAATCCGTTTTCCGCTGCGCAAAACCATATCACCCATGCCTTCAACAATAATCAAACGGTTGTTCGGCCCGGCTGTCCGGAAACCTACGGGTGTTTCGGAACGCTCGACAATCAACGTAACAATCGGCCGTTGTACAGCAGTCAGAGCTTTGTCTCCCAAATCAATATATGTGAATATGTTATCACGCCAAACGCGCTCCGGCGCAATAACAATATCATCGGGATTGGGAACATATACTTCAATATCAAACCTGAATTTCGTCGGATCGACAGGAATTTTTTCAATCCAGTCTTCTTTTTGCAAATTACGCGTAAATGTTGCATCCGCACTGGTTCCGTCCTGACTGTAACTGTTGGCGTTTATGTGGCCGCCGCCCGTTCCTGCCCCGATAACCGCAGAGCCGTTGGCATTCTGGCGGTTTTTAACAACTTCTATATCAATAATAGCATTAGTAATGCGGTCGGTATTTACCGTTTCGCTTTGAACATAAAAAACATATTTATTACCGGAACGACCAAAAACAATCATATTGGTATCCACTCCGACAAACTGCGACGAATCCGGATAAACCATCAAGCTTGAAGGCCCCTGTATTTCCGCATTAAACGACTGTCCGTCGCCGATATAGACATTCTCAATAACTTCCCAATTCGGAAAATTAATCAGAGTATACATTCCTTCGCGGACTCTGACCGGCAAAACCAACTCCGGTGTCCAATAATATTTGGTATACCCCGGCCGCGTCTGCCCTTCTCCCATGTGCTGCAGAGGATCTTTCCACGCGCTCTGCATCATACCAAGCGATCCGACGCCCCCCAGATAATTTAAATTGGTAGCTGCATAATTCCCCTGGCTTTGATCCGCGTTCTGATCCAGATTATCCTTGGTTACCTGAGCCTCGGCCAAAGTTGAAAGTGCCCCCAACGATAAAATTGCCGCTGATAAAATGTTCAATACTTTAGTCATTATGCATACCCTAAACATTCAATTAATTTGTTTTGCGTTCAACCTGTTTATAGTCAAGAACGGTAAATCCCAACGGATTTTTCAGCCTTTCGCCAAATTTAACCCGTTTGGCACGGTATCTTATCTTAACGGAAGCCACCCACACGCTCAAACGGGGCGTTTCATATTCCGGCATCATATCTTCAACCCGAAATTCCACTTGCCACCAAGTTTCACCGTTTACGCCGCCAACCTCGGTTACAGAAGAAATTTTTATATTACGGGTAATATTATGCTTGCGGATAAGCTCAATCGCCGCATCGGCAAATTCCTTACGGAATTTATCATAAACTCCGGTTGTAGACATCTCCTGTATCGTACTGCCTGTCCCCCAGCGCTGCTCCATTTCGTCAACATCATTGACAAACGTATTACGAAGGAGAACATATTCCCTGACAAAAATTTCCGTCAAATATTTATGTTCATAGATATTTTTCACCGGGTGGATAGTATATATCTGATCTTCTTTGTTTGAGAAGCTGAACAAATACGGTTCAATCCGATACAGCGGCATTATGGCGAATACGACATACGTCAGAATCAAATTACAACACAGGCTGACGGCAAAGATGATGGCAAAAGCCCGTGCCGTCCACAGATAGCGTTTTTCCGTTGCATTCTCGACAACAATATCTGCATTTCCGGAACGCCGATGCGGGCGTGCCGGACGGGGCTGCGGCGCCGCTTTGGCTCCTCCTCCCTCCAAGAGCAGTTTTTTTGTATTGTCAGAAGAAATCTGTTCAGCCATCAGCCGTACCTCTAATTCAGCTCATTGCCCGGAACCAGTCCGGCAGCGTCTTCGGCAGTTCCACCTCTATACAGGCACAGGGGGAAAGCTTAAGTTCGTACACGTCTTTACCTATTCCGACGGGTTCAGGCTCGTAATAACTGCCGACCAGATTGCAGGCGGCTAAAATTAAGACGGCAAATACCAAAATCAGCGCTTTATACATGGTTTTTCCTCTTTTTAAAATAACCCTTTTATATAATTAGAACTTTTAATTTTAAAAGTCTAACGAGAAAACAAATTGCCGCAACTTATCAACAGGCTAAATTGCACCATGTTTAGTATAGCACGAAAATGTTTAACAATATTTTAAATCTCGATTTCGCTTTGAAAATAACTATAGACGACAAATCCGAGAGGATTTAACAGGCGGCGGTATGCCGTTCTCCGGTTCGGGTCGACATAACCGCGGATATTGGCGGTCCAATACCTTTCGGTAATTGTCGGCGTAACGCTGGACCGGCGGCTCAACCGATCGCTTTTAAACGTATAATCGTAAGTTTTGAACTCAATTTTCCAAGTATTGCTGTTTTCACCGCCGGTTCGTTCAACCGACAGAATTTCCACCGAACGGCTGGAATTGTTTTCTATCATCTCCGCCCGCAGTTTTGGAAACACTTTTTCAAACTCCTTGTAAACCTTATACGTTGACAAATACGACACAAGACCACCCCAAAGCCAGCGGTTATTCATTTCCCGTTCGTCTTTGATATAGGTGTTTCGCAGTTCGACATATTGTTTCATAAAGTTAATCATCATTTTTTCCCGCGAATCCATCCGGCGGTTAATATGTTCTCTTTTGACAAGCGACTGCGAATCAGACAGCTCAACAAACATCTGCGGGTCAATGACTATTTCCGGAGCCAGTTTTAAAATAGATAATGTGGTACAAACGCCGTAAAGAAGCGAAACAGTGGCCAACATCGCCATCAATCGCGATATCCATTTGTAATAAATCAGCTTTGCCCGACGAACCTCAACAACATCTTCCGTAATGAATGCAGGAGGTTCTTTGCTTTTCCCTTTGTCGGCAATGCGCAAAATCTTTTGATTTATCAAATTGGCCATTGTCTGCTTCTTTACCTCTTAACCTGTGCGGCCCCTCTTAATATACCGGGCAGTAAGCTACTGCCTGGCTCTGATTATCCATTGAGGTTATGCCTTCCTCTTCCGCCGCACGCGAAGCTTCCCAGTTGGCCTTAGCCTCCTTGACGTCTTCGGTTACAGACGCTTTCGTTGCTTTCGGCTGAATATAAGATACTTCATCGGCATCGGCTTCAAAGGCTCCGAAATAATCCTCAATTTCCTGAATGCGCTCTTTAACCCTGTCAGAATCCGTAGCAGAAGCTTCCCCTTTCAGACTATCGAAACCGACATAGGTAACCGTAGTGCCATCGCTGTCTGTTTCGGAATACCCCTGATGGGCTTTGGCAATAGCCTCATCTTTCAGGTCATTCAGTTTGCAGAATATCTGCTCGTAATAGGAACCGCCGGAAGATTGGGCACAATCAACCTCATATTTGTCATCAGCCGCATTTTTCGCCAAACCTCCGTTGTCCATAATATAAGCTGCACACTGTTCTGCAATCTGATCAGCACAGGTACTGTCGCTTTCATCTTCGCAGGCCTCACCGTTGACACTCTCACCGAAGTTATGCAGCTGCGTGCACAAATTCTTCAAAGAATTAACAACGTCTTCCTTATTGTTATCCAACGTCTTCTGTGCATTATGTTCGGCATTCACTGCTTCCAGGAATCCACCGATAACGTTACGCTTAAATGTCGCCAAATCACCGCGCTGGCGTTCAATGCTGTTATCCTGGTTATTTTCATCCAGCAAATAATCATATATATTCTTCAGCATCGGACGATATTTCAAATCACCATTCAGGAACTGCCCTAATTCGCTGTAATTCGTGTACATCGGTTCGGACGTACTGCCCAGACTTTCCTGCAAGGCTTTTGACTTGCCTTCATCCTTAGCATTGTGGTCCGCAAGCAGGTGCCGGACGCCGTTCTTATGCAGCGCAACTTCCTGACAGGTTTCAGCAACTGCTCCGGCGGGCAACGAACTGCGCCGTTTGAAGCTCATATTGCCGACACCGTCGCCACCACCCTCGTCAATTACCGTACCGCCAAGCTTGCACGGATATACGCCGGCACGTCCGATTATTGCACGGTAGTGTTCTTCTTTGCCACCGATATCCTTATTGTTGATATAGTCTTTTAACTTGTCTTTGCCATAAGACCGTTCAACAAACGTCTGCTGATATTTCGGCGTCGGTTCATTGCGCATATTCGGCGTTGCGAGAAGATATCGCCAGGTTTCCGGCAAATATTCTACAGGTTCAACGCCCTCGGTATTTTTATATTTCCGGTCAACCAGTGTTGAAAGCGACGGCGCGCCGTTTTCCTGCGGAACATCGTCATAGTCCATAGCACTGAAATAGAACACTTCCCTTATCGGCGCCAAATTCAGCAGCGGCCGGTGCGGCGCCATATAATCGCGCCCGTCATTTTCATCAAACTTGAGTTTTTCAGGCTGTTTGCCATATGACGGAACAGTTACAGTATACGCACCGCGAGCAGGCAACCCGGCAAAGAAGTCGTCGTCGGTTATGATACCGGACGGGATACCGAAACTTTCTTCCAGCTTTATGCCGGCAGCATTCAACTCTGGCTGATGCTCGGCCTGTTTCAGCTCGTCAATCAGTTTGTAATGGCGTGCAGTTACAGCCTGTCCGCCGTCACCTTCACCATTGCCTGCATAATTTGCATGCTTGTATATGGCTTCATTCGGTGCTACGCCGTCTTCTCCGGTTACGCCCCATTCTTCCATAACAGTCGTGATTTCCTTTACCGCCGAATCAACTTCATCTTTGATAATTTCATCGGCTTTCGGAATATATCCGCCAGCTCCCGCAAGCGCATCAACAGCTTCTTTCATCGCCTGTTTCTTGACTGCCTGAGCTATCGTTTCAGGCGTATGAACGCCGTCTGCCACGCCGTATGCACTCAAACAGCCGTTGGCAACCACAAACTTACGAACAACACCGACACTTGACAGCTTCCGCGGATACTGCGACCAGTTGTTTTTGAACCAGCGTTCGTCTATCGTATCATTGACGATTCCCGGCAATTCACCGTCTACAGCCCCTTCGCTGTTTGACGTACCGTTGCCGAACATAACTCTCGCCATCGTCCATTTAAGGTTGTCAAATTTATATTCGTGGCTGTATTCCCTGCAGCCAATTCCCAAGAAACCGTCTTTTTTGCACCAACGGCGGTTATTATTAACCATACGGTCAGGTTCACTGCCGTCATCCTTGGTTTCAAGCTTGTCTTCAAATTCTTTATTGACAGCTTCAATTTCCTGCTGTCCCTGCTCCGCGGCAGCCAGATATTCCTTGGCAAAGCTGGATGCGCGCTCCCTTATCTGTTCGCTAAGGCTGTCAATCTGATCCTGAAGCACATCCAGCATAGACTGCGCACTGTCCATTGTTACCTGAGCCGTTGTTATAGTATTTTCCAACTCGGCGACATTTTTGAAAATATCGTCTTCGTCTTCAATATTTTCATACGGGTCATATTGGTTGGACTTGCCGCTGTACGACGCACATTCCTTGTCTTTTTCCGGAGCCTTTTTGCAGATATAGGCAAGTTCTTCTTCCAGTGCCGGAATCTGGCCGATTTTCTGCGCAAGGGTCGGATTTTCATATTTTTCCAAATCTTCACCGGCGCCGGTCAGGATAGAATCCAAATCCTTTTGCAGTTTTTCAGGCTTCGGATCTCTACCGGCAAGACGTTCCCGCAAGGCCGGGATACGGTTGTTTTTCAAATCGTTAATCTGATTTTCAATCGCAGTTACCCTTTGCAGAGAACGCTGACGCTCCTGTACGGCTTCATTTTTGCTGTCGATTGCCTCCTTACAGTTTTTGTCAGCAGTTGAGCAAGTGATATTTTCCGTTGCCTGGCTTAAGCGTTCACTGTGTAATTTGCGCGCTGCAATAGTTGACTTCAGTCGAGCCTTCAGCGACTTCATTTCACTCTCATACTGCGTAACCATACTCTGAAGCCTTTGTTCCACTTCTTTACGCTTTTTCAGAATATCTTCAAAGCGGTCAGAAGCTACTACCCGTCCGGCTGCATGCGTATTGTCAAACAGATGGGTAGTTTGCGAATCCAGACTGCCCGGGCAGGTGCTTTCAAAACCGCCGCCATTTTTCCAGCTGCCAACAACGGCCGGCATATATTTCTGAACAAGGAATTTCGTACTGAAATCCCACGTTCCCGGACATTTGCCGCTTTTGTCTTCCAGCGAAGCCTCATAGGTGGTATTTGCTTTCGGGAAAGCGCAGCCGCCGGAAAGGGATTTTATACGCTGGTCATATTTTATCGGGACCGTCGTCGGTACACACCCTTCCTCTTTGCTTCCCGTAATCCACCCCGTATCATTGCTGCCGCTGATACTGCAGTGCAGCGTCTTGGAGCAGCTATAGGGTTCACCGTCGCTGTTGTAGCAGGTACACATTATGGTCTTGGTACCAGAACAAGATGCGGTATCACCGCTGACACTACATCCTCCGCTGAAATCACCACATTCCTGATTCCAGGCATCTTTTGTTGCATCGGTTGTTAATTTACACGCGGTAACAGCAGGCAACACTTTTTCAATCGGCCCTACTCTGCCATATTTCTCCGCCTGAGTCTTAGCCACGCGATAGGACATCATACCTTCGTCTACGGCTTTGACTATCATCCGCATATTCCGATATTTATTGCGCAGATATTCGGATTGCAGATTTTTCTGGTCGTTCCAGGGTTCAAACTGCAAGGTGCCGTTTTCAGTCAGTTCCATAACGTGATTGTACCCTATGCGCCAGCCTTTTTCGGCCTTTACACGGTTATCCGTCTGGATATCATCGGCCTGCGTTCCGTCTATCAGAAAATCGGTATCATTATATTCGCGATTGTTTATAATCTCCTCTCCGGCTTCCTCATAGCCTGATTTTGAGGTTCCGTCTTCAAAATCCATTCTTTCCAACTTTGGATTAAAATCTACTTTAGGATAATCACCTTCTTTTGGTTCCGTATCTGACGTAACTGTATCCAATACGCAGGCAAACATGGTTGAACTGGTTACGGTTTTGCCCGAAGCGTCTTCGTATTGGCAAGGATTGGTTTCATCCAAGCGATACCCGTCGGGGCAGCTTTCATAAAACCCGTCACATTCACTGCTTTTCGTTCCCAATATCGTATCCGTCGTATCTTTCTGGTACTCTTCTATTACAGTACGGGAAAGCCCGGAACGACTGTCATGGTCGTTAGCTTTGGCCGGAGCGCTGCCGCCGTACCAGATAGATGCCCCCTGACCATTGCTGTAACGGTCAAAGAATCCGGCCGTGCACTGATCGCTCTTTTCCAGAACTTTCAGCATACGCTCATGAATTTCTTTAGCTTTCAAATATTTACGGTACTGAGACTTATATTCGCCAAGCTGAGCCTTTAAGTTATGCAGGTTCATCGCCTGGTTAATCTGCTCGTCAACCGGCTGCAGTTTTCCTAAAATTGCCGTATCGTCCGCATTTTTGAGCTCAGCCTTATCTTCGTTCAGCCCGGGGCAGTTTTTGCCACCGTTTTTGCATTCTTCGCTGCGAATGTAGTCGCCGCCAAGCATCGTTCCTTTAGCATGGGCATAGGTTCGGCTTTCATTATAAGCAAAACGATATCCGTTATCAAGATAATCTTCGGCCGAACTCTGCTGGTCATCAGGATTTATCGGGTCAACCATATCTATCTGCTTAGCGGACATAAACTGCGCTTCCGCCGCCGTCAAGTCTTCTACCATACGCATCAGGCGGTCATATACCGTCGTTACGATATAGGCGTTCATAATTTCGCCGTACTGACCAGGGTTTTCACTATTTTCCGGATCACCTTCGGGCTCGGCCTTTTCCGGCTCGACATAAGCCATCTGCAAACCGAAAAAGACGCAGTGTTCGGCCATTTCTTCCTTAGTATACAGCCCTTTCTGGCAATTATCCAACCGCTCTATGGTCTTTTCTACCAACCCCAGATAATCTTCCGTTACCCTTCCGGTCAGATAGGTTTCCATTATTACATCCTGCTTATATTCAATCGCCTTGTGTTTATATGCCGTCTTCACCGCCGGATAATTGTCCGGATAGTCGCTTTCGGGAGGATAGGTGAAAAACAGCGTATGGAAAGCATTGAAATTTTCTTCTTCATCAAGGCCGCCTTTGCTGATGCCCAATTCGGCATTGTTTTGTAATTTTCCCTTGCCCGGGGTTTTATTTTTACCGCCTTCGCTTTTAAGTTTTTCGGATACAAAAGCAAAAACCTGTCCTTTTTTAAGAACTTCAAGCTTTTGGCTGTTCAGCTCGGACTTAATCGTCTGAAGCTGGCGGTAATAAGCTTTCAGATTGGACACTACCTTACCGGCATTGTTGGGAACATCGACTTCAATGTCCCAAGGCATCGGCGGCAATAAAAAGAATGCGTCTGCCTTTTTTACCTCTGCACCCAAGATGACAACACTCAGGAGCAGGCATTGCAGCAATCTTAATTTTTTAACCATTGGTAGTCCTCCCCGTTAACTTTGTAATTTTCTTCCACCGCGGTTACGGCATTGTTTGCCGTATCAGCCTCTTTCACAATCTTATCAACATATTCCTTAGTCAGAATATATTTTTCCAAATCAAAATCCTTATAGGTTCCGTTCGGCGTTTTTACACCATTCAGATTCAGAAGTTCTCTCGCCGCCATATACTGTAAGCGGGCGCTTTGCAGTTTGGCATACATCAGCAGAGCCTTCATATTTTCTATTCTGGTTGCCGAATAAGACGAGATCGCCTCCAACTCGCCGGTAGCTTTGGGCGTGTTCTTGAACATTTCGTCAATTACTTCGGTTCGCACCGGAATCTCACGCCGCAGCGTTGCCGTTACCTGCAAAAGATGCGCCGCCGTATTGGTCAGCAAGTACTTCCGTTCGCGCGCAACGGCATCAATTTTTGTCTGGTGCATAATGCGCCCTTCATCGCCCGACGCGCTGTCCAACTCTTCCGGATCATAAAAATAACGTTCAATAAATTTTTTATAGTCTTCTTCCGTCGGCGTAAATTGGTTGACGATATCCGGATTGCTCTTCATGCTCCATTCAATATCTTCCTCATCCGCCACTTTGCTGACAAAAGTCTCGTCTTCTTTATCAGCATCCAATTCTTTCAGACGGGTCTGATACGATACATACTGCGGGTCTTCCGAAGTTCCGACTTTGGCTTTTTCATTTTCCAGCGTATCGCGCTGGGACTCCAGCGTTATAGCCAAAGTATCCAGTTCTGTACACGCCGCAACCAGCGCATCATATTCCATCTGGGCTGTCATATATTCATCCTGCGCTTTTTCAGCCTCACCGGGAATATGTTTAACGCTTTCATATTTGGCTTTCTTTTGCTGGACTTCAGCCCTTTTCTGGTCGCGCTCGCTTTCTTTTGACGTCTGCAAACTTCTGGTTTCTTTTATACTTTCTTCAACGATGCCGATTTTTTCGTCATAATACAGATTACGCCCTTCTACATAAGCATCCTGCTCTGCCCGAAGCTTATCCTTGTTTTTCTTTTTGGTTCCCTCGACAACTTTTTTCATTTTTTCCTGAACCAGTTTTTTACCGTTTTCGGTCGCATATTCTTTAGCCAGTCCGAAAAGTTCTTCCTTATTGAAGCCCTGCGATGTCATCTGTTTTGCCTGAGAAACATGCGTCGTTATCTGTGTTGAGGCATCGGCAATTTTACCTACCATTTCGCTGATTTTTGCTGCCAGCGTCGACGCATCAATAATCAATGCCTCTGCCGGGGCAGGCCTGAATGCCAGCGAAAAAATTAATGCGGTTGCAATTAACAGTCTTTTCATGCCAGCACCTCCCCTATTCATCCGCTTCTCTGGTTTGACGCGTCAGTTCAGCCGTTGCTCCCGCGCTCGCCATATATGCGCGAAGCTCCAAAATCCGGTTTAAGCGCTGTTGCGTCGCGATAGCTACGATATTTTGCGCATTTAGAATTTCATCAATATTATTCTTTTTGAATTCAACCTGATACAGAGAACCGTCTTCGACGAGTATGCTCTGCCGTGCCGAAACGCCCTTGGCAAACAGAAGAGCCGCATCATCTGCTACGACAGCATTAATCAAACGGCGGTTTTTACTGGTCTTTTCAATATCATCCCCCTGGCCGCGCTGGTAAATATAGCTGGTTTCAACCGTTTGCGCCAGGCTTTTGTCGCTTTTTTTCTTCAAATCTCCTTTTTTCAGCTCTTCGGCGCCCGGCATAACCCTAATCTCCTTCATGCTTTTTACATAACTTTCCGAATCTTTGGCAAAAGCCTCCAGAGCTTTCGGATCACATTGTTTAGGGTTTTTGTAACAGCTGCTTGCCAAGTCAAACCCCTGCCGCGCCCTCTTTTCTATATCGCGCAGCTTTTTGGTATATTGCTGAACCTTATTTTCTACATCCTTATACAATTCCAGCGTCGACTGCACTGCTGCCATTATGTCAAAAATTGCATACGCTTCTCTCGTATACACGAACAAAGAAAGGAACAGGGCTATACACAGTTTCTTTTTCATCAGCCTTCTCCACCCGTGGTTTTGCCAAAATAGTTATAATCAAACGTTGCCAGATCTTTTAAAATTTCTGTCTGCTGATTTTGGGCATCCGCATCTACTATGCTTAAAATTTGCTGTGTCGAATAGTAGTTTATCTGAGCTCCGGCAGCATAGTCGTCTTTGGTTGTCGTACTTTCCTTCAATCCATCCTGCATACTGACAATGTTTTTATCCTTGTCCGGATCAGGCAATTTTTTAGGATCAACATAGTCCAAACTTGACTTATAGTTATTTACCACCGCCAGTGTCAGATTATTAAATGCAGAATCGTTATAGGCTTTAGTCTGTTTATCGCGCCATTCTCTTTTGGCGGCTTCGGTATCTGCCCCTATAGCAGAACCATTGCTCGTCCCTTTGCTGGCGGCTTCGGCATATTTAAACAGACAGTCGGCCAAATTCTTTTCTTTCTGGGCAATAGAAGCCGTATCAGTTTTATTTATTTCCGAAACGGAAATATCTTTGGCACGCAGACCGCAGATTGACAAGATTACATTTGAAAAAACGGCTTTTCCTTTTACTGCCTTATTTTCATTGGCATCCAAGTCATCGTTTTGCATTGTTCCCCAGTTCCTTTTAGTCGCCTCGACAAACTCGGAATCGCGCCCGTCCAAAAAAAGCGTCGTTCCGCGTTCAAAATCCTGAGCCATGGCCTTAGCGCGATTCAATGCGTCAATACGGCGAATTTCGCTCCATAGTTTGGGCGATTCAATATCGGTCATCCCCATTAAGGCAAAACCGTTACGCGTATTGTCAACATCTTTCAGGGTTTTGCGCAAGACATACAATGTCCCTTTATTGCTGTCATCGTCCGGTTCCAAACTCCCCCAAGTCGCAGAAAATTGTTTGGCCTTGCTTAAACTGACAATATTTGCAATGCTATAATCTTCGATGATGTGTTTGTAAACGCCGTTTTTCTGATAATCCTTATACAGTTCTTCTTTGAATGCATTCGGATACAGGTCTTTTTCAGTTTTGGCCTTTACAACGCAGGTTCTTAATTTTCCGGGGTTTTCTTCTACGTCGGCAACATCCAAATTATCACATGCCAGTTCTTTAGACAGCAAAAAACTTTTATCGCCATCTTCGGCATAAACCCCCTTCAGAAAAAAAGACAAGTTTTCCGAGTGAAAGCTGAAAGCATATACTTTACCAGACCGTACAAACTTTTTTTGCATTTGCGGCCCTAAAAAAGACATCTGCTCACTGCCGTCTGAATAATCTCCTGAATTGCTGATGCTGTTCATCATATTTTCTTCAAGCGCATCAATCTTATCTGCAATTTCCTGCGCATTTGCAACTAACCCGTCGATAACGCCCTGATCTATTCCGGCATCAAGGGAAGCTACGCTGTTTTTAAAATCTTCGCCGGCCTGATTTAAAGCTTCGCGGTCGGTTTTTCCCGCGTAATAATCGCTGACAGCCTGACTGTAGCTGTCAAATGCCTCTGCGACTTTTTCACTGTACTGTTCGTTATAGTCCGCCTTAGCGGAAGCGATGATGTCTGACGAAGTATCCTTTAATCCGTCAATATCATTTTTGATATTTCCAGCTTCCTGCTTGAATCCGGCGCGCTCTTCATCACTCAGCCCATCATACCCGTTGACGCTGTCTACAAGCATATCCAGTGCCTGATTGGCGGTGTCGAGTGATTCATTGATAGCTTTATCGGCTTCATCAAATGTCTTGTTAACATTTTCTCTTACGGTCTCTGATTCTTTTTTGGCTTCATCAACAACCGTCTGGACATCTTCTTCAGGAGCTCCCGAATCAACTTGTTCGTTTACGCTGTCAACCGTTGTTTCCGCATTTTCATTTTCGGCCGTACCGGCGCCGTTAAGCTCCTTGTTGACATCATCAACAATGCCCGACACATTATCAGTCGTTTCTTCAATATTATCGGTAATCGTGCTTACGCTGTCTTTAATATTGGTTATTGTCCCTTTTAAATCAGCTGCGTATTTTTTAACCGAAGCAACCTGATCTCCAATTGTTTTAATCGTATTAGTTACATTATCCAACTGACTTTTGGCGTTGGTAATCCGGTTTAGCCCGGTACTGATGCTATTTACAAAGGAAACTATTTCTGTCAAATCGATTACAGGCCACACGAACGCATATACCGGGCGCACTGCAATAAGAAAGCTGCAGATTACAGCCATTACTGCAATTTTTCCGTTTACTGTTTTCCTACTCATTTCGTGTCCTCCCTAATAATCTTTGGTTCATAGGTCTGCGAGCAAATCCATTCTAAGCGAAATTTTATTGATATACTCTTAATTTTCCGTTTCTTTTGTTCAATTTACGGTTTCTTTCCCTTTCTTTTCCGTTTTTTTGATTTCTGCTGCCATAGCGGCAAACTCCGATTTCAGAATCTCCGCCTCTTTGTTTAATTCTGCTATAATCCCTTTATCGGGGGCAACATTCAACAATGCCGCATCCTCTTTTAATTTCTCTCCGGCTGAAATAACTTCTTCCCGTGATGCATCCCCCCGCAAATATCGCTCTATAACTTTTTCATAATTATCAATGCCGTCGGCAATTTTATTTTGATACTCCAGATTATATTCTTCTTTTGCGCTCTCTGCCACGGCAATCATCCTGTCCGCCAACCGCTGCTGCCGAACCTGCAGTTCTCCTATTTTTTTCTCCAGCACCTCTTTGTCCTGTTTATCCAACCGGTCAGTATCTCTAACAGCCTGAGCCAATTTTTCCAGAGCCAAACGGCTTTCTTCAGTCGTTTTATTCAGAGCGCTGACTGATGCATCCATAACATCATTAAGCTGTTCTGCCATTTTTTTATTCTCATCTCTGGCCACGGCAAAACCTGCCTTTATTTCTTCCCGCAATGCGACCATGTCATTTATATCGGGGATTTCTTCTTCTTCCTCCTCTTCCTCTACGGCTTCAGGCTGCGAGGAAACAGGGGCAGAGGAACCCGATATTCCCTGACTGCCGGATTTTTCCGTATCTGTATTCGGCTTCTGTGTCTTTTCCTGAGCTTTGTTCAGCAAATCTTCCGCATCTTTGCCGGTCTTTTGTGCCGTATCAATTCCCGATGTTGCTTTATCAGCCATACCGTCAGCCTGATTCAAAGCGCCCTGCGTTTGCTCAACAACATTGTTTACCAATCCGCTTTGCACATTATTTACCTTGTCAATAACATCGGTAACGCCGTTTTGAATATCTATGTTTGTTCCAAGATTATCATTGACAATTCCAGCGCTTTCATTGGCGATGTCCGCAATATCATCCAGATTATTACGTAAATCCTGGCTAAACTGAGAAATAGTATCTATACTGTCGCCAATCGCTTTCAGACTGTTTTTTAATTCAGTCAGCTGAGATTTGGTCTGGGACAATGAATCCAGAGAGGTTGTTACATTTGAAACAATCGGAATTATCTCGCCAAAATCCAATACGGGCCAAAACGCGTAAGCCGGCTTGTTTATTAAAAACGAGGCGCAACAAAGGATAATAGCTGTATGCCGCTTACATTTCCCCATAATTTCCCTCCCTGTCAAATAATACGTTTGTTGAGTGATATGGTACCATATTTTTTATTTTTTGTCAACAAAATTATGCCCCCATGCCATCCAGATACTTGGTTACGAATCCGTCTTCGCCGAATTCTTTGACCAGACTTTCCACCAGCAAAACATTTTTAATGCCGGAATTATAAAGTTTTAGATAAGGTCCGAGACCGCTTAAGTTGACATCAAGAATGACTGACTCACCCTCACCGTTTTCTCCGGCATCCGGGCGTTTTAACAGAATAGCATACGGACAGTCGCGGTACGACCTGCCGCTGATGAAATCATACTCGCTGTCGGTCAGGTTCCATTTGGCATAAGATTCCGGCGTCGCCTGCGTATTACGGAAGAAAATCATCGTCTTGCACTGGCCGCGGACGGCATCTCCGACGCCCAGTTCATCAACGATGTTCGGCTGTTGGAACGCACAAAGATACGCCTGGCGTTTTTTACGCCCTTCTTGAAGCCCTTTAATGAAATTATCACGAAACATTTCGTGTTTTAACATCGGCGCCGTTTCATCAATCATAATCAGAGCCGGAGCTCCGGTTTCGGTACTTTCGGACTGAATACGATGCATAATGTAACTGATGGATGCGGCTGCCAGCGTATCATCATCAAAAATTTCCGTAAAATCAAATGCGACAAAGCGGTTGGAGCTTAAATCAAGGCTGTCATGTTCGGCATTAAAAATGTTGCCGTACTGGTCAGGATTTATCCAGCGGTATAATTCGCGCCGCATCGTACCGGTCGGGGAGAAACAGCTCTTATACAGGTTTTTCAAAACCCTTTCTTCAGGACGAAGATAGTCAAACGCCGTTGTTACGGCACGAGCCGCTTCCCGTTCGGACAATGCGTCGTTCGCCATTGTTATCGCCTTAAGCCAGTTGCGGAGAAAAGCGCGGTTACTCATCGTATCACGGGAATCAAACGGATTAAGCGATACGTTCTTGCGTTCACCGCTGAAGCCGACATAGGCGCCCTGCACCATGTGAGTAAATATTTCTGCACCCCGGTGGCGGTCAAAGAAATATACTTTCAAATCGCCGTGCCGCATTGCCTGTCCGGCCAAAAACGTCAACAATGTCGTCTTACCTTGTCCGGTCGGACCGACAATACAACAGTGCGCCACAGCCGACTCAGCAGCGGAAATATGGAACTGAAACCGATACGGAGACCCGCTCATTGTGCGGAAAACGGTAATAGCGCCCTCGCCCCAGTCACTGCGCGGAAGGCCGGTCGACAACTGTTCGAAAGACACGGCAAGCGACACTATACGCGACAGGTAAAAATAGGTTCTGCCACAGGTGTCATACCCCGGAAACTGATTGAAAAACGTTGCCTGGGCAATCCAGTTTTCGCGAACCGGCGTTACGCTGAACAACCGGCAGATACGCTGGACTTCACTCTCGCCGAATTCAATTTCTTTCATCGTATCGCCTTTTAAGATGAAGCTCATTGAATATTCGACAAGCGACTGGTGGTCAGCATCGCTGTCTTCTATCGCGGCCAGCGCTTCACTGTACTGCGCAACAACATCCGAGGAAAAGCTGGTTACCTCAGCCATTTTCTGCTGCTGAACCAAAATCATACGGGCTTTGGGCTTAAACAGCGGATGAATATTGTGAAGAACCGTCATCTCGCAATCAATCGCCAGCAGCGACGAAATCATACTTTCG
>ENA-ORTY01001427-ORTY01001427.1-human-gut-metagenome-genome-assembly--contig:-NODE-1427-length-26592-cov-3.822135_pt1 | contig 26592 bp, 28 predicted proteins | sample MGYA00241917_ERZ509198 | MGnify/ENA primary metagenome ERZ509198 (study PRJEB26280, sample SAMEA2338857) | human gut metagenome | biome: human gut; feature: human-associated habitat; material: faeces...
ACTCGCTACCTCCACCTTGGCAAGGTGGCGCTCTACCGGATGAGCTACGCCCGCATCTCAAGCGCAGATATGATTATAGCACATCCAAGCAAAATGTCAATACCTTTTTTTACTTTTTTCGATTTTTTTATGATTCGCTCAAATATTAGCTTTCCGCACCGGGACTGACAATAGACCGATAGGTCAATTCTCCCTCACATGCCGGATAATCCGTCAAATTCCACCAACAAGTTGCAGACTTTTCAGAATCATTCAAAAACAGGGCATCTTCCCCACCCTTTTCCAATAATTCGGACACATCAATGTGATAATAGTCTCCGTTGATCTGCACCAAATTCCAGTAATGGGGACTTTTGTCCATCATCCCACTGATAACCTGACAGGAAATTTCCAAACGATCACACAACGCCTTGAAGGCAGATGCGATTCCCTCACTGTCGGCAAGTCCAATGACCATGGCATCGTATGCCGTACTCCCGCCTTCATCTGACACACCGCAATTCTCCGCCAAATACTGTGCTCCATTGATCACCATCCAGGGCTGACTGGAGGCAGGGACGTTTCGTTTTGCATTGGTCAGTGCATTGATCAGCAAATAAGTGCGGCTACTGTTGCTTTCCCACTGGGGGCCATAGTTCACGCGAATATCATAAATCATCTGGGATGTATTTCCAGAGTATACTTTCGCAGACACCGTGGGGATATATGAAATCAGCGTTGGATGATTACGACAAGATTGTCTCACCAACTCCGCAACAGTTTTTTCGTCTCCTTTGCCAATGTTCACCTTGAACACCATATGCTCCAGACCATCAGCCATTTTTTCTGCAACGGTGTCTGAAAAATTCTCGTTGTTGGAAACAACCAGCATATCTTCAAGTTCTTCCGCAGTATATTTATAGGTAATCTGTACCTTCGCCTCATAATAGGAAACGATCTGCGTCAAATCATACGAAACATATTCGACACAATAGGCACCATATGCGCTTTCCGTATTCACAGAACCGCAGATTGATGCAATATCCGAGGTCACATCTCCAGAGTAACCAGAAATCAAAAATTCTGCTGTTTCCTCATGGTTTGTCACCATATCGTAAATCCGCCAGCGCAGCGCAGAATAGCTTTTTATAATCTCTGTATCATCGTCGAGTTCTATCTCCTCACTGCCTTTGAAATCACTCTCGGAGGTATAAGTACGCTCAAATAAGGAGGAACATCCGGATATCGTAAACAGTAAAGACAGGACACACAATCCCGCACACACTTTATGACGCAAGCCGACACCGCCTTTCCGTAAAGATTGTAACACAATCCTTTTTTGAAGTAAAGAAAACCATAAGAAACCGGGTGTATCGTTCCATACACCCGGTCACTCAATTTTATCATTTCATTGGTCTAATCAAACCACAGAAGGTCCATCATGTCCCCAGATACGCCGCTTTCACCGATTCGTTATTGAGCAGATAAGCACCGCTGCCAGACATGGTGATCCGTCCCGTTTCCAGAACATATCCCATATGCGCTGTTTTCAATGCCATATTGGCGTTCTGCTCGATCAGCAAAACGGTCACTCCCCGCTTGTTGACTTCCTTGATAATATCAAAGATGCCTTTCACTACCAGCGGAGCAAGCCCCAGAGACGGCTCATCCATCATCATGATTTTAGGACGACTCATCAAGGCCCGCCCAACAGCCAGCATTTGCTGTTCGCCGCCAGATAGCGTGCCGCCGGCCTGCCATTCCCGTTCTTTCAGTCTCGGAAACAGCTCATACACCCAGTTCAGATCCTCTGTCAGATCGTCTTTTCGGGTATACGCCCCCAACTTCAAATTCTCCTTAACCGTTAAATCCGGAAAAATTCGTCGTCCCTCCGGGACCAGTGTAATTCCTTTAGTGACGATAGCTGTGGGATCCATTGCAGTAATATCTTCTCCACGATAGGTAATGGAACCGCTTTTAGGCTTTACCAAACCTGCAATGGTGCGCAATGTGGAGCTTTTCCCAGCACCATTGGCACCAATCAAGGTCACGATCTGTCCCTCTTCCACATCGAAAGAGATCCCCTTTACCGCTTCAATACCACCGTAATTGACCTTAAGGTCTTTGACCCTCAGCAAAACATTACTCATCTTCCGCCACCCCCAAATACGCATCGATCACATGCTGGTTATTCTGAATTTCTTCCGGAACGCCCTCGGCGATCAAGCTGCCGAAGTCCAAAACATAGATTCTGTCGGAAATATTCATCACCAGATCCATATGATGCTCAATCAGAAGGATCGTCAAATTATACTCGTCCCGAATGTCATGGATAAAGGACGCCAGTTCCAGTGTTTCCTGGGGGTTCATACCGGCAGCCGGCTCATCCAAAAGAAGCAGTTTCGGCTCTGTGGCCAACGCCCGTGCGATTTCCAATCGCCGCTGCTGTCCATAAGGCAGACTGGTTGCCAGTTCATCCCGAACCTCCCACAGATCCTGCTCTTTCAGCAACGCCTCCGTCTCCTGGCGCATCCGTTCCTCTTCTTTGTGGCTGGTACGAAAAACCGCGGAAAAAACATTCTGTTTGGCCCGCATATGCTTTGCGGTCAACACATTTTCAAAAACCGTCATGCTCTTCCACAGGCGGATATTTTGGAATGTACGCGCCACTCCAAGTCTGGTGATTTTATCCGGCGTAGGGGCAATCGTTCTTTCATTCAGATATTTTTCAGCGTTTTTTCCTGCATACTCTTTTGCCATCTTCCCGCGGGGGTGATTGACCACAATGGGGCGATCCTCAAACCGGACGATTCCGTTTGTGGGCTGATATACACCGGTGATACAGTTGAACGCTGTGGTTTTGCCAGCGCCGTTAGGGCCGATCAAAGCGACGATTTCCCCTCGATTGACTTCCAAGGAAAGGTTATTCACAGCAACCACGCCACCAAATTGCATTGTGACATTCTCCACCTGCAAAACATGGTCTTTGCTCATACTGCGTCACCTCCCTCAGTTTTGGCAGCCTTTGCGGCCTTCCTCTTTCGCCTTCGTTCTTGAATTCCCTTGAAGGACAATTCTTTATCTCCCATAATTCCTCTGGAGAAGAACAAAACAATGATCATAATGATCACAGAGAAGACTACTTTCCGGAAACCATCCCGGAAGAAGGGCACATCAACAATGCCAAAGAATGATCCACTGTCCAGAAAACGCAGCCACCACTCGTTGCATGCAATATAAAGGAATGCCGCAATGCAGCTACCGGACACAGAGCCGATACCACCGATTACCACCATCAGAAGGATCTCGTAGGTCATTGCGCTCTTGAAAGGCGCAGCCTGTACCGTTGTCTGGTACATTGCCAGCAAAGCTCCGCCAACACCTGCAAAAAAGCTGGAGATCACGAATGCCTGCATTTTGTGCTTAAACAAATTCACACCCATAGCCTCTGCTGCAATTTCGTCATCCCGAATGGCTTTATATGCCCGGCCATAGGAGGAGTGGATCAACAACAGAATGAAAATAATACTAAGCATCGCAATTAAAAATACGAAGACACTGCCAAATTTAATAGTCGTTGTGCCAACCGTCAGCGTCATATCTCCAAAAGCAGTATACTTACGCAGAAGATTCGCTCCGTTTGTGATGGGGCCGCTTCCCTTCCACTGGAACACTGCACGAATAATCTCTGCAAAGCCCAGTGTAGCAATGGCCAGGTAGTCGCTCTTAAAACGCAGACAAGGAATTCCAATCAATGCAGCAAAAATTGCTGTCACGCATCCCGCAATCAGGATGCAGATGATCGCGCCGACCACATTACCGGCGGTTTCACCCATTACGCCTCCCAGAATTTCCGGGATGGAGAACTGGATCAGCCCGCCATCAAAATACTGATACACAGACGCATGATCACCGGCAGGAATGCTGAAAACAGAATAAGCATATGCTCCAATCAGCATAAATCCTGCCTGTCCCAAACTGAACAATCCTGTAAATCCGTTGAGCAGGTTCATAGAAACGCACAGCAGCGCGTAAATAGCGCCTTTTCTCAACACCGGAATGAGCATAGATACTGTTTTTCCCACAGCAGAGCCAGGGACAGGTTTCATGTTGTCCAAAAACAGCAGGGCAACATATAGAAGAGCAATCAAAACGACTACAATAAATTTCCCCGAACGGTTTTCCGTTTCCAGGGACTGATTTTTCAAAGTTCTATCCATGTTGCCACCTCATACCTTATCAGTTGCCTTCTCACCAAAAATACCGGTGGGTTTAATCAGCAGGACGCAGATCAGCAACACGAATGTAAATGCGTCGGAAAATTCAGTCCAACCCAGCGCCTTGATGATGTTCTCGCAAATACCAATAATAAACGCACCGATCACCGCGCCGGGAATGGAGCCGATTCCACCGAAGACTGCTGCCACAAACGCTTTCAGTCCCGGCATCGATCCGGAGGTCGGAATCACAGACGGGTAATTTGTAAAATACAGCAGAGATCCAATTGCCGCCAGGAAACAGCCGATCACAAAGGTCATGCTGATTACGGAGTTAATTTTGATGCCCATCAGCTGCGCCGTTTCAAAATCTTTCGAGACGGCACGCATAGCCATACCGATCTTGGTATACTTGATAACAGCCACCAGCAGGAACACCAGCGCCAATGTCAAGATCGGCGTCACGATCGTCACCATCTTAGTAGTAGCGCCAAAAATGCTAATAGACTTGGACAAAAACGGGATGGCGGGATATGTCTGCGGCAGACCACCTGTAAAATACAAGGCGCAATTCTGCAACAGGTACGATACACCGATAGCAGAGATCATAACGGACATACGAGGTGCAGAACGCAGTGGTTTATAGGCCACGCGTTCAATCAGAAATCCAAGTACAACCGTCACAACAAGCACCAGGGGAATTGCAACATACATGGGAAGTGCAGCTGAGGCGTAGACCATAACAAGGCCAGCCACCATAAATACATCACCATGCGCAAAGTTGATCAACCGCAAAATGCCATACACCATGGTATAGCCAATAGCGATCAAAGCATATTGGCCGCCGACAGAAATGCCGGTCAGCAGATATGGAAAATATTTTGTAATAAACTCAGGAACCACGAGGAATCTCCTCTCTTGTCTTTATTGGTATGCCGGGAAAATACAGTTCCATGCCCGGCATACAAGCCATAAAATTCAAACATGGCGAGAGTATTCGCTCCCGCCATGTTGAATCAGTCAAATCATATCAGCAAATGGCTTAGGCAACCTTCTGAACGGTAACGAAGTCCCAAACACCAGTTTCTGTGTTAACAGTCTTCACAAAAGCAGTGTCGCGCACAGCATCGCCGTGTTCGCCAAACCGAATATCGCCGGTAATGCCAGTGACGGTCACATTAGGCAGAGCCTGCATCACTGCTGCAGGGTCAGTGCTGCCAGCAGCCTTCAAAGCTTCCAGAGCGGTAAGATAGGCATCGTAACCCATCACAGAGACAGCTGCGATCATGTCATTGCCGCCGTTGTTTTCCAGATTCTTGGCATCGCCGTTGATGAAAGCCTTGAACCCTTCTTCAAACTCAGGGTCACCGCCTTCTGCATAGAAAGTAGACGCATAGATGTCCACATCTTTGCCTGTTGCTGCGCTCACGACCACGTTGGAGTCCCAAGTGTCCGGTCCGACCAGAGGCAGACCCAGATTCTGTGCAGTGGCCTGTTCCACAATCAGCTGTGCATAGTTGATGGAAGTCGGTGCAAAAATCACATCAGCATTCTTATTTTTAGCAGTGGTCAGATAAGAGTTGAAGTCGGAGTTGCCTTCCGGGAAAGAGTCAGTGATCACAGTCATTCCCAAGCCTTCAGCAGCTGCTTTGAAGTAGTTGATCAGACCCTGGTCGTAATCGTTGCCCAGTTCGCCCAGGCAGTAGACAGTGTCGGCCTCCAGCTCATCATGTGCAAAGTTTGCCAGAACTGTACCCTGGAAGGGATCCAGGAAACAGATGCGGAAGTAATGCTCGTTGCCCTCCGTAACCTGAGGGTTGGTGCAGGTAACGCCCATTGCGGGAACGCCTGCGGACTCAAATGTATCAGAACCGGCAATAGCCACGCTGGAACCATAAGAACCCAGAACGATGGATGCACCAGCAGAAACCAGATCGTTGGCAGCTGTTACAGCCTTATCCGTGGAAGACTCGTTATCGGAAATCACCAGATCCACTTCGTAAGTCTCACCGTTGATCTCAACCGTAGGGAACAGATGGTGTGCATACTGCATACCAAGAACTTCCTGCTTGCCGCCTGCTCCGTTATTACCGGACAGAGGCTCAAATACACCAACAACGACCTTCTTTGCGCTGTCAGCATCATCGCCGCCTCCGCCGCAGGCACACAGTGTCAATGTCAGACACAACACCATAACAAGTGCGATCAAACGCTTTTTCATTTTTCTTTCCTCCTTATCGATGACATCGCCAAAACTGTCCGCGTTACACAAACAGTTGTTCGCGATCAATTCATGAAGAGATTATAAACCATATTCCATCGTTTTGCAACATTTTTTTCAAAAAATTTCAATAGTTTATTCATAAGTCACCCAGGGACTTGTGGTCCAATCCTCCCCGCCCCTATGATATTCATTGTTCTGATACCCCAAAACATACAGGTCATGCGCCTTTGCATTACAAGCAAAAATTGAATTGATCTGGTGGTCCAGCTTGCGCACCGATGACGGGCGGTTGACCATCTCGATGCTTGCTGTCTTTCGGGCACACCGAAGAATCTCTGTGCCCCGCAAGTTGCACGCCAATATTCTTCCATAAGTCGGCATCTGCGTCAGCATTTGCCGATCAATCCCCAACGCCGCAAACATACACATTCGGCGGATACGAGCATATGTATACCGTTTGCTTTTAACTTTCCGAATGATGCTTTCCAAGTCCGGTTCCGTTTGACAGGCCTTGTAAAGTTTCCGTTCCAGTCCTTCCGCAGCGTCCGGCAGCCTCTGAAAATTCTCCAGATCCATCATCCGCAGACGGGAAAGGACCAGCCCCTCCATAGCTTTCCCCGTCACGGGACCTCTTCCCTGTCGGATTTCCTGCATAAAAACAGTGTATGCGTTCTGAGGCACATGATTTCCAATATTCTCACCGCGCGCCAGCATTGCCCGCAGTTCTGAAGCAGATTTTATAATTTCCGCACTGTATTGGTCATGCCCGGCGCCAACTCTGCGAATCACCAACGGCTGAATGGTGCTATGCTGTCTGTCCAACGCCTTCAAATACTCAATCCCCAAGGTATCATTCGGCTGGCGAAGGGCCTCAGCCTTTCCACCGGTCAGTTCCTCCAAAACAGCGGTACGGGCAGCGGGATAAGAAATGCCTTCTTCCATTGCAGATTTGATTTTCTGAGAAAAGTCTGTACTTTTCTCTGCCTGCACGATTTTGTACATCCCATCCAGATCTGCCGACTCACTTCCAAAACTTAAATAGTCCACCACGCCAAGTCCATTTAAAATTGCTACGGCACCGCCCGCAAAGTATTCTGCCGAGGCCATCGACCAGGGTAGCGGCAGTTCGAGCACCAGATCCGCACCGCAGGACAGAGCTGCCCTTGCTCGGGCAAATTTTGAAAAGATTGCAGGTTCTCCACGCTGTACATAATCTCCGGACATCACGCAGACGATCGCACTATCCGGCCCAATCCGCCTTTTTGTTTCCGCAATTTGATACGCATGTCCCAGATGAAATGGATTATATTCTGCAATAATTCCTGTAATTGTCATAAAAAACACCTCAATCTCGAAAAAAGGCTTGCCTTTTCCGGAAAAAGAAACTAAAATAGATAGCTGTTATAGTTTATTCTACAATGTAATGAAATACATTTCAATGAAGAAAGGACAATCCAACATGAAAATCCTCGTTATCAACGCTGGCAGTTCTTCTCTGAAGTATCAGCTCATGGACCCCGATACCAACACCGTGTTCGCAAAAGGTCTGTGCGAACGGATTGGTATTGACGGTCGCCTGACCCACAAGATCCCCGCAAAGGACTTCAAGCAGGAATTCGAGATCCCCATGCCCACCCATGCAGAAGCCATTGCAGCCGTCATCGACAAGCTGACCTGCGAAGAGTGCGGCGTGGTATCCAGCATGAAAGAGATCGACGCTGTTGGTCATCGCGTGGTTCATGGCGGCGAGGCATTTGCCTCTTCTGTGCTGATCACTGATGATGTGATGAAGGCTCTGGAAGATTGCGTTCCTCTGGCCCCTCTGCACAACCCCGCCAACATCACCGGCATCAACGCCTGTAAGGCTGTCATGGGCAACGATGTCCCCATGGTCGGCGTGTTCGACACCGCTTTCCATCAGACCATGCCTGCCAAGGCATTCACCTACGCAATTCCCTACGAGTACTATGAGAACGATAAAGTCCGTCGCTACGGTTTCCACGGCACTTCTCATCGCTATGTTTCCGCTCGCGCCGCTGAGCTGCTTGGCAAGCCCGTTGAAGAGCTGAAGATCATTTCCTGCCACATGGGCAACGGTTCTTCCATTGCTGCCATCCAGGGCGGCAAGTGCGTGGATACTTCCATGGGTTTCACTCCCCTTGTTGGTCTGCCCATGGGCACTCGCTGCGGCGATCTGGACTCCGGTGTTCTGCAGTTCCTGATGAACAAGTACGGTTACAACATCGATGAGATGCTGAACATCCTGAACAAGAAGTCCGGCGTGCTGGGCGTGTCCGGCGTTTCCTCCGACTTCCGCGATCTGGAAGAGGCTGCTGAACAGGGCAACGAGCGCGCAAAACTGGCTCTGGATATGTTCGCATATTGGGTCGCTAAGGTCGTTGGCTCCTATGCTGCAGCAATGAACGGCGTCGATGTGATCGTGTTCACCGCCGGTGTTGGCGAAAACAGCGCCACCACCCGCGCCGATATCGCACAGTACCTGACCTATCTGGGTACCAAGATGGACGATGCTGAGAACGCAAAACGTGGTGAGCATGTGGTTTCTACTCCCGATTCCAAGGTCACCATGATGGTCATCCCCACCGACGAGGAACTGGTCATCGCACAGGATACCAGAGACATCGTTTCCGGCAAATAATTTTGTTATCGCGACATTCCGATACGAATATAACAAAACAGGCTGTCTTCCAAAAGGAAGACAGCCTGTTTTGTCTCAAAATATCAGTTTGTTGCTGCAAATCGGTAGAATGCATCAAAATCTGTGAAATCCAACATATAGTAGTCGGATAAATCCCGCAGATCATATTGAATTCCAACACTAGAGGCATCATAGATGCCAACCACACGAAATCCGGCACCTCTCGCAGTTGCTGCCGCATGGGGCACATCTTCAAAGACCCAGGTTTTCTCCGGTGCGCTCCCCAGCCGCTCTGCTGCCTGAAAATAAATCTCCGGGGAAGTTTTTCCCACACCTACTTCCTCGCTGGTCAAAAGAAAGGACAAATACGGAAGAACACCTAATCTTCCCAATGCACATTCTGCGTCAAATCGTCCGGTGGATGTGGCAACCGCCATAGGGATTCCCTTTTCCCTCAAACTTTGCAAAAATGGTAAGACCCCGGCTTTCAGTTGGGCAATACTTTCATAGAATTCGTGAACCACACGATGCATCCCTTCCATAATTTCCGGGACAGACTTCTTCAAATGATACTGCTCTTTTAAGTACGCAGCGCCATCCTCTCGGGATCGGACCAACAGTTGTTTTCCCAAGTCTGTTTCTGCTTGGAGCCCCAAGGTTTTCAAATATGTCGTACCCACCTGTTCCCAGAAATACATGGAATCCAGCAAAGTACCGTCCATGTCAAAAATCACACCATCGATCATCTGCGCCTCTCCTTCCTAATTGTATCATATATAAGTATAACAGAAAACAGTCCGGAGCATCTACCGATGTTTCGGACTGTTTGGCCCTTTTATATTATTTCTTTTCAGGATATACTGCACGCTCTCCGCCAATCAGTTTGGGACGGGTTTTTGCACCGGCCACGCTTGCCGCTCCGATAGTTTTCTGCCGCAAGCGCAGAGGAACCGCCACTTCTTTCAGGTGCATCCCAATCAGTGTGCCGCCAATATCCAGTCCTGCTTTGGCCCGTACATGTTCTACAGGCGTGGGGGCTTCCATCAGCTCATACACTGCCGTAGCAAAGGAGCCGCCCGCTTTAGGCATCGGACGGACACAAACCGGTTCATACCCAAATTTTTCTGCCGCCACACCCTCTACGATCAACGCGCGATTCAAATGTTCACAGCACTGAGCGGCTAAATAAATTCCCTTTTCCCGGCAGTATTTGAGGATTGTTTCCGCAATTACCCGTCCGGTTTCCGGTGAGGACGCATGTCCGATCTTTCCACCGCAAACCTCGCTGGAAGAACAGCCTACAACCAAAAGATCTCCCGCTTTCAAATCTGCTGCAGATACCAATTCTTCTACGGCTGCTTTGGTTTCGGAAATGATCTGATCCATAGTTTCCATAATTTCCATCTCCATATCGGTATGATTCGATTATTATACCATTTCTCTCATGTAATGGCAACGCTTTTGGATGCATTGCCCTTCATACGATATTTTTATGACTTGCGGGTTTCACACGGAAGTATTATAATGGAGACATACTATATAGTAGGAGGAACTTTCCATGAAACGATATCTGATTTGTCTGCTGGCATTGATGATGCTGACGTTCTCAGGATGCGGTGGAGATGAGGATGAAACATTGGAGGTGGATCCCATTGCACCGAATGTGAACGAAAACGCTCCGGAGCAAAGTGAAGAACCACCGGAAGAAGTTTTTGAATACATCAACCCCCTCACCGGCGAGGGAATGCACGAAGACATCAGCATGAATCGTCCGGTAGCAATCATGATCAATAATATTCAACAGGCACAGCCTCAGTGCGGCATTTCCGACGCAGATGTGATTTACGAATTGCCTGCCGAAGGAGGCGCAACCCGGATGTTGGCCATCTTCCAGGACTTAGAGGATATTGAGTCTATCGGCAGTATCCGCAGTCTGCGCTCTTACTACCTTCAACTCACACAGTCATACGATGCAATTCTAGTTCACGCGGGCGGCAGCAACGAGGCCTATGGGGACCTGAAAAGAACAGGATGGGACCATATCGATGGGGTTATGGGCAACTACTCCGTTGATCCTTTCTACCGAGATAAGTCCCGGATGCAATACGGGACAGAGCATTCCCTTTTCGCCACCGGCAACGGCCTGTTGGACTGCATTGAATCTAAAGAATTCCGCACAGAGCATGAAAAAGGCTTTACTTACGGCTATACATTTTCCGAAACAGCTGGTGAACAGTGTACCACAGATGCCGAGTATGTGAAAGTGATCTTCAACACCGGAAAAAACACCAGCTTTACATACGATAAAGACACTGGTCTGTATACCGGTTATCAATTCGGAAAAGTTTATCAGGATGGCAGCAGCGAAGAGGATATGACATTCCGGAACTTGATCATCCTATCCACAAAAATGAATGTGTATGACGGCAAGGGCCGGCTGACAGTCGATCTCACTTCCGGCGGGTCCGGTTATTTCCTGTGCGATGGGAAATATACCGAGATCAACTGGGCCAGAGATGATGGCGAAGGCTTTACATTCACCACCACAGACGGAACGCCCGTCGATTTGGGAATCGGAAGAACCTATGTGGCGATTTATGACAAAAATGCCGGCAGCGTCACTTTTGAGAAAACCTAAACTACCGAAAAAATCCCCCGAAAAGAACTTTTTGTCCTTTTCGGGGGATTTTTCATTGGAGTATCATTGCCATCCGGCCCAAATATCCGGCTGATAGCCGACCGTTGCCTGCTTGCCGTTTCGCACCACAGGTGTCCGAATCAGCCGCGGATTCTCCAACAGCTTTTCAAATTTATCTGCATCATAGGCCAAATACTGCACCAAAGGGAAGTCTGCCGCTTTTTCATTCAGCAAACTCTCCAATCCCACTGCGTTTTTCACAGCAGTCAGTTCTCCCTTACTCATTCCATATCGATCAACGTCGATCAGCTGATACTTGATTCGCCGCTCTTTAAACCAGCGCTCTGCCTTCTTAGTATCAAAACATTTGCTGCGCCCAAAAATCTGAATATTCACAGTGCTCTCTCCAATATGTTCAATAAATTTCCGTAAAACAGATCTCTCACAAGGCTCTCCGAATGGTTTCTATGGAGCAGAGCCTCGTACAATTCTTCCATATCCTCCACGCCTGTCAATCCTTTAGGAGATGCCTCGATTCCGTCAAAATCTGTTCCGAGGAAAAGGGCTTTCTCTCCGCCCAGCCCCCAAAAGTGCTCGATATGACCAATAACCGCGTCCATATCCCGGCTCAAACCGATGAAGTCTGCATATAAATTGATCCCAGCGCCGCCCCCATGCCTCACAAGGGCGGAAAACTGCCTATCGCTCAAATTTCTCGGACAGTGCGGAGAAAGAGCCAATGCATCAGAATGGCTGGCATAGACTGGGCGCTCTGCAATTTCCAGAACCTCCCAAAAAGCCCGTTCAGATACATGGGAGAGGTCGATCATCACTCCCATTGACTGGGCAGCACGAACAAATTCTCTTCCCCGTTCAGTCAGTCCTTTTCCGGAGTCCATAGCTGCGCCCGCAAGTGCATTGTCATAGTTCCATGTGAGGTTCACAGAACGAACTCCATGCTCCCAGGCATTGCGCAGCCCCTCAACAGAACATCCTACATGTTCTGCCCCTTCCATAGCAATGATGGCCGCAATTTTTCCTTCCAATGCGGCCCGACGGATCTCCGCTCCCGAACGGCAAAGCACCACTAAATCTTCGTTGCGTTTCAATTCCGAAAGCAGTTTGGAAAGATACGCTGAAAATTCTTCCTGAAAATGGTCTACCGCGCAAATCGCAAAAATCTGTGCAGCGGGCGCATAACGAGACAATCGTATCAAGTCTACCTGCCCGGCATTGCTCCGCAGTTCCGGGCAGGCGGTGATGGTATCGCAGTGTGCGTCAAAATACGGGATCGACATGCTTACAGCGTGTGGATCAGTGTGACCACCATCGGGCTGCGACGAATGGTCTTGTACAAATATCCGCTGTAATTCGTTTTCAACTTGCTTTTGATTGTTGCCGTAGAAGTAATATTTTTCTTGTCACAGTAGCTCAATGTCTCATATACGATCCGTTTCAGATTGCTTTCCACCATTGCAGAATCGGACATTTCGGAAAATCCTCTGGTAGTGATTTCCGGCGGAGCAAGCAGAGAACCATCCTCTGCCGAGAGGACAAGGGATGTGATCACAACACCCTCATCTGCCAGATGTTTCCGGTCGCTAAGGACATTGCTGCCGATTTCGTTGGTTCCAGAGCCATCCACCAGGATATCTCCAGCTTTGACCGTGCCATTCTTCCGAATACTGCGCTGGGTCAATTCAATGACCGTGCCATTTTCTGCCACAATTACATTATTCGGACGAACGCCCATTTCTTTTCCTAATTCCGCATGCTTGCAGAGCATCCGGTACTCACCGTGTACAGGGATAAAATACTTCGGTTTTGTCAGCGCCAGCACCATCCGCAATTCCTCGCGGGATGCGTGTCCGGAGACATGGAGGCCCGCCTCCTTATCGTAGACCACCTTCGCGCCTCGCTGGAACAACATATCGATGACTTTGCCGATGGTGATCTCGTTGCCCGGAATAGTGGACGCAGAAATAATGACCATATCCCTCGCATCAATAGACACCTGCTTATGGACAGAGTGCGCCATACGATAGAGTGCGGACATATTTTCACCCTGGCTGCCAGTGCAAATGATGACCAATTTGTTCCGAGGAACAGAATTGATGTGGTCCATATCCACCATCAGACCTTCGGGAATATCCATTTTTCCAATTTTGGAACAGACCTTCAGAATATTTTCCAAGCTGCGCCCAGTAAACGCCACTTTGCGTTTGTGCTTGTGTGCCACATCAATGATCTGCTGAATGCGATCCACATTCGAGGCAAAGGTTGTGATGATGATCCGCTTATCGCAACCGTCAAACAGTTTCTCGAAGTTGCTGCCCACTGTGCGTTCCGTTTTGGTATATCCCGCTTTTTCCACATTGGTAGAGTCCATCATCAATGCCAGAACTCCGCTGCGGCCCAATTCGCTCAGCCTTGCAAGATCCGTCATTTCGCCTTTCAGCGGCGTCAGATCCACTTTGAAGTCACCGGTATGCACGATGGTTCCAATCGGTGTCTTGATTGCCAATGCCACCGAATCCGCAATGGAGTGGTTGACATGGATCATCTCCACTTCAAAGCAGCCCAGCCTGAATTTGTCTCCGGGTTTTTTTACAAAAATCTGGGTGTTTGTCAGCTGATCGTGCTCCTCTAATTTCAGCTCGATCAGCGCTGCAGTCAATTCCGTTGCATAGATTGGCGCCTCAATTTCCCGCAGAATAAACGGAATTCCGCCAATGTGATCTTCGTGCCCGTGGGTAATCACAATCCCCCGAATCCGCGCTTTGTTAGTTTTCAGGTAAGTGAAATCAGGAATCACAACATCCACGCCATACATATCGTCTTCCGGGAATCCCATGCCGCAGTCAACGATCATGATATCCTTGCCATATTCGATGGCTGTAATATTTTTTCCGATCTCACCCAGACCGCCAAGGGGAATAATTTTCAATTTTGATGCCATAAAAACGCTCCTTATTTTTAAATATCCTGCACTTTTTCACTTTATAAAGCAAAAAATGTGCACCAAACAAAACCGGCATTTCAGCCAGCAAAAATTCTCGATACGCTTGATAATGTTATGCTTTCGAGGTAACAAAAGCAATTATGTAAAACAAAAACAGACAATACTCATAGTATGGGATCTTTTCCGAATAATAAACACAAGATCCTTACTTTTTACATTTCTACCCGGCCATTCAATGCACGCAGAATGGTCGCATCATCCACAAATTCAATGTTTGAACCCACAGGGATTCCGTATGCCAGCCGGCTGACTTTCACACCAAATGGTTTCAGGAGACGATAGATATACATTGCCGTTGTATCGCCTTCCGTATCTGGATTCGTAGCCATGATGATCTCATTTACATTTCCCTTGGCTACACGCTCCACCAGTTCGGAGATCCGTAGATCATCCGGACCGATATGGTTCATCGGCGAAATCACACCATGCAGCACATGATATACTCCACTGTATTCATGACTGCGTTCCACTGATAACACATCTTTTGGTTCCGACACCACACAAATCACCGAAGGATCTCGCTTGCCGCTGGCACAAATCGGACAGAGCTCTGTATCTGTCAAATTCTGACAAATAGGACAAGGATGCACCTTCTCCTTGGCCTCCACAATGGCAGCTGCAAATGCACGCGCCTCCTGTTCCGGCATCGCGAGAATGTGGAACGCTAATCTGGATGCACTCTTCTTCCCTACGCCCGGCAAAGACGCAAAATGATCGATCAAATTTTCAACAGACGCGGGAAAGAAAGAATTCATGATGTCACTCCAAATATAATACTTTTATGATTCTCGAATCAGGCGAATCGCCTCCGCCCGATCTGCTTTTTTAAACACTGCACTGCCAGCCACCAAAACATTGGCGCCTGCCTGAATACAAAGCGGTGCCGTCTGCGGATCAACACCGCCGTCCACTTCCAGTTCACAAGTCGGATTGCATGCATCGATCATGCCTCGCAGCTCCCGGACTTTCGGCAGCATATCTGCCATGAAACTCTGGCCGCCAAAGCCCGGTTCCACCGTCATCACCAACGCCAGATCCAACTGGTCCAAATAAGGGATCAGCACACTTGCCGGTGTTTTGGGCTTAACAGCCAAACCGACTTTTTTTCCATGCTCTTTCACGGTTTTAATTGCCTCAAAGATATCCTGCGGCTCATCTGCCTCCACATGAAACACTACCAGATCCGCTCCTGCTTTGCAGAATTCTCCCACATAGCGGTGCGGACGGTCGATCATCAAATGCACATCCAGGAACATCTCCGTTGCTTTTCTGAGAGACTGCACCACAGGAATCCCAATGGAAATATTCGGAACAAAAATGCCGTCCATCACATCGACATGAACATAATCCGCCCCACCGGTGCGGATGGTCTCCACTTCATCACCCAAACGACAGAAATCAGCGGACAGTATAGACGGGGCAACTTTCACCATAACGGCCTCCAAACCTTGCCGAATCTGCTAAATCATAAATCCGGGAAAAGGCTCCCGATGCAGTCAGCATATTTATTCTATCTCATCTAATTATTATACTACATTTCTCCACATAAAACAATATTGAATGCCGTTTTTTTTCAGGATTCAAGCACAAAAACCATTTAATTCTGAAAATACTGTAAACCATCCCTTTCCAATACTTGACCTGGTCTTTCGTTCGTTGTAGAATGTTCATATTATATCTTGTTATATCTAATGATGATCAATTGACGGAGGTCGAGATACATTGTCTATGCCCAAAAAACAATCAAAGAAAAAGTCCGTAATGGGATTCTATATTGCCATGGTAGTCTGGCTGATTTGCAGTGCAACGCTGCATTTGTACACCATCCCGGGGATGCTCAGTGCAATTGTGATTACAGTTCTTGTAACAAAGCTGATTACCGGTCTTTTTGGACGGAAGAACAGCTCGGCGGATGAGGAATCCTACGATTTTGAAGAAAGTGCCGCAGCAGAGTCCGTCCAGACAAGCTATGGTCCGGAAATCGACGGCATCATTGCCGACGGAAATCGGGCTATGTCTGAAATGGGACGGCTCTACTCCTCGATCGATAATCCTGAGATCAAACAGAAAATCAACGAATTGATGCGAATCTCTGACAAAATCGTGCAGGATGCCATTCACGATCCTTCTGACGTTCCGCAGATTCAAAAGTTCCTGGATTATTACCTCCCCACTACCATCAAACTGCTCAACGCATATGATCGAATGGATTCTCAGGGCATCAGCGGTGACAATATCGATCACACCAAAATGAGTATTCTTGAAATGTTGGATACGGCGATTGAGGCATTCAAAAAGCAGTTGGATTCTCTGTTCGCCAACCAGGCGCTGGATATTGAAACGGATATCGAGGTCATGAATACCATGCTGAAACGGGAAGGTCTGGCCGGCGGAATCGCAGATGATTTTGGTTTACGTTAAGCGCCTTTCAGAAAGACCACCGACACCAAAGAAATTACGAAACAAAATAATTTGAATATGAATTGGAAAGGAACCGATAACATGAGTGATGAATACATTCCTACTTTGACTTTAGATCCTAATGGCAGCAGTTCCGCAGCGGCGGAAATGCCTGTAGCAGAGCCTGTACAGCAGGTTCAGGAAGAGATCCCTGTAGAAAAACTGGAATTGAGCAAGTTTTCTGAACAGGAGCAAGCCGCGATCCGTCAGTTCGCAACCACCATTGATGTGACCAATAGCGAACAGATCATGAATTATGGCGTTGCCGCACAGAAAAATATTTCTGAATTTTCTGCAGCTGCACTGAATTCCGTACGAACCAAAGATCTGGGTGAAATGGGCGATGCGCTGACCGATTTGGTCGTTCAGCTGAAGAGCATGGATTTCGAGGAAGAGGAAAAAAGCAAGGGATTTTTCGGCTTTTTCCGCAAGGCAAAAAATAATATTAACAATCTGAAAGCGCAATACGACAAAGTGGAAGTCAATGTCAATCAGATTGCCTCTTCCCTGTCCAATCACGAACGCACTCTTCTGAAAGATGTGGCGATGCTGGACAAAATGTATGAGAAGAATCAGGCATATTATAAGGAATTGACCATGTATATCCTGGCCGGAAAGCTGCGTGCCGAGCAGCTGCGCAATGAAGAACTGCCCAAATTGCAGGCAAAAGCACAGGAAACGAATCTCCCCGAAGATGCCCAGGCTGCCAGTGATTTTGCAAATATGATTGGGCGTTTCGAAAAGCGGCTGTATGACCTGGAGCTGACAAGGGTTATTTCCCTGCAGATGGCCCCCCAGATTCGGATGATTCAGAACAACAACACCATCATGGCAGAAAAAATCCAGACCTCCTTGGTAAATACCATTCCCCTTTGGAAAAGCCAGATGGTAATGGCTCTGACAATGCATCACTCCAAACAGGCCATGGAGGCTCAGCGTGAGGTTTCTGATGTGACAAACCAGCTGCTGAAAAAGAACGCCGAGGCACTCCATCAGGGCAGTGTCGAGATCGCCAGAGAATCTGAGCGCGGTATTGTGGAACTGGATACCCTCAAGAAAACGAACCAGGAACTGATTTCCTCTTTGGAAGAAGTACGGCAGATCCAGGAAGATGGCCGGGCAAAACGCGCCGCAGCAGAGGAAGAGCTGGGGCGCATCGAAGGCGAACTGAAACAGAAACTGCTGGAACTGCGCGGCTGATGACCGAAACACCCAGGAAGGGATCGAAATATGAAATTACTTAAAAATCGCATCTTTGCTGCTTGTTTATTAGCTGTGGTCGTTTGCTTTTCTACTGTCAACAGCATTGAAGACGATCTGTCAGATCTGTCTTACGAAGTGACTTCCTCATTCTATTGGAATCGCTCTGGGGCCTCTAAAAGCATTTACGAACGACTGGAGTCCCGGTCTGACGCAGCAAACGGAATGACGACCATTGCCAATAATTACCCCGCCCTCGCTGCAGCAAATGAAAAACTGAAATTTGCTCAAAGTGAAATCGCAGAATTGTTAGAGTATTACGGTGCCAACCAGATGGAAGACCTGTTCGCAGCAAACGAAAATCTGGAAGTTGCTTTCCAGGATCTGGAGCAGGCCCTACGAGAGCAGACGCTCTTGGGTGATGACGAAAAGCAAATGGAATACTATGTCACCACATTTGAAGGAGCTCAGAGAATGATTGAGGACTCCGACTACAATGATTTGGTCACCGAGTATTACAGTAAAACACATCGTTTCCCCATATCTATGCTACTGGATATCATGGATATTGAGGAACCACAGTACTTCGAATAAAAACAGGAAGGAACCGAATAGATTGAAACTGACAACCCGAAACAAAAGGCTGTTCTCTTTGATGCTGATACTGCTCTTATGCTGTGCACTCCCTGTTTCTGCTTTTGCACTGGTGGCGGCTCCGGAAAACGAGTATATCGCTGACTATGCCGGTGTACTGTCTGGCGATCTGGAAGATCAAATCCTGGCAACCAATGGGGAGCTGTATCACTACTGCGATGGTGCGCAGATCGTGGTCGTAACCATTGATTACCTGGAAGAAGGCTATGATTCCCAACAGTATGCAAACCAACTCTTTAACGACTGGGGCGTAGGCAGGGCTGACGAAAATAACGGCATGCTCCTGCTTTTGGTGACCGAGGAATATAAAGGGTGGCTCGCCACCGGCGCCGGCATCGCAAAGCGGCTCGGCACACGGGAGATCAACGAAATGATGGACAGTTATTTCTGGCCATATGTCGACCAAAACCAATATGAAGAAGGGGTCAGCGCATTGTTTGACCAGTTAGTCCAGTGGTATGAAACGGACTACGGTGTAGATATTCCCAACGCCGGACAATCCTCTGCCGTGTATCCCAATCCTTACCCGAACAATGGACACTATTCCCCTCAGCCGCAACGGGTCTCCCTCACTTCTATCATCACCATGGCTGTTGTCGTGATTCTCTTGGTCAATTTCATTTTTGTTTTTTCACGCTCCATGTTCCGCTCCCGCGGCGGGAATATGCCGCTATGGATGGCAATGATGTTCTGCAACAATCACGGTCCAAGAGGGCCAAGAGGGCCCATGGGACCCGGCGGCTTTAGCGGCGGTTTTGGTGGTGGAAACAGCTTTGGCGGAGGATTCAGCAGTGGCGGTCACTCCGGCGGTGGTTTTGGCGGCGGCTACTCCGGTGGCGGTGGTGGCGGCCGAAGATAAATTGATACATTCAGAAAGGATCTGACCCCCATGTCTATGGAAAAAGCCAGAGCACACCTGGCAAAATTTGGCTTGGAAGACAGAATACAGGAATTTGATGTTTCCAGTGCCACAGTGGAACTGGCCGCTCAGGCCGTCGGTGTAGAAGGTGCTCGCATTGCCAAAACCCTCTCTTTTCAATTGGAATCCGGCTGCATTCTAATCGTTGCCGCCGGAGACGCCCGCATCGACAACCACAAATATAAATCTGTGTTTCACAAAAAGGCATCTATGCCCTCTCCAGAAGTTGTCCTCAACGAAATTGGACATCCTGTAGGCGGTGTGTGTCCTTTCGGAATCAATCCTGGCGTGCCCGTTTATTTGGATGAAAGCTTAAAACGGTTCGATACCGTTTATCCCGCAGCAGGCACAGCCAACAGTGCTGTAGAACTGAGTATTGATGAGCTGTATCGCTGCTCTGGAGCAACCGCTTGGATTGATGTCTGTAAACTCCCAACTACGACATAACGGAAAACTTTCGATGCGCATATCGTAAATAGCCCCCACTTTCAGACTAATCATCTAAAGGTGGGGGCTATTATCATATTTAGATAATACAGTTGTAAAAAGCTCACCGTAGCATAATTCTGGAGGTTTAACGGCCGCTGTCAACGCCTCTAAGCGCAGTAGGTTCAGTGTCATTAGCAAGGGTATCAGAACCCTGTCTCTCGCTTATCAGCGTTAGAGAATGGCAACTGGGTATCCATACCCTACCGCACAGCGCCATAGCATGGTCAGCAACTCCTGTATGGTAACAGAGGCGCAATAACCAAATGATGACTGTGTTCAGGAAATTTTCTCTTCTTCAAAATATCAAAATATGTGGATCATTCCCCATTTATGTCTTTTTATCCAAATAAAAAGGAGGCATCCAACTAAGGATACCTCCAACGCGTATTCACTGCGTCCTACAAGCTGAATACAAATCAAATCCAGAAATATAACAAAACCGCAAGGCGTTTGCCTTGCGGTTTTGTGGTGGAGATAAGCGGGATCGAACCGCTGACCTCTTGAATGCCATTCAGACCTCACGCCGCTACGCGGCTCCGGCCCGGGGAAATATAGGAAAACCGTTGAAATCACAGGCTTTTTCGGGCCTCGACTTCTTCAAGTTACTTGATTTTTCCGTGTCATGTGCGCTTGATTTATCTACAAGTATTGTACCATTTGGGGGCTTGCGGCGCAAGCCCTTTTTGTTTCTGCCTGGGCCATCAGAGGCCCAGGTCTTTCACTCTCCGATAGAATGTATTGGGCTTCAAGCCGACCTCCTGCATGGCAGCGGTGGCGGTAATCTCCCCGGCCCTCCATCTGGTGCAAACCGCTTTGAATTGGGTTTCGTCCAGGTCAAGAGGCTTGCGGCCTTTGTACTTACCCTCGCCCTTTGCAATCTCTATGCCCTCGCGCTGGCGTTCCAAAATGTTCTCCCGTTCCAATTCTGCCAGAGCGCCGAACACCGTCAGCATGAAGCGGCCTTGCGGGGTGGTGGTGTCAATGCTCTCTTTCAAGCTGACAAACTCCACACCCTTCTCCGTCAGTTCCGATACAATGGAAAGGAGGTCGCGGGTGTTTCGGGCGATACGGGAAATACTTTCCACGATAACCATGTCACCCGCACGGACAAAGGCCATCATTTCTTTGAATGCCGTGCGGTCTGTATTCTTGCCGCTGGCCTTGTCAACAAACAGTTTTTCGGCTTTCTGTTCCTCCATCATCTTGAGTTGCCGCGCCTCGTTCTGTTCAATGGTGGAACACCGTACATATCCGACCCGCATTGTGCCACGCCCTTTCGTTTTATCTGTCATTATCTTACCACAAAAACGAAAGTATGTCAATAGGATATCAAAATATTTTGAAATATTTCAAAACGCAGAAAGTAACTTGTGTGACACAAAAATTAAGACTGTTTCAATGTGTCATTTGGGTATACCCTATTGAAACGAATAGAAAAAGGGCGGGATTACTCCCGCCCCTTGATTATTCACTATGTGGCCTTGTACCGTTTCAACTTTTCACGCTGATACAAATACAAACCTACATCTATCGCCATAATCACAGCCGCAACCACAAGGACAACAATCAATTTGTTGGATTGATATGCCTCAGAAAATCTACCTTGCAAAAATAAATCTACCGCTGTTCTTAGGCCACAGGCAAAGCATTTCTCAGTCGTGAAATTGCATTTATATTGAAACGGGGCCAACCATTGAATGATAATTCCGTTGAGAACAAATGCAAGATACAGGCTAAATCGTACCTCTCGCCAAACTTGCTTATTCATTGATTGATGCCGCTTGCAATAACTTCCCGCCTGCAATCATGTTCAAAATTGGCGGCACAAGCATAATAAGTCCAATACCGCAAACAAATGCGACAACGAAATCCGGTCTGATAAGCAACGCACAAACGGGGGCGACAACTGCTGTTATCATGTAAGCAACCGTCAGTTTCTTCTGACCCTGTTTAGCCTTTTTTGCGGCAAGAATACCAAGCACTAATACAACGATGGATAATCCGCCCCACGCACCAATAGCAACCATCAATTTCTGATTGTCACTTCTCATTTCTGCGGTTTCATTTTCCCAGGCCTCTAATTCTTCTTGATATTCTTCCTCTAAATCACCAGCGGTTTTGATATCTTGAATATTACCGAAAATATCGTATGTAATTTTCCCGTCGTTTCCGATTGGCATAGCTGGGGCTTCTTTCACCGTGCTATATCCCAACATCCAAAAAACCCCGCAAGCTACCAACGACAACACGAAAGCGACAATGTTCAAAATGATTGCAGATGTAATTTTTGAATGTTTATTTGCCTTTAGGATTTTTGTTGTGCTGTCGGCTTTATTTGTGCTACCCTCCACGGGACATCCACATTTAGGACAAATAACCGCTTCATCAAGCAGTTCATTTCCGCATTTAGAGCAGTATTTCATGTTTGCTTTATCCCCGCACGACCTCCGCAAAGGTGTGCTTGACGATTTGGGGTACTCCTTTCATTTTGATGTACTTTGCAACCGTTGACCCGCTTCGGCCCATCTCACGGCCTACCGCCGCATAGTTGCCCAGCTTGGCATACAAGCGGTGAATTTCGACGATTTCCGTCGGGGTCACTCTTGGTGCGCCCATGTCATTTCTTGCCAGCAGGCTTCTTACCCGTTACAAGGTGCTTGTCGCTGTCCTCCATGCACTCCTTCCAAACATCGTCGATGAAGGTCTTGAAAGTCTTTTTCTTGCTTGCGTCACCGGAGATTTGCATGACCATAGCATTGTATTCCTCCAGCTTCTGCTGATAGTTCCAGGGTACAGTAATGGTTTTCTTGTCGGTGTCCAGAATGATACGCATGATATACGCCTCCTATAAAAGAAAAATGTACGAAATCCGGCGAATTGCACAGGAAATCGTACAAATAATTATATATATATATTCTGTCAAGTATTTCCTCGAAATTCATCGAAAACACCAAAAATCAGAACAAAACAGGGTAAACACATACAAAAACAATCCGTATCACTACGGAAACACAGAAAAACAGCGCGTTTTTCTCTATTTTCTTGTGAATACAGAGCGATACAGAGCATTTTGAATGGAAAACGGTGTGGATTTGCAGAAATCCGCTCCGTTTTTCCTTGTTTTCAGCCGTTCACGCCTGTATTTTGCGACGCCTCCGCCGTGTTCGCCCGTGTTTCCCGTGATTGTTCAGCGGTCGGGAAAATCCCCGGAAAAAGCAAGGCCCGCGCGTTCCGTTTCAGATTTCCCAAAACCATCCCCCCGGCCTCCCTGGGCCGGGGCCTGGGCGGTAGGGCGGCGTCCCGCTCCGCGCTTGCACCAACCAGGCGAAAATGTTGCGTTTTCCCTTGGTATCGGGGTAGAAATGACGCTGGTCGCGTCAAAAAAATTTTTGATGTATAATTATTATAGAAAGTGAGAGAGATGTAAAAATCTTTCCGAGAGACTTTCAATTTTGATGAAAAGGAGTTTTGCCATGAGCAACATGGAATTGCCTTTTGTGCTGGCTTATGAGCCAGAATATGAAGATAAGGTTGCACGACTGAGCAAGGAGGAGTTTTTCTCCCTCTTTGAACACTTGAACGCCGCGCCGCGCTGGGTGAACAGCAACGGGAAAAGGGCCATTCAAATCCTGGGCCTGTGTCACCACGGCGAAAGTCACAGCGCATTGTTTGACCCGGAAACGCTGAAGGTGAATTGCTTCAGCGCGTGCGGCGGCGGAATGATGTTGCACACCTGGGTCATGCGTGCGCTGGATTTGAGTAGTCCGTATTATTCGCGCAAGGCCATCGAAAAATGGATTGACGGCCAGGGCCTTGACCTTGCACACAGAGCGCCGCGCGGTGGCCTCGATTTCTCATTCTATGAAAAGCCCTTTGACCCAGATGTGGAAATTGAAATGGTGAAGGGCATTGACCCAACAATCATTCGTGACCTCTATTCGGGCTTTGATACCACACGGGAAACGCTGTCCCGGCTGGTGTGGTGCAAAAGCAAGGAACAGGGCGGCGACGGTATTCCCGTGGAGCAGTTGGAGGCGTTCCAGGTGGCCTATAATCCCAAGCGGAAAACTATCATTCTGCCGCACCACAACGCTAACGGCGAAATCGTGGGCCTGTATGAGCGCAATTTTGCCATGCTCCGCCAGGAGGCAAAGGAGCGGTTTCCCGATTTCTCTCCCAAGGATCTGGTGCAGTTCCCGACGGCGAAGTATTTTCCGCTGTTCAAGGGTGAGAAATATCGCAAGAGCGGAAAGCCCTGTTGGAGTTTCCCGAACAGCCAAAACCTCTACGGCTTGCACAAGGCAAAGGAGGCCATCAGAGAAACGGGAAGGGCCATCATCTTTGAGGGCGCGAAATCCGTCATGCTGGCCCACGCCTACGGCTATCCCTACGCCGTCGCCACGCACACCTTTGGAGCGCATACAAACCACATCGCCATGCTCATGCAGGCAGGCGCAAAGGAAATCATTCTTGCCTTTGACAAGCAATACGAAGATTGCAAGAGCAAGGAGTGGGAATTGTTTGAGATGAAAACAAAGGGCCTTGCCGATCGCGTGGGCGCTCATGTGGCCGTCAGCCGCGTTTGTGATAAAACAGGGCTTTGGCTGGACTACAAGGACGCGCCAATCGACCAGGGCAAGATGACCTTTGACCTTCTCTTTAAGGACAGAGAAACGCTGACCGCGAAGGAGTAACCATTGATTGAGTTTGAAAATGTGTTCCCGCTCCCTCTCCCGCTCGAAGGTGTAGAGGCCGAACAGGGCCAGACCGCCGCCGCGCCGCTTCTCTTTCGCGGCTTGCCGATTGCGTGGGTGGCGGTCGCCAAAACGAAAACCGTCCTTGTGTCGGAATGCGCCTTTGACGGCGACGATGATACAAGAGATGTTGAAAATAGAAATCATTTGATAGCCTACAAGGGCAATACCAAAACAAGGAGAGATTTTATGAAATCCGAATTTGACGAATACAGAATGCACCCCTACAAGGTGAAGTTTCTGACCGATGATGTGTTCCGCCTGGGCGGCAATCAGCGGTCTAAACTGCAATATCACATCCTCGCACAGCGCTTTCCGCTCGTCCATGTTTCCGAGTAGGACAAACGGGAGCTGGCGGCATTCTGCCGCTCCCACAAATCGGAGACTTCCCAGCGGTGGTTAAACCGTATGCAGTGGCCCGACGGCCTGGAGAAAATGGTGACTTTCGGGGTGTCCCTGGAAGTGCGCGGCACGGTCAAAGGCGCGTGGTGCTACACGGGCCAGATGGAGGAACACAGCGCCACTTATCGCGGCATTCCCATGACCTGGGAGGAATGGACGCAGCCAATCATGGACTACCTGGACGACCGCCGCGCCACGCTGGAAATGTCCAGGACAATGAGCCAGGGAGAACGCGCCCATTTCAAGGGCAATACATACGACAATGCCATGATGATGTTATCCTACCAGGGCGGAAAATACATGACGCTCCCAGGGGAGGAATACAGAACACTCAAAGAATGGGTGTATCAGTATTTCCGCACCGGGGCCGCGCCGCTCCCGTACAGCGGCGAAATACCAGACGGCAATTACGAGTTCACCATTGATTTTGAGAAAGATGTTGAAATCGTCGCCGCTCCCTATCTCAAAGAGGAAATGAGCGAATACAACGCAGAGAACAACGCCGCCCACAACAAGGATATGGGCCACCGCCAGACTGAAAAACGCTTTGAGCAGTTGGAGGGCGACGCATGGACGACGCAAGAAATCTATGCCCAGGGTTTCAGCCGCAAGACGCTTGACAAGTTCGTGGAGCATGGATTGATTGAGCGCGTCAAGCGGGGCCATTATGTGAGAAAATCCGTGTGACCGCTGGCGCTAATCACCTGACCCCGACCGTCTTTAATTGGGGGTAATCTAAGACGACCGGGGCCGGGTGAAAATCCGCTGACGGCACACGGAAAATGACAAATCAAAGGAGGACACACCATGTTTTTGACCATTCTTTAGAAGCCGCAGGGCGGCGACAAGTACACCAATCCAGACAACAAATACTCCCGCTCCCTTCCCAGAAAGGACGGGACACCACCCGACGCCACCGAAAACTACAAGCGCGGCAAAGAGGAACACGCCGCCTGGATAGAGGCCAGAGAGGCC
>ENA-ORTY01001428-ORTY01001428.1-human-gut-metagenome-genome-assembly--contig:-NODE-1428-length-26570-cov-38.729021_pt1 | contig 26570 bp, 18 predicted proteins | sample MGYA00241917_ERZ509198 | MGnify/ENA primary metagenome ERZ509198 (study PRJEB26280, sample SAMEA2338857) | human gut metagenome | biome: human gut; feature: human-associated habitat; material: faeces...
GAAGCCTTGCGATAGGTTCTCTTCTTGCTCTTGACAACTCTCTTTTTGCTAATGGCAACCCTCTTTTTGCCAACAGTTGCCACTTTCTTTTGCTGAATGGCCATTGATGGGTTGCAAGCAGCACAAGTGGTTTGCATTGAAAGGAACATTGTCAATCCTAATATTATTGCATTGAGGAGTTTTGGCTTCAGTCTCATAGTTGTCAGCAATTAATAATTTAACATGTAGAGAGATATGAACTCTTATAGTATATTTCTTTTCAAGGATGAAAACAATTGTCATAAGGAAAAATCACTTTGCCTTATGACAATTATACACAGTTAGAATACTTAAAACAGATATTCTATTTCAACAGACTATCAAAAGTCCTTATTAACGAAATAGGATCTTTATCAAATTCTTTCGTATCTAAATTAGACACAGTTTCTTTCATCACAGGATATGGCTTAAATACAATTTTAAGCAACATTTTCGCACCAATACTACTTCCCATCCAATAACCCTTTGCCACATCTTCATTCTTTACCTTAAAATAGAAAACATAGTTTGTGCCTTCCAAATGTAATGTTTTGGTATTTGTTATTGTTGAGATATAGTGTATATAGGCAGACACATTTTTCCCTTCATACACAGGTTTGAGGAATATCGGAGTTTTGTATGGTTTTGGATTTTTGTTCCAAACGCTTGGCAATGATTTTTGCGCCATAAGCGGAACGAACTTTATCCATTCTTTAGATTTTGAATCGTAGTACTTAATGCTCTTTATCTCTGTAGATTTGTATTCTTTCTTTTCTCTAGACTTGGAATCTTTAGCAACAACGACATCACCATCATCAAGCATAAATAAAGTTTTTGTGACTCCCTTAACCACATTCCCGTTGTTTAAGGTAATTTCAACATTGTCCTGTGCTTGTACCATTACACACAACAAGAGGGCAAGAAACATAAAAAATATTCTTTTCATACTCATGTTTTTTTACGGTTTGACTTAATGTCACAAAAATACTTTTTTTCTTTGCTATCCAAAAAAACAAACACGTTTTTTTAACTTTTTTATCCGTGCGAATAGTAATATTTAACGCTTGAAACGAAAAATGGTTTATGGAAACTGTTATCTGTTATCTGTTATTTGTTATCTGTACAGCAAAAAAAATCGTTTTTGGAAACTGTCAACTGTAACGCTTGGGGATGATGTTATTGACCTGTCATGTGACATTTTACTCTTGTATAGACTACACCCTTTATCCAAGTCTTCAAAAGAGACATTTGAGATAGTGTTACTTATAAGAAGTTTTTTAACTCGTAGAGAACAAACAGTTGCCCCGGAATCTTTCAAATAAAATAGCTCCTCACCGTTCTCCAATGATTATGATTCGCATAAATCCTTGCATTTCTCCCAATAGGCATCGAATTCCTCTTTGCTAACCAACATATTGGTTTCTATCGAATACAAGTCATATTGCAGGATAATGGACATCGGAGGATTGTGTTTGATGAAATCTTCTGGAAAGCAACCATCTATTTCGACATTAGCTACGCAATAGTTGCCATCCGCAGAAATTGTAATAGCCCTTGATACTCTCACGCAATCAAACTCGCCATAGCAAACCGTGTCGAACACCTTTATCTTGAAATAGAACTTGTATATCAATATTCTGTTGTTGCATGGAAGTTGTTTTCTCAGACGGATGCACAAATGAGCCAAGGACAACAAAAAACTTTTCTTGGCATCCTTTGGAGACATTATCAGCGTGAAGTACTTGCCAAGCTGACCTACGGAATTCACTTCGACTTTTGTTTCTGGGGCTTCCTTGGAGACAAGTATCTTGACTTCATTCACCGCCTTGCTCCAAATCTCGACGTAATCAGGAAAAATAAGGTAATAGTAGCTGCTGAAAAAGAACTCCTTCGTCTCTGGCTTGTACTGTATGAAGAAGTTGGCAGAATCAAAAGATTCGGTAAACTTTTCTTCGGGCATGATGTAAGAATCATCGGGCGACTTCTCGCAAACCCTACTAAGCATCTTGACTCGCCTCTTGAACCATATTTTGTATCTTTTGGCAAAGAGAACAAAAGCAATCGAGACAACAGCCAAAACGGCAAGCACGACCACACCGAAAATATCCGAGCAGATATGAGTGATGACACCTATGCCATATATGATGACAATGCACCATAAAACGACCATTCCAAGTTTAGACATTATTTTTTTTATCATAAAGCTATTCGTTTTTTGTGGTTTTTGAATCCACGATTTTCTGTTATCTATGATACAGGCATTAGTGTCCCGTTAAAATCAGGACACTAATGCTGTAAATTATTATTGTTATTCTACTTTGTTGTTACTTTCTTGTATTTTTGATTGCTTGCCGTAGGATTTTCAGGATTGGTCATCTGCAAATATCCTGCTGCAACAAGGGAGGTGATGTAACGTTCTCGGTTCTTGGTATGCATGCTGACTCCAATTCTGTCAAGTATCTCTTTGGTGGTTCGAGGAACAGAACAGAAATTTACTATGTCCCTTTGCTTATTAGACAATGACACTTTTTTAGTGTCAGAGTGTCTAAGTTGAGTGTCTAAGTTGGTGTTAGAGTGTCTAAGTCTGGTATCTAAGTCAGTGTCAGAGTGTCTAAGTCAAGTGTCAGAGTCTTGGACTTGGTTACTTTTTTCCTCAACTTGGTTACCGACTTGGTTACTTTTCCCCTCAACTTGGTTACCGACTTGGTTACTTTCACCCTCGACTTGGTTACTTTCTTCTCTCCAAACCGTGATGACAAATTCCTGTGCCTTGTCATTATTCATAAACGTGACATTGATATCTTCGTCCAGTGCACGAGTGATGCCGCTACCTACACCAGTGTATGGCAGCAAGTATATGGCATTGTTAAAAAGGAACATATTGCGAGGCATGGAAGTTCCTGCCTTTATGTCATCATTTCTGCAAGTTCAGCATTATCGAACACTTTGCGCTTGTCGGCACCATTCTTCACCCATACGATTCCCTTGTTGTCATGATAAGCCATGTGAATTACTGAACATCAGTACGTTACGAGCAATCAGCAAGATTTCAATAAGTATATTAATAAGGTAGCGTCACCTTGAACAGCGGATTGTCTACATGCTCCTTGCGTATAACGTCTACAAGCTCGGCTACGATGTCGGGATGCGCAGCGCTCACGTCGTTGTCCTCATGCAGGTCGGTGGCGAGGTTGTACAGGCGCGGCTTGCCCTTTACGACAATCAGCTTCCAGTCGCCACGGCGCACAGCGATTTGGTCGGTCTCGTGGAACTCCCAATAGAGATGGTCGTGCTTCAGCTGCTTGGCATCGTCGCCGAGGAGCGTCGGAGCGATGGAGAGTCCGTCGAAGCCGTCGCCCGCGAGCTGGCGGTTGGTGTAGCGCTTGCGGAAATTCTTCACGCCGGCGAGGTCGCAGAACGTAGGCATGAGGTCGTAGAAGGCGAACTGCAGGTCGTTCACCTCACCAGCCTTGACGTGTCCGGGCCACCATGCGATGAACGGAATGCGTATGCCGCCATCGTAGCACTGACGCTTGAGTCCGCGCAGCTTGCCATCGCGTCCGAAGAATTCGGGATCGGCGCCGCCCTCCTCATGAGGTCCGTTGTCGGAGGTGAAGATGACGAGCGTGTTCTTGTCGAGGCCCTTCTCGCGCAGCTTCGCCATCACCTCGCCCACGTACTGGTCGAGACGCGTTATCATTCCGGCAAACTGTGCGTGGGTATGCTCCACGGCGTTGTAGCGCGAGCCTTCCTGTCCGCCCCACGTCTTGTCGACGAAGAACTTCTTCTCGTAGCCCTCCACGATGCTGTCGTAGGGCTGTGCCAGTTCGGCGTGAGGCAGGGTGTACGTAAGGAAGCCCACGAACGGCTTCTTACCGTCCTGACGGTCAATCCACTCGAGCGCCTTGTCGTGTATGATGCGTGCCGAATACTGCTGGCGCTTATGGTAGTCGCGTCCGAACATGGGGTACTGTATATTCTGCTCCATCACCTCGCGCACTACCGCCGTGTCGCCCATAGAGCGCGAGTAGCGGTTGAGGAAGTTGGGATAATACAGATGCGCCTGAAACTGGCAGATGTAGCCGTAGAACTCGTCTACGCCGCGCTTGTCGGGCGTAGAGGGCGAGCCTTCGTAGCCGCCTGCCCACTTGCCGAAGACACCTGTGGTGTAGCCGTGGTCCTTCAGCATCTCGGGCAGAATCTTGTGCTGCGGATCGTAAGGCTCCTGACCCACAACAGCAAAGTCTACGTTGTTGCCGTACATCACGGTATGCTCGGCAGACCAGTACTCGCGATTGCCGCGCACGTGTCCGTGACCCGAATGCTGACCCGTCATTATCGAAGCGCGCGAGGGCGCAGACACCGGCGAACCGGCGTAAGCCTGCGTGAAGCGCATGCCTTCCTCAGCCATGCGGTCGATGTTGGGCGTGCTGATATAGGGCTGTCCGTAGCAGGCGAGGTCGCCGTAACCCATGTCGTCGCACAATATGAATATAATGTTGGGTTGTTTCGGCTGCACACGCTTTCCAGGCGCCTTCGCAGCCACGAGCGTAGGCACTACGGAGAGTGCGGCGCTCGCTAAGAGAATATTCTTGTTCATCGCGAAATATGTTGTTTTAGATTAATCGATTTGTTTTCAATGTATAAAATTACTGCAAATAATCCGAACGCCAAAATCATTTGACTACAAACGCATAAATTAAGCCGTTTTTACTCCGTTTTTCAGATAAAAAACATTACTTTTGCATATAGATTTTGCGCGGAAGCGCACATATTAACCTGAAACACTATAAACAACAATGAGAGAGAAAATTGATTGCTTTCTGCCATGCAACGATGTAGCCGAGATTGCCGACTCGCTGCAGACGCTGAGCCAAAGCAAGACTACACAGCATATAAACCTGCTCGTGAGCGACGCAAGCGACATCTGCGCGTGCAGCGACTCGGACAGCATCAGCGACTGCACCGTGATAACCATAGACGGACTGACGTCGACAAAGACGCTGCTCACCATCGAGGAGCATACCGACGCCGAATACGTGCTGCTGAGCCTGAAGCACACGCCGGTGAGCCTCGGACTGCACGCGCTCGACCGACTGCTGCGCGTGGCTACCGACAGCAATGCGGGCATGGTGTACGCCGACTGCTACATACAGAAGGACGGCGTGGTGGAGAAACATCCTACCATCGACTATCAGACGGGCAGCATACGCGACGACTTCGACTTCGGACAGCTCGTGCTCATACGCGCATCGCTGCTGCACGAGTACGCCGCAAAGCAACATCTCGCCGACTACAAGTGGGCGGGCTTCTACGACTTGCGCCTGTACATCAGCCGCAAGTCGCAGATTTTCCATCTTAACGAGTATCTGTACACGCAGGTGGAGACCGACTCGCGCAAGAGCGGCGAGCGCCAGTTCGACTACGTCAACCCACGCAACCGCGAGGTGCAGATAGAGATGGAACAGGCGGCTACGAAGCACCTCGACAAGATTGGCGCTACGGTAGACACGTCGAAGTATATGAAGCCCGACTACAGCGAGCAGGACTTCACGTACGAGGCTTCGGTGATTATACCTGTTTTCAACCGCGCCAAGACCATCGCCGACGCTGTCGGATCGGCTCTTGCGCAGAAGACTACATTCAAGTATAACGTAATAGTAGTGGACAACCACTCCACCGACGGCACTTCAGACATACTCGAAGCGGCTGCTGCCGAGGACAAGCGCCTCATACATATCATACCCGAGCGCACCGACCTCGGCATCGGCGGCTGCTGGAACGTGGCTGTAGACGACGCACGCTGCGGACGCTTCGCCGTGCAGCTCGACAGCGACGACCTCTACTCGTCGCCGCAGACGCTGCAGCGCATCGTCGACGAGTTTCACAAGCAGGGGGCTGCGATGATTGTTGGCTCCTACCGCATGTGCAACTTCCAGCTCGAGACGCTTCCGCCGGGACTCATCGACCACAAGGAGTGGACCGACCAGAACGGACCGAACAACGCCCTGCGCATAAACGGACTCGGCGCGCCGCGCGCTTTCTTCACGCCTATCCTGCGACAGATTCAGTTCCCCAACACTTCGTACGGCGAAGACTACGCTCTCGGACTCGCCTTCAGTCGCAAGTACCGCATCGGCAGAATCTTCGACGAGCTTTATCTGTGCCGCCGCTGGGACGGCAACAGCGACGCCGCCCTCAGCATAGAGCGCCAGAACGCCAACAACCTGTATAAGGACCGCCTGCGCACCCTGGAGATTGCGGCACGCCAGCAGCTCTCCGAAGGCACCGCAGACGCCTCAGCCGACAGTTCGCTGCAGCGCTTCTTCAACCGCCAGCTGGAGGTGTGGGAGGATGCCAGACAGCACTTCCACGACCTGCGCAACGTGAAGACGCACGAGTTGTCGTGCGGAGAGATTACGCTGAAGCTGCAGTTCAACCCCGCACGCATCGTTTCAACGGGCGCAAACATCGACCGCAAGACCATCGCCGAGCGTCCCTGCTTCCTCTGCGAGCAGAACCGACCGAAGGAGCAGATGCAGAAGCAGGTGGACAAGAACTTCACGCTGCTCGTCAACCCCTTCCCTATCATGCCGCAACACTTCACCATTCCGCTGCGCACACACCGTCCGCAGAGCATCGGCATGAACTATGGCGAGATTTACCGACTGCTCAACGCTTATCCGACGCTGACGGTGTTCTATAACGGACCGAAGTGTGGCGCGTCGGCTCCCGACCACATGCACTTCCAGGCTGTTTGTTCGGGCATGCTGCCGCTGCAGACCAACTGGCCCCGACTGAGCCGCGACACCGAAGTGCTCATAAAGAACGACGAGCGTGGCGCGATAACAGCCGTACGCGGCTTCGCCGTGCCCGTATTCTCTATACGCACCACCGACCAGCACACGGGCGAACAGCTCTTCCGCAAGCTCTATTCGGCGCTGCCGATGCACGGTGGCGACACCGAGCCGATGATGAACATCATAGCATGGCGCGACGGCGACGACTATCAGGTGGTGGTGATACCACGCACGAAGCATCGTCCCGACTGCTACTTCGCCGACGGCGAGCAGAAGCGCCTCGTCAGTCCGGGTTCGCTCGACATGGCGGGCTTCATCGTCACACCGCGTAGCGAAGACTTCAACACGCTCAGCGCAGACGAAGCCGTAGCTATCTTGAAGGAGTGCGGCATGGACACGGCTACGTTCAACGAGACAGCCGAGAAGCTGCGCACACTTGCAGCGGGCAACCTCGCTTCTAACACCCACTTCGCAGGCAAGCAGCCGAACGTATCGGTAGGTATCGTGAGCGGCGCGAAGATATCTTTCTCGCTCAACAAGCCGTACATGGCTAAGGGCAACCTGATTGAGGGCGAGCAGGTGGTTGAGTTCCATGAGGGCGGCATCCTGTGGAACGGCAACCAGTATCGCGAGCTTACCTTCCATCCGCAGCAGAACGACGCCTCGTTCTCTCTGCACGACGTCACAATCGGCGTCAACTTCCACTGGGAGCGTCAGGAGACGCAGACCTTCCTGGGCACGCTGCGACTCGTGGTAGACTCAGACCGTGTCTGCGCCATCAACGAACTGCCCGTGGAGTCGTATCTTGAAAGCGTCATCTCAAGCGAGATGAGCGCCACATCGAGCCTCGAACTGCTCAAGGCGCACGCCGTCATCTCGCGTAGCTGGCTGCTTGCGCAGATTGAACAGCGCCACAAGCAGCAGACAGGCGCCGGAGGCAGCGGCTTCTTCTCGTTCATACGCAAGGACGATGAACTGATAAAGTGGTACGACCGCGAGGATCATACCATCTTCGACGTATGCGCCGACGACCACTGCCAGCGCTATCAGGGCATCACAAAGGCTACGAGCAAGCATGTGGCGGAGGCTATACACGCCACACGCGGACAGATACTGATGGACAACGACGAGATATGCGACGCACGCTTCAGCAAGTGCTGCGGCGGCGCGACGGAGGAGTTCCAGTATTGCTGGGAGAACGTGAAGAAACCATATCTTGCGGCGATACGCGACGTGGCTGACGCAAGCTCTTGCGGATGCAACAACGCAGCAGCCGCAGAACTGCCCGACCTGACCGTAGAGGAGAATGCCGAACGCTGGATTCGTACAGCGCCGGAGTCGTTCTGCAACACCGACGACAAGAAGATACTCTCGGAAGTGCTCAACGACTACGACCAGGAGACGACCGACTTCTATCGCTGGCACGTCACTTACACGCAGGACGAGCTGAAGAGCCTCATCACAGAGCGTCTGAAGATGGAGTTCGGCGACATTCTCGACCTCGTGCCGGTGGAGCGTGGCAGCAGCGGACGCATCTGCCGCCTGAAGATTGTGGGATCGGAGCGCACCTTCACTATCGGTAAGGAACTGGAGATACGCCGCGCGCTCAGCGATACGCATCTATACAGCAGCGCATTCGTCGTAGACAAGGAGGACGTAAAGGACGGCGTGCCGCAGACATTCCGACTCACGGGTGCAGGCTGGGGACACGGCGTGGGACTCTGCCAGATTGGTGCCGCAGTAATGGGTGCCAAGGGCTATAACTACGACCAAATCCTGCTGCACTACTATCGCGGAGCGGAGATAAAGAGGATATATAAGTAATGGTGAAGTGGTGAAAGGATGTTGAGGTGGTGTGGTGTTGAGATGGTGACATTAGTACCTATCTCAACATAACAACACCTCAACAAAACAACATTTCATAACTCAAAACTCAAAATTGCCTTTGGCAATAATTAATAATTAAAAATTAAAAATTAATAATTGAAAAAGACCAATCCGTGGGCATGGATCCCCACACTATATTTCGCAGAAGGCCTGCCAAACGTTGTCGTTACAGCCCTGTCTGTAGTCATGCTGATGCAGATGGGACTGAGCGATGCTGAGGTGGGACTCTATACGGGCTGGCTGGCTCTGCCTTGGGTGGTGAAGCCGCTATGGAGTCCGTTCATCGACCTGCTGAAGACAAAACGCTGGTGGGTGCTCACGATGCAGCTGCTCATGGGCAGTGCGCTGGCTGGCATCGCCTTCACGCTGCCTACGTCGTTCTGGTTTCAGGGTACGATGTTCTTCCTCTTCGCAATGGCGTTCGCCAGTGCCACGCACGACATCTCTGCCGACGGCTTCTACATGATAGAGCTTGACGAGCACAACCAGGCGAAGTACGTCGGACTGCGCAATACGTTCTATCGACTCGCCGTCATCTTCGTGAACGGCGCGCTCGTGTCGCTCGCCGGCTTCCTCGAGCATCAGTTGCAGATGCCTGTGGTCTACACCTGGACGCTCATATTCTACGCGCTCGCGGCGCTCTTCATCGGCATTTGGCTCTACCACTGCAAGATGATGCCGCGTCCTGCCGATGATGTCAGTTCGGAGAAGAGCGTTGGAGAGGTGGCAAGCGAACTGAAAACGATGCTCGCCACATTCTTCTGCAAGTTCGGCACAAAGGAGACGGTATTCGTGATGCTATTCCTGCTGTTCTACCGCTTTCCGGAAGCTCTGCTGAACACGATGACAAAGACGTTCCTTATGCGACCTACAGCCGAAGGCGGAATGGCTCTGACACCCGAGGAGTACGGACTGGCGCAGGGCACGGTAGGACTCATCGGACTGCTCTTGGGCGGAATACTCGGCGGCGTGCTCGTCAGTCGCGACGGCATGAAGCGCTGGCTGTGGCCGCTCGTATGCGCCATCACACTGCCCGACGTAGTGTACATATACCTCAGCTACACGCTCGACTCTAATTTGTGGGTCGTATCGTCGTGCCTCTTCGTGGAGCAGTTCGGCTATGGCTTGGGCTTCACCGTATTGACGCTCTACATGCTTTACTACAGTCAGGGCAAGTTCCGCACCTCACATTATTCTATATGCACCGGCATCTCCTACCTCGGACTGATGCTGCCTGGCATGGTGTCGGGCTACGTTAAGGACATCATGGGCTACAAGATGTTCTTCATCTTCGTGATGGCGTGCTGCCTGATCACGTTCCTCGTGACGGCGTTCCTGAAGATTGACCCCGAGTTCGGAAAGAAAAAATAATGACAGACAAGCAAAAGAAAACAACCTACCGCCCACACCGCAGAGGTGCAAAGACCCGCTGCCTGTGGTTTCCGTCGCTGATGTTCGGTGACGGATTGGCTGTGTCTATGCTTGTTCTGACGATGGTGATGCTGCGCCGCATGGGACTTGACACCCCCGACACAGCGCTTGCCATCGCCTTGCTATGTCTGCCCGTGCTGCTGCGCCCGCTGTTCGAGATGATAGTCACCCACTTCTGGGGCACCACAAAGGTATGGATTCTCTCCACACAGTTCATCTCCGCTCTCTCACTCGCCGCCGTAGCCTTCACGCTCCATACGAGCTACTGGCTGCTGGGCACGGCATGCTTCATGCCGTTCTTCGTCTGCTCAGCTCTGTTCTACAACATCGCCCTGCACCGCTTCTATATCGACACGCCCCAGGGGGTGCACTTGTCTCAAGTGCACCAACCAAGCACAACATCTCAACATCTCAACATCAACACCTCAACACCTCAACATCTCAACACCTCAACACCTCAACTTCAACACCTCAACACCACAACATTCCATAGTCAAAAATCCTGCGGATTTTTGACTATGGCCCTCCTCTTCGGCTGCGGAGTAATGTCGATGGTGGGCGGCAATATGGAAGTAGTGACACGCAACATACGCTACTCGTGGAGCTTTGTGTTCTACGTAATGGCAGGCGTGGAACTGTTTCTGTGGCTCTGGCACGCTCTCTTTCTGCCCGGCGGACCACACGGCTACGCCAAGCCGAAGCCTACGATGGGTCTGCATCGCGGCGAGTTCAGAGAGACTATGCGCCGTATGCTGCAGCGCAAGGACGACATCGCCACACTGATGTTTCTGCCGCTCTTCCTGCTGCCCGAAACGCTGCTCGCCCTCACCGCCCCACTCTTCGTCATAGCCAAGCCACACAACGACGGACTGGGCATGTCGCCGCAGGAGTTCGCCTATGCGCAAGGCACAGCAGCCGTCATCGCCATCACCGTCGGCTACATTCTCGGCATATACGCCATACGCCGCCACGGACTGCGTCGTTGGCTGCTGCCCTCAGCCCTACTGCTCGCCGTTCCGGGCGCCGCACTGCTCTTCCTCAGCTACAACACGGCAGCGCCACTCAGCATAGTATCCGCCTCGCTGACTGCGGGTCACGCCGCATTGGGCTTCGCTCTTAGCATAGTGAAGAAGGTGGTGGTGCGCTTCACGCGCAACATGCCCGACAGCACTTTGCGCCACGCCATAGCGCGCACGCTCATCGCCACGCCGTTCGTCATCGTTAGCGCATTAGCCAGCCTCATGCTCACCATCGCCGACTATCAGCGCATCTTTCAGCTCGCCACGGAGCTTGCCGTAGTGCCACTGATTGTCAGCGTGTTCTACCTTTATCTCACACGCAGACAGCCGCAAGCGGAGTGAAACGATTTCCCAACTTTCTTCTTCACCTTCTCGCCAAAAATGTGTATCTTTGCATTCTGTATAACACCAGTTGCAACTAACGAAAAAGATAGATAATCATGAGCAATAACAAGCAACTATATATCGACTTCGAAGCCTACGAACGTATGGCAGAGCCGCATAAACAAGAAAAGGCTTCTGCATGGCGTACAGCAATCGGTCTGCAGGATGTGGACGGACTGAAGGTGTCCGACTATCTAAGAGAGACCGCAGTACGCCATATTGAAGGCGATATCACCATTGATGATGTTAGGGAGCGGCTGAAATCTTATTACATCAACAAGACCACACATGACAAGGACGATGAAGAAAAGGAAGAAGCTGACCGAGTTGCAGCCAATATTGCAAAACTGCTGAGCGAAAAGTCGTTCTCGTTTACAGCATTGGAATTTCTGAATATCCACAGACACCTGTTTGAAGGTGTGTTCAAACACGCAGGCGAGGTACGCACTTACGACATTAGCAAGAAAGAATGGGTGCTTCAAGACGACTCCGTTGTATATGGACGTGCAGCAGACATCATGATGGCATTGAGGTATGATATACAGCAAGAGAAAGAGTTCAATTACAAAGGACTGACCACCGATGAAATCATAGAACATATCGTTGATTTCGTCACGTTGCTTTGGCAGAACCACCCATTCCGCGAAGGCAACACAAGAACAACGGCGGTATTCGTCATCAAGTATCTGCGATCTATCGGATTCAAGGTGAACAATGATTTGTTTGCAAACAATTCGTGGTACTTCCGTAACGCATTAGTACGTGCCAACTATCGCAATCCATTAAAAGGAATAGAGCCGAACAAGTCTTTTCTAATCAAGTTTTTCCGCAATTTGATATTGGAGGAAGAAAACGAATTGAAAAACCGATATATGCTTATTGGCTACCAGGATGATTGCGACACCCATACAAGCACCCATACAAGTACCCATACAAGTACCCATACAAGTACAAACAATTTCGTTAGCTCATTGAGCGAAAATGTAAAGCGTTTGGTTATAGCAATTGGTACTGAAGAAAAAGGTATAAAAGAAATGATGGATGCTGTAGGATTGAGAAACCGCCCCAACTTTATCGAATACTCTCTTACTCCTGCCATCAACGGAGGACTTGTCACAATGAAATATCCCGACTCCCCACGCCATCCGCGTCAGAAATACCTCCTGACAGTAAAAGGTCTGGCTGTGTATAATGAGTTTAAAGAAATGGGAAAATAAAGCCTCGGGCTGGTAGATACCGAGAAAAAGATGGAAGATGGCTGGAAGATACGCCCGTTTTGCGGACTATCTTCCAGCCATCTTTATATCCGTTTATGTTTGGCCTTCAACACATTACGATTGCACGACGCCCATAGCTGGAAGATATGGAAGATAAAAACGGCAATCGAGAATTATTAGTCGATAAATCGCTTTGTTATCTCGCCGTACATGTCGATGCGGCGATCGCGCAGGAAGGGCCACCAGCGGCGCACGTCCTCGCTGTGAGCAAGGTCTACCTCCACGATTACGCTGTCCTCAGCGTCGGGAGCCGAGCGATAGAGCATCTCGCCCTGCGGACCCACAACCATTGACGAACCCCAGAACTCGATGCCCGGTGTCTGCTTGCTCGGGTCGGGCTCGAAACCTACGCGGTTGACCGACACTACGGGGAGACCGTTGGCTACGGCATGACCGCGCTGCACGGTTGTCCACGCCTCGCGCTGACGCTGCTGCTCGTCCTCGGTGTCAGACGCTGCATAGCCTATCGCTGTAGGATAGATGAGCAGTTCGGCGCCCTGCAGAGCCATCAGTCGCGCTGCCTCAGGGTACCACTGGTCCCAGCATACGAGCACGCCGAGCTTGCCCACGCTGGTCTGAATCGGGCGGAAGCCAAGGTCGCCCGGTGTGAAGTAGAACTTCTCGTAGTAGGCAGGGTCGTCTGGTATGTGCATCTTGCGATACTTGCCGGCGATAGAGCCGTCGCGCTCCATGACAACAGCCGTGTTGTGATACAGCCCCGGAGCACGGCGCTCGAAGAGCGATGTGACGATAACCACGTTGCACTCGCGTGCCAATGCGCCGTAGAAGTCGGTAGACGGACCGGGGATAGGCTCCGCAAGGTCGAAGTTGTCTACATCCTCCACCTGGCAGAAGTAGAGCGAGTTGTGCAGTTCCTGCAGCACAACAAGTTCTGCGCCACGCTTTGCGAGGTCGCGCACGCCGTCGGCAAGACGCTTCATGTTTGTCTTCACGTCAGCCACGTTGTGCTGCTGAAGATATCCTATTTTCAAGTGTTTCATAATCTTTCTACGTATTTATTTTGTTGCAAAGTTAGCCATTTTCGGTTAAAAAGCCTCATCTCAACTGCCAGAAAGCCACGGCAGCAGCTGCGGCAACATTGAGCGAGTCGATGCCGCGCGCCATCGGTATGCGCACCACATAGTCGGCGGCAGCGATAGTAGCGGCAGGCAGTCCGTCGCCCTCGTTGCCCATGACGATGGCAAGACGAGGCTCGGCGAGCAGCGTCGGGTCGTCGATAGACACCGAATTGTCGGTGAGAGCCATCGCAGCGGTGCGGAAGCCATATCGGTTCAGGTCGCTGACCGGACCGTCTATCCATGTCCAGGGGATAGAGAACACTGCACCCATCGACACCCTCACCGCACGGCGGTTGAGCGGGTCGCAGGAAGTGCGCGTCATAAGCACGGCGTCGATACCAAGAGCGGCAGCCGAGCGGAACATCGCTCCAACATTGGTGGCGTCGACAACACCGTCGATGACCACCACACGGCGCGCATCGCGGCACACCTCCTCGACGCTTAGCTCCGCAGGGCGACGCATAGCGCAGAGCACGCCGCGCGTAAGCACGTAGCCGGTGAGCGAGGCAAGCAGTTCGCGACTGCCTGTATATACGGGTATGTCGCCACACCGACTGATTATCTCTGCCGCATCGCCCACCACATGACGCTGCTCGCAAAGCAAAGCCAAGGGCTCGTAGCCCTCAATCAACGCACGGTCGATGACCTTCGGACTCTCCACGATGAACACGCCGTTGCCCTTTTCGTAGCTGTGGCGCAACTGCTTCTCCGTGAGACTCGAGAAAAGCTCAACACCGGGGAATTCAAGCGAATCAATTTCTACTATAGCCATTGCGCAAACCGTTTATTTCGCCAACTGACACTCGGCAGGATACTGCATTGTGAGACAATGGATAGATCCGTGCTGACGAACGATAGTGCGCGAGTCGATGCCGATGATGTCGTAGCCGGGGAAAGACTCAGCCACGAGAGCCAGAGCACGAGCGTCGTTCTCCTCCTGTGCGTAAGTAGGCACGATGACAGCGCCGTTGATGATGAGGAAGTTGGCGTATGTAGCCGGCAGACGGTCGCCGTCGTCGTAGAGTGCGTCGGGCATAGGCAGACGCAGCAGACGATAGGGCTTGCCGTCGGCATCGGTGGCAGCCTTCAGTTGCTGCTCAAGAGCGTGCAGGTCGGCATACTGCGGGTCGTTCTCGTCGTCGCAACCCACATAAAGTAGCGTATTGTCGGGACAGAGGCGCACGATGGTGTCGATATGTCCGTCGGTGTCGTCGCCGATGAGCTGTCCGTGGTCGAACCATACTATCTTGCGGGCGCAGAGTCGCTCCTTCAACACCTGCTCCACCTCTGCCTGCGACATTGGCTGGTTGCGGTTGGGCGCCATAAGGCATACGCTCGTGGTGAGCACCGTGCCGCGTCCGTCGCTCTCGATAGAACCGCCTTCGAGCACAAAGTCGTCGTAGTCGACACGCTCGCCAGCGAACACTCCGCGAGCATGGAGCGTACGGTTGATGAGGTTGTCCTTATCGGCAGCGAACTTCTCGCCCCATCCGTTGAAACGGAAGTCGAGAAGGCGGCATGAGGCTACGGCATTCTTGCCGTAGTCACGCACCGTTTGCTCGGTTGGTGCAGCAGAGACTGCTGCACCCCCTATGTGAATGCCGTCACCTCCTGCCTCTTGCTCGGTTGGTGCAGCAGAGACTGCTGCTCCCTCTATGTGAATGCCGTCGCCTTCTGCTGTGGGGATGAGCGTGATGAAGGCGTGGTCGCGAGCCCAAGTGTCGTTGTTGTCGCACTCGTAGATGCGCACGTTCTCCATCTCCTCGTCAGAAAGACTCTCCTCAAGCTCTGCACGCACCGCGTCTGGATGCTTTGCGGCGATGACAAGCGGCTCGTAATGAGCCACAGCCTTGGCTATCTGCACGAAAGTTTCGGTGATGTCGTCGAGGTACGGAAGCCAGTCGGTATCCTCGTGAGGCCATGTGAGTTGCACGCATGACTGACGGTGCCACTCGGCAGGAAGTATGTAGTTTTTGTTCTGCATAAATCTAACAATGTGTCATTTTTGTTTAAAACTACTGCAAAGTTAGTGTTTTTCCGTCAAACAGTCTTACAATTCAAGTTTTTTGACTAAATTTGCAAATAATACTTTATACTCTAAAAAAAGAAAAACTTATGAAAGACTTCATCAAAAACGTGCTTGCCACGATGGTCGGTATGTTCGGATTCTTCATCGTGATGGGCGTTATCGGTATGATGAGCATCATCGGCATGATAGCGTCGGGCAACGCCGCACAGAACGTGGAGAAGAACTCGGTGTTCGTGCTCAATCTTTCGGGAACTATCAGCGAGCAGGGATCGGAGAACCCGCTCAGCATGTTCACTGGCGACAACTCGCTGAACAGCGGACTGAACGACATTCTCTCGTCTATCAAGAAGGCTAAGGCTAACGATGACATAAAAGGCATATACATAGAAGCGGGCGCACTGATGACCAATTACGCCACGCTGCAGGAGATACGCAACGCACTCGCCGACTTCCGCAAGAGCGGCAAGTGGATTGTGGCTTACGGCGACTTCTACACGCAGGGCGCTTACTACGTGGCGTCGGTAGCCAACAAAGTGTACATCAACCCAAAGGGCGCAATCGACTGGCACGGCATCGGAGCGCAGACCATGTTCTACAAGGACTTTATGGCGAAGTTCGGCGTGAAGTGGGAGATTGTTAAGGTGGGCACATTCAAGAGTGCTACGGAGACCTTCACCGAGGAGAAGATGAGCGACGCCAACCGCTTGCAGACACAGACCTTCATCGACGGCACATGGCGCAACGTATGCGACGCCGTATCGAAGAGCCGCGGCATAAGCGTCGACTCGCTCAACAGCTACGCCGACTCGTATCTCGCGCTGCAGGCTACAGAGACGCTCGTGAAGGCAAAGATGGTTGACGGCATGATGTACGGCGACCAGGTGAAGGACGCCGTGAAGAAGATGATGAAGCTCGAGAAGGACGACGACATATCTCAGCTCACTCTGAACGACATGCTCAACGTGAAGGACGGCAAGGTAGAAGGCAGTGAGATTGCCGTCTACTATGCAGAGGGCGACATCGTGCAGGACCCAAAGGCTGCTACGATGTTCGGCAACAACAACTATATAGCAAGTCGCAAGGTGTGCAAAGACCTTGAGGACCTTATGAACGACGACAACGTGAAGGCGGTGGTTGTGCGCATCAACTCGGGCGGCGGCGACGCTTACGCTTCGGAGCAGATGTGGCACCAGATGAGCGAGCTGCGCAAGGTGAAACCGGTAGTGGTGTCGATGGGCGACTATGCTGCGTCGGGTGCTTACTATATGTCGGCGCCGGCGTCGTGGATTGTGGCTCAGCCGAACACGCTGACGGGCAGCATCGGTATCTTCGCCGTGATACCCGACCTCAGCGGACTCGTCACAACAAAACTTGGCGTGCGCTTCGATGAGGTGAAGACCAACCGCAACTCTACATTCGGCAACCTCATGGCGCGCCCGTTCAACGCCGAAGAGAAGGCTATGCTGCAGGCAAGCGTCAACCGCGGATACAGTCTGTTCCGCCAGCGTGTGGCTGAGGGCAGACGTCTGCCGGTGGAAAGCGTGGAGAAGATAGCACAGGGACGCGTCTGGATAGCTACCGATGCGCTCAACATAAAGCTCGTAGACCAGCTGGGCGGCATCGACGACGCCGTGAAGAAGGCTGCAGAGCTCGCAAAGCTGAAGGACTACTACACAAGCGACTATCCAGCAGCGGCTTCGTGGATGGACGCTATGCTCAACTCGATGTCGTCGTCGGGAACTTATCTTGACGAACAGCTCAGACAGACGCTCGGCGACTTCTACCAGCCGTTCACCATGCTGCGCTCTATCGACAAGCGCGAGGCTATCCAGGCACGCATACCATACGCTATAAGCATCAAGTAATAAATATAATAAATGTGAGAACAGAAGGCGACTTTATAAAAATCAACGAGTGGCTGCTACCGCTTAGCTGGCTCTACGGATTGGGAGTGCGACTGCGCAATTGGATGTTCAATATCGGACTGAAGAAGAGCCGCAGCTTCGACATACCCGTAATATCTGTGGGCAACATAACGGTGGGCGGCTCGGGCAAGACTCCACACGTGGAATATCTCATCAATCTGCTGCATGAGAAGTTTCGCGTGGCTGTGCTCTCGCGCGGATACAAGCGCAAGAGCAGCGGCTATCTGCTCGCCGACAAGGACACAACGATGCCCGAAATAGGCGACGAGCCGTTCCAGATGAAGAGCAAATACAAGGACATCTATGTGGCTGTCGACAAGAACCGCTGCCACGGCATCGACCGACTCACTACCGACGAAGCCACAAAGGACGTGGACGCCATTCTGCTCGACGACGCATACCAGCACCGCTACGTGAAACCGGGCATAAACATTCTGCTCATCGACTATCACCGACTGATAATCTACGACAAGCTGCTGCCTGCCGGACGCATGCGCGAACCGAAGGAGGGCACGTCGAGAGCCGACATAGTGATTATAACGAAGTGTCCGAAGGACCTGAAGCCGATGGAGTTCCGCGTGCTGAAGCGCGCACTCAATCTCTATCCTTACCAGGAGCTATACTTCACAACGCTGCGCTACAACGCCCTGAAGGCGCTGTTCTCGAACGAACGCATCTCGCTCAACGCGCTGCCGAAGAACACTAACATTCTGTTGCTCACGGGCATCGCCTCACCAGAGCAGATGATGGTAGACCTGCAGACGGTGACGAAACGCATCACGCCGCTCACCTTCGGCGACCACCATCAGTTCACCGCAGAAGACGTTGAGCGCATCAACAGCACGTTCGCCGCTATGCCCAAGCCGAAGATTATCGTCACAACAGAGAAGGACGCTACACGACTTGAGCACCTGGAAGGACTCTCGAAAGAAACAAAATCAAATATCTATGCCCTACCGATTCGCATACAATTCATGCTCGGAGGGGAGGAAGAATTCAACAATAAAATTATAAGCTATGTACGAAAAAATTCAAGAAACAGCATCTTGGTTAAAAGAAAGAATGACCACAAAGCCTGAAACTGCCATCATCCTTGGCACAGGTCTCGGACAGCTCGCAACTGAAATCACAGACAGCTACGAGTTCTCATATTCAGACATCCCTAACTTCCCCATATCTACCGTTGAGGGCCACTCTGGCAAACTCATCTTCGGAAAGCTCGGCGGCAAGGACATCATGGCGATGCAGGGACGCTTCCACTACTACGAGGGCTACTCGATGAAGGACGTTACGTTCCCTATCCGCGTGATGTACGAACTGGGCATCAAAACCCTCTTCGTAAGCAACGCTTCGGGCGGCATGAACCCTGAGTTCAAGATCGGCGACCTGATGATCATCACCGACCACATCAACTTCTTCCCGGAGCACCCGCTGCGCGGCAAGAACTTCCCGACAGGTCCGCGCTTCCCGGATATGCACGAGACTTACGACCACGCTCTCATCAAGGAGGCTGACCAGATTGCCGAAGAGAAGGGCATCCGCGTGATGCACGGCGTATACGTAGGCGTGCAGGGTCCGACATTCGAGACTCCGGCTGAGTACAAGATGTACCACCGTCTCGGCGGCGACGCCGTAGGCATGAGCACCGTGCCTGAGGTTATCGTGGCTCACCACTGCGGCATTCGCACATTCGGCATCTCTATCATCACCGACCTCGGACTGGAGGACACTCCTGTTGAGGTATCGCACGAGGAGGTGCAGGTGGCTGCCAACAACGCACAGCCGCTCATGACAGAAATCATGCGCGAGATGATTCGTCGAGCTTAACAGTATACATTAATTATATATATGACCGACATTTCAAAACTCGGTGAGTTTGGTCTTATCCACCATCTCACCGACAACATAAAAATAAAGAACGAATCGACAGTAAAGGGCGTGGGCGACGACTGCGCCGTGCTCCACTACCCCGACTCTGAAGTGCTCGTAACTACAGATATGCTCATGGAGGGCGTACACTTCGATCTCACATATATCGACCTGCAACACCTCGGATACAAGTCGGCGATGGTGAACATCAGCGACATCTTCGCCATGAACGGCACACCGCGACAGCTCACCGTGAGCATTGCGCTGAGCAAGCGCTTCAAGGTAGAGGACCTGGAGGAGTTCTACAGCGGACTGCGCATGGCTTGCGACAAGTGGGGCGTCGACATCGTTGGCGGCGACACCACATCGTCGTACACCGGACTCGCCATCAGCATCACCTGCATCGGTGAGGCTCGCAAGGAGGACATCGTCTACCGCAACGGAGCCAAGGACACCGACCTTATCTGCGTAACGGGCGACCTCGGTGCGGCTTACATGGGTCTGCAACTGCTCGAACGCGAGAAGAGCGTCTACTACCAGCAGGTGGACGAGGCGCGCAAGAAGAACGACAAGCGTGCGCTCGAAGAGCTGAAGGGCTTCCAGCCCGACTTCGCCGGCAAGGAGTATCTGCTGCAGCGCCAGCTTCAGACAGAGGCTCGCGGCGACATCATCGCTCGCTTCCGCGAACTGAACATCCGACCGACAGCGATGATGGACATCAGCGACGGACTCTCAAGCGAACTGATGCACATCTGCAAGCAGTCGAACTGCGGCTGCCGCATCTACGAGAAGAACATACCGATCGACTATCAGACGGCGGTGATGGCGGAGGAGCTGAACATGAACGTTACGACGTGCGCCCTCAACGGCGGCGAGGACTACGAACTGCTCTTCACCGTGCCAATCGGCGACCACGAGAAGATTCAGCAGATGGACAACGTGAAGCTGATTGGACACATCACACGTCCTGAACTCGGACAAATGCTCGTAACACGCGACAACCAGGAGTTCGAACTGAAGGCGCAGGGATGGAATCCGCTGAGCGAAAAATAACATAGGAGGGTATGGCATCCTGCCATACCCACGCAGCCTCATAGGTTGGTGCAGCAGTCTCATAGGGGGTGCAGCAGTCTCTGCTGCACCAACCGAGCTACACCATAGAAGCCCACACCTTTCTTTTTATCAATAAAAAGCAGTCCTTTAGTGTTGCAAAACCTAAGACTTAGTGTTGTAAAAGCTCTGCTCTACCCACCGGACGGCGAACGCAATCCAATCAGACGGCGAACGCAATCCAATCGGGCGGCGGACGCAATCCAATCGGGCGGCGGACGCAATCCGATCGGGCGGCGTTCGGTGTACAATGACAAGAACATAGGCTTTACATTATTAATTTCCACTCTCACACCACTCTCACACCACTATACAATCACACAACTTACGGTTCAAAACATTATTTTTTCACAAAAAATCGGCAAATAATTTGGCAGATTCAAAAATAATGCGTACCTTTGCACTCGCAAAATTAACGCAGTTGGTGCCATAGCTCAGATGGTAGAGCAAAGGACTGAAAATCCTTGTGTCCCCGGTTCGATTCCTGGTGGCACCACTTACGAAGAGTTACTCATAAAGAGTGACTCTTTTTTTTGTTTTCATTTTATCCATTACCTTTGTAATGTTTTTTCCGGAAAATTCTTCTATAATCTGCTGAATAGCTTAAAATGAGCGATTTATAAGTGTTCAACCTCAATAGAGGTAATGACTTGGCAATAGTCACAACTTCTGCAATATGCATATGTTTGCTTTGCCTAACAACTCTTTACAGTTGCAAAAATACAAAATAAAAATGAAACCACACTATGTTGGTGCAAAAAACAATAGTCATAAAACAAAGATTAACTTCGCCTTATGACTATTGTTGTTATATAAGCTACATTCAATTGCGTTATCCACATTAAACTTATTTATCATTTAATTGGTTCCGCATGCACATAGTATTCACTGTTTATAGGGTCTTCCCCGTCAGTTTTAAGTATCAGTACCATGCGAGAATGTTTTGTACGCCAATATGCTTTAATATCAGCATCTTCGGGTAGTGCCTTAAACGTTTTACACAGCGAAGCCTTTTCTGTTTTTTTTATAGTACTATGTGCTTCATAGTACTGGTCCATAATCTTCAACAGACCTTCTCTTTCACGTTCAAGCACGCCTAACATATATTCCTTGTCGTTTTTGTCTTTTGCTCCTTTCAGTACAATACGTAACTCTGCATACGGTTTTGTAATGTCTTCTTTGTAGGCAGTAGGTGGAGTTAGGATAAACTCACGGCTCTTGTCCAGCAAGCAATATTCTGTTAGTTCGGGGTTCTTGGAATTATACCTTACGTTATCCCAATCGTAACCAAAGAATCCATCATTCACCAAATAGAGCCTCTTTCGGGCTTGATAGACAATACGGCCATCTTTATAGCCATTGGCATAGACAATAGTATTGTCATGAGGCGTGAAGAAGTATGTGCTCCACCAATAGGAAGTATTCAAACAGTTTGTCTTACGTTCCATGATTCCAAAGCTATCTGGCATATCACGACAATCACTCGTCCAAGTAATTGAATCGTAGTAGTTGTAATAGGCATTATCTGAAGAGTTGAAACCATATTCATCGGTAAGCTCAAATGTTACAAGGCAGAAGGTCTGAAACACAGGGTCTGTGTTGTCTTTGTCGTCTTCTGCATAGTATGCCTTAATCTTAAACTTGCAGTTGTCGGGAACAGAACGGTCAATATCCGTATCATACGTGTAACTTTTCTTCATCATTTCCAAATCGGTTTCGGTCATGCGTTTATATACAATCATGCCATATATAGACTTGTAACCATTGCTGCCATCACTCGTCGCTCCCAATTTTTGTATGGTGTACATTAAGGTCTTGCCATTCGACTCGTCAAGCTTAAGAATCTGCATGTATCTGCTGTCTGTTGTCTGCTTGTTGCTGCCAAACAGTATGAAGCCTTTGTCCATGTCATAAGTCCATGATACACGACTGAAACAAAAGGCTGGCAAGGCATCACTATAAAAATAACTAAAAGCTTGCTGTGATGTCTCAAACCAAAAGTGTGTAGGGCTGCCACCAAATCTGTCTTTCCAAAATTCCTCCTTGCTCAACTTTCCGTTTTCCTGTACCTCATAAGTGGCAATACTCTCCCAACCATAGCCCTTGACCTTACTCTGTATTTCTTCTGCTGCTATTGGCTTTCTCCCTTTTAGCACACAGCACCCCTCATCATTAACAGTATAGGTTTGGTTGAATAGATTCATATCCAACTTACATTGCTCAACACTCAATTCCTCAGACTTATCGCAACTGCCAAATACAACAGTGCAAGCTACGATGAGTGCTATTAACCAAAACTTCTTAGTCATAATAATCCAAATTTAAAGATTTTACATATAGACAGATTACGGATTTTCAGTGTTTCAAATTCTGCTGTCCAAGATAACTGAGTGCAAAAATACAAAAGTATCAACGTAATAGTGCATTTTTTTATTTTTTATAACACTCAAAACATACTTTTGTGCAAATAAAGGAAGAATAAACTACACCTGACAAATCTATTTACATATTTCTATGCACTGCCTACAGTTGGTACACTCACTTTCTGCAACCGTTGGGAGCAAAATTTCTCCGCCCTCATGGTGGAGCGAGGCGTTTTGGGGTTCCCAAAACATAACCTCGCTCCCTCCTCTAAGAACAAAAGACGAGATATTTGCCTTTCGGCTTTCCATGCCCAAGGTTGCAGACCTTAATTCTCTCAATTTACGCCAAACATCAAAGCTGCCACATTGAAAGAACAAGGTCACAGACACAAGCTACTTTGTACATGGAGTTTGCAAAGGAAAAGGTGATATTTTCAGTGTGAAACTTGCCAAGTGTTTCAGTTGTGTGTTGTTGATTTCCTTTGTGAACTATGCCGAGTATGTTATGTGTGCTGTGTGTCCTCGGTATAGTCTGCATAAATCTAATGCCATGATTCCTAAGACATCACCAAATTTTTGAGAGCTTTTTTGTGTTAAAATAAGCAAAATAGCCCCCAGAAAGCATATAGGCATACCTACCCCTGTAGCAGAAGAAGACAATTTTTGACTTTTCTGTTACAAAAAACGATACGGAACTCTTTCTTTTAATAGCTTTTTGCTCGATTCCTAATTAGTTATCCGTATCTGTCCTCACAAGACTATAAGAGACAATGGTACATTGTTATAGTTCACTTGCTTTGGACTTTTCAATATGTAAGTTCTTTCTGTCGTCAGAGGTGTTCAACACTTCCCATTTTCTCTTTTGTTTGCCTATGGCAAACATTCTGCGAATGAGCTTAAACTTGACGGCATTCAATGCCTTACGCTTAGTATCAGAATCTTTTCTGCCTCCTAACTTTCGATTATAAAACATTTGCATTTCCACATCGTACTCAACAGCTCTCAATGCCGCCATAGACAGGTCAGCTTTCACTTGACCGTTACAGTGTGCGGAAGGTCGGGCACGCCATTTCACACTGGTACCAGAAGTGTGACTGCATGGAGCTACGCCAACATATCTCGCATATTGCCGAGCTGTGTCAAAAGCGGTAAAGTTTCGTGTGATGGCAATTATGTTTGTTGCATTGACAAAACCAACTCCTGGTATCGTCAACAGATTCTGAAAAGTGTCAAAGACATCTTCCTCCTTGGACATTAATTCACACTCTTCCTGATCTATCTTCTCAATGTCATGATTGAGCTTTTTAATGTAGCTCTCATACATGGCAGAATCCTCTTTCGTTTCAAACATCTGCATTCGGTTCATAAAGTTTGTCCGTTGCTCCACAAGGAACTTACGCTCATTGACAAGTTGCTTCAATTGTTGCATAGCCTTGCTTGGCAACTTGTATGGCTTGGCACATTCCGTGCCATCATAACGATAGAGGAAGTCAGCTATCTTTGCAGAGTCATTCTTGTCTCGCTTATCTATTGTCCCCATAGGATGATGTTTTACTATACGTGTACTAAGCATACAGAAAGAGTAATTCTTGGACGTGAGGAATTTTTCCAAGTCCAAGGAGTAGCAACCTGTAAATTCCATGCCAAACAGGGCTTGGGAAAGTACCACACGGCTCTTTTTGAGCCATGAGCACATATCGCCAAATCCCTTGCGAGTGTTGTTGAACACCTCATGAGGGAACATTTTGATGTTGGTGTCCTCACGAAATATAGATACATCTATGACATTTTTAGAGATGTCAATGCCTACAAATGATTTATTTTTCATATCTTTGCACCGCTTTACGAAAGGAACTCTCTATGTCAGGATAAGCCAAATCTTTTAAAAGCTGGGACGGACAGCTAATTCCCTAAAAGGCACTGAGTCTGACATTTCGGGCAGAGGAGACTATATCAAGGGAAAGGGCTTTGCCTAAGATTAAAAAGTTCACTACCTCTGTCTGGAGTTCCTTCCTTTTGAGGATTCCTCGCAAAGGTAGTGCCAAAAGCAACCAAGAGACTCTATCATGGTATAGTGATGGTCTTAAAACACTGTTAGTTCACTCCTGGTTGCTTGTTTTTCCCATTTCGATAATTGTCCGTCTCCACATACGGAGTACCTCGTTTTATAACGGCAAACATACGGAGTATCATCTTAAACTTGATTGCATTAAACACTATTCCACTGCATTTCTCCTTTCTCTTGCGTTCCCAGTAATCTCTGATGTTCGGAATGTGCTGCATGCAAACCAAACAGGCAATGGACAAATCTGCCTTTGCCTGTTTAAAACCTTTCTTAGAGACTGACGAGCCTTTTCTCACAGATGTACCAGATTCTTTCTTGAAAGGAGCGACACCAATATAGCAAGCGTATTTACGTGGGTTATCTATTGCCATGAAGTTTTCGGTCAAGACAATGGTTTCAAGTGCGACAACACGCCCAATACCAGGTATTGATGTCAGCAGGGAAAAGTTCTTGCTGATGTCCGCATCTTCTTTTATGTACATGTCAATTTCATTGTCTATGCCTTTAAGTGCATCATTGAGCGTTTTAAGTTGCCCATTCTTACGTTCCACAGACAAATCTGTGTCATACGCACATATATCATGAAGCTGCTGCTTGTAAAGGACAGACTGCTTGACTGTCTGCTTGCGTTCCGCCAAAAGCCTCTTCAACTTAAAATATACAGGAGGAGGAAGTTTTGATGGGTTGCGAAGAATCTTTCTGTGGTTCTGCTCACAGTAAATGGCTATGCGGAAAGAATCAAGCTCGTCAGTCTTGATGCGGTCGAGCGAACGCAGTCCATCATCCAAGTCTGGCTCAAAGCGATGCATCTTGCGAGGTTCCACCATCCTATAAATATAATGTTTCTCTTCCAACCACAGTCTAAAGTCTTGGGTGTAAAGTCCTGTATATTCCATACAGAACAAGACTATATCAAACCCCTTGCTTACCTTTGCCACCCATGAACCAATTTTCTTGAAACCTGCATTGTTGTTGCTCACCTTTATATGGGCTTTCTTCCAATCAATGCTTTCTCCGTCATAATAAGCAAGGTCGAGAGTCTGCTTTGAGACATCCACGCCTATGTAAAGTTCTTTATCCATAATTTTGACATTTAATAGTTAAATGGAATCAAGAAAGTTGGCTGGATTATATAAGGACTATGACATGAGAAAGGGCATACCTTGAAAGAAAGATAGTTCACCTTAACACCCATTAACCAAATATCCTAACTTGATTCCTGGGTGCAAAGGTAAAAGCTAAAACACTGCGGAGGTTCACCCAAGTGGCTGGAGGCGCAAAGCCTCCAAGGAACGTTGCTGCAACCATTTCGGA
>ENA-ORTY01001431-ORTY01001431.1-human-gut-metagenome-genome-assembly--contig:-NODE-1431-length-26559-cov-7.301954_pt1 | contig 26559 bp, 27 predicted proteins | sample MGYA00241917_ERZ509198 | MGnify/ENA primary metagenome ERZ509198 (study PRJEB26280, sample SAMEA2338857) | human gut metagenome | biome: human gut; feature: human-associated habitat; material: faeces...
AGATATAAATAATATATATAGTATTGAAAAAATAATATATATAAGTTAAAATAAAAAATAATTGATAACTATAGATTAGTGGGAGGATTTAGCTTGAAAAATAAAAAAGTGGAAATAATAAAAAGTAATGAATTTCAAAATTTATTTGATAAATCAAAGCAATTAATTGACAGTGCCAGAAGTAATATGGGGCAAATGGCAAATGTAATTACGGTTCTTACTAACTTTTTGCTCGGAAGATATATTGTAGAGCAGGAACAGCAAGGCGCCGAACGAGCAAAATATGGAGCAAAAGTTTTAGATTCTTTGTCGTCTTATCTGACAGAAGAATACGGAAGAGGTTTTTCAAGAAGTAATGTTGCGGGAATGCGACAATTTTATATGGCTTACAAGGATAGAGAAAATGAAATAATCCAATCGGGAATTGGACAATTTGATCAGGCTTTTGGAATTGTCCAATCAGGAATTGGACAATTGGAGGCTACATATAAGAAAAATCCATTTAAACTAAGTTGGACACATTATCAGATACTTATGCGTATAGAGGATAGGGAAGAAAGAGACTTTTATGAAAAGGAAGCGATACGTTCTAATTGGAATGTAAGCACCTTAAAAAGACAAATTCATTCTAGCTTGTATGAAAGACTGGCATTGAGCAGAGATAAAAATGATGTAATGAGACTGGTGAACGAAGGTGCCATTCCACAGAAACCGGAAGATATTTTACATACCCCGTATGTCTTGGAATTTGCAGGATTGGAGGATAAAGCAGCATATCATGAAAGTGATTTGGAGTCAGCAGTAATAGGAAAAATGCAGAAGTTCCTTTTAGAATTAGGAAAAGGTTTTCTTTTTGAACAGCGGCAGAAGAGATTTACATTTAATGACAAAAATTTTTATGTTGATTTGGTTTTATATAACAGACTGTTAAGGTGTTATGTTTTGATTGATTTTAAAATTGATGAACTCACGCATCAGGATTTAGGGCAGATGCAGATGTATGTAAATTATTATGATCGTTATGAAAAAATAGAGGGAGAGAATCCGACAATTGGTATTTTACTTTGTAAGCAAAGTGATGAGGCGCTTGTAGATTTAACACTTCCCTCAAATGCTAATATTTATGCAAAAGAGTATAAATTATATTTGCCGGATAAAAAACTGTTACAAAAAAAGCTAAAAGAATGGTTGGAAGAAGAACAGAATTAATTTGTAGAAAATGCTATTGATATAAGTGAGTAATACAAGATTAGAGGGAAGTAAAATTGCTTATTTCCCCCTAATTTCATATGCATATATTCTGTACAAAAATACTGAAAGCAGCATTGCGCCGAATGAAATACAGTATGACGAATTCGTATACACCCAAAGGAATAGATTTGTCATAATACTACCTGTTACAAGTAATAAAAGTGCCGGCAAAGCAAGAAAAATCAATTCCTCAATAATTTTGAAATTTTTCGTATTGCATAGGAAAAGCATGAGCAGAAATGCAACCACATAGTAGATTGCATGCAGTCCATTTCCTAAATACATAATAATTGTTGCCTTCGGGGAATCAAAAAGTTTCCATAAGTGATTCTCATAGATTTTCAATTGTGATGTCGCAAAATAGTGAAGTACAAAGCTTAATATCAATCCACAATACAGTCCCCAAAATCGAAATTTACCTTTCATTGCATGTCCTCCTTGTATACTTTGTGCAAATGAATTGAAAATATTTCCCTGTGTCATTTATTGAATTATCATTATTTTCAGAATACTATGAAAACAGATAGATTGTCAATTTGATTATATTAATAGAATAGACTGATATATTAGTGCGGACTATGAGAAAAAATAATTAAAATATGTTTATTTCTGTTTTTTCAACCGTTCTTTTTCTTCCCGCAGCAGTGTGACATTCAGATCATTTTCGCTGGCGGTTTTATCCACCCAGAGATTCAGGGAATCTACGGCGAGGGAAATTTCATCCAGCTTCTGGCTGATAAATGCGAAATCTTTAATCTCATCATCGGAGATTTTCCCGTCTCGGGCAATCTGGATCAGTCTGCTGGTGAGTGGATTGATTTCATTGAGACAGGCAATTGTCTCCAAGATAATATTGGAGAGTTCGCCGACTTCCACTTCCGGAACGTAGCGCTGCCCGATGGCGCATTTATGGGAGCAGTAGTAATTGCAAAGATCCGGGCGTTTGTAGCAGTCCGCCATCTGCACGACGTCGTAAGGAGTCGGCTCCTGTGTTTCGTATTCAATTTTTTCAATCCGGGAGGAAGAAACTCCTGCCATCAGCTCACTTGCTTTCTCGCGAGTGAGTTCTTTTTCTTCCCGGCATAACTGATAGATTGTCTTATTTTCACGCGTTGATTGTTTTCCCATAATTTATATAAATCCTTTATCAAAATTTGTGATGAGTCCATATTTCCCGAAGTCCGCGAAATATCAATATTTATTACTCTTTATTGAATATGTATTATCATGTCTTAAGTTATTATACTGGAATCATCGAAAGACAGCAAGAACAAGTAATTAAGGCGGTGTGTAAATGAATGCAGAACACAGAATACGGCTGATACGGGTGATAGAAAAAATAGAGAAAAATCCAAAGTTCAGCAAAAAAATTGGTATCAAAGATAAGACAAAAGAAAAATTACAGGAAAGACGAGGAGTAAGAGTATGAAGAAAAAAATTAAGATTGGATTTGTGGTGTTAGTTTTCATTGTGGTAAGCGTATGTGGGGTGTCTGTTTACAGGCATTTCACAGCGCCGAAAAAGGAAAGTGTTCCGCTTGAGACGGTGATTCAGAATTCATCGGATCTGACAACGCAGAAAATGGTGATTTCAGATGTGTTCGAGTGTACGAAAGGAAAGATTCCATTGCTCACAAAGAAAGATTTTCTGGTACAGTACAGAACAACCGTAACTGCCGGATTTGATGTAAGCGAAGCAGAAGTGGAAGAGACAAAGGATAAGGTGACAATCACGATTCCGCATTGCACAGTCGATGAAGATTCGGTCAAGATTAAATCCGACGACATCACACTATATGATACGAATTTTGCAATGTTAAATGTAGAACCGGAAGCTCTTCTGGAGGTGTTGGGCGAGGCAGAGACACGGGCAAAGAAGTTAGCAGAATCTGATGAATACGGATTTATCGCGGCAGCAGATGCGAATGCAGAAAATGTAGTGCACAGCCTGTATGATAACATTGTAGATGGAAGAAAAGTTGTGGTAGATTTTAAGTAAAAAAAAGAAAAAATCCCCTTGTTTTGTGGTAAAATTGTGGTATATGACGTCAGCGCGAAGCACAAAGTAATTTGCAGGCATTGTAATGTAAATTGAGCTACAAAATAAAGGGATTTTTTTCGTGAATAAATTTTTCAATCATTACTGGATTATGGCTGCGGGATTAGAGATTGATGAAAAAAGGAGATTAAAATATGCCAAGAGTAAGAATTATTAAGAAAAATGATGAGTATTCTTCCGAGTACGACTTGGGAGATATTTTTGAAATCACAGGAACCTGGTACGGCGGCGTACACATTGAGGGAAAATCCGGGGTTCCGGTTTCTCTGGACAAGGACGAATATATGGAACTGGATACAGAACCGCAGGAGCAAAAGAATCCGGCGGCAGGTGATGTGCCAAAGCGGGACATTCTTGTAGGAGATATTGTGCAGCATTTTAAACGGGAGTGGGTGTCTTCTGAAACTTCGGAATACTTATACAAGGTTCTGGCATTTGCGCAGCATACGGAGACGGGAGAGAAGCTGGTCGTTTATCAGGGGATGTATCCGCCGTTCAAGATATGTGCCAGACCGTATGATATGTTTATGAGTGAGGTGGATCGGGAAAAATATCCAAAGATCCGGCAAAAATACCGATTTGAAAAAATAAAATTGTAGGAGAGCAGCGCCAGAGAAGCGTGGATATGAGAGTATGGAAAAGAAGAGGGAAAAACAAACATCAAGAAAAGGAGACAGAATTGTATCAGTATGTATGGTTCTTGTGCTCTTTGTGTACCTGTTTTGGGGAATACAGGTAAATGCAGATGCCGGGGAACAAAAAACAGTGAAGATTGGGTATTATGAAGCCCATGACTTTCAGGAAGGAGCAGATGATTCGGCAGCAAAAAGCGGATATAGTTACGAATATATTCAGAAGGTTGCTTCATATACAGGATGGCGTTACCAATATGTATATGGGGAATGGGAAGATCTTTATGAAAAGTTGAAAACCGGAGAGATTGATCTGATGGCAGGAATTTCTTATGATGACGACCGTGTCAATAGTATGTTGTTTCCGGAATACGAAATGATCAACGAGACATTTTATGTTTATAAAGATACAGATGATACATCGATGAAGTGTGGCAATATTGATTCTTATGCAGGAAAAAAGATTGGCGTAGTGAACAAGGATAAGAGAATGATAACTGCGCTGAAAGACTGGGCAAAGGAAAAGCAGGCAGACATTCAAATCCAGTATTACGACAGTCTGAAATCCTGTGCGGAAGATTTTAATCAGAAGAATATCGATGCGTTTGTCAGTGCAGATAACGTGGTCTCTTCTTATACAGGAATTTCACCGGTAGAAAAGATTGGAAAAGAAGCATATTATCTCTGTGTTGCGAAAGACAGAGAAGATTTGTTAGATGAACTGAATATGGCGCTTTCTATTATTACAGAACAGGATGCACTGGATGTGGATGAGCTACATAAGAAATATTCGGCAGAATCTTCCGTTACAATATTCCTGTCAGAAAAAGAGCAGGACTGGCTGGCAGAGCATGATACAGTTACGGTTGGATATAGCAATGATTACCTTCCATATTGTGATACAGATAAGGATGGCAAAGCGACAGGCCTGGTATCAGACCTGATTCCGGATATGTTTGATGCACTTCCAGGCGATTATGAGCCGGACATTATATATCGGGGATATAACTCGCAAAATGAGATGGTGGAAGCTTTGAAAAATGGAGACGTGGATATGATCTTTCCGGTCAGCAGTGAAGCATGGTATGCGGAACAGGAGGGGTACCAGGAGAGTACGAATGTAGTCACATCTCCGATTGATCTGGTGTATCGTGAACCCTATACAGGCAAGATGACTGCGAAAATTGCCGTTAATAAGAATAACCAGCTTCAATATAATTACACAGTGCAGAATTATCCGGATGCAGAGATTATTCAGTATGATTCAATTGAGGAATGTATCAAGGCTTTAAAATCGGGTGAAGTGGGGAGCACGATCCTCAGTGCCAGAAGAGCGAATTATCTGATGGGGACTGAGAAGAAGTTAAATGTGTTACCATTGGAAAATACAGAAGACAGGTGTATTGGAGTGGCGGTTGGCAATACGGCGTTACTGCAGATTATCAATCACGGATTGAGTATTTTGGGAGAAAATTACGGACTGAATCATACTTATACATACATGGACGCGATGAGAAATTACACGGCCATGGATTTTATTCAGGATAATATCTGGATTTTTACTGGAATTCTGATCGTCATATTTTTATGTATTATCTGGTATTTTTGTCAGCGCGATCAGAATATGCAGAAGCAGGCGAAAAAAGAAGCAAAACAAAAACAGGAATTGGAAAATGCACTGACAATTGCAAGGCAGGCAAATCGGGCGCGGGGTGTGTTTCTTAGGAATATGTCTCATGATATCCGAACACCGTTAAATGCGATTATTGGATTTGCAAAGCTCGCCATGAAGTCAGAAGGTAATTTTGAACAAATCCAGGATTATCTGAATAAGATCAGTGTGTCGGGAGATCACCTTCTGGCAATTGTGAATGATGTTCTTGAAGTCAGCCGGATTGAGAGCGGTCAGACAAAGCTGGAAGAGCTGCCGTGTAATATAAAGAATATTGTAGATGAAGTAGAAGTTATTATACAGGGGCAGACCCAGGAAAAAACACAGACATTTATTGTAGATACTTCGAAAGTGAAGGATTATTACATTTACTGCGACCGGCTTAGAGTCAAGGAAGTTCTCGTGAATCTTCTTGGAAATGCAGTAAAATTTACTCCAGAAGGCGGAAAGATTGAACTTCGGATCATTCAGAATGAACCGGCACCGGAAGGATATGCCAATTATGAAGTTCATGTAAAAGATAATGGCTGCGGTATGAGTCTGGAATTTATGGAAAAAATGTTCCTGCCATTCGAGCGGGAGCGGACATCGACCGTCAGTGGCATTCAGGGAACCGGACTGGGGCTTTCAATTGCAAAGCAGTTTGTAGATTTGATGGGTGGAACGATAGAAGTTACTTCTAAAGAAAAAGAGGGAACAGAAGTTATTGTCAGAATTTCACCTCGTCTGGCACAAACTGAAAAAGATGAGCGGACGGAAAATACAGAATCAGAAGAAAAAGACTATGATTTCCGCGGAAAACGAATTCTTGTTGTAGAAGATAATGAACTGAATCGTGAAATTGTGAAAGCCGTGCTTGAAGAGACAGGTTTTGAAGTGGAAGAAGCAGAAAATGGAGCAGTTGCAGTTGATAAGATAAAGACAGCAGGTGCATTATATTATGATGTAGTTCTGATGGATATTCAGATGCCGGTCATGGATGGCTACATGGCAACGAAAAAGATCCGAAACCTGGAAGATTCGGATCTTGCAAATATTCCAATTATTGCACTTTCTGCAAATGCATTTGAGGAAGACAGAAAAGCATCGGCTGATGCCGGAATGAATGGACACCTGGCAAAACCGGTCAATGTATCAGAATTATTGAAAATGCTTTGTAAGTTGTTTTAGGAGAAATTTAATTTCTGCAAAATATTCCCGGAACATATTGTTCGGCAGATATACTTTCGTGGAGTCGCAGGAAATACCGTAAGCGTTTGGTATCTTCTGCGCTCGCGCAATCTGCATAGCGCGGAACATATGAAAATCATTGGTCAAAATTCCAACGGTATTCGTTGTGTTGCTATCCAGTGCGTGATTTATCGTATCTGCAGAAATCAGTTTCATGCTGTTAGTCAGATTCTGAGCGGTGGTGGTTGATTTATCCTCCAGAATAATGCGCCCGGAATCAATTCCGCGTTTCACCAGATAATCTGCCATGCAGCTTGCCTCTGTAAAGGGTTCGTTAGATCCCTGGCCGCCGGTGACAATGCATCGGGTTTCCGGATTTGCAGACAGATATTCATAAGCCTTGTCCAGTCGAAATTTTAGGACCGGGCTTGGACCATTTTTATAGACTTGTGCACCTAACACGATAAGATAGTCCAGATTATCAGGACCCGCTACATGCATCTGGCTTATGATTAGTCCTTCAATAATAAGGAAAGATGCCAGACAACCGGCAAATATAATGACAATTCCTTTTTTTAGAATATCAGGGAACATTTTCCATAGATTAAAATGAATTCCCAAAGCAACGCATATAAAAAAGACAGCCAAAACGAGCCAGACTGCGAAAAATGCTGTACCAGAGCCAATAGCGCGGACTGCAATGCCGTATGTGCCACATACTAAAGCCAGTATAATGCATAAAAGAAATAAAAAAGTGTGCATGTAAATGATAAACCTTTCTACAAATTTATTTACATTCTATCATAGATTGGTAAGAAATCCTACCTTTTTACATTGTATCGAAAATGTGAAAGCTTTATAATGGAACGATAGAAATTCGAATGAAAAATGTTGATAAAAAGGGGATAAGCAGATGGATTATAACCGGATCGTGCAGGAAATATTAAATATTGGAGAAGAGCTGTTGAAAAGTGGGGCAGAAATATTTCGTGTGGAGGACAGTCTGTATCGCATGTGCAGAAGTTATGGATTTGTGCGAAGTGATGTCTATGCTTCGCAGATCAATATTCAAATGACGGTGGAGACGCCCGAAGGAGAGATTATCACACAGATCCGTTATATTGAAATGACAAGTCCTCATTATGATAAACTGGATCAGCTTAATAACTTATCCAGATATGTTTGTGCCAATACTCCGGAACAAGCCAAGATTCATGAACGTTATGAAAAAATTGCAAAAAGTAAAGTACTTGCATTTCCACTTATGGTGTTGGCACAGATCGTAAGTGGAACTTCATTTGCAATTTTTTTCGGAGGAGGACGAAATGATGCGATTGTAGCCGTTTTTGCTTCGGCTGCAATGGCACTTACCGGATACTGGATTGGAAAACAGGAAAAGAATCCAATGATCTATAATCTGGTCCTCGCATTTGTAACAGAGATGGTGATACTTTTAGCAGAAAAAATGGGAGTTGCAATTCATTCGGATCGTATCATGATCGGGATTGTCATGGTGATGATCAGCACCCTTGGCGTGATCAATGGACTGCGTGATGTTGTTCAGAGAAACTTTACTTCCGGATCTCTGGAGATTATGAATTCTGTGCTTGGAGCCCTCGGAATTGCATTTGGAATTGCTTTAGCAATGAAAATGTTGCATGGCGGTGGAAATGCGGGAGGAGCAGCGCTAAACTCCAATATATTTGTGCAGGTGGTTTCGGTGTCAGTCGGAAGTATCGGACTGGCTGGAATTTATCAGATACGTGGCAAAAAAGTTATTTATTCAGGGATCGGAGCATTTCTGACATGGACAGTCTATCTGATCGTGAGACAATTCGGCGGCAGTTATTTGTTCGGAATGCTTCTGGCATCTGTATTTGTGGGAATGTACGCATTTGTAATGGCCAGAATGAATAAAGCGCCGTCCACAATCTTTCTGACAGCATCCGTATTTCCACTGATGCCGGGAGCCAATCTTTATTATATGATGTACGGCTGCGTGAAGCAGAACCTGACGCTTGCCGTAGAACATATGATTCTCCTGGTGGAGACCTGTCTGATGATCGTATTTGGATTTTTACTTGTGGATATTTTATCGAGAAGCGTGATGCGGATTTTGGGACAGGAATATCATATTGGAAAGAATCCGTAATGGAGAAAAAATAATCGGATCAGGGGAATATTTTGCTCGAAAAAGAAACATACTACTTGTATTCTTTGAAAAAGAAAAGGGAGTTGGAATACATGAAATTAGTAAAAGGGGCGCAGAGTATAGCATATGACCGGGCACCTTATCTCATCAGCAGTGCATCTGTTGTCGGGAAAAAAGAAGGGGCAGGGCCGATTGGAGAAATGTTTGACCTGGTCGGAGAAAGTGATTTGTTTGGAGAAAATACATGGGAGGAAGCGGAGAGCACGATGCAAAGGGAAGCCTGTCTGCTTGCCATGGGAAAGGCGCATGTCAGCCAGAATCAGGTACGGTATCTGTTTGGCGGGGATCTTCTGAGACAGGGAATTGCAACGAGCATGGGAGTGGAAAAACTGCAGATTCCGATGTTCGGGCTTTACGGGGCGTGTTCAACATCAGGAGAAGCACTGGCATTGGCATCTATGAGTGTGGCAGCAGGATATGGCGAATATATACTTGCAGTGACCTCCAGTCATTTTGGAAGTGCGGAAAAAGAATTCCGCTTTCCGCTAAGTTATGCGAATCAAAGACCATTGTCTGCCCACTGGACCGTGACTGGAAGCGGAGCGTTTCTTGTGGGGAAAAAGGAGAGTCATGTGAGGATAAGTGGTCTGACAGTGGGAAAAATTGTGGATTACGGTCTGAAAGATTCGCAGAACATGGGAGCGTGTATGGCGCCGGCGGCCTGTAATACAATCTGGCAGAATTTACAGGATTTTGGAAGATCGCCGGAAGATTATTCCAGGATTATCACAGGAGATCTCGGATATGTGGGACAGAGCATTCTTTTTGATCTGCTGCTCGAAAAAGGTTATGATATCCGTGGAAAACACCTGGACTGTGGTATGACGATCTTTGATCAGCAGACCCAGGACACCCATGCGGGAGGTAGCGGATGCGGGTGCGCGGCAACAGTACTTTCAGCATATATTCTTCCCAAAATCGAACGGGGAGAATGGGAACGTGTGTTGTTTGTGCCTACAGGAGCACTTATGTCTACGGTCAGCTACAACGAAGGTGCAAGTGTGCCGGGGATTGCCCACGCGATTGTGCTGGAGTATGAAGCTTAGATTCAAGAATGCCTCGGCATTCTTGCTGCGAGGTGCGCGTCATCTTTCAGCTGATATAAGTGGACCTTTGGTTTTCGAAATGGAGAGGAGACAGATATGGATTATATAAAAGCATTTATCATAGGCGGAATCATCTGTGCTCTGACGCAGATCCTGCTGGATAGGACAAAACTAATGCCAGGGCGTATCATGGTACTTCTAGTGTGCAGTGGGGCAGTTCTTGGAGCGATTGGAATCTATCAGCCATTGCAGGATTTTGCCGGGGCTGGTGCGAGCGTACCATTGTGTGGGTTTGGGAACCTTCTTTGGAAAGGGGTCAGAGATGCTGTAGATCAGGAAGGATTCATCGGAGTGTTCATGGGCGGATTCAAAGCCAGTGCAGTCGGTATCAGCGCAGCGTTAATATTCGGATATCTCGCATCATTGATATTCAGTCCTAAAATGAAAAAATGACTTTTTATATCGCTTAGATTAGACAGGATTTTCTATGCCTGCTGCGTCATATATTACAGTTTTCTCCGCAAACTCGCCAAAAGGCAGGCTCAGACAGTGCTCCGAAAACTGAATTATACTCGCAGGCATAACGAAAATCCTGCCATTAATCCTCGCGATGTAGAAAGTTCAGGCGGAAGTTGTGTGCGGGGACTTGGTGTGCTCGTTCCTGTGAAAGCCTCACTATAGTCACCAAGAAACTGTATTTTATGAGGCAGAAAGTCTGTTTAATATTTTGAGAGAGTAAGTGAGTGTTAGCTTATAGAGGAAATTTTAATGAGATAGGAGAGGGAGAAACAGTATAATATATCTTCCTGACAAATTAAACATGAAACATAAAAATTAAGAAATACTTCATAATTTCTACCGGAAGTATTTCTTTTTTTATGTTTTAATGAACGTATGTAATATATAATTGAGAAAATAGATTTTTCAATTCTTAAGACAATTGGAAGATTTTTGCAACACCTGCGAGTATAGTGCGGTTTTCGGAGCACTGTTTGAGCCTGTTCTCAGGCGAGTTTGCGGAGAAAACTGCAAATAGACGACGCAGCAGGTGTAAAAAATCTTTCATGTCTTCAAGAATGAAAAATCTGTATAACAATGTATATAAAGGAATTAAACATAAAACAAGAGGGAGGGTATATGGAAAAAGTTATAGAGGTAAAGAATCTGTATAAACTCTACCGCGTGGGCGATGAAGTCGTGCGTGCCTTAGATGGTGTAGATTTTAATATTTATAAGGGCGAGTTCTGCGCGATTGTCGGAACTTCCGGATCTGGTAAATCTACCCTTCTGAATATGCTGGCAGGGCTTGAAAAGCCGACAAAAGGCGAGGTCATCATCAGTGGCGAGCATATCGAAAAGAAGAACGAAGAAGAGTTGGTAAAGTTCCGGCGGGACAATGTAGGATTTATCTTTCAGTCTTTCCACCTGCTGGGGACTATGAACGCAGTGGAAAATGTAGCGTTGCCGTTGAGCTTTCGCGGAGTCCCGAAAGATGTAAGATTAAAAAAAGCGGATAAGATGCTGGATCTTGTAAATCTTGGAAAGCATAAGAAACATATGCCGAATCAGATGTCTGGCGGACAGCAGCAGCGAGTCGGTGTGGCGAGAGCGCTTGTGGTAGAACCGAAGATTATTTTTGCGGATGAACCAACGGGAAATCTGGATTCCCACACATCGGAAGAGGTCATGGAACTGATGCAGCAGGTAGTAAGAGAGCAGAAGAAAACATTAGTTATGGTAACTCACGATAATCATCTCGCGACCTATGCAGACCGGGTGTTTCATATCCGAGACGGTAAGATCATCAAGATAGAAGATCATCGGTCAGGATGTGAACATACAGAAGATAGAGATAAAGCAATTTCGAGAAATATGAATCCAGGAGATACAGAGTATTTAAAAAGATAGAAAAAATGGGAGTAGTAAGGAGGAACAGGAAAATGACAAAATCAAGGAGAGTAATGGCGGTCATTGTAGCGGCGCTATTGATTATAGCAATGATCCTGCCGGGGCTGGTGGTGAAGGCAGAGGCGGCAGAAGAAAAAGAAACCGGAGAAACTGGCCGTGTGACCACGAAGGTGACGATTGAGTCCAAGGATAATAAAACACTGCAATATAAACCGGGAGAATCCCAGAAGTGGACACTGGTGATCACCAATAAGACAGGACAGAAATTGAGTAATTTATCTGTATCTCCGGATATGGGTGGAGAAAATGCAGATGCATGGCCATTCAAGACGGATTATCAGAAATATGAGCAGAAAATTGATACACTGGAAAACGGAGATCATAAAGAGATTTCTTTTGATTTTTTGCAGAGAGACGACGCCGGAACACGCAGATATGCCATTCCGTTTTCTGTGTATACAGGTGATAATGATGAGCCAATCGCAACCCATAAATTATATGTAAACACGACAGAGAAGCCGCAGGCAGATAATTCTCAAAACCAAGGTGATGCAGGAAATGGCGGCGGTTCGGGAAGTGGTTCTGCTGATGGAGGTGCTATGACAGCTTCTGTTGGCAATGACGAGCCGGCAGTCTACAGTGGTGGCGGCAGTGGAAGCAGTGGAAGCAGTTCCGATGGATCTGTACCGAGAGTTATCGTAACAGGATTTGATACTAATCCGGCAGAGGTGCATGCAGGAAGTGATTTTACACTGACGATTCATTTGAAAAATACATCGAAGAAAACAAAAGTCCAGAATATGTTGTTTGAGCTGGAAGCTCCGACGGAAGGTACTGATGAGCAGACAAGTGCGCCGGCATTTCTGCCAACTTCCGGTTCGAATTCTATTTATCTTAATGGAATTAAAGCTGACGGTACCGCAGATATTTCTATTACATTGAATGCGAAAGCGGATCTGCTGCAGAAGCCGTACAGCATCAATTTGAGCATGAAGTACGAAGATTCACAGGCAACCCAGATTGAATCTTCTTCATCAATCTCTATTCCGGTAAAACAGGACGCAAGATTCGAATTCAGCGAATTTGAAATCAGCCCTCAGACCATCGAGGTCGGCGGTGAGACAAATGTTATGTGCAGTCTTTATAATCTGGGAAGAATTAAACTGTATAATGCAAAAGCCAGATTTGAAGGCAATGGAATCAAAAAACAGGAGATTTTCATCGGAAATGTGGACGCAGGTGCAACTGGTTCTATTGATGCCATGTTGCAAGGTGAAAAAGTGACGAATGGAAATTCTAAGATCACGATGACTCTTTCTTATGAAGATGAATCGGGAAATATATCTGAAACTACGAAGGATTTTGAACTGGAAGTCACTGAAGCAGTAGATGACTCTGATATGTATATGAATACAGACGGTGATGCAGAGGCAGGCAGCAACGGATTTCCGGTTGTTCCGGTCGTAGTAGTGATCGTGATCATAGCCGGTGCAGTGGCAGCGGTAGTAATTGTAAAGAAAAAGAAGAAAAAGCAGATGTTAAATGAAGAGGAGGAGCTGCTGGATGAGTTGGATAGATCTTCTGAGGATGAGCGCGAGCAACCTTAAGAGACGAAAGCTTCGTACATTTCTTACGGTGCTCGGAGTCGTCATCGGAACAGCATCTATCGTAGTTATGGTGTCTCTTGGACTTGGGCTTCAGAAATCAGTATATGATGAGATGGAGCAGTCAGGGGGGCTTACGACTATAAACGTAACGGGCAGCGAATCTGTCGGAGATGGGATGATGCATTCATCGAACTCCGATAAATCCGATGAGGCAAGCAAATATATTGATGACAATTGTGTGAAAAAATTCGGTGAGCTGGAACATGTAAAAGCAGCAGCACCAATCTATGAAACATCCGCAATTTGTCTGAAAGGGAAATATGAAGGATATATTTCCCTGTACGCAAGTACACCGGAGGGCTTGAGAATGAGAGATATCAAGCTGGCAGATGGAGGAACTCTTCCAAAATCCGGGACTGGAAAGCTGGAGCTGGTTTATGGTAACAATGTTCTGGCCAATTTCAGTGAGAGAGGAAATAATTCATCAGGATATTGGGAGACAGGAGAACTTCCGGACATTGATCTGATGAAGGATTCTATGTTTATGATTCTGGATCAGGATGCTTATTACAACAGTCAGAGCTCCGGGGGATTTCAGGTTGATGCAGGAACTGACGGAAAGGGAACATCTAATGTTCCACAGTCAGCCAAGAAACATATCGTAACTGCCAGTGGCGTTGTGGCAGGAGGCGTTGACGATTATAATGTGAATTCCTATTATGTATTCTGTGATCTGGATACATTAAAACAGATTATGAAAAAGGAATTTAATGGAAGAGTGATTCCGGGGCAGCCGTCTACAAAGTCAGGGAAAGCCTACAAAGAATTCTATTATTCTTCAGCGCAGGTCAAAGTAGATGATATGAGTAATGTCAATGATGTGGCAAAACAGATCCGCGAGATGGGGTATAATGTAGAGACAAATGTTGAATATATGGACAGCATGAAAAAGCAGATGGCAGTGATCCAGGCAGTACTTGGTGGAATCGGAGCCATTTCCCTGATTGTTGCAGCAATTGGAATTGCAAATACGATGATGATGTCCATTTACGAGAGAACAAAAGAAATCGGAGTCATCAAAGTTTTGGGATGTAGTCTTAAGAATATAAAGCAGATGTTCTTGATAGAGGCAGCATTTATCGGACTCCTCGGTGGAATAGTCGGAAATATGGTGAGCTTTGCAATGTCGGGTGCAATCAATATGGTAACAGCACAAAGTTCGGCACTGGGAGTAGAAGGAAATATTTCTTATATTCCGGTATGGCTGGTGCTTATTTCTCTTGGATTTGCGATGTTGGTCGGAATGGTGGCGGGATATTTCCCGGCGCTTCGGGCAATGAGACTGAGTCCGCTTGCGGCAATCCGCAGTGAATAAAGTAAGCAAGAACAGGTGAAAAGGGGACAGGTGAAAAAATCACCTGTCCCAAAGTCTTTTATTCTTCTATTATATGAATTTCCAGATAGTCAAATTCAATAGAATCTACGAAGTTATCCTGATGAAATCTTGTCTTTGCATGTCTTTTGAATTCATCAATATTAGAATCCAGCCAGATTGGGTTGCTCAGATCAAATTCATGGCAGACTTCGTCAATTGCATGAAAAATCTTGTGTGTGCGGGTGTCATCGTTATCAACTTCTATGACAGTATCCCGCAACATTCTATTATCTTTAAATTCTTTTGCCCATAATCGGAACATAGAAAATCCTCCTTGTATAATTTTTAGCGGTTGATAATAATGATGTAATCGGATTGCTCCATTGCTATGCAATTCCCGCAATCCTTGAACACCTCGAACTCCCATAAAATGGTGTATTCACACCATTTTATTTCATCCTCGGTGTTCAGCGTGTCAAAAAGTATAAATTGCTTATTTGTGCGAGCACAAACACAATTTATACTTTTAACACTTACATCATATCGATTACATTTCCGTCCAGATCTTTCCAAATGAATTCCTGGTCATAGATCATATATCCGTGTGCGGAATTCTCTTTTGGAATAGACACAGAACCTGGATTCATATAAATGAAATCAGCCATATCCTGATTTGCAGGAATGTGTGTGTGTCCATTCAGGAGAATATCTCCCTTCTTTAGCATTGGCGGATTTGCAGGATTATGGTGATGACCGTGAGTTGCAAAAATAGTATGACCGTCCAGTTCAATAAAACAGTAATCGGCAAGAATTGGGAATTCCAGTACCATCTGGTCTACTTCGGTGTCGCAGTTGCCGCGGACACATAACAGATCCTCTTTCATAGCATTTAACATAGCAATGACAGCCTTTGGGTTGTAGTCTTTTGGCAGATCATTTCTTGGCCCATGATAAAGAAGGTCACCTAATAGTAATAGTTTGTCAGCTTTTTCCCTTTTGTATGCTTCAATCATTTTCTCACAATAATATGCAGAACCATGTATATCAGATGCAATCATTAATTTCATAAGTTTTATTTCCTCCAGAATTCGTAAATATATTTAGTTACAACTTTTCTACGACGGATTATAGCACAAAAGCGGGCAGCCGTGTATAATTATGATAAATTCGAGTAGATTTTAAACAGAAGGGAATGGAATTATGGAAAACGAAGTACTTAAAATATATGAATATGCGGAGCAGACGATAGAGATTTCGCTTGTAAAGGAAGAGGAAATACCTGTGATGCTGGAACTGATGAATACAATATATCAGGAGCTCCCGGACAAGAGCTGGTTTAGCATGGACAGCGAAGAGAATCTTATACGATATATGTCAACTTCCGGATTTGCTTTAAAAGCTCAGGTATTTGGGAGAGATGGGCAAGGGAAATTGGCAGCAGTCTTTGTAGCGCGGACGTCAGAACTTGGGGAAGAAAATCATGGAAAATATATGAATTTAAAGGAAAAAGATCTTGAACGTGTTGCGCATATGGAGATTGCAATGGTAGATAAAAAATTTCGAGGAAGAGGATTACAAAAGAAACTGATGGAAGTTGCAGAAGAACGTCTGGAACTTTTGGGATTTCGTTGGCTTATGGGGACAGCTCATCCGGAAAATGTATATAGTGTACATAATTTTCAGAAGCTGGGATACGAGATCGTGGCAGAAGCATTGAAATACGGTGGGTTCCTGAGATATGTTTTCTGTAAAGAAATATAAAAATATCCAGAAAATAAATGTGAAAAAGAATCATTTGTTTTCTGGATATTTTCTAATTTTGAATATTAGTTGTCAGATTCCCAGCGTCCGGAAGCGCCACATGGAAGGATCAGTCCGGAGCTTGTGACCGGAAGACCGATTTCCTGAGAGTCTACATGTCCATGGAAGGATTTTAACTCTGTTCCGAGCATGTAAGTTAATACGGCAGGAGCAAGCCCTGTTGTATAGGAGTTGATCAGGAAGAAAAGTGGATCCTCAGAAAGAATCTGAGTACACAGCTTAATAAGTGGATGAATGGCATCCTCGATCTTCCAAATCTCACCTTTTGGTCCGCGGCCGTAAGACGGCGGATCCATAATGATAGCATCGTAATGATTGCCGCGGCGGATTTCTCGTTCTACAAATTTTACACAGTCATCTACAAGCCAGCGGATTGGTTTATCGGACAATCCGGATGATGCGGCATTCTCCTTCGCCCAGGCTACCATACCTTTGGAAGCGTCCACGTGAGTGACATGTGCGCCGGCAGCGGCTGCTGCAAGTGTAGCTCCGCCGGTGTAGGCAAACAGGTTCAGAACTTTGACCGGGCGTCCGGCATTGCGGATCTTATCACCAAACCAGTCCCAGTTTGTTGCCTGCTCCGGAAAAAGTCCAGTGTGTTTGAAACTGAATGGTTTTAAATTGAATGTCAGCTCACCATAGTGAATTTGCCACTGTTCTGGTAAATCAAAAAACTCCCATTCGCCGCCGCCTTTTTTGCTGCGGTGGTAGTGACCGTTCATATGCTTCCAGCCTTTTTCTTTTTTCGGGGTATCCCAGATGACCTGCGGGTCCGGGCGTACCAGTGTGTAATCACCCCAGCGTTCCAGCTTCTCGCCGCCGCTGCAGTCGATGACTTCATAATCTTTCCATTTATCTGCAATCCACATAATAAAACTCCTTTAAAATTTATATAGAAAATCATTGGATATTTTACGGATTTTACCGTTCAGACTGAAGTACAGTGCTATTTTGCACAAAAACTCAGTATCATAAGTGTAGCATAGGCACAGCATATTTTCAATTATAGATATTTTCTATATAAACGGACAATTATTATAAAAGTCAATTTGAAGATGTGCGAGAATCTTCTTATAATATAAAGAGGAGGGAGAAATTATGTTTATTGACACACACATGCACGAAATGACATATTCACCAGACAGCTTCCTGAAGCTGGAAGAGATGGTTCGGATCGGTAAGGAGAAAGGGCTTGGAGCGCTTTGCATTACGGATCATGACAGTATGGGGCTTAAGGACTATGCAGCAGAATATACAGCGAGGACAGGCTTCCCGATTTTTGTTGGGATTGAGTTTTATTCTCTTCAGGGAGACATTGTTGCATTTGGAATTGAAGATTACCCGAAAGAGCGGATCCCGGCACAGGATTTTATAGATCTTGTAAAAGCACAGGGAGGCGTTTGTTTTGCAGCGCATCCATTCCGCAATAATAACCGTGGCCTGGAGGAGAATCTGGCTGTGGTGCGCGGTCTGGATGGTGTGGAGGTGCTCAATGGAAGTACATCTTTTGCAGCATGTATGAAAGCAGCGGCATATGCAAGGCAGTATGGATATTTTACACTTGGTTCCAGTGACTGTCATGTGCCGGAAAAAGTCGGTGTGTGTGCGACATATTTTCCAAATGAGGTCAGAACGATGGATGAATTCCTGACAGAGTTCAAAAAGGGACAGATGAAGCCGGCATATTATGTTCAGGGTGGCTATCGTGTCCTGGAAGTCCAGAATAACGACAAAAAAGTCCAAAATAGTATAAAAATACCATTTACCTTTCCAGCTAGAAGTGATAGTATGTACCTATAGTGTGCGTAAGAAATGGTATATTTAAATAAAAGAAAGGTGGAAATATACAATGATTACAGTTGACGCAATGGGAGATAACTGCCCGATTCCGGTTATCAAGACAAAAAAAGCAATGGATGCACTTACAGGACCGGAGACAATCGAAGTATTAGTTGATAACGAGATTGCCGTACAGAATGTGACAAAGATGGCTACAAGTGCCGGAGGAAAAGTTACATCTGAGCAGAAAGCTGAGAAAGAATATGTTGTTACGATCGAGATGGAAGGAGCACCGGCAGCAGAGGATGATGCGCAGGACGACAATACAGTTGTTGTAATAAGCTCTGACCGCATGGGTACAGGTAACGATGAACTTGGTAAAGTCCTGATCAAAGGATTTATTTTTGCTGTAACTCAGCTTGATAAATTACCAAAGACTATGCTTTTCTATAATGGAGGAGCAACACTTACAACTGAAGGATCTGATTCATTAGAAGATCTGAAATCTCTGGAAGCACAGGGAGTAGAGATTATGACATGTGGAACATGTCTTGATTACTATGGATTAAAAGACAAGCTTGCAGTAGGTTCTGTGACTAATATGTACAGCATTGTTGAGACACAGGCAAAAGCAACTAAGATCATTAAGCCATAAGATGAGCACGCGAAGGGCGTGCCAGATGCTGTCTTGGGGGACAGCTCTGGAATTACCGGATTGAGATGAAAAGAGGAGCCTTCTGTTGTGACTGAATGGAAAGCTCCTTTTATTCATATATAATTATTTATTCAACATTGAGGAGGAATTAAGAAAAATGAAAACAAATGTCAAGTTGACTAGCTTAAGCAAGACTTCGGGGTGAGCGGCCAAAATAGGTCCGGAGACCCTTGCTCAGGTACTGAGTAAGCTGCCAAAATTTCAGGATGATAAGTTAATAGTAGGGATTGAGACGTCCGATGATGCAGCCATCTATAAAGTCACTGACGATATCGCGATGATTCAAACGGTAGATTTTTTCACTCCGATTGTTGATGATCCTTATATGTTCGGACAAATCGCCGCAGCCAATTCATTGAGTGATGTATGGGCTATGGGTGGGGAACCGGCGGTTGCACTGAATATTGTTGGATTCCCGAATTGTCTGGATCCGGCAATCCTTGGTGATATACTGGCTGGTGGTGCAGATAAAGTAAAAGAAGCAGGAGCAGTGCTGGTAGGCGGACATTCTGTACAGGACGATGAGCCGAAGTATGGATTGTGCGTGTCTGGTTTTGTACATCCTGACAAGATATTCAAGAACTATGGATGCAGACCGGGAGATATTCTTGTATTGACAAAACAGATCGGAAGCGGTGTGGTAAATACAGCAATCAAAGCTGATATGGCATCACCTTCCGCAATCCGTGAAGCGGAGACGGTCATGGCGTCATTGAATAAACTTGGAAAACAAGTAGTTGAGAAATTCGACGTATCTGCATGTACAGATATTACAGGATTTGGACTTTTAGGACACTGTGTAGAGATGGCATCTGCCAGTGAAGTAACCTTCGAGATCAATGTCCGTGATATCGAATATTTTGCAGACGCAATTGACTATGCGAAGATGGGACTTGTTCCGGCGGGGGCATACAAGAACCGCGGATATTCTATCAATCAGGTCGAGGTTGGACATGTGGAAGATTTCTATCTGGATCTTCTGTATGATCCACAGACATCAGGTGGATTGTTAATGAGTGTGGCACCGGAGAATCTTCAGGAGATGCTTGCAGATTTTCGCGCGGCACATATGGATACTAAGGTTTCTATTATTGGAAAAGTGGCAGAGAAGAGCGATAAGCTGATTCGTCTGTATTAGTCAGACGAACAAAAGAATAAGAAGGGGAACAAAGAAGTCATGAATAAGAATATGTTATACCGCAGCATTCCGAAAGTGGATGTATTGCTGGAAGACCCGGAGATTCAGGGGCTGATTGAAACATACAGCCGGGATACGGTAGTGGAATCGATTCATTTGGAGATGGATGCACTTAGAAAATATATCGGAACATGCGAGGATGAGGAAAAGGCAAAAGAACAGATTGAGAATCTGAATATGAATGTTCGAAGAACGGTAACTGCCATGCATACACCGAATATGCGTTCAGTCATCAATGGTACAGGAACAATTCTTCATACGAACCTTGGACGAGCACCGATCAGCCAGAAACACATGAATCGGATCGCTCAGATTGCAACGGGATATTCTAATCTGGAATACAATCTGGAAGCCGGAAGACGCGGAGAGAGATATTCACATTTTGAAAAACTGCTCTGTAAGATTACAGGTGCAGAGGCTGCAATGGCGGTAAATAATAACGCGGCAGCTGTTATGCTTATTTTAAGTTCCCTTGCAAAAGGAGGCGAAGTCGTTGTATCCCGCGGTGAGCTTGTTGAAATCGGTGGAAAATTCCGGGTTCCGGATGTTATGGAACAAAGTGGAGCAACACTGGTAGAAGTCGGAACGACTAACAAGACACATTATGATGATTATGAGAGCGCAATTACAGAAGAGACAAAGGCGCTTCTGAAAGTTCATACAAGTAATTATCGAATCGTAGGATTTACAGATACAGTAGGAATTGATGAATTGATTCCGATTGCGAAAGAACATGATATTCCGGTCATTGAAGATCTGGGAAGCGGTGTTCTGATCGATCTTAGCAAATATGGGATCACTTATGAACCTACTGTTCAGGATTCCATCAGAAAAGGAGCAGATGTGGTGTGCTTCAGCGGCGATAAGCTGCTTGGGGGTCCGCAGGCTGGAATTATTATCGGTAAGAAAAAATATATCGATATGATGAAAAAGAACCAGCTTACCCGTGCTCTTCGAATTGACAAATTTACAGCAACAGCATTGGAACTGGTACTTCAGGAATACCTGTCTGAGGAAAATGCGATCCAGAATATTCCGGTACTTAAGATGATTACAAAGTCTTATGACGAGACAGTTGCAGAAGCAAAGACATTTAAGCGTATGCTTCAGAGAGCAAAGCTGCCTGCAGCTTATGAAGTTGTGGATTGTGAATCTCAGATTGGCGGAGGATCTCTTCCGCTGGAACGAATTCCAAGTGCTGCAGTTGCAATCCATCCGGAAAAGATCAGTGTTCCGGAACTGGAAGAACGTATGAGACATTTGCCTGTTCCGATTATTCCAAGAACGGTAAATGATACGATTCTTTTGGATGTGAGAACATTGGATAAAGATGCAATGACACTTGCTGTAAAGCAGTTAAAAGAGATGGATATATTAGAAGAAACAAGTCTTTTATAGAGACAATTAGGAGTATAGAGACAGATGAAGAATATTATCATTGGTACAGCCGGACATATCGATCATGGAAAGACAACTTTGATCAAAGCTCTTACAGGAAGAAATACAGACCGCTGGGAAGAAGAACAGAAGAGAGGAATCACCATAGATCTTGGATTTACATATTTTGATCTTCCAAGTGGAGACCGTGCGGGAATTATCGATGTTCCTGGACATGAGAGATTTATCAACAATATGGTGGCCGGAGTTGTAGGAATGGATCTGGTGCTTCTTGTTATTGCGGCGGATGAAGGAATTATGCCGCAGACAAGGGAACATATGGATATCTTACATCTTTTGGGAATTGAAAAGAGTATTATTGTCCTGAATAAATGCGATATCGTAGATGAAGAATGGCTGGAACTGGTGGAAGAGGAAGTGCGTGAAGAATTAAAAGGCACATTTCTGGAAAAAGCACCGGTATGTAAGGTGTCTGCTGCAACCGGTCAGGGACTGGAAGAACTGATTCAGGTGATCGAGCATATGACAAGTGATGAAGTTGTAGCTAAAGATGTGAATACAATTCCGAGACTTCCGATTGACCGCGCATTTACATTGTCCGGGTTTGGCACGATTATTACCGGAACTCTTGTGTCTGGTACGATCCGTAAAGAAGATACTCTGGAAATGTATCCGATTGGCAAAGAGTGCAAGATCCGCAGTATTCAGGTGCATGGTCAGGATAAAAAAGAGTGCTATGCGGGACAACGTGTGGCAATTAATCTGTCTAATGTTAAGAAAAAAGAAATTCAGCGAGGCTGTGTGCTGGCACCGCCGGCAAGTATGAAAAATACAGATCTGCTGGATGTGAAGATGAATATACTGGATTCCTCTATGCGGGTATTGACGAATCATACGAGATTACATCTGTTTACAGGAACGAGTGAAATTTTATGCCGTGCAGTACTGCTTGATAAAGAAGAAATCGGACCAGGTGAGAGTGGATATGTTCAACTTCGCCTGGAAGATGAAATTGCAGTACGCAGAGGTGATAAGTTTGTAGTCCGTTTTTATTCTCCGATGGAGACGATTGGGGGAGGCGTGATTCTTGAACCAAATCCGGGCGTGAAGAGACGTTTTCAACAAGATGTGATTGAAGAACTTAAGAGAAAAGAATCCGGTTCTTCGGCGGATGTAATTGAACTTCATATAAAAGAACATGGAGACACAATGATCACTTCTGCAGAACTTGCAAAGCTGACGGCATTGTCCATGGATGAGGTGAACCAGGATATAGAAGAATTAAAAGAGAATGGCCAGATTTATGTATTCCCGATGAAAAAAGATACATTTACATGGCATGCGGATTCAAAACGTGGAGCGGTACAGGCGATTGTGAAGAGTCTGGAATCTTATGAAAAAGAGAATCCGTATCGTTATGGAATGAAGAAAGCGGAAGTGCAGATGACACATTTTAAGGGAATGAAACCGAATGTGTTTGATAAGGTCGTTGAGCTGTTGGAAACTGAGGGATATGTGAAACGTGTCGGAGAATTTTTGTGTACACCTCAGTTTGAAATAAAGAAAGATGAGACGTATAACAAGATAGCAAAGACCGTGCTTGGTACATTTGAAAGTGCGAAATATGACTTTGCAAAATATTCAGAGATCGACTTTGGAAAGACTCAAAGAGCAACGGCTGATGATATCCTGAATGTATTGCTGGTCGAGGGTAAAGTGGTAAAAATCGCAGAAGATATGTATACACTGACGGAATATATGGAAGAAGCAAAGAATATCATTCGGGAGAAATTAGCGGAAGATCCGGTTATTACTATTGCTCAGGTGCGAGATATATTTGCGACCAGCCGAAAGAGTGCGAAACCAATTTTGGAATATATGGACAGTATCAAAGTTACCAAGAAAGTCGGAGCGGAAAGTGAAAGGGTAGCATACTAATGAACTTGAAACAATTAGAGGCTTTTGTACAGGTATCTGAAAGCGGCAGCTTTTCGAAGGCTGCCAAAGAACTTTTCCTGACACAGCCGACAATCAGTGCGCATATTTCCTCCCTGGAAAAGGAATTGAATGTACGGTTATTTATAAGAAATACAAAAGAAGTAAGCCTGTCGGATGATGGAAAAGATCTGTACCGTTATGCGAAACAGATCACAGATCTTGAAAAGGCGATAGAAGAGCGGTTTTATATGGATAGTGATGATGGAAAACATTTTATCACAATTGCGGCATCAACAATACCTGCGCAGTATCTTCTGCCGAAAGTATTGATGTGTTACAGAGAACGCTATCCAAAAGAGCAGATTAAGATTATGGAAACCGATAGTAGTGAAGTGGTTACGCAGGTTGTGGATCACATGGTCGATGTCGGCTTTACAGGTACTGTACTTGAGAAAAAGCACTGTAAGTACATACCTTTCTATAAGGACGAACTGGCTGTGATCACTCCGGATACACCGGAATACAGAATACTGAAAGAACAGAATCGTGATGATATTGACTGGATCAGAAGGAAACCTCTGATTTTACGTGAAGAGGGTTCAGGTACAAGAAAAGAGGCAGAAAAACAGTTGAAAAATGCTGGAATATCCATGGAGACTTTGGATATTGTGGCGAGCATTGCGAATCAGGAGACAATTAAAAAGTCTGTAAAACAAGGCATGGGGATTACGGTCCTTTCCAGACTGGCAGCTGAGGATGAAGATGGTCTGCTTATATTCCCGATTCCGGGTGCTGATGAAGGACGAGATATCAACCTGGTCTATAATAAAAATTATCAGATGACAAGATCTGCAGACCGTTTTATCCGGATCGTAAAGGAAGTATATAACATAGAATAGTGGTTACGGAACATATAAGTGACTATGAAATATATAAATGACTATGAAATATATCAGTGACTTGTTTAAAGAAAGAGAAAGAGATAGAATTAAGTTTGTACAATGATGTTGGGACCCTGGCATCATACAATAAATATATAGAAGCGACGAAAGGGGATATTAGCGTGATATATATGGATAATGCAGCAACGACTATGCATAAACCGAAGACGGTGATCGATGCGGTAGTCGCAGCTATGAGTTCTATGGGAAATGCTGGACGTGGTGCGAATGAGGCGTCTTTAAGTGCATCAAGAATTATTTATGATACGAGAGAAAGGCTTGCAAAATTATTTGGGGCAGAAAATCCGAAGCAGATTGTGTTTACAATGAATTCGACAGAGAGTCTGAATATTGCGATTAAAGGATTGATTGAACCGGGAGATCATGTGATTACAACCATGCTGGAGCATAACTCTGTGCTTCGACCACTCTATGAGATGGAAGAAAGAGGCGCGAAGCTTACGATTATAAAAGCAGACAAGCAGGGAAATTTTTCCCTGGAAGATATGGAAGCTGCGATCACGCCAAAGACAAAAGCTATAGTATGTACCAATGGTTCCAATCTTACAGGAAATTATGTGGATGTTGCAGCTGTCGGTGAGATGGCACATAGACACGGAGTTCTTTTGATCGTAGATGCATCTCAGACGGCGGGAGTATTTCCGATTGATGTTCAGAAAATGAATATTGACGTGCTTTGTTTTACTGGACACAAAGGTCTGCTTGCTCCGCAGGGGACCGGAGGTCTGTATGTCAGAGAAGGGCTTACAGTGCAACCATTGTTGAGTGGTGGAAGCGGAGTTCAGACTTACAATAAAAAACATCCGGTGGAGATGCCGACAGCATTGGAGGCAGGAACACTCAATGGTCATGGTATTGCGGGAATGAATGCAGCTCTTGCATATCTGGAAGAGACTGGAATTGACACGATTAGGGAGCGCGAGCAGGAACTGATGTGGAAATTTTATGAAGGTGTTAAAGATATTCCGAATGTTACGGTATATGGTGATTTCAGCACAAAGAACCGTTGCGCGATTGTCGCACTGAATATTGGAGATTATGATTCAGCAGAGGTCAGTGATGAATTGCTTACGGAATATGGTATTTCTACAAGACCGGGTGGTCATTGTGCGCCGCTGGCACACGAAGCACTTGGAAATGTAGAACAAGGAGCAGTGAGATTTAGTTTTTCCCATTACAATACAGATGAGGAAATTGAAACTGCAATCCGTGCAATTGAAGAGCTTGCACAGGATGAAGAGTAAAAAAGATAAAGCATAACTTGAGATAGAAAAGGAAGACACTGATGAGAAAAAAAGAATTGAAACTGGTAGTTACTTTCCATACAACTGCAGATGCGATGGCTATGGAAAAGGCATGTAAAGAGAATAATACACCGGGCAGAATCATCCCGGTTCCAAGAGCTATTTCAGCAGGATGTGGACTTTCCTGGTGCGCGGCACTTGACGAGAGAGAAGAGATCATTGCCATGATGGAGAAAGTCGGGATTGAACCAGAAGACCTGCATGAGTGTCTTGTATAAAAATGTTTGTATAAAAAAATGCAATAAATACTTGTAAAATATCGAAAAATGTGATATTCTATCATAGCGTGATTAAAACGTGTGTAATTTAATACGGGGGTAGTTGGGTAACTGGTGTGCCTCCTAGTCTTCAAAACTAGTGTGGGGCGTTAAGAGCGTCCCGGGTGGGTTCGATTCCCACATGCCTCCGCCAAAAGAGAGATTTCAGATCCATTGCAAGAGCGATGGATCTTTTTTTTGCTTTATAGGAAAGTTCTCAAATCTGAAAATATAGGGTATAATGAATGATGAATAA
>ENA-ORTY01001435-ORTY01001435.1-human-gut-metagenome-genome-assembly--contig:-NODE-1435-length-26516-cov-15.148218_pt1 | contig 26516 bp, 20 predicted proteins | sample MGYA00241917_ERZ509198 | MGnify/ENA primary metagenome ERZ509198 (study PRJEB26280, sample SAMEA2338857) | human gut metagenome | biome: human gut; feature: human-associated habitat; material: faeces...
AGCTGTCCGACACCGGCGCACACCTGCCCGGTGCCATGGTGCAGATCAAGCACATCGAGAGCGGCGTGACCTACACCGCCGAAACCAATTTTGCGGGCTATGCCATCTTTGACAACATCAAGCCTGGTGCTTACGAGATCAAGGAGATCACCGCGCCCTCCGGCTGGCTGAAGGACGATGCCACCTATACGGCTTCCGTAGCCACCGGCGAAACCACGACCTTTTCTCTCGTGAACAAGGAGCTGCCCGGTCTGCGGATCATCAAGTATGACCGAAAAAATATGGCAGCCATGTCCGGCGTCACCTTTGAGGTCTGGCGTGACGCCGTTTCCCTCGGTAAATATAAGACTGACGAATTTGGCGAAATTCTGATCACCGATGCTGCTCCCGGCACCTACCGCGCCGTGGAGGTGGATACCGGCAGCGATGGCCACATCCTCGACAACACACCGCAGGAGGTGGAGCTGTCTGCTGGTGATGGCATCAAGGAGCTGCTGTTCTTCAACGATGTGAAGCCCGGTATGCGGCTTATCAAAGTGGACAGCACCGACCCCAGCAAGGTCATTCCCAATGCAGTTTTTGAAATTAAGTCCGTCAAGGGCGACTACGGCCCCAAGGAATTTACCACCGACCAGAACGGCGAAATTGACCTTTCCAAGCTCCCCACCGGCGCGTATGTGGTGACGGAAAAATCCTGTGAGGGCTATATCATTGACCAAGCGCAGCGCATCATTCAGTTGGACGCCAACGAGGACGCGCAGTTTGTCTTTACGAATACCATCAAGCCCTCTCTGCAAATCATCAAAACCAGCTCGGACGGGAGCCGCCTGAAAAATGTTCATTTCCGTATTGCCAAGATCGAGGACGGGACGCATTATCTCGACCGCACCACCAATGAACAGGGCGAAATTCTGATTGCTGATTTGGAGCCCGGTGTTTACTCCGTCAAGGAAACCGCCACGGATTCCTCTCATATCCTCGACCTGCGGGAGTACCACATGGAGCTGTTTCCTGGCAAGACCAGCACTCTGACCGTGGAAAATCAGAAGCGTCCCAACCTGACCGTCTACAAGCACGACGCCGACACCGGTGAGCCGATTGCGAACACTGTGTTTGAAGTCCGCGCCGCAGACGGCCACAGCGTCGATCAGATCAAGACAGACAGCGAGGGCAAGGCGGAGCTGAAGGACTTGCTCCCCGGCGTGTATGAAATCAGCGAAAAATCCGTGCCGTCGCCGTATCTGCTGGACGCGCCCTCTCAGCTTGCCACCCTCTACCCTAACCGCGACCACACCGTTTATTTTGAAAACCATCAGAAGCCCGCGCTGACCGTCAAAAAGGTGGACAGCGTGACGGGAGACCCCTTGCAGGGCGCGAAATTCCATGTTACCTACGCCAGCAACAATACCGGCAGCGGCGAGATCAACGACCTCGGCACCTACTACACCGGCGAGAACGGCCAATTCCAACTCACCGGTCTGCGGGACGGCTGGTACAAGGTAACGGAGCAGGAGCCGCCCACGGGGTACGCCATCAAGGAGGCCACGCAGGAGGTCTACATCAAGTCCGGCACTTCCAAGACACTGACCTTTGAAAATATTCCCCTCTCTGCGCTGGTGGTGTGGAAGTACGACAGCGTCACCGGCGAAGCAGTCAGCAACGCCGTATTTCAAGTGAAATACCTCGGCGGCACCTCCGGCACTGGCGGTACGGTCATCGGCACCTACAAGACTTCCGCCAATGGCAGCTTCACCGTGACGGGGCTGAAGGAAGGCACTTACATCGTCGAGGAGCTTGCCAGTGACAGCGGCCATGTGATCGACACTGCGCCGCAGACAGCGTACATCAGCGGCAAGCAGCAGGATGTGGTGCAGCTCTATTTTGGCAACAGTCCCAAGGGCAGCCTGCTCGTCAAGAAGATCGACAGCGCGACCCATAAGCCCCTTTCCGATGTTGAGTTTATGGTGACGACTGCGGACGGCAGCGTGGTGGGCGACGCCAACGGCAAATATGTGACGGACAGCGCAGGTACTTTCACGATTACGGACATCGTCCCCGGCACAACGCTGGTGGTAAAGGAAACCCGCGCAAGGGACGGCTATCTGCTGGACGATGCACCGCAGGCCGCAACCGTCAAGGCTGGTCAGACCGTGACACTGGAGTTCCGCAATCAGCCGCAGGGCTCCCTTATTATCAATAAGCTGTCCAGTGCGGATAAGAAAACACCCCTGGAGGGTGTGCTGTTCCAGATCACCTATTCCGACGGCAGCTATGCGGACAATGGCGCACTTTCCAGCAAGGGCTTGTACCGAACGGACAAAAACGGCCAGATCATTCTCAGCGGCATCACTGGAACGGTTATCGTAACGGAGGTGGAAACCATCAAGGGGTATCGCATTGACGATGCCACCCGCAGCCAGACCATCGAAGTCCGCGCCAATGATACCCAGCAGCTCTGGTTCTACAATGCTCCCACCTCCCGAATCCTGCTCCACAAAGTGGACAAGGCTACCGGCAAGGGAATTTACGGCGCGGTGTTTCTGCTTTACGACAGTAATCACAATCCCATTGGGGAGCATGTGACCGATCAGGACGGCTACATCTACGCCGACGAGGGGCTGGCCGATGGCCGCTATTATCTGCGTGAGATCAAAGCCGCCCCCGGTTATGTGCTTGATCCTGAACTGAAAACGATCTATGTCCGTTACGGCTCTACCACAGAAATCGAGTGGAGCAATACTGCGGAGTGCGGCCAGATCCAGATCATCAAGAAATCCGCAGACGATAACGCGACCAATGGCCTGCCTGCCGGTACACTGCTGGACGGCGCGGTGTTTGAGATTTACGACAAGGCGGGTAATGTGGTGGATACCATCAAGTCCGACCGCAACGGACGCGCCGTTTCCAAGACGCTGCCGTTGTCCCGCTATACCATCCGGGAAATCAAAGCGCCTGCGAATTACTCCATCAACCCCACAGTGATGACCGCCTATCTTGAGCATGAGGGGCAGATCGTGACCTTTGAGGTGCAGGACAGCAGCGTTTCCACCGGCGTATCCATTAAGAAAACCGGCCCTGTGCAGGCTGTCCCCGGTCAGCCGATTCGCTACGTGTTCTCACAGATCAAGAACAGCTCCAACGTTGCCCTCGACTCCTTCTATTGGCGCGATCAGCTTCCTGCGCAGGTAACGCTGAGCAAAATCGTCACAGGCAGCTACAATCAGCCGCTTTCCTACAAGGTGGTCTATAAGACCAACCTCTCCGGGGACTACCGCACTTTGGCGGATAACCTGAGTACAAGCAAGGTTTACGTATTGGACGCCCGTCCTGCTGTCCTCGGCCTTGCGGCCAATGAGCGTGTTACCGAAGTCATGTTCGTGTTCGGGAATGTAAAGGCGGGCTTTGCGCAGGTGGAAACGCCTTATATCTACGCCACTGCCCGCAGCGGTCTTGCCAACAATGCCAGCGTTTTGAATGTGGCAGATGTGGGTGGCCTTTACAATGGGCAGTGGATTCAGGCGGTGTCCCGCTGGCTCACTACCGTCTACACCAAAACAACGGTGAAGCTGCCCAAAACGGGGTACTAAGCCTTGCGGCGGAATGACTTTCGCAGCGCTGCCCCTGTGTGGGCGGCGCTCTCCCCGTTGGTCCTCTGGCTGGCGGCAATCGCCGCCTATGCCTACGAGGACGGTATGAACCTCTTTCAATGGATGGGGCGTTTCAGCCAAGTGCTGGAGCGCCCCTTTTCCATAGGCTGGACGCCCTACACACTGAAATGTATGCTGGGGAGCCTGCTGCTTTACGGCTGTGGCATTGCGCTCTACTACTCCAGCCGGGAGAATCGGCGACCGGGCGAGGAGTACGGCAGCGCCCGATGGGGCAATCCCAAGGAACTGAACCGGAAGTATATGGATCACCAGCATAAGGACGCCAACATCATTCTGACCCAGCGGGTCCGGCTGGGTATGGACGGCTATATCACCCAGCGCAACATGAATGTTCTGGTAGTGGGCGGCTCCGGCTCCGGCAAGACCCGGTTTTTCTGCAAGCCCAATATTTACAGTGCGAATTGCTCCTATCTTATCACAGATCCCAAAGGCGAGCTGCTGCGCGCGGCAGGCACTTTGTTGGCAGCGCAGGGCTACGAAGTCCGGGTGTTCAATCTCATCGACCCCAGCCATTCCGACGGATACAACCCCTTTTCGTACATTCACAGCGAAAAAGATGTGCTGACCCTCATTGATAACCTCATCAAAAATACCACGCCCCGCAACGCTTCCAGCAACGACCCCTTTTGGGAGAAGGCGGAGATCGCGCTGGACTCAGCCCTTATGCTCTACCTCGTCAGCGAAGCGCCCCCGGAGGAACAGAATTTTGAAATGCTGATCTACATGATGAACTTTGCCGAGGTGCGGGAGGAGGACGATCAATACCGCAGCCCGCTGGATATGCTCTTTCGGGCATTGGAGGAGGAACAGCCCAACCATGTGGCGGTGAAGCAATATAAGGCTTTCAAACAGGCAGCAGGAAAGACGGCGAAATCCATTTTGGTAAGCGCCGCTGTGCGGCTGGCCACCTTCAATATCCCGCAGTATGCCAGAATGACAATGGTGGATGAGATGGATTTTGGCAGCCTGGGTGAGAAGAAAAAAGCCATCTTCTGCGTGATCCCTGTTGATGACAGCAGCATGAACTACCTTGTGGGAATGCTCTACACCCAATGCTTTCAGGCACTTTACCGCAGGGCGGACGAGAAGCACAACGGACGTCTGCCTGTGCCGGTGCGTGTCATTCAGGACGAATGGGCGAATGTGGCCCAGCCGGAGAGCTATCCGAAGATTCTGGCTACCTGCCGCAGCTACAATATCGGCTTGAACATCATCGTGCAGAACATTCAGCAGATCAAGGCGCTGTATGAAAAGGAATGGGAGAGCATCATCGGCAACTGCGACACGCTGCTGTTCCTCGGCGGCGGCAATGAGCCGACTTCGTTGGAGTTTGTCGTGAAGCTGCTGGGCAAGGAGACCATCGCCACCCGCACACGCGGGGAAACGAAGGGGCGCAGCGGCTCCAGCTCTACCAACTTCCAACAGACGGGCCGCGACCTGATGACCATTGACGAGGTACGAAAATTGGACACCCATAAAGCGATCTTGTTTATACGAGGGGAAGATCCTGTACTGGACAAAAAGTACAACATCAAGCGACACCCCAACATTAAGCTGACAACAGACGGTAAGGCAAAGCCTTATATCCATAAGCCGCAGGGCGCGCCGGATTATGCGCTGCCGGATCTGCCCTATGCGTTCCGGTCTTTGGACGATTACGAATTTATTGATATGGAGGAACCTGAACATGAATTATCTGAAAAAGAAAAAGATTTCAAACCCGACAAGACTGAGTAAGGTGAAAAAATGCTATTGGACGGCGGCTGGGGCTGCTGCCCTCTGCCTTTGCTGCGTTACGCCTGCGATGGCGGCGGGCGGCGATCCGCTGGATATTGTCAATAACCTTTCCGATTTTATCTTCAGCATCATCAAGGCGCTGGGCGTGATCATTCTCGGCTGGGGCATCGTGCAGGTGGGTATGTCGATCCAGTCCCACGATGCCAGCCAGAGAACGCAGGGCTTTCTTTGCCTCTTTGGTGGCTTAATGATCGCCTTTGCAAAGGAGATTCTGACCGCCATCGGCGCGATCTGATAAAAAGAGCCGGGAGATACTGCCTTGCGGCGGATCTCCCGGCTCCCTTGTGGGAGGTGATTTTCATTTGGATAACAACTGGATCGTAGAAAACCTGACCAACGCCTTTGGCGTTTGGAATAGTAAAATGACGGAAATGTGGTCACTGCTGACGGAATCGCCCCAGACCTTCAAGGGTGGCACCATTTGGCAGACCATTGTGACCATCGACGGCGGGATGCAGGCCATTGGTTATGGGCTGCTGGTGCTGTTCTTTGCCATCGGTATCTTTCGCAGCGCATCCGGCTTTCGGGACTTTCAAAGGCCGGAGCATTTGCTGCGGCACTTTATCTACTTTGTGCTGGCAAAGCTGGGTATCACCTATGGTATGGACTTGCTGGTAGATGTATTTGATGTGTGCAGCGGCATTGTGGCAACGGCGGCGGGCAGCATCGGCGGCTTGACCGGCGCATCCGTGGCACTGCCGCAGGAGATCGCGGATGCCATCGGAGATGTGGGCTTTTTTGCAAGCATCCCCCTTTGGCTGGTAACTCTGTTGGGAAGTCTATTTATTACGGTGCTGGCCTTCATTATGATCCTCACCGTCTATGGGCGCTTTTTTAAGATCTATATGTACGCCGCGCTGTCCCCGGTGGCGCTGGCGTCCTTTGCCGGAGAGGGGACTTCCCACTTTGGCAAGGCGTTTCTTCGGAGTTATGTAGGCGTGTGCATGGAAGGGGCGGTGATCGTACTTGCCTGCATCATCTTTTCAGCCTTTTCCTCCAGCGGTACGCCGGTGGTGGATAGCAGCGCGTCCGTGGTGACGCAGGTGTGGAGCTATTTGGGCGAGGTCATATTCAACCTGCTGGTGCTGGTAGGATTGGTGAAGTCCGCCGACCATATTGCGAAGGAAATGCTTGGATTATAAAGGAGACGTTTATGGATAATTACCGTGAGAAGATCGTCCGTATCGTGGAGCGAGAGCTGAAACGAACGGAAGAGTATCAGCAAAGACGCGACGAGTACGGCAACGAGGAGTACATTTTGGGCTGTATCATGGTTAAGGGCGATGCTTTTCCGAAAGAGGTGATCGCTCATGCATTTGTTGAGGATATGGGGCTTGAGCTTCAATTTCAGATTTGGAGAGACGAGCCGCGAATCAGGCAGAAGCAGGCTATGTGGTATGACTTGACTTTGTTTGATGTGGAAGGAGACTTCTTTGGAAAACTGGAGCAAGGATACTCGATTTTATCGGTATCCGATGTTTTCCATTGCACCGCTTGGAGTGCAACGGAATATCTGGCTGATGAGCAGAATCGAGACAAGGGAAATTCCTGTTGGAAGGGAATGCAAAGGTACCTGAGCTACTGTAAAAAGCATGGCATTACAAGAAATTATCTATTGAAAAAAGAGAGGTACGACGGAATAGATGCTATGAAGTTTTACGACAAGTCAGCCGTTGCCAAATTTGAGAAGAACAGAAAAACGCAGGATCAGTGCCGCTGACGAGGATTAAAACTATACATTTTATTAAATAGACAGGAAAAGCAAGTAGCCCATCGCTACTTGCTTTTCTTTTTTAGGAGATTGATTATGGAAATCAAAATCAACAAGGAAATTCGCGCGTACCGCGAGACGCTCTTTTTCGGCCTGTCCGTGCGGCAATTTGTCTGCTCCGTTTTGGCGATGGGCGCTGCGGTGGGACTGTATTTCAGCCTGAGCCAAGTGTTGGACCGGGAAACGGTGAGCTGGGTGTGCATTGTCGGCGCTGCCCCCGTGGCCGCTGCCGGATTCTTTCAGTACAACGGCCTCACGCTGGAGCAATTCTTGTGGGCGTGGCTGAAATCCGAGGTCATCATGGCAGGCAAGCGTGTCTGGAAAGCGGAAAACTACTATGAAGAAGCGATGAAACGCGAGGTGAAGAAACATTGATCTTTTTCAAGCATCGGCGCAGCGCGGAACGGGACGCCTTTTCCGTTCCCCACAGCGTTCAAAAATCTATTCCCATCAAACGTATTTATCAAGACGGCGTGTTTCAGGTAAGCGGCAAGTTTTCAAAAACTTGGCGCTTTTTTGATGTCAATTATGCCGTGGCCTCCCCGGAAAAGCAGAGGGAACTCTTTATGACCTACTGCGCCTTCCTGAACTCGCTGCCCATCGGAGCCACGGCAAAGATCACACTTTTTAACCGCCAGCTCAATCAAAAGGACTTCGGACGGACGCTGCTTATGCCCATGCAGGGCGACCGCCGTGACCTCTACCGGAACGAGTATAACGCGCTTGTTTTGGGCAAGGCGGCGGAGAGCAACAATCTCATTCAGGAAAAGTACATCACCGTTTCGGCAGAAAAGAAAAGTGTGGAGGAGGCCCGCGCATTCTTCTCCCGTGTTGGAACTGACCTTACCACAGGGCTTTCCCGTATGTCCTCCAGCGTTCGTGAGATCACGGTCAATGACCGCCTGCGGCTTCTACATGACTTCTATCGTCCCGGCGAGGAACAGCTATTCCGCTTCGATTTGGAGGACACCATGCGAAGGGGACATGACTTCCGGGACTGCATCGCTCCGGACTGTATCTCCTTTCAGAAAAATCACTATGAGTTGGGCAATCATGTGGGGCGCACCCTGTTTATGCGGGAATATGCCAGCTTTATTTCCGACGAGATGATCACGGAACTGATGGACTATCCCCGGAATATGATGCTTTCCATTGACATTATCCCCGTGGCCATGGACGAAGCAGTGAGCGACATCCGCAAGCGCATCATGTCTGTGGAATCGGACATCACCCGCTGGCAGCAGCGGCAGAATCAGAACAACAATTTTACCGCCAATATCCCCTATGACTTGGAACAGATGCGGAGCGAAACGAAGGAGTTTATGGACGACCTCATGAGCCGCGACCAGCGTATGATGCTGGCTTTGGTGACGCTGACGCACCTGGCAGATAACCTTGAACAGCTCGATCAGGACACCGAGGCCCTGCAAGCCATCGGGCGGGCGCGGGGCTGTCAATTTAACATTCTGCGCTACCAGCAGGAGGACGCCTTGAACACGGTACTGCCCCTCGGCCTCAAGCGCATTGACGCTACCCGCACCCTGACCACGGAGTGTACCGCCGTTCTTATGCCGTTCAAATCGCAGGAGATCCAGGACGCGGGCGGTATTTACTACGGCGTCAACGCCGTATCGCATAACCTCATCGTCTGCAACCGCGGAAATCTGCTCAACGGCAACGGTTTTATTACCGGCGTGTCCGGCTCTGGTAAGTCAATGGCGGCAAAGCAGGAGGTCTCCGCGCTGGCGCTCTCCACCGACCATGATATTATCATCGTGGACCCGGAGCGTGAATATGGCGAGTTGGTGCGGGCATTAGGCGGCGAGGTCATCACCATCTCCGCCTCTGATCCAAATGGCTGCCACATCAATGCGCTGGACTTGTCCGAGGGGTATGGCGACGGCAGGGAGCCGTTGGTGATGAAGTCCGAGTTTATCATGTCGCTCTACGAACAACTCATGGGCGCGGATAAGATCGAGCCGCAGGAGAAGTCCATCATCGACCGTAGTGTGGGCAACATCTATCGAGAGTATCTGAAGAACTATCAGGGTGAGCCGCCTACGCTGAAAGACCTCTATGACGATTTGATGAAGCAGGTCAACCCGGAGGCGCACCGGATCGCGCTGGCACTGGAGCTGTTCACGGTGGGCAGTCTGAATGTTTTTTCCCACCAGACCAATATCAACACAAAAAGCCGCATTCTCTGCTTCGATATTCAGGACTTGGGCGAAAATCTGAAATCGGTGGGCCTGCTGGTGATGCTGGACGCCATTTACAACCGCGTTATCCAGAACCGCAGAGAGGGAAAATACACCCATGTCTACATCGACGAAATCTATCTGTTTTTCGCCAACGGGAGCGGCAGCGGACACAGCATTACCAATTACAGCAGCGAATTTCTCTACAAGTGCTGGAAGCGCTTCCGTAAATACGGCGCGACGCTCACCGGCATCACACAGAATGTGGAGGAATGTCTGCTGTCCAATACGGCGCGTATGATGTTCGCAAACTCTGAGTTTCTGCTGATGCTCAATCAGGCTACCACCGACCGGGAGCAGCTTGCCCGACTGCTGGGTGCATCGGATACGCAGATGAGCTATGTGGACAATGCCCCTGTCGGTCATGGGCTCATCAAGGTGGGCGGGGCCATCGTGCCCTTCGCCAATGAGCTGCCAAAAAACACGGAGCTGTACCGCCTAATGTCAACCAAGCCCGGTGAGGACTGACGCTATGCGGGACTTGAAGATCAGACCCGGCATGGATACGCCCAAGGCAAAGCTGAAGAACTCCGCACCTAAAGACGCCGATTCCCTTCTGAAACAGCACATGGACAAGCGGCAGCGGGAAAAGGAGCCGGAAAGCCGCGATCCCGTGCGTTACGCCACCGACCGCGTGGAGAAAAATATGCGCCGTGGCGCATCTGAGGCGGCGGATGCCTCACGACGCATGATAAAGCACTACCGAGGAAAGCTGCGACAGAGTAAAGAAAATGTGGTGGGAGGTCACAGCGCGGCAGATATGGAGATCGGTTCGGAAAATGTTTTCATCGACACGCCGATGGAATATGCCTTTTCTCCGGTACAAACCGCTGCACGAAATGAAGTCGGAAACCGGACCATTTCTCCGCAAAATTGCGGAGGTCCAAAAAGCGCAGATGCCGCCCCGCAGGAGCGTGGGCGGCAGAAAGCCATACAGGACGCAAAAGCCACCTGCGGGCGGAACCTTGCCGAGAAAAGAACAGCAGAGCGGCACATTGTACCTCCACCGTCTAACCGTGGAGGCACAATGACCACTCCGCAGAAAGGCAATTCGGGGGTGTCGGCCAAGGGCGGTCCTGCCCCCAAGAGCGGACAGGCCATGACCAAGGCCACGAGCACCATGCGTGTTCGACCAACTGACCACGCAGCGCCGAACAATGCAATCATCACGCACCGCGCAAGGGCGGCGGCGCAGAGAAAGGCACAGCAGACAATGCTCCAGACATCCGCAAAGAACGGAGGCAGGGGGGCAAAAAAGATGGGCGGCGCAATGGTGCAGGCGGTACAGACGATTGGGAGAGGTATCGCGTCCGCCGCAAGTTCCATCGTGGCGGCGGGCGGCGGAGCGGTGGTACTGGTGCTGCTCCTGACGGTGATCCTTGTGGCGGCAATCGTGGCATCACCCTTCGGCATCCTCTTTTCCAACGAGAGCCGGGAGGCGGGCGTCGTGCCGATCTCCGCTGCGGTGGCGCAGGTCAACTATGATTTCAATGAGCGGCTGGAAACCCTGCAAACGGCAGATGATTATGATTCCATCTCCGTGACCGGCCAGCCTGCCGATTGGATCGAGGTGCTGGCGGTGTTCGCGGTGAAGGTGGCGGGAGCCGATGTAGACGCCGCGGACGTGGCCACCATGGATGCCGACCGCATTGCCCGCCTGAAAGCAGTCTTTTGGGACATGACCACCATTGCACACCGCATCGAGGTCATTCACCATCCCGGCAGTGGCGATGATGACGGATGGACGGAGCGAAATCTCTATATCACCATCACCGCAAAAACGGCAGAGGAGATGAAAACCGCGTATCACTTCAACCGTAACCAAATCGCGGCGCTGGACGAGCTGCTGGAGCAGCGCGACCTCCTGCGGGAGCTGATTGAGGATGTGTACTCCGTCAGCGGGGACACGGCGGCGTTGCTCCGCGATCTGCCGGAAGATCTATCGCCGGAGCGCGAGGCGGTGGTACGCACTGCCTGTTCTCTTGTCGGCAAGGTGAATTATTTTTGGGGAGGCAAGAGCCTTGTGATTGGCTGGGACGCCCGATGGGGCGAAGTGCGGCAGGTCACGGCGGCGGGCAGCTCCACCACGGGGACCTACCGCCCCTACGGACTGGATTGCAGCGGATTCGTGGATTGGGTGTTCTACAATCAGTCTGGCGGCAGCTATGTCATCGGCCACGGCGGAGGAGCCACCATGCAGCACAGCTATTGCACCGATATTTCATGGGCGGACGCACAGCCCGGTGACTTGGTGTTCTACCCGGATAATTCCCATGTGGGCATTGTCGGCGGCTGGGATGCCAACGGAGAGCTGCTGATCATCCACTGCGCCAGCGGCTATAACAATGTAGTCATTACTGGTAAGGAGGGCTTTACATCTATCAGTAGACCGAGGTACTACGCAGAATAAAAAAGATTTACCTTTCCTTTGCCGGTCTGGTATGGTACAATACCCATCGTGTGTGATGGGAGGGAAATCGTGATGCAGAACTATACCGAGGAAGAAGCTGCCATTTTATGTGGATTTATTGGGCGATATGTTGACCGTGATTCCACCTATGATACGGTTCGCTCCGCTTATTCCCGGCTGTGCAAAGGATTGGAACAGCATACTTTGATGTATCAGGACTACCTATGGGCAGAGCAGGTGCTTCAATTCCTGAAGCCCCAATGGTGGACGGAGCGGGAAGATCACCGTGCGCTGGCATCGCTCCTATTAAAAACGCAAACACTGATCAGAACAACAGGATGATTTCACGCGGGAGGATGGCTGTGTCGCTGTCCTCCCGCCTTTTCTCTGCAAAATGGCATTTCCTCCGAAACCAATCTTAAAACTGATATATGGAATGCGTTTTTGGCGGGGAATGCAAATAATATCCCAACCTTCGACCCAAACTGAGCGTGCCGTTGTACCGCTTAGCAGTCTAATTGACGGAAAGTTTGGTTAAAAGTTTGACTTTTTCACAACCAAAGTTTGCTATGCAAATGATTCAAAATGAATTATAATAAAAGCAATACGCGAGAACAGATAGGGTGAAAGCCATGGACGAAAGAGAAAACGTGATATATCCACGTCCTCAAAAAGAATTAGTCTGTGTGATGGAGAACGCGGAAGAAGAGGGACACCTGCTGGAAACCATCTTAGAAGAGTTTGCAGAGCACCCTTTTTCCATGCCCGCCTTGTGGGCCTGTAGGGGGTACTTTCATCAGCTTGATATAGAGGATTGCAACAGCCATCCAGCGTTGCTGCCGATGCTTGCCCTGCTTTCGGCCATGGGGGGAGACCTGGATCAGGCAAAGGATTATGTGAGTATGCTGGGGAACATGCCACGGCACTGGAATCTGCAAGACTTTCATGAAAGAGATTATTATCGGATCAACACGGAACTGGTCATGCCTTATACAAGCGACGGAATGTTCCTGCGAATTATGTTCTTCCTGGTAAAGGCAGGCATGGTGCCGGTCAGATCGCTTACACTGTCCGCCTGTCGTCCCAGTATCTTGAATGGATTCCGGGACTTTACAAGATTTGGCCCACATCTGAAACGGTACAAAGATACGATAACCGAGATGGCTCATCAGTTATACGGCAGCGTGGGAAAGAATGTATATGAGATCCTGCTGGCGGAATGGTGCTATCAAAATAATGATTGCTTTAATGCACTAATCCTTGTGACCGGAACAATTCCGCTGATCGAGCGGGAGAGCGATATGCGCTGCTTGTTTGTGGCGCTGGCATTACAGATGAGAATCCTGCTCATGAACGGGCAGGCAGGATCGGCCAAGCCGCTGGTCGAAAAGATCCGGAACCGTATTCATGAAACGGGCTGGGAGGAACTGACCTCCAGCTTAAATGCTCTGGAATGTCTTGCGGCCTGTTATGATGGGCAGCAGGAGACGATCATCAAGTGGCTTGAAAAGACCGCCCCGGATGAAAACGGTGACATCTATATGATGGATATGTTTGCGTGGCTGGTAAAAGTACGCTGTTACTTGCAGGTGGGGAAAAATATGGCCGCCTACGTTCTGGTAAAGCAGCTCATTGCCCTCCTGGAGCCTGGAAAGCGGCGTATGGATCTATGCGAGTGTCATATGCTTCTGGCCATCATCTACTATAAATCCGGCGATCAAGACCGCATGTGTGAGGAACTTGAAACAACCCTGACAATGGCGAAAAAATACCGGTATATCCGACTGCTGGCGGACGAGGGGATCTGTATGGTGCAGATGCTGCCCGTCTACCAGCGGGAAAAGGGTGCGGATGCCTTTACCGACCAGATCATAGAGCTGGCCGGGAGCGTGAGCCGGTACCTCCCCAATTATCTGAAAGGGCCATCGGAATACTACGAAACACTGACCGAAACAGAAAAAAAGGTGCTGCGGATGATGGCATTGGGAATGAGCAACGATGAGATCGCGGAAAAACTGGGCCGGAAAGCGGGCACGGTGAAGTTTCACAGCAATAGTATTTTCCGAAAACTCCAAGTACCAAATCGGCAGCAGGCAGTCAACCGTGGGAAAACGATCGGCCTGCTGTAGCATACGGCGGCTGTGAAATACTGAATCTAAACAGTCTGTCGAAAAAGTCCTTCCAGCCGAAGGATTCGGAGGGAAGGATAGTTGGAAAGGGAACCGTCAGGGGTCCCTTTCCTTGAAATCAACAACATTTTAACGCAGTTAAAATGTTTGCAGCTTGGCAAAAAAGCGGCGAAGCCACTTTTTCGACAAGCTGATAAAATAGCTTGGCGAATGACTTATGATGAGGGGCGCGCCCCTCATCCCGTGGGTACCCACGGGATGATACCATTCTGAAAAACGGACCAATCAGGAGAAGGAGGAACCATACCCATGAGAAAACGCATCACAAGCCTGTTTCTTGTGCTGGCGCTCTGCCTGACGCTGCTGCCCACGGCGGCGCTGGCGGAGGAGAACACCACCGAGCCGAGCACCCAACTGACCGAACCCACCCCCGTCCCCCAGGAGCCGGAGATCCCCGGCCAGCCGGAGGACACAAAGACCCCCGACCAGCCGGAGGAACCTCCCCAGGACGAGGAACCCTCTGCGGCAGAGGAGTCCGCCCCGGACCGTGAGGTGTCAGAAACGGCTGATTCGGCGCACACCAATCACCCCATCTGCGGCGAGACCTGCGCGGACGGGAAGCATACTGGCGACAGCAACATCCTATCTTGGACGGGCATTAGCAAACTGGATGAGATTGCCGGGGACGGCAACTACTACCTGACCGGCGATGTGACGCTTTCCGCAAAATGGACGTGCAATCATAATGTTGCTCTCTGCCTGAACGGGTACAGTATCAAGGCTGAGCATTCGTATCCCAGCATCATGGTTGCCCAAGGCAAAGCCTTTACCCTGACGGACTGCAACAGCAGCGAGAATCCCAAGCACTTCAAGAAAAGCGAATACACCGGCCTGTGGGAACAGGCCAACGATGGAATCATCACCGTCAAGGGCGGCGCTGTCTTCCACCCAAGCGGCAAGGGCGGCTGCGGCGTGTATGTGGACCAATCCGGCACATTCACGATGTACGGCGGCACCATCTGCGGTAACGGCTATAACAACGGCGGCGGTGTGTATGTCAACAACACCGGCACGTTCAACATGTACGGCGGTACCATCTGCGGCAACACCGGAGACTCCGGCGGCGGTGTGTATGTCAGCAGCAACGGCACCTTCAACATGAGCGACAGCGCGACCATCACCGGCAACACCGGAGGCTACGGCGGCGGTGTGTATGTCAGCAGCAACGGCACCTTCAACATGAGCGGCAGCGCGGCCATCACCGGCAACACCGCAACCTACTCCGGCGGCGGCGTGAGTGTCGACGGCACGTTCCACATGAGCGGCAGCGCGGCCATCATCGGCAACGGCATCACCAGATCCAACGGCGGCGGCGTGTATGTATCCGATAAGGATGCAAAGATGAAGGTTTCCGGCGATGTAAAGATCGAGAACAACTGGAAAGGCGGCACCCTGGATGCCGACACCGGCCTGTATGGAAAGGGCAACGGCAGCGCCAACAACCTTTGTCTGGTCAAAGATGGAATTGTCACCATCGACGATTCAAAGGGTCTGAACAGCACCGCCCATATCGGCATCACCACGGTTCAAAAACCCCGAAACGGTCAGAATGTCCAAATCGCCTCCGGCGCGAAGGATGGTGTGGACTATACGCAAATCTTCATCCCGGACGAGGGCTACACGGTCTCCCAATCGTTTGACTGGCTCCTCCTCAACCTCCACCAGCATAGCTGGAAGTACGAGAATGTCGGCGAGGATACCATCAAGGCCACCTGCACGGCGAGCGGCTGCCCCAATTCAGACGGCGGCAGCGTGACCATCAACAAGCCTGCACACACAACCTACGGCGACGGTCAGAGCGAAAAAGCGACGCTGACAGAAAACAACTGGCAGGGTTTGGCGGTGAATGAGGACGCCATCACCTACACAAAGGGCAGCACTTCCCTTGAGGCCGCCCCCACCGACGCGGGCACCTACACCGCCAGCATCACTGTGGGCGATGCCACCGCCAGCGTGGAGTATACAATCCAAAGGGCTGACCCGAAGGCAAGCGACTTCACCTTTGCCGCGCCCTCTCCCCTGACCTATGACGGAAACGCCAAGACCGCCACGGTCAAACCGAATACCGGCATCAACGGCATGGGCGCTGTCACGGTGAAGTATTTCAAAAACGGTGTGGAGACTGAACCGAAGGACGCAGGTGACTACACGGTCAAAGTTTCCGTTGCGGAGGGTGCGAACTACAATGCCACGACTGACAACCTGACGACAGACGGCTGGAAGTTTACCATTGGTAAGGCAACGCAGACCATCATCGTTCCCACAGATAAGACCATCGTCAAGGACGGTATTGCCGAGGATATTTCCGATTGGGCAACCGTCGCGGGCGTGACCGGTGGTAGCAATTCCGGTACGCTCTCCTATGCGCTGGACGGCTCTTATACCGGCGTTGCGCTGGAGGGCAACCAGTTAACTGTGGACAGCAGTGTTGCTACGGGTACGACCATCACCATCAAGGTCACCGCCGAAGAAACAGGCAACTACAACAAGGAGCAGCAGACCTTCACCGTGAAGGTCGCGGACAAGAACACTGCCACTGTGACCATCACTGGCCTACCTGACACCGTAACCTATGGTCAGGAGTTCATCCTGGCGGCATCGCAGACCGGTGACACGACCAGCGCGAACAAAAAGTGGACTTGGGATTACGACCAAGGATACTTCAAGCTGGTAGGACCCAATGCAAATACCGAAACAATCACGCTTCAGGCTATCAAGGCCGGTACGCCCAGCAAGGGTATCACCGCGACCTACGAGAGCGGCACCCATAAGGGCAGCAAAACCGTGACCCCCGGCGTGGCTCAAAAAGAAGTTACCGTTTCTGGCATCACCGCCGCGAATAAAAAGTATGACGGCGGCACCAGCGCCACGGTCAACGCCTCCGGCGCGATCATTACCGGCAAGGAGACTGGTGATGATCTGACGGTTAGTGTTTCTGCTGGCTCCACCTTCGACAGCGCCGATGCGGGCAGCAGAACGGTCACACTTGGTGCCCTGACGCTGGGCGGTGCCAGTGCCGGCAACTACAAGCTGGCCGCCAGCGGTAATCAGACCACGGCAACAGCGAACATCACGGCGAAGGATGTTTCCATCAGCGCAGCCACCGTCAACGACAAGGGCTATGACGGCAATGCCAACGCTACCGTCGCCAGTGTGACCATTACCGGTGTCAGCAGCGCACTGAGCATGGGAACGGACTTCGATGTTACCTCTGCTACATTCCCCGATGCTGACGCGGACACCGCCAATGTGGATGTGACCATCAATGTTGCATTGAAGGGCACTGCGGCAAACAACTACAACCTGACCAACGGCATGGGTTATGTTGTGACCAGCGCCGCGAAGATCAACAAGGCTACTTACAGTGACTCCGCTCCCACCAAGACGGTGAATATTCTGAAGAATTATGCCGGTGTACAGACGGGTACGCTGACGGCAGCCGATTTCTTCACCACCGCTCCTGCCGAGGCGAAGATCACAAATGCGGTTCCGAATTCTAAACCCAGTAGCATGATGAGCCTCGTGGGCGCGGATTCTTCCGGCAATTTCACCTACGACAGCAAGACGAACATCACGGCTGCATCGGATGAGAGCTGGACCGTCACCATCAGCAGCAAGAACTATACGGACATCAACGCCACGCTGACCTTCAAGCTCGTGGATAAGACCGATGTCAGTGCCCAGATCACCTTCCCCAACGGCACCCTGACCTACAACGGCGCGGGACAAAAATACGAGAAGGCCACCATCAGCGGCGTCAGCGGCGGCACATGGAATTACACCTATGTTGCCAACTCCGGTACCGGCGCCAGTCTGGACAGCGCGGGCCTCCCCAAGACCGCAGGCACCTACACCGTGACGGCCAAGTATGAGGACAGCGCCAGCCTCGGTACCAAGAACGCCAAGCTGACCATCAGCAAGGCAACGCCCACCGGCGCGCCCACCTGCACCAAGATCACCATCAGCGGCAAGACGCTGGCAGACGCGCCGCTGGCCATCGGCACCATCGCTCCCGCAGGCGGTACGCTTGCGTGGGATATGGCTGCTAACACAGTCGTTGCGGCGAACACCGCTTACGGCTGGACCTACACCCCGGCTGATACGGCCAACTACAAAGCTCTGACCGGCTCCCTTACGCCTTATGCGGTGTCCTCCGGCGGCGGTGGCGGCGGTGGCAGCAGTGCAGCGACCCCGTCTGTTTCCGACAAGGCAGCCAAGGAGCTGAAGAATGCCAAGGAAGGCTCCACCGTCACCATTGACATGAAGGGCGAAACCAAGCTTCCTGCCAGCGTTACCAAGGAAATCGCAGGCAAGGATGTCACCGTTGAGCTGGATATGGGCGGCGGCATAGTCTGGTCCTTCAACGGTCTGGATGTTCCGAAGGGCGGCGTGAGGCTGGACCTCGGCGTTAAGACCGGCACAAAGACCATTCCCGCCAAGGTCATCAACGCCCTGACCGGCGAGACGACGACAATTCAGCTTCAGCTTAACCACAACGGTCCCTTCGGTATGTCGCTGAAGCTCTCCGTTGACCTCGGCAAGAAGCACGATGGTTTGTACGCCAACCTTTACTTCTACAATCCCAAGAGCGGCGAGCTGGAATTCCAAAGTGCTGGTTTGATCAGCGGCGGCAAGGCAAGCTGGGTATTTGACCATGCATCTGATTACGCCATCGTGATCGACAAGGAAAGCCATGAGCCGATGACCTTCACCGATGTGCCTGACACCGCCTACTATGCCGAGGCAGTCAATTGGGCAGTCGCCAAGAAGATCACCGAGGGCATCGGCAACAAGCTGTTCGGCTCCAACGATCCCTGCACCCGCGCACAGATCGTCACCTTCCTGTGGCGCGCGGCGGGCAGCCCGGGACCCAAGACCATGAGCGGTTTCTCCGATGTTCCTGCGGATAGCTATTATGCCAAGGCAGTCGCATGGGCTGTCGAAAACGGCATCACTGGCGGCACTGGCGACGGTAAGTTCAGCCCCGATGCTACCTGCACCCGCGCACAGGCTGTGACCTTCCTCTATCGCGCATCCGGTGCGCCTGCTGTCAGCGGCAATGCAGCCTTCAGCGATGTGGCAACCAACGCCTACTATGAGGCGGCAGTCAAGTGGGCGGAAAAGAACGGTATCACCGGCGGCATCGGCGGCGGTCTGTTCGGCTCTGACAACAACTGCACCCGCGCTCAGATCGTTACTTTCCTCTATCGTAACTATCAGAGCAAGTAACCGTATACTAACCCCGCAATAAGAACGGCGGCAAAGGATCACAATGTCCTTTGCCGCCGCCTTTTTATCTTTTGGCGCAAAAAAGAAGCAGGGTGTAACCCCCACTTCTCCGTTACTGATCTTTCTTTTTCTTCATTTTCTCTACCTGACGACAGAGGTCGATATAGTCCCTTGATTCAGCATCGTCTTTTCCGGAGAAGAATTCCAGAACATCGGCGCTGACGGAATTCGGACGAGAGGTGCCAGCGTGTGCAATGGCATCCAAGCTGATGTGCAGCTCACGGGCAATTAGGAAAATAGTTTCGCCCTTCGGATTGCTGCGACAGATCTCCAAATCCATGATCGTTCTTGTATTCATGCTTAGCTTGCGGGCTAATTCTCGCTGAGAAAGACCCCGTTCCTCTCTGGCCTCTCTCACAGCCTTTGCCAGAAGATCGAGCGCAACATACACATTCATCACCTCTACTACCATTTTAGTGTGTACTTCAGCTCACTTAAATCGGTATGTAGGGCAGTATTGCGATGTACCATAACTCACCATTGGAAAGGAGTTGTATTTCTTGAAGCAAATCTCTAAATTAAGGAATTTCCAGTAAAAGACCGCGTTTGTTGGTGCGATGCGGATAGCGGACCTTAGTCAAATTGATAGAAGCACTGCTATTTATCATATAGCTTTTACGGTTCTAAACGGTGTATTCAACTACACCGCTTTGTATTGCTTAAATTACCATATTCTCTTTTTCCATCGGCTCATTATGCCGTTGGAAAATTTTTTTGAAAATTTTTGCCGAAACTTTGCCAAAACCGCACCTTCCATTCGGGATAGAAGCGAAAGGGGAAGAAAGCCGACCTCTCGGTGCATGAGAGGAGGTGAACAACTCTTGGAGCTGACACCATCCCAAAAGAAAACCGTTAGACATCAGTTCGACAGCTTTTGCAGGAAGGTTCTGCGCGAAGAAGCCCGCGATTATGAGCGTCATATCGCGTGGCGTTCCAACCATGAGGTATCCCTTTCGGAGCTGTCAGAGGAGCAGGAGCGCCAAATGTATGTGCTGGACGAGTATCCGTCCGAGCAGACGCATTTTCATGTGCAGGGCTATGATGTGGCAATCGAAAACGAAGATCTTGCCAATGCCCTGACGGTACTGCCGGATGATAAGCGTGACATTGTTCTGCTTGCGTATTTCCTTGATATGACCGATCAGGAAATCGCGGACAAGCTGGACATGGTACGCCGCACCGTGCAATACAAGCGCGCTCAGTCCCTCAAGGAATTGAAAAAAGAAATGGAGGTTACGGAAGATGGCGCGCAATCTGAGTAATGCCGCTGCATCTCTGCTGCCTTACTCGACCATCGAAGCGGCAGCGTCCGGCAATGTGGACGCGATCAATGCTGTGCTGAAGCACTATGAGCGTTATATTGCGGCTCTGGCAACCAGAACCCTGTATGACGAAAACGGTGTTCCGCACCTTTGCCTCGATGAAGAAAAGGTATGCAGGATGCGAACCAAGCTGATTACCAAGATTCTTGACTTCAAGGTAAACAAAACAGCCTAAAACCCATAGCAGCCCGTGCAGGAGCGTGTCCCCCTTTCCACGCTTCTGCAACGGGCCATTCGTGCATCCGCGAGGAAAGGTTCTTATCACCCGATAGGAGCCTTTCCCGGCTGATCCACAGCCAAATATCACACGCGCCTGAAAGCGCGGATCTGCTGTACCTTGAAAATTTCATAGGCAACCGGATAACGAACCTGAACGGAGCAAAGCCCAGCAAATGGCGCGCCATGATCCGCACGGAAAGGAGGATTTGGGCGAGCGATTCAGCCAGTTTGCATCTGTGTGTGGCATCACAGATGGCCATGACCTCCGTTCAGCTAACGATACTCCCGCGTTGAACGCCCTCAAAGCATTGCGCGGCGCACCCATCAGCATGGGCCGGGGTGAGACTCCCGTGGGCGGCTGCCAGCCGCCGTCCGGTTTTGCCATCATTTATAGCGAGATAATAACAACCTATAATTTTTACTATTTTGGGAGGTATCCCCATGACAGATAAAATCGGCTTAACGATTGAAGAAGCCGCAGACTATACAGGCATTGGCAGAAACACCATGCGGAAGCTCGTGGAATGGGAGAAGATTCCCGTACTGCGGATCGGGCGCAGATACATCATCCGCATAGATGTCATTCATAAGTTCATGGAAGCCAACCAGGGTGCAGATCTTCTGGTGCGGGAACAGGTCCGTGCGGTCAGATGAAGGACAGGACAGTGCGGAGCTTTTTATTTGCCGGTTCATGTGAGGTCTGCTATAATAGCAGACAACACATCATAACAGCTCCGTTTGCCGCTATGAGAGGAGAAGCACTATGGCAAAAGGTTCTGTAAGAAAAAAGGGAAAGAAGTGGTACTATCGGTTCTATGTAGAGGATGCCAGCGGCAACAGCGTTCAGAGGGAGTTTCCCGGTTCTGAGAGCAAGAGCGAAACGGAAGCCATGCTCCGCAAGGCCATGGCGGATTATGAGGAAAAGCAATTCGTAGCAAAATCCGAAAATCTGACCCTTGCAGGGCTGCTGGACAAGTGGATTGAGGAGGAACTGAAGCCCGGTTCTCTGAGCAACGGCACGGTGGCCGCCTACATCGACACAGCCAGACGCATCAAGAAGCACCCCATCGCCGACCGCAAACTGAAGAAGATCACACCGGATCATCTGCAAAGCTATCTGGACCTGTTGAGCCTTGGCGGTGAATGGCCGGACGGCACGGTGAGGAAAGCGCTGAGCAGCGGCTCCATGCGGCAATACTCCGCCGTGCTGCAAGGTGCGTTCCGTTTCGCGGTATTCCCTAAGCGGTATCTCTCCTTCAACCCCATGCAGTACATCGTGTACCGCAAGAGGACGGAGGATTATGACCTGTTTTCGGAGGACGGAACGGATGAGGATGTTCCAATTATCCCGACGATCTCCTACGAACAGTTTCTTGAATTGAATGAGATGCTGTTCAAAAAGAAAAACCCCGCCCTTCTGCCTATCCAGATCGCATACTACACCGGACTTCGCATTGGCGAGGCTTGCAGCCTGACCTGGCAGGACATTGATTTGAAGGAGCAGCGGCTGACGGTGAGACGCAGCATCCGCTACAACTCGGCGCGGCACAGGACGGAGATTGGCACCACGAAGCGCAAAAAGATCCGCTCAGTGGATTTCTGCAACACACTGGCGGATATTTTGAAAGAGGCAAAGAAAACGCAGATGCTTGACCGCCTTGCCTGTGGACCGCTATACAGCCAGAATTACTACTTGACCATTGAAGAAAAGAACCGCACCTACTATGAGGTTTACAGCCTGCCGGTTTCGGAGCATCCTCCAGAGGGCTATCAGGCGATCAGCCTTGTCTGTGTGCGGCAGGATGGCAGGTATGAGTCTCCGGCAACGGTTTCCAATGTGTGTCAGATAGCAAAGAAAAGAGTGGACGGCATGGAGAGTTTTCATTTCCATCAGCTTCGCCACACCTTCACCAGCAATCTGCTGTCCTACGGCGCAGCGCCGAAGGACGTGCAGGAGCTTCTTGGCCATTCGGATGTGACGACCACAATGAATATTTACGCACACGCAAGCAGAGAGGCTAAGCGCGATGCCGCGAAACTGCTGGACAAGGTGCAATAAGACTTTCCCTTGTTCTTTTCCGGCAAGGGAAAAAACAAGGGAAATTGAGAGCAGAGAAACATCCAAACGCCTTGAAAAACAAGCAATTTTAGCACTTCCAAGAAAAATGATTTATAAATTCCGGTTTGCTGAACTGAACACAAAAAATGAACATCGAAAATCAGACCGTTGACTGGTCGCACTATGCGAATAGTTAACGGCCTTTTTTATCCCCAAAATCAAGAAAAGGGGTCAAGCACAATGACAAAACTGAAAACCCTTGAACAGCTCCGAGCCGAGAAAGAGCGAGTGGAAAAGCAGCTTGCGCAGGAACAGCACAAGCTGGAGCGTCTGGAGAACTGAAAGAAGTTTCTGGAATAGGGCGTACAAGCCGTAATTTCGTCAGAAACGAAAAAAGACCACGCAGCCCAGCGGGGCCGCGACGCCTCGGAACAGCGACGCGCATGAGCGCATCGCTGTTCCGAAGGCTTTCTGCGTTCTTTGGGAGCACCCCCGGCCAAGACCCAAAAGCGGCAAAGTTTGCCGTTCTACCCCCCTGGCCACGCAAGGTTTCCGATCCGCGCAAAACGATCCGAGGGTAGTGATACCACCCCCATCCAAAACACCCCTGTTTCGGCGTGTGTGCCCTTGTGTGCGATTTTTCTCTGAAAGGCGAGTGTGTACCCGCTTTCGGGAGTGAAAGCAAACGTGGGCCGTTTGTGCGAGAAGTTGAAAAACGCGATGAAAAGCGGTTTGGGACGGAGTTGTAGCGGTAACTTTTTGGCGATATTCGCGGGAACGGTCCTGGGCGAAAAGCCAAACTTTACAGGAAGGTTTTTCGAGTGGCGGAGGCCGTTCGATTTTAGCACAGACCGGCTATAATTTGTCAAGCCGAAATCTCATTTGGGATGCAGGGCGTGTAGGCCTTGTTGTCTCTCATAACGGCGTAAATGATGGAGACCATCTTCCTGCAGGCGTGGCCCACGGACGCCATGTAGGGCTTCCCTTCATCCCGTTTTTTCTGGAAATAAAGCTTCAGCGCCGGATCGTGGAGCACCGCCGATGAAGCCGCCAGCCAAATGGCGTGCCGCAAATAAGGCGAGCCTCGTTTGGACATACGGTTTCTGACGCCGTTGTATTCGCCGGACTGCCGCATGGTTGGATCGATCCCCGCGTAGGCGGCAAGCTTTGCCGCGGAGGAAAAACGGCTGATGTCTCCGATCTCGCTGAGGATGTACGCGCCAAGGGTCGGGCCGATGCCGGTGATGGTGGTGATCGGCGTGTCCAGGGTCTCCATGATCTCGGCGATCTTGCGATCCATTTCCCTGACCTGTTGTTTTAAGAAATCGAGGTGCTTTGCGTAAAGTCGGATCATCGTGCTGAAAACATCGCCGGCCATGGCGAAGCCAAAGGAATTGCGCGCAAGCGCCTGAAGCTCCTGCGCTTTCGCCATGCGGAAGCGCTTGTGGCTGGAGACTTCGATGAGATGGCAGAGCTCCTCAAGAGGCATCTCGGATAATTCCTTTGGCGTAGGACAGGTTTGCAAAATTGCCATGGAAGTATCGCCAAACATATTGGTAAAAGCAGTTTCGTATTCAGGAAAGACCTGATCCAGCAGGGCAACGACCTTTCGCTTAACATCTGCCTGCATGGAAACGATGGCGTGCCGTCCACGGCACAGTTCCCGCAGCTCATAAATGTTTTCGGGATGCAGGGTAGACTCGGAGAAGTGTCCGAAACGAATCACCTCTGCGATGAGCAGGGCGTCCCGCGGATCTGTTTTGGCCTGACGGATGTAGAAGCTACGGATGGAGTTGGTCTGCACCGGGTTGATGACCTGAACACGGAAGCCCTCCTTCTGAAGTCTGGTAAAAAGAGCGAGCCAGTAGTGTCCGGTGGCCTCCATTGCAAAGGAAACCTCGTCAAGCGGCAGTTTGGCCTTGGTGAGCATGGCCAGCAGCCGATTGTACCCGGAGCAGTTGTTGGTGAAGGAAAACGGCTTGATGATGACGGTGCCCTCGCCGTCAATCACCGCTGCCTCGTGCTTCCTCTTGGCGATGTCGATCCCAACGATGTACATAGTGTAGGCTCCTCTCATGTTCAAATTACGGACATTCCTCGTGCTGCTGAAGGTCACAACCTGTTGCGAGATTAGAAGAAAGCGATCCATCGCTTCGACATCCGGCTCATAAGTGACATCCCACAGGGCAGAGGTTCCAGTCTGTGCGCAGTAGACTTGGCTACAAAGATAGAAGCAGGAAATTCTCTGTCCGCATGAGGATATTATATCATCGCTCCCTCAAGGGGCGTTGATACCGGTTTTGAAGGTGTTTTGTGGGGAGATATCCCCGTTCGAAAATATAACAAGATAAAACGCAGGATTAAGCAAAAAAGCCGCCCGAGTGGGCGGCTTTTTCGGCGAAAAACTCATGGATTTCCTGTTGTTCTTCCCATCGCGATGTGCTATACTGCCATCAGCAAAGAAAAGGAGAGATCACGATGGACCCTATTTATGAAATCGATCTGGACGTCTGTCCCCATTGCGGCGGCGTCGGCGCCATACAGGACGAACAGGGCTGGTGCGTCTATGTAGACTGCCTTGACTGCGGCTCGCACACCGTCCACGCCGCCTACGAAACGCCCGAGGAGCGCCTCGCGGCGGCCAAGCAGGTCGCGCATCTGTGGAACATCGGCAAGGTGATCCACGCCGGCGTCGGCGACTGAGCCGCGCCCATCACCCCATAAAGACCTCGTCCGGCATCTCCGTGATCGCGGAGATGCCGCCGCTTTTTTCGGTGGAGCGCCCGGCGACGCGGCAGGCAAATTCCGCGATGCCGCGCAGCTCCGCCTCATCCAGCGCTGCGGGAGCCTTGCCGCTTTGGAGCAGCCTCCACACCGCGCAGCCGCCGAAAATGTCGCCCGCGCCCGTGGTGTCCGTGACTGTAAGGCCCTTGAGACCGTCCACATGGCCCTGCGCCCTCAGGCTTGCAAACTCGCAGCCGTCCGCGCCGCAGGTCACAAAGACGAGCTGCGTGCCGAACCGCCCCCGAATGTACGCCGCGCCCTCGCGCGGCGAAAGGCCGAAGAGGAATTTCACCTCGTTGTCGCTGATCTTCACAACATCGGCCTGCCCGAGTCCCCAAAGCATCTGCTCCCGTGCGTCGTCAGGGCTTCTCCAGAGCGGCGGGCGCAGATTGGGGTCGAAGGTGATGAGCTTCCCGCGTTCCTTTGCGTAGGCGACGGCGCGCTGCGTCGCGCCGCGCGCAGGCTCGTCGGTCAGAGAAAGCGTTCCGAAATGGAACGCTTTTGTTTTTTCGATGAGCGAGAGGTCCAATTCCTCAGCGCGGAGTTGCGTGTCCGCGCCCGGCTTGCGGGCAAAGGAAAAGGAGCGCTCGCCGCGCGCGTCGAGCGTCACGAATGCCAGCGTCGTGAAAGCATCCTCCGCCACGACAACGCCGCGCGTATCCACGCCGACCTCGCGCAGCGTCCCGGTGAGCATCGTGCCGAAGGCGTCCGCGCCCACCTTGCTCAAAAGCGCCGTCCTGCCGCCGAGCC
>ENA-ORTY01001438-ORTY01001438.1-human-gut-metagenome-genome-assembly--contig:-NODE-1438-length-26453-cov-3.891318_pt1 | contig 26453 bp, 27 predicted proteins | sample MGYA00241917_ERZ509198 | MGnify/ENA primary metagenome ERZ509198 (study PRJEB26280, sample SAMEA2338857) | human gut metagenome | biome: human gut; feature: human-associated habitat; material: faeces...
CAATCCTTTGCAAATAATTCTTCTTGTTCTGTTAATGTAAGTTTGTTTGTCATTTTCGTAATCTCCTTTGAATTTTCTAAAAATCGTATTTGTATAGAAAATTTGGAGATTACGGGTATTTAGCTATTTGGCATTGCCATACGTTCTGCAACATAAAAGGTCCTTTCCCAAGCAAGGGAAAAGACCTTTGAAAACGATATAACACCGTACGAAACAGATATTAACGAGCAACAAAAAAGCACCGTACAAGAAGATTCCATACATATGGATATGATTATCCCGTATGGTAAATCTGCTTCGTACGGCGCTTGGTAATCAGTGTAAATTCTGTTCCGCTTGCTCGAATAATATCGAAGTCTTTATTTAATTGTCTTATTCAACTACCTACTAACCTTTCGACATTTAATTTTACGAAAATAGGCGAGGTTTAGAATGTTAATGCTTTTGCATTTTTGGCACTTAACACTTAAATGCCCGGTTGCATCCGAAAATACTCTTTGAATCCTATAACCACAAACCGGACAGAGTAAATCTCGTTCCTTTAGGGTCTGTGCTTCAATTCGAGATTTCATAAGTCTTTGTTGGACTTCGTGTGTCATTCGTACTGCTTGTACTCGCATTACTGAACACCTCCCAACTGCAACTCATTCGATATAAATTCAGATATATCGTGATACTCCAGCATACCAAGACCTCTCAGCCTGATAACTAACGCTGTGTAAGATACACTCAAATAAGCAGCCATTCTTCGGATAGTTTCTTTATCTCGTTTGGCAAAAGTAGTATCCCCATAAATCTTGATTGGCATAGAGTTCGTAAACTTTGCTAATGCGTTTTCCACAATGAACTTTGGCATTAGGAGAGAAGCCCCCATTGTATCTGCTTGCCATTCGGCACTTGCAAACATCTGTGCAAGTTCATTTTGTGTGTAAACTCGTTCGTTATCAAATTCGGTGTGGAAACGTGCTGCATTCGTATCAGAGTGCATACGTTCCAAAATGTGATGTGATGCTTCGTGTGCCATCGTAAATCTACGACGACTTTTTTCTCTTTCTGCAAGAAGAAACTTGTCAAGCACGATGGTATCTTTCGGGAATATAAAGGGAATAATTCTTCCGTCCTGATGTATTAACAGAGGAGTTTGTCCATCTGCTAAAAATCCAATCTTACCTGAATCGCTCTCTGCGAATGCTGTGTATTCAATCCTCAAATTTAGAAAGTTTGTTATGAAGTGTTCAATGTCGATGGATTGAATGACTTTGTTTCTATGCTTTGCAGCATAAACGCTGATTAAGCCTTCGCTGATTTCTTCAAGTTCAGCTCTTGATAAATAGTTACTCAAGTTGTGTCCACCTCCAACATTCCCTCATCGGAAGATAAACTGAAACCGATTTGGTGCTTATTTATTTCCGCACTATCTATTGGATAGCGAATTCCTTCAAATGTATTCATAGTCGATACCTCTCTTACAATGATTTGATTACGTGACAAGCTACTCCTTGAATGAAGCAATCATCTACAATAATGTCCTTCATTCGTTTGTTCTCAGGGTGGAGTATAACTTTTCGATTGTCATTGTCACGATAAAATCTCTTTAAGGTATTCTGATTTTCAACAAGAGCAACTACTATATCTCCATCTTCGGCATATACCTGTTTTTTCACTACCACAAGGTCGCCATCATCAATTCCGGCTTCAATCATAGAATTACCACTTGCTCGGAGAATAAAGAAATCTCCCTTACCAAAAATAGCAGTAGGTAACGAGATGTATTCCTCTATATTTTCTTCTTCGTATTGTGGAGAACCACAAGGTACAGAACCAACAATAGCTGTTTGGGCAATATCAGTATTTACTTTCTTTGTAACCGGAGTCTGAATCTCCTGACCGTCATACTCAATCATTCCTCTGTCAGCCATTTCAACTAAATACTTGTATGCTGTACCTCTTGATATACCAACTGCATCAGCAATCTTGGTGGTGGAAGGAGAGTGACCGTTTTGAAGATAAAACTGCTCCGCATATTTACATATTTGATTCATCAATTTCAGACTCTTACTTCTCATAGTGTGATTACCTCTTGCTTTTCTATCGGAAACACTCTGCTTTCGATAATTCTATTATACACATTTTTTTAAAAAGAACAAGTGTTTGTGTAAACAAAAAAACAAGGTGTCGCAAATACACGACACCTTAAAAATTAGTCAAGTTTTGTTAACGCTTCTATGACTCTCTGTTCAAGTTCTTTCTGTTGTGATGCAGTAAGTTCATTTGATGTTCTCACCAACACAGTGCCTATTACCGTATGCGTACCATTTGCAAAAATAGTTCCGTCATATGTAGCCAGATAGTCCCTTCGTTTTTCCGCATCTTCTACTGTTGAATATACCTCTATTGCACCACCAGCATCAGTACCTTTATCAATTAACACATCTTTATAGTCTCCAGATACATATACTTTACTTTGGTCAACTTTTTTACTCTCAAAATAAATTGTCGAAGTATATCCACCAGCTTTATGTAAGTTTCCATTAGGGTCTTGGTCCTCTGTAACTGCTCTAGCATCAACAACATCATCAACTGTAAGAATTCGTTGCATTACAAACTCTTCTGAAGGATTTGTTACTTGCTTATATTGTTTTTTACTGTTCTCTAAGTTTGTATAAGCTGTTGTTAAATCCGCAATTTTGTCTGAGTAATCTACCGGGGCACTAAGTTCTTTTGTTTTAGTTACAATATCATCTGTACTATTTGGCATTTCTCCAACAACTACCTTTGCAGCCCCAGCGTTTTTAAGTGCTTCTTTAGCAGCATCAATTGTATTTTCATCAAGAGGTTTATCCGTATTATCAACTAATTCTTGAAGTTTTTTTATCTCGGTATCCAATTTGTCATTTTTTTCTTGAATTGTACTAACTGCGGCATTGTATGCATTTACCGCCTCATTATGTGGCTTGAAATATCCGAAATACGCCCCAATACCGCCTGCAACTAATGCGATTACAACGATTGATGCAATAATTATCTTTGTTTTTTTGTTCATTTGCTTTTACTCCTTTGATTGTAAATTTTATTTTCTATACAACATCCTCTTTGTTTTCTAATACGCCTCCTCGCTTGCACTCATAATCATCTGCTTATATTGTTCCTTCACACTTTCCGGTGCAAGTATCTGAACCTTGCCACCAAAACCAAATACCCAACCAAAAAAAGTAGGACTTGCTGACACTTCTGTAATCAACCTGAATGAAGTCATATCATAAGCAAGAGTTTTAACATTTTCTCCGAAACGGTCAATCATCGTTTTCATCAAACTATTATCGCAACGAAGGTCAACAACAACTTCATCGCCGGAAAACATAAAAAACACTTCTTTGGTAAAGTTTTCAAGGTCAAAATCTTCCGGCATTGGTACTGAATTATCTGAAAGAATCGTGGGTGTTGCTGCAATACGGTCAACTCTGAAATTGATAACCTTGCCTTTCTTTTCGGAATATCCAATTACATAATAGTAATCTCCGCTCCACAAGAGCTTATAAGGACTAAGCTTATAAACTTCTCCTTTGTTCTTAAGCACCTTTTTCTTCAAACCAGAATAATCATAATATTGAAATGATATTTGCTTACCCGCATTGATTGCATCGTTTATTGCATCTACTATATAGTAAATTTGCTCATTGTCCGGCTTGATACGGTCAACAACATAGTTGTTTCTCTTTAACTTTGATACCTGTCCCTGACTTGTCAAAGAATGAATTTTCTCTATTAAGGCTTCGCTTTTCTTTGACGTAATAAACTTTGAAGATTCAACAGCATCTATCAGCAATTTTAGTTCAGGAAGTTCAAAGTTACGGCTACCAACAAAATATTTGCATTGCGTAGAATGAACAGTAACCACATCCACACCAAACTCTTGTAAAGCTGCAATATCTTTCGCAAGGGTTGTTCTGTGTGCTGAGATACCATAATCCTCTTGAAGTTTTTCTATAAGTTGTTTTGTTGTCAGAGGATGTTCTTCGTCTGTTTCTTCTTGCAATATTTTCATCAAATATAAAATTCTTGGTTTTGTTTCCATAAGTGTACCTCTTATTTCATCTTGAAACCAGTTGCTATCTTTTCTAAGGCATTTTCGGGATTTTCCCTTAACTCAATCAAGAGCATAAATGCACCTTCGCCATCTAAAAACTTTGATAATTCAGAAAGTCTTTTTGCTGAATACCCTTCAACCACAACGCAATTCTTTTCCTTGTATTGTTTTTCAGTAATCCAGTATTCAAATTCATCGGCAATATCTTTATGTTTACTTAGCTTTGCCATTTTTGATTTCAATAATAGAGGCATAACATTAGCCTTTGCATAATAATCTTCAATAATTTTGCTCATTCCGTTATCCTCCTCAGTAACAAAAATTTTTAGCGAAAGCTCTTGCTTCGGCTTCGAGTAACTGATTTTGATATTCATTAAAGTTTACATATTTATCGCCAATCAGTATAGGTTCTATGTAATTCAAGAAGTTGATAGCATAAAGCATATCTTCTCTCGTTTCTCCGATACAGGCTCTTTGATATTGATAGGCGTGTCTCGTTTCGTGTGCTATCGTGTCAATGACTTCTTTAGGGTTATCTAATATATTAAGGTTCAACTCTAAAGTATTCGTCTGATTATTGTATGCACCACAAAAGCATTCGTCATCTTCAAAAGCAACTAATTGGGGAGGTTCTTCGATACCAAGTTTCTCGCACAGAACCGATTTGAACTTATCAACTATTTCCAATTTTTCGGCTTCGCTATACTTATCCCATTTTTCAGCATTAAACTCAGCCAGCTTCTCTTGGATTGCTTTATTATTGAAATCAAAATCAAATCTGAAATCCGCCTCGTTTCTATCAAAAACGTCAGATATGATTTCCTCATCAGTAAAGCCAATATCATCTAATGATTTGTCATCGCTAAATACATCATTCCAATAATCCTGCACTTTGTCATCGGAAGTTTTAAGAATCGGCTTTATTTCTTTGAATTTGGATTGTTCCGGAAACTCTGCACTTTCGGTTTTATCCAATTTATCTGCAAATCGTATCACAGGAGAATCCTCCTTATCACTTAATCAAGATACTTCTTTTTCCAAGCTTTTTTGTATTGATAGTTTCCACGAGAGAGGTCTGTGTAATCAAAGTCTGTTTTCATATTTCCATTGCCATCAACAATCATAGTCATATTGCTCCAGCACTTATCCAACTTGCTTCTTTCTTTAGATACTTTCTTTTCAATTCTTGCAAAAGCAGCAAGCAATTTTTCTTCAGATATATCTAAATCAAAGCATTTTACATATTTTTCATTTGTTTTCACATAGAAACAGTATGAATATGCTTCTTCGCCGTGTTCCAAATAAACAATCAAATCAGTCCACTCATCCGGCAGAAAATCTGAAACTTCATTAAATATCATTTGATAGATTTTATCGTTCATCATAGTTATTCACCACTCCTATTCTTAAATACAACCACTTCTTTGTCGCCATCAATAGTGTAAGAAACCCTAAATTCATCAGGTCTATTTGAATCTCCACTATAAACAGGTTCAACCTTCATTCGCACATCAGCTCCATCCTTGACAGCTTCAGCTAATGTATCTTCAAGTTTTGCATAGTCGCCCTTATTGAGTTTACCCTCCATTGGGACAAGGTTTTCCAATTCGCCACTACCATTGAACCTGTCAGCAATAAGATGACCTCTATCATCGCCATCTGCCATCTTACCGTGTGCAACAACATCTCGTGTATCCGGCATTTCATTTCTGCCTTTATGGTCTTTCACTTGCAGCTTTCCTTCAGCAGAAACTACTCTACCCATTTCATCTGTTTTGTATGTATATCCATTTTTCTCAAACACAGTATTCGGTTCTAAATCGTTTCCTTGACGATATTTTTCTCCATTATCATCATAGTAAGTTTTATCTGCTTGATTTTCAGAAAATTCATTTTGCCAAAATTGTTTTGAATCCAAGTAAGTAGTTCCGTTTTCCGGCTTGATTTCTTTATACTTGTTCGCTTCAGGAGTTTTAATTTCTGAGCTTTCCTTTGGTCTAATTTCATTTATCATCAGAAAACTCCTCCTTCGTTTTTATACACTTCCGTAAAACGATTAAGAACGTCTCTGTATGAAGTATCTCTTTCCGACTGTTCCAAAAGAATTAAAGCAACAACCAAATCGATTTGCTTTCTTGAGTATTCCTGAATAGACGGCGCCAATTTGTCAACAACCGAATGAACCCATTCAGATATATTGTTGATTCCATTAGAAACGGCTATGGCGTTTCCTGCTTCAAGAAAATCATAAACTAATTTTTGTAAAGATTCGATTGCATTGTCTTTTTCCGAAATAATGTACTCAATCAAATCGCACTTAACATTAGTATCCAACTTTGATTGAATTACCATATCTTTTAACTTTTGAATATCTTCACGATTTCCTTTACGGAAGATTTCTTTATTCATTATGCAGTCGAGAAGAGATTCTTTAGCCATATTTGTTTCGCTTTCCCCGTAAATATCATCTTCGGGAGTAGGCTCGTAAGTATAAGGCTGTTCATCTCCGTTGTACTTGTTTACTTTACAAAGAACCGGCTGAACCCATTCGTTTTGATATACGGCAGCTACACCACAAGGCAATTTTGCTAGTTCAACAATCTGGTCATCATTAAGGTTGGCAGCTTTACCAACGAGTTGTCTGTCTGTTAAATCAGGCAATCTCATAATAATTTTTGTGTTTGTATTTCTGATTGTTGACATATCCAAAAGCCCCGGTGCTTGGTCGACAATAATAAAACCTTCTCCGCATGTTCTCATTTCAGCGATGGCGTTAGAAAGCATTTCTACACTCTTACCAAGCAAGTTTGCACCTTCCGTTGATTGCTCAGTAGAAGTACGCTTCAAAATATTATGAGCTTCTTCTAATACTGTCATATGTTTCAATGGTTCATTGATGTTTGCGGAAGTAGTCATTCTGTGTTCTTGCAATTTGAGAACGAGCATACCCATAATTAGAGATTTTGTTTCACTTGAGCCGACTCTACTTAAATCAACAATAACATTTTTATCAAACAAATCATCTGATTTGATTTCGTTTTGAACAAAAATCATTCCGTTGATACCATTTGTTAGAGATTGCAGTCGTGTAAGCAACGCCCCCTTATATGCTCCTTTATTTTCATCATCATATTCGCTTGAATTAATGATAAGTTTTACATTTGACGCAACATCCGCAAAAGTAGGATATATATTTTCCCCATATTTGTTTTTAGATGTATTTAAGTTCCAACCGCAATCCACATAGGACTTTTCAACGGCATTTTTTAGAACCGCGGGCATTGCTGCATACATAGGCCAGCAAACGTTGAATATTTCCACAAGACGGTCTAAATGTTCTAAAACGTGTATGCCGGTAGGGAAACTGAACGGATTAATTCTTAACATTGGTGTAAGCTCCGGATTAGTGCCGTAAACCGATACACCTTTCTCCATACCAAATACAGATTTATATTCGCCCTTAGCAGGTTCAATAACGAGGAATTTGGTCTTATTCCGCTTTGCTTCACTAAGAATTTGATAAACCGTGTTACTTTTTCCCGAACCGGTACTACCCGTAATAAAAGTATGTGAAGCGAGGGACTGTTTAGCCAAGTTTACTTCAACATTTTCTTCACGATTCATATGGAAGATGTTACCTAACTCAAATAATTTATCGGTCTTTTTAACATCATCATAAGTAACAATATTTCTGCCAAATTCGGCGCACTCCAATATAGGCAAACCAGCTATTGCCTTCTGCGGGAAATTCAACGAATACGCCAATTCCTTGCCGGACAAACTTGTTGTTGCAGTAACCAAAGGTGGATATGCTAAGAAACTATCATCTCCGACCGCAAGAAGCTTATTATCAGCATCAACTGGATTGTCGTTTTCTTCAATAATACTTTTTAACTCTTCTTCATTGCTAATACATTTATGAGGATTAAGAGCAAATATCGGGTGTCGAAGTTTTCGGATGTAATTACAGATTTCTTTTGCTGCATCTTTTTCTTCGACAACATTTCCTCTCCATAAGTTTATAGCAGATTTAGACATATAAGAATCTTCGCCTAAAGTAAGTGCCAAGTAAGAATGGGCTACATTGTTTGCAACGTTTTGGTCTTCACTCAAAACATAAGCAGCAAAATCCCACATACCGAGTGCTGTACTTTGTTCCAAACGCTTCATCTGATTTTCAAGCAGCTCCAAAGCGTGTTTGATATTAAAATTAGTAAAGGTCTGGGTAATGCCTTCTCCTTTTCCAATACTTGCAGTAACAGTCGAAGAACGAGCAAAATTAGCACCAAAATTAGCGCCTAAATTTGTACTGTGCATTACACTCGCTGTTTTTGCAAGGGAATTAGTAACAGCCTTTCCCAGTGTGTTTGCAACTGCTTTTCCGGTGGTCTTAGTTACAGTATTTGAAATTGTATTTGTTAGACCTTTTGTTAATGTATCTTGTGCTGTCTTTCCAATTGCTTTTGCAGTGCTTCTATTCCACCCGTGAGAATAGTTAACCGAAGCATTTGGGCCTACTCCTAATGGAGCAGCACTAAATCCTACACTACCACCTAAAGTATCAGAACTTCCTTCTGTTTTTGTATCTGTTTCGGTTTGTCCTTCTGAATGAGCTTGTGATTGGCTTTCTGCCTGTGAAGTGCCTTTCGCAGCAGAATCGCTTTCACTTTCGGTATTTGTTACAGATTGATTTTCTGTTGTGCCATCTGTTACTGTTTGCCCGCTGCTTTGTCCATTCTGAACTCCGGCACTTGCACCAACATTCACCCCAACAGTTGCAGATGAACCGTGTGCCACGCTATCTGTATATTGGAAATTTTGTTGCCATTCTGCATAGGGTTTTAAGCCTGAATAAAACTCTCCAAGCTTTAGTTTTCTTTCTTCTACATCCAGTATCGGGGTAGCCAATAATACGATAGTATATTCTTTCTTTGAAGAATCCGGAACAATACCATCCAGTAATTTTTCGATAGTTTGACTGACAAATTTCTCTGATTTCTCAGTAGGGATGTTAGAAGCGGTTGCTACTGAATAGACCTTGTCGTTATCAAGACAAGGTACGACACCTATACCATCATTCTTAAATTCCGCACCCGGAAAATTGCCACGAATAGCATCTCTTAATCTATCACGATATAAGTCTGCGTCAACTCTGTTATCCCCGTTTTTCAAATTTACAACAGCCAAATAAACATTGGTTTTCTTCTGTGTTCTGTTGAAAATCAAAGCAATATTACAATCCTCATTAGAGAGAACAGCATAAACATTTACCAACTTTTCAAGGTTGTTTTCCTTTTTGTCAGTAACCCACTTAGTGATATTGAAGTACCTGATATTGAAGTCAACATCAAAATCTTCATCATATTCTGCTTCTTCAATCATAGGAAGATACAATTCCTTAATCTGTGGCAAATAGGCATTGAAAACCTCAATGCTACTCGCTGCCATCATTTTTTCGGTCAATGCTCTCGCTACTTCATCATCAGGATTTGGCATTTCCAATAAATATTCTTCACGCTTTGCTTCAACATCAACGATTTGTGCCGGACTCAATTTAGATAATTGAGCCACCTTATCGCCGGTTTTTTCTCCAATTCTTCTAACAAAATTTTTTACGCCCATTTTTCTTCCTCCAAATCCTATTCAATGGTCTTGAATGAAATCAGGTTCTCAATTTCGCTTAAGGCTGTTCTGATTTTTTGCTGACTGGTTTCTAAGCGGTTTATACCTTCGGTTTCATTTGCTATTTGTTCAAACATTACTTGTAATTGCGGATTGAATTCAACGATGTTTTGTTCAATCATCATACTCAATTCATCTTGCCATTGTTGATAACTGTTATAATATTTCGTGTTCAAATCGGTTGCTATGCTTTCGATATTATTAGCAACAGTTTTGTTGTATTCTTTCTCTAACTTCTTTACATTTAAGCGTTCAAACATAAACAAGTCTAATCCCAATAAATGACCTTGCAAAAATTTCGGTTTAACAAAAATTGCATTTGCATTATCATCATAAGTGATGTTTTTGTAATTGAAAATCAGCTCAGATAAAGTCTGCTTCTGCTTATCGGTCAAAGTATCACTTGCAGTTACAATGCTAATAAGCTCATCTTTCAGCAATTTCGTATTATTTTCCCAATAGCTGAAAGCGATATGATTGATTTTCTTCGTTGCGTCAAGCATATTTGCCTTATATGTGTTTATTACTTCTTCCAAAACCTCGTTCACTGTTTCAGACGAAGCATTTTTCTGTGTAAGCTCAAGCTCTTTTTGTGAGCTTTGAATAGCCTCGACGCCTTTTTTTGCATCCTCTACAATTCCGCTAAGCGAACCCTTCAAATCTGTGAAGGAAAAATCCTTAACTCGACCCTTCAAGTCGCCGAACATTTTACCCTTAGCTTCATCCAAGTCTTTCTTCTTATCTTCGATATGATATTGATTTGAGTTTTCCTCAATATACTTCTCATTCAATTTTTCCAAATCTTCCAACGGATAATTGTAATCCAAATGTGTTTTGGAATAAGTATTTATTGATTGATAAGCGGCACTTGAAAAATTGACATCCAGTTCAACACTTTTATCTCTCATTGTGTTGATGAGCTGCTGTTTCTTTTCTTCAAGGTCGTTGCGATATTTTTCTCTAAGTTTCTTGCGCTCTTGAACTCTTTTTTCAATCTTTTCTGTTGTCTTGTCCACGACATCGGTCAACAGAGCATTTACCATTTGGCACTTGTTGTAGGCTGAATATTTACTTGCAAATTCTTCAATCTCAGTTTCAACACAATGAAGTCCGCTATTAACATATACAATGTTTTTTTCGTTGGCAGAGTAGGCAATAACTTCTTCCTTAATCTGCAACGGCATAATATTGTATTTGTAAAGCTGCATATAATCTTCATCGTCAGGGTCAGTGAAAGAGTCTTTTTGAAGCTTATATATCTTTCTGTAATACTTGTCCGATAAAATACCGTCATTCTTTGCACCCAAACCCATAATGGAAGAAACAAAGAAAATTCCGCTTGCATACATTTTTTCAACAGACTTGAATTCTTTTATATTCTTGACTTGCTTTTCATTAAATTCTTTTTCCGGCAAATCAGATACATCTGCTTTATTAAGAACAATCATTGTAAAACGCTTGTCCAAAGCGTCTATGCTTAGTATGTTGTTACATAAGGCTTCGTTATCCATTGTATCAATGGCTTCGTATTGAGAAACCCATACAGGAATACCATTTGAAAATCCTTCAAGAGCTTCTTTAAGGACTTCAATATGACCATCATTCGTAGCCGTATTAGAACCCGGAGTATCGAATATTACAAACTTATTGTTGGAACTTCCAAGTATTCCGGTTTTTGAAAAGGCTATATGTAACTCAATCATATTCCCGATTTCTGTCGATGACGAATCCCGCTTTTCATAAGCGTTTATAAATTCCAAAGCAACAGATACCATTTGGTTCATAGTCATTACTTCTTTTTCTTTAATTTCGCTATCCAATTCAAGAAGCAATTTGTCGTTCACATCGCCTTTGATTATACGATAGTTGTCATCTTCAAAAGATAACTCTATTACCTTGCCCCAATGTGTAAACTTAATTCGGGCGACATCTGTTTGCGAGGAGTTCTGAATTTTGAATGCTTTAGCCGTAACAGGGTCTCCGCCACTTGGTAAGACTTCATGCCCAATCAATGCGTTAATAAAGGTCGATTTACCGGAACTATAATTTCCAAAAACGCAAATCGGAACAATATCATCAAGAGCGTCTGAAACTTTCACAAGATTTTTAGTGATTTCCAGTTCTCCCTTTGTAACTTCTTCAATTACAGGTTTGATATTAGAAAATATTTCTTTCGTGTCATTCAAAATATATTTGGCATTATCAAGAACCTTATTAGAACGGGAAAGTATGATTTTGCCCTCAAATGCTTTTTCCTGAGATACTCTTGATAATTCGATATATTCTTCTTTTGTCCCCTCAAATACAATTTCAACAGCGCCTTTTGTTTCAAGATGATATTCGTCAACGATTACTTCTAAGATTTCTTTTGCGTTAAAAGGCAGGAAGCACTTTCGAGTGCTTTCTTCTCTTAGTTTTCCATTGGGAGAAGATACTCCTACATCAACCCATTCCTGAGTATTTTCCTTATAAGTTTCGTATTTAATCTCTTGTTTATAAGGGTTACTGATTATTTTAATTTTGGTCATATGTATATTCTCCTTCTATGCACTCGGATATGAGGTGCTGTTCCTTTCCTTTGAAACTGTTATTCTTATCTATCTCTGAAGAAATCTGCCCAATACGGGTTTTCTTTATCAAATATCTCTTTCTGCTCAGGTGTTAATTTGTGCGGATAATCAGCAAACATATTAAACAATGTCTTTTTATCAAAAGAAAACACCCATTCTCCGACCACATCTGAATTGTCCAACCACCAAATAACATCAGAGGAATTGTTCTTATAAAATTTTCGCTTCTGTGCCATAATGCACTTCCTTTCGTATATTTGGTTCGGCTAAACGATAATTTACCGTATCAATCGGCAATGGTCGCCTGACCGTTCATTAGCATTGGAAGTAGCCAATCTCGTAATTCGATTAGCCGAGTTGTTTCATCGTTGTTTTGGAGTATAGCATCCCTTATCTTTTTTAGCATTTTTTCGTATTTCAAGACAATATGTTCGCTTGGAATAACAATATTTAGCATAGAAAGATTTGCTTCACTCAATGAGGCTCTTGTTGATGCCATACAAGAATTGTGTAAATAATTGTATATACCTTCACTTTCTAAAAAGGAGCGAACATATTCTCTATAATTTGGATTGTGAACAGCTATTTTTCCCAAGGCAACGTTAAACGCACCCTCAATGCCATAACGGACTGCTCCAGCATCGCCATATTTGTCCATAAGAATATCGTATCTATCCACGATACTTAAATTCTTAGTTAAAGGAATATATGTTTTATGAGTATCGCTGTCATAGTCACGATTTTGGATAAAACGCACATATCCCTCTTTAGGTTCGTACACAAATTCGCTTTTGGGTGGTTGGCTGTTGCTTTCCCAGCTTACAATATCCAAAAACGGAACTACAGACCAATCAGCCGGTATGTCACGTTTCAGTACCTCATTCCAAATCATTTTTCCGCCAGAGGTGCGATAAGGTTTTCCTTCTTCGTTAGGAAAATCAAATTGAGTAAACCAATAATCATACAACAACTTAGTTTGTTGCTCTAAATTATCGTTTAACATATATCCCATAACTTCCGTGGGTGGCGGGAGTTAATATCGGGGGACTACCGCCCCATAGTTGTTCTCTAAGAATATTTCAAAGGAGAATTGACTGTGAAACAAGATTTAATCAGAGATGTTATTCAGGGAATGTTACCTTACCTGAACAACGCACAAAACGAAAAACTGCAAGAGGTATTGCAATACACCCTTGCAAAGTATGAGGTAACGGAAAATCAAAACAAGGAGAAAAACTCGGATCAGAACTATGTAGAGGTGTTCCTATCGGCGAAGCGAATAGAGGGCTGCTCCGAGAAATCTCTTAAATACTACAAGGCAACTATTGAAGCTATGCTTTGTGAACTTCAAAAAGATGTTAAGCACATAGTAACGGACGACATCAGAGGATACCTGACGGAATATCAGGAAAAGAAGAAGTCAAGCAAGGTAACGATAGACAATATCCGCCGTATCCTCTCCAGCTTTTTTTCTTGGTTAGAGGACGAGGATTACATACTGAAAAGCCCCGTCAGACGCATACACAGAGTGAAAACCGGCACAAATATCAAAGAGACATACTCCGATGAAGCGTTAGAACTTATGAGGGATAACTGCACAGAGCTTAGAGACTTGGCGATTATTGATATGCTGGCTTCAACGGGTATGCGTGTTGGCGAAATGGTACTGCTTAACCGCAATGATATTGATTTCAATGAGAGAGAATGTATTGTTTTCGGTAAAGGCAGCAAAGAGCGAGTAGTTTATTTTGACGCACGAACAAAGATACATTTGCAGAACTACTTGAAGAGCAGAACGGACGATAATCCGGCGCTGTTTGTGTCGTTGAAATCGCCCCACGAAAGATTGAAAATAGGCGGCGTTGAAGTCCGTCTGAGGGAATTTGGAAAGCAATTAGGATTGAACAAGGTACACCCGCACAAGTTCAGGCGTACACTTGCGACTATGGCAATAGATAAAGGAATGCCCATTGAGCAACTTCAACAGCTCTTGGGGCATAGAAAAATAGACACAACCTTGCAATACGCAATGGTTAAACAAAGTAATGTAAAAATGGCACATAGAAAGTACATTGGATAGGAGAACATTATGGAGCGTAGAAAATTAATTGATTGTTGTCAATTTATCTCTGACGGTGACCATCTTCCACCGCCTAAAAGTAATATGGGAGTTCCATTTATTACAATTTCAAATTTCACAGAGCAAAATAAAATTTCTTTTGATGATACAATGTTTGTCCCTGAAGATTATTACAACAATTTAGGGAATACAAAAAAAGTAAAAAAGGGAGATATTTTATATTCTGTTGTTGGGTCTTTTGGCAAACCTATATATGTAGATTTTGAAGATAAGTTGGTTTTTCAACGACATATTGCTATTTTACGCCCTAATGAAAATGTCAACGGAAAGTTTCTATATTACACTATGTTGAATCCTCAATTTTATAAGTTGATGGATAAGTTGGCTATTGGTTGTTCGCAGAGAACTATAACATTGGACACATTAAGAAATGTAGAAATAGATTTGCCTGTTAAAGAATTTCAAGACAAAATTGTGTCTATTCTTTCATTTATAGATGAGAAAATAACGATGAATTGTAAGGTAAACGATAATTTATCTGCAATGGCTTTCGACACATATATGCACTATTTCTTTGCCAAAAAACCTAACGGAAAGCTGGCTGACATACTCATTGAAAACGAAAAGTCTAAAGTTCAAGTTGGTGAAGCCAAAGATTCCGATGGTGATTATCCGTTTTTCACAAGCGGTGAAGCAATACTTCAATGGAAAGACAATTTTGTTGATGGAAGAAACTGTTTCCTAAACACCGGTGGAAATGCGGATGTTAAATTCTATGTTGGTAAAGCAGCCTATTCAACAGATACTTGGTGTATTTCAGCTACCCACAACCTGGAAGATTATATGTATCTGCTCTTATTATCAATTAAGCCGGAATTAAATAAGAAGTTTTTCCAAGGAACTGGGTTGAAACATCTTCAAAAACCATTGCTTAAAGAAAGACCGATTTATATTCCTGAAACAGAGGAAATAACCGCTTTCAATACACAAATTCAGCAATGGTTTGATATTATCGCTGAAAATACGAGGGAAAATCAGCATTTAACAGCGTTGCGTGATTGGTTATTACCTATGCTAATGAACGGTCAGGCTACCATTTGCGAATAAAGTGGTAAATTATCGTTTATCTTATTGTTGATAAGCATTTTATTGTTTACTGTTTCAAGTAATTTTGCTATATCATCTTGTCCTTTATCGACCATTGGTATAACAATTTCTTTTAAATCAGGAATACACAAATTACTTACAATAGAACCAGTTGCATCTGCTCTTTTGAATTGAGTCTGTACAAAGTCCGACATCAACATAAATAACAGATAATATGGGTTGCATTTTGTTTTGTCTACTTTAAGTAAAACGAGCCTTTGACCCAAACAACATTTTAGATTTGAGGGAACAATTCCTACAACCCCCATTGGTGCTTCACGAGAAATAATAATATCTTCTGCTTCAGGAACAGCTCTTTTTATTCTGTTTTGATATGTTTCTTCATCAACATAATATCCATCAGTAAAGTCAAGATTACCATTTTTGAGATTAAAGTTTCTAACAACTCTGATTCCCTCTGTTTTCCATTCAGGTGTTGAATGTGGGCAATCTATAATATCTGTACATAAATCTTGCAATTTATAATATTTCATTTTCTACCTCCTTCAACTCCTTGTATATTTTCTTCCATTTGGCAGAAGGATGTCTGCAAATATTATCTTTAGAGTTAAAAGCACAGGTTCCCTCTATATAACAATATCCGCAAATATCAGGATTTGATTGTCTGCAACCATAAGTCTGTTTTTCGGTATCAAGTTTATTAAGTGGGGAACGAATCGGTACACATAATTCTTTTGGGAAACTACTCATACTTCACCTTCTTTAACTGTTCGATAATCTCTGATTGAAGTTTGTTACTTTCATTGAAAAACTCTTGCAATTTAGTTGCATACGCCGTCATTCGTGAATTGAATTCCTCTTGTGACAACTCAACATACTCGATTTTGACATCAAAGTATTGTCCGGCAGAGAGGGAGTATTTCTTTTCTTTAATCTCATCATAAGTGACAGCCACAGAGAAATCTTCCACAACTTCCTTGTTTAAGAATGTATCTACAATCTTATCAATCTCAAAATCACGAAGTCTGCGTTTTTGATTATTTCCGTCTTTATATTCCTCTCCAAGTTTTGAAGCGTCTATCAGGACAACCTTGTCTGTTTTTCTTGAATTATCGAAGAACAGCACCGATACATTCGTTCCGGTATTGGCAAATACATTTGAAGGCATACTAATACAACCGTATATAATATGCTCATCAACGATGTGCTTCAGTATTTCTTTTTCAACACCGGTTTTAGATGTAACAAAACCTGTCGGAACAACTATTGCACCTTTTCCTTTTTGTTTTAAGGAATTTAGAACGTGCTGGATAAAGAGTGTGTAAATAGCCATACTCTCTTTTTTCTTAGCCGGCACTTTAGGAACGCCAGCCCAAAATCTTGCAGGCATTGCAGCAATCTTTTCTCTTGTATCAGAGAAATCCATCTTGAACGGAGGGTTGGATACGACATAATCAAATTGTCTCAGTCCTTGTCCGTCATCAGACTTATGATAAGGAGCTACCAATGTGTCGCCCTGAATAGCGTGGTCGAGAGAAGAAACCAATCCGTTCAAAATAAGATTCAGTTTTAACATTTTATTGCTTCGCTGAGAAATATCCTGTGCAAAAATAGTACATTTATCCTCGCCAATTTGATGTGCTAATGCCATCAAAAGAGTACCCGTTCCTGCCGATGGGTCATAACACTCAATGCTATGTAAATCCGTATCATTGCCTACAAGCAAACGAGCCATAATAGTAGCTATGGAATGTGGGGTATAATATTCTGCATATTTACCGCCGCCGGCAGTATTGTAATCCTTAATTAAGTATTCAAAGATAGTAGCAAAGAAATCGTAATGCTCTGCAAACGCTTCCTCGAAAGAAAAGTTTACTAATTTGTCCACTAATGCACGAGCAAATGGGGCTCTTGCTGCATCGTCGGTAACATACTGAGTGAGTTTTTCAAACAGCGGAATCTTGGTGTTCTGCGTTGTTTGAGTTGAAAATATCTCTATATTCTTATCTGCAATATCAGTCATTGTACTGTCGAAGATTAAGTCAAAATCTCCCTTTGCCTGCTGATTCCACAGATTTGCAATAAGGTGTTCCGGATATAAACGAGGAACTTCAGGGGACAATCCATCAAAAATATCAAGCACCTCATCTTCAGACATTTGTGCATAGACAAGTTCCCACTTTTCAGCATCACGAAGTTTTGGACTTAATTTCTTAACTTCGTATCCAAACTTATCGTTCAGGAATTTATAAAGAAATACTTGGGTAATAATTTTGTATTCATTACCGTCATTTCCCATTCCGTAAGTTTGGCAAGTAGCTTTGAGCGAGTCAATCAATGCTATTGTTTTTTCTTTTATATTCATTGGGTTCTCCTTTATGCAACAGCATAGGTTGCGTTATACTGGTTAAGATACTGTCTTGTAATTCTGCTTTGGATAAACTTTCTGTCCTCACGTTTATTCGTAATTCCCAATTTATCCATACCTTCTTTTATCTGATTCATTACGGTTTGTTCAAAATATGCGTCCTTCTTTAGAATGTCGTTCTTATCGTAAACTTTTTGGTCTATATCAGCTTTAATGGAAAGAAGCACATTCATAATAGACATATCAAAATCAGATACGATAGGCTCTTTATGTGCAGCCTTACGGATTGCATTTTCTTCACGGATACGTTTATGTACTCGTGCAAATTTAGCATCTCCATTATACTTTCTCAGAAGCACAATATTTTTCTGTTGCAATTCATTCAGCTTCTTAATGATTTCGTCTAACTCTTTTCCTTGTTCTTCAATCTCAGTAATACTCTTAGGAGTAAAACCGTGTTCTTTGAATCTCTGCAAGAACGCTTCCTGAAGGGTAATATACTCAGGGTCGTCAGGGTCGATATTTTCTGTAAATGCTCTTACAGTTCTCTTGTATTTCTCTGTAACTGCATCTTTACCACCCACAAGTTTGAGTTCTTCTTCACTAATTTTGCTGAAGTTAAATGTAATATCCTCCATAGCTTCATTTACAAGCAGTTTCGTTGTGTCATCACTTGCGAACATCTCTTTTTGATTGATGTTGTCAATGTGGTGCTGAACTTCCGAAATAAGCATAGGTAGTTTTGTTAATTCCATCTTGGCAAACGCTTCTTTTAACGCTTCATCGCCAAATGTTCTAACAAGATTGCAACAATCACGAGCAGCAACAAGAACTTTCTTTAATCTCAACAATTCTTGCTTGTCTTCGATTGTTGAAATCTCAGAACTGAATACTTCGGCATTGTCTGTTGTGTAATTGAAAAGCACTTGCTGTACCTCTTGCATTTGAGAAATAAGTGCAGCCGGGTCTTCAATTACTTGCTTAAATGTATCCGTTTCGTTGCCTGCTCCGACTTCGTTGGGGTCATTAAATCTATTAAGCTCTCTCAGATATGCTTCGTTCGTTTCCTCAAAATTCTTTTTAATATTCGCAAAGTCAATTACATAACCATACTTGTTATCTTTGTAAGGTCTGTTTACACGAGTAATTGCTTGTAAAAGGTTGTGGTCTTTGAGTTTGCGTCCGAAGTACAATCGTTTAAGTCTTGGTGCGTCAAATCCGGTAAGAAGCATATTGTAAACGATGAGAATATCAATCGTCATATTCTTTTTGAAGTTATTCACGATTGTATCTCTTGTTTCTTTATCGTCGCTATCATAGAGAACAAGCCCCGCTTTTAGATGACTCTTAACGGAAGCGTCTTTGTTTAGCTCCGATTGTATCTCATCAAAATACGCAAAGAGTTTTCTTGCTTGCTCACTTGTTTCGCAGATAACCATACCACCAAGCGTATTATCGCCCTGAATTTGCCTGAACTTCTTCAAATCAGAGATAATATATCTCAGCAGTTCTTTAACATAGTTATCGTGTTCAACTATCTGATTTTTCTTTACATCTTTCTTTTCTACTAAGGTTTCAAGTTTTTCATAAATTTCAGACAGTTTCTCTCTGTATTGAGTTTCAATATCCTCACGGATAATCTTCAATGTATATCCATCAAGAATTGACTTATCGTAGTAGTATGTATGTAAATAGTTTCCGAATACTCTCCACGACTCTCTTTCTTCTTTCAAAAGAGGAGTTCCGGTCAAGGCTATCTTTATGGCATTTTGGTCTGCGTCGAGCAAGTTTGCCAAAAAAGAGCCTTCAGGCTTGTAACCACGATGAGCTTCGTCGATAATGAAAACTCGCTGAAGATTAGTAGCATATTCAGGTAAGTTGATTTTTTCTTTATCTTCGGCAAATCGCTGAATATTAACAACTGTGATTTCCGGTTTGCCACTATGTCCTTCAAGAGCTTGATTAGTTCTAAATTGCTCCATTAACTCGGCACGGGAGTTTGCCGTCTTAACTTCTAATCCTCGTGCTTCAAATTCATCTGACGCCTGACGCAGCAAGTCAAGTCTATCAACAATAAAGTAAAATTTAGCCACTTTGTTATGCTGACTGAAATAATCAGAAAGAACATAGGTCAAGTTATAGGACAGAGCAGTTTTTCCGCTGCCTTGTGTATGCCAAATAACGCCGGATTTAACGCCCTCATCAATTTTCTTCCTTACGGTCAGAGCAGCGAACATTTGCTGATAACGCATAATATGCTTTTGGTCAGTTGTTTCTATCTTTCCATCGACTTCTTTTTGCTGGCGTACATAGGTTATACCATATTTCAGAATAAACAAAATTCGTTCCGGACTACACATAGAAGTAATGATTCTATTCGTAGGGGTGTAGGTGTTTAAGTTTGTTTGATATTCCGGAGATGTATGTATAACCTGACAGTTAAAGTCAGAAAGTATCTTCTTTTCAACAAGCGGGTCTATATCCAAATACGGAAATTCAGCATTGTATGGTGCAATGTCTAAATTGGTAGGATTTTCTTCTCTAAAACAGTTGAATGGAGCAGAAGAACGGGCGGCAGTACAATAAAAAGCACCTTGTACTGGCACGATGCCACCCATAGTGTCATATTCCATATTGTTAGAGAAAATCATAAGCTGCGTAATGTTAATAAATCTTCTGAATTTCTTATTAGGAAAACGCTGATTGTTCATACGCTTACTCTCAGCAACCATACCGCCGTGATTGTTTGGTTTTTTAACCTCGATGAATACAAGGGGAAGCCCATTGATAAACAATGTAATATCCGGTCTAAATTCATCTTGGTCACGCTTACAAGTAAACTCAGCAGTAAAATGATATGTATTGTTTTTGATATTTTCAAAATCAATAAGACGAACCGGTGATACCGTTGTCAAACGATTATAGAAACTTCGACCCAAGTCATCATTATCCAGTTCTTGTCTAATGCTCTTTAATACTTGTTCTGCTTCTCCTGCGTGTTCAGGATTTAATTTTGCAAATTGTTCCTTAAACACATTGATAAGAATATTAGTATCCGGGTCGTAAACAGAACCCGCTAAATCTTCGGTCATCTTTCCGATATACTTGTAACCAATCCTTGTAAGATGAACAAGAGCCGGCATTTGAACACGAGTTGCCTCATTAAACATATTCCTGTTGTGTTTATTTTTTGTTGCAGCCATTATCTTTTCTCCTTACAACTCTTAATCATCTAAAATAATTTCACATATATCACCAATATCACAATGAAAGACTTTGCATATACGCATTAGAACCTCAAGTGATACTGGTTCATTCTTATTTATTTTAGTGGCTGTTGTCCCACTAATCTCGGCAGCTCTCATCAAATCATTTCGCTTCATTTGATTTTCGACCATTAGTTTTTGAAGTTTCATATAACTCACTTGCATACGCAATTTCTCCTTTTTAAGACTCAAATCCACCGTGATATAGTTTTTCATTTCACATTATACAACAAAATATTAGCTTTTTCAACTTCTTAACAGCAAAAAACATTCTATATCAGCTTAGTTGTCGTTTTTTTCTGACACCTATTATAAGTTTATACCAATCACTATTAGTTGGTTTATTGGAACAATAAAAAAGAGGTGCGATTGCACCTCAACTACACAGTTTATTGTTTTGTACCATCAGGGCTATGGAAGCTATAACCTTTTCAACCGGCGGCTCTTTGCCGTCTGGTGCAATTTGTTTCCAAAACGCCTGTGCCGTAGGGTCTGTGTTTTTCATCGCCGCCCTAATAGCAACTCTCATTTCATTTCTTACTTCCTGTTCGCTTATTCCGTGTGCTTTTGCAACTTCCTTAATTATGTTCTTCAATATACTTCCTCCTATGTCTTGTGGTGATTGTCTATCACTAACAGTTATGGTTATACCACATCTGATTTGTCGAAGTCCCGCATTACTTGTCGAAAGTATAAATTTTTTCTCATCAAAAAAAGAAAGTCCGCTTTTTAAGGCGAACTTTCGTGATTTATGGTGCAATTTGCTTTGAGTGTTTTAATAGGGTATCAATAACCTCATATATCTTGCTTCTATCTTCGGGAGCAAGCTTGGCAAGTTTTTCATTCAGTATGGAGTTTTTGACGGTATATCCCGTTTCCAAAACATCAGTAAGAACCATATCCGACGATACTTCCAAAGCGTTTAGTATCTTAATAAAGGTTTCAAGTGATGGAATTTTCTCTCCACGCTCGACCATACCGATATAATTTGTTGTTAGTCCGGCTTTCTCAGCTAAATCCTCCTGACGGAACTTTTTCATAAGACGATACTTTCTAATATTCTTGCCGATTGTATCAAGCTGCATCACATCACCCCCTTTGGTGTACTTCTATAACTATTAGTATAGATTATACTGAAAGCGATATACACCAACCTTACGGAAGATAAAATAACTATTAGTGATGATTTTCAAAGAATTTTGTGTTATACTGTCTTATGTCAGGAGTGATTTACAATGGCTTTGGAAACAACAGCTACCTTTATAGGTCATAATGAATGCTTTGGATTATCCGCAGAAAAGCTCAAAAATGCGATACGAGAGCTAATCGAAAAGGGCGTGACAGATTTTCTGAGCGGAGGGCAAGGCGGCTTTGACAGGTTATGCGGTCGCTGCGTCTATGAACTCAAAAAGGAGTTTCCGCACATCAATAACTATCTCGTTATTCCTTATCTCTCTTTCAATGTTTATGATAAAGAGCTTTTCGATTCGATAATATATCCCGACGGATTTGAAAAATACAATTTCAAATCTGCCATTCCCGCAAGAAACAGATATATGGTGGATAATTCCGGCTATGCAATCTGTTTCGTGACTCATTCTTGGGGCGGTGCTGCCAAGACCTATGAGAGAGCCAAGAAGAAAAAACTCCAAATAATCAACTTAGGAGCAAAAGAGGATGGGGAATGAAAGAGTAATTTTCAGCAATAGGTTTGACCGACCTACGCTTGAACAAATTGAAGAAGAAATGAAAAACAAGAATTATGACGATAATGAAAACTTGATGTCAGCGGATGAATTTCTTGAGTTTATGAAACAGAACAGAAGGACTGTACCCAATGAAAAGCGTATAGCAAATAAAGATAAATTTATATGGGCAGTCCGTGAGTTATCGGAAACCTATGAAATTGACGCAGATTTGAAAGAGGACGATGACGGATATACCGCATTTCTCTATATGAACTATGCTTCATATAATGGATATATAAAGAAACTGCTGGGACTTATTTTTATCCTGTCCGACGACTTTTCTATGTTCAAAGCAAAAGATAATAGAGACAGCGACTTGCTGATGTGTTTTACTTATCATACGCACAATGTCTATTTGAAAGATTTAGAAATAACAGATTTTGAATAATGTACTTGATGGCTACTCAAACGAGCAGCCATCTTTTTTAATACGCCGGAATACCATATCCGTAGATAACAGAACTTCCAACTGGGTATGTTTTGGTTCTGCAAGTGTCGCCGGAGTTACCTTCAACGGTATAGACTGTACCGTTCTCGCATTTCTGAACGATACCGGTGTGGTCTGTCTCACCGTCGCCCTCCCAGTCAAAGAAGATGATTGTACCGGGCGAAGGCTCATACGAACCGTCTGCCCATTGCCCTCTGTCTCTGAACCATTGAACGCCGTTTACACAACCGGCATACTTCGGAATAATACCGGCGTCGATATATCCGCACTCGTTGGCACACCATGAAACGAAGCAGGCACACCACTCTACACGGGAGTCAAATCCGTACCAAGACCAGTAAGGCTGACCGCCTACATTACCAACCTGAGACAAGGCAACCGTTACGATTTGGTCGTCGCTGTATCCGATACCGTAAAGCACCTGTGACCATAGCTGATTGTTTTCGTCCTTTAGCAGCTCGGCAAGATACTCTTTTTGCTCCTGATTAAAGCCGTACATAGCCGCCATTTCATCAACGGTCTTATGAGATACCGTGATATACAGGAAAGTTTCGGTAACTGTGGTTTCGGTCTGTATGATATTGCCGTGTCCGTCGTCGCTTTCTTCGATTTCGGTATGGGTTTTCGTTTCCGTTCGGGAAGAAATATCGTTCATCTCCCAAAAAATATCCGACAGTAGCTGCTTCTTGGTTTCATCAACCGTAGCAACCTCCATCGGATTATCGGGGTCGGTATTCACTTTTACGGAATAGACCGCAAGAACCTCTTTCCACACAGCTCTGCTTCCGCTCATTTCAAGCACATCATAGCTTACAGAATTCTTTTCCTGCTCCAATCGGTCATCATATTCTTGATTGATTTCCTGAACGACTGTCTGCATAGACATTCCCGTGCCGGAATCCTCTCCCGAAAAGAAGATACCAAACACAGAACCGGCAATTAATGCGACAAGGCATAGAACAATAATAACCACCACCGCAACCCAACCGCCGGCAGCGATAGCGGCAATAAGACCTTTTACCGCCGCTATGATTGCTTTTACTGCGGCAACGGTGGCTTTGGCTGCGGCTTTAATCGTAGCGGCTGTTGCTTTGGCTGTGGCTTTTGCCGCCTGTGCCGCTTTCTGCGAAGCCTTAACCGTCGTCTGAGCTGTTTTCTGTGCCGCTTTCGCCGCTTGCTGACTGGTTTTTATCGCTGTCTTTGCAGTCTGTTCAGCCGTCTTAACTGATTTCTGTGCGGTTTTGGTTGCTTCTTTCCCGGCAAACTTAATGGTTTTCTTTCCGGAGGAAGTAGCCGACTGCTTAATGGTCTTTTCCGCCTTATCGACAGTCTTAATCGCAGAGCTTGTGTTATGCGAAGCCTGTTTTCGTAAAGACTGCTCGGCTCGCTGTTGCTTGAAACGCTGAATACCGTCCTTTGCGGTGCGGATATTCTCTTTTGTGGTTTCAAATCCTTTTCGTCCCACCTTGTCAAACGCATAAGCACCATCGTGAACCACCTCGTCAATACCGCTTTCCAGCTTATCAGAAGCGTATTCCTCGGCAGAGCTGCTGTTGGCATTTACCGACCTTTCTGCCTTTTCTTTTGTTGCGATATACGCCTGCTTCATTCGTTGGGTTGCAACGGCAGCCTTATCTATGGTTCGTATTGTACCTTTTGCATTGTCTTTCGTTTTAATATCAGCCATACAATCCCTCCTTCCTATGCAGGCTGAACCATATCTGTTGCATTATTCGTTTATTAGCTTTGCCACTACAACAAGTCTGCCGTTTGTCTGAGAATACTCACAGGTGGAAAGGGTCAGGAGCTTGTCGCCGTATTCGGCGGTTACACCGGTATCGTAAAGCGACAGTTCCTTGCACTTCTCAACATAGGCTGTGAAATCCTCGGCAGTCTCCGCATTGACGAACTGATAATATTTGAAGCTTTCAGGACTGTCCGTATAAACCACGGTTTTGAACACGGCAATTACTTCATAGGTCTGTCTGTCGGTCAGCGTATCAAAGGATATTGTTTTGTGCTTTTCCCAAAAGCTCTTGTCCTTGAATTTCATAAGACCGGCGAACATAGAGCCGTCGTTCATGTGATGACCATAGATAATGATATTGTCGCTTGGAAGCTCCATATCGCAGTTTTCCTGAACATAAGGACAGCCGTAGTCGGTGTATGCCTTATCAAAGCCGTGCTTCAGATAGAAGTTCGGGTTGTCCTTTGACTGCATAACGGGATAATTGATTTTTGTGTCCTCAACCTTAATCCAGCCGACCATATCGTTATTTTGCAGATAAAGCTCCTGATACTCCGGGATAAAGGTCTTTTCTTCGGAGTAGTTCATCGGCTCTGTGGTTTCTTCAGGCTCGGTCTCCACAACCTCAATCAGATTGTCGTACATCTCAGCCTGCTTTGCAGAGTCGCAATAGTGCTTGATGAGAAAACCTGAACTGACGGCAAATACAATGCTGAAAGCACAGATTATGGCAATATAGATTTTGTTTTTCATAGGTGTTTCCTTTCTCATTTACAGAATAGGGCAAGGGTTATACACCCTCGCCCGGTTTGGTTGTCATCAGCTTATACAGCTTCGTATTCTTCGGGAACTTATTTGCAAACGGCACAAGCGAACTGCCGACCTTAATCAGTCCGTGTCCTGCGTCAACATTCGTGATATATGAAAGCTGGAGGTCGGAAATGTTAAGGAGCTTGGCAAGCTCAATTCTGTCGGTTGACGCCTGATTGAGCATAATCAAAAACTCGCTGTTTGCAAGCATAGTTCTTGCCGTATGGCTCTGCAAAAGGTCGTCCACATTCTGCGTAATGCCGGTGGCATAAGCTCCGTACTTTCTTACACGCTTCCAAAGAGTAAACAGGAAGTTTGCGGAGTATTCATGCTGGAACAGAAGATAGATTTCATCAATGAAGATGAATGTCTGCTTACCCTTAGCACGGTTCTGTGTGATACGGTTTAGGATAGAGTCGAGAACGACAAGCATACCGATAGGCATAAGCTGCTTACCGAGGTCAAGAATGTCATAACAGATAAGGCGGTTATCCGTATCAACATTGGTCGGCTTTGCGAAGGTATTCAAAGAGCCGTGTG
>ENA-ORTY01001447-ORTY01001447.1-human-gut-metagenome-genome-assembly--contig:-NODE-1447-length-26324-cov-9.918725_pt1 | contig 26324 bp, 8 predicted proteins | sample MGYA00241917_ERZ509198 | MGnify/ENA primary metagenome ERZ509198 (study PRJEB26280, sample SAMEA2338857) | human gut metagenome | biome: human gut; feature: human-associated habitat; material: faeces...
AAAGCTGAATCTGGGCGGCGGACGCGGACGGGTTCGCAGATTGGCGACGCTCAAGGCGCTGGACATGGTGCGCCGCGCGGCGATAAGAGGGTAAAAACAGGAGGGGCAATATGGCAAGCGATAAGGGCAAAAAATCCGCAAAGACGGTCACGGCGATTCCGGCGAACGACGACGGCACCGAAAAAAAGCGTGCGCTGGATATCGCGCTGGCCGGCATTGAAAAGCAATTCGGCAAGGGCGCGGTCATCCGCATGGGCGAGCGCGCCGTGCGCGATATTCAGGTGATTCCGACGGGCTGTCTGGATTTGGATATGGCGCTGGGCGTGGGCGGTGTGCCGCGCGGTCGCGTGGTGGAGATCTACGGCCCGGAATCCTCCGGCAAGACGACCGTCGCGCTGCACATCGTCGCGGAGGCGCAGAAGATGGGCGGCGTGGCCGCGTTCATCGACGCGGAGCACGCGCTCGACCCCGTCTATGCGCGCAAGCTGGGCGTGGACGTCGATCAGCTGTACGTCTCTCAGCCGGACACCGGCGAGCAGGCGCTGGAAATCTGCGAGGCGCTGGTTCGCTCCGGCGCGATTGACGTCGTGGTCATCGACTCGGTGGCGGCGCTTGTGCCGAAGGCCGAAATCGACGGCGAGATGGGCGATTCGTTCGTCGGCCTGCAGGCGCGTCTGATGAGCCAGGCGCTGCGCAAGCTGACCGGCATCATCAACAAGACGAACTCGACCTGCATCTTCATCAACCAGCTTCGCGAGAAGGTCGGTGTGATGTACGGCAATCCGGAGACGACGCCGGGCGGCCGCGCGCTCAAGTTCTATGCGTCCGTGCGCATCGACATCCGCCGCGGCGAGCAGCTCAAGGACGGCACAACCGTCGTCGGCAACCGCACGAAGGCGAAGATCGTCAAGAACAAGGTCGCGCCGCCGTTCAGAACCGCGGAGTTCGATATTCTCTACGGCGAGGGCATCAGCAAGGAAGGCAGCCTGCTGGACAGCGCGGTTGCGCTGGATATCATCCACAAATCCGGCGCGTGGTTCTCCTACGGCGACCAGCGCATCGGTCAGGGCCGCGAGAACACCCGCAAGTTCCTCAAGGAGAACGCGGAAATCGCCGCGGAAATCGACAAGCTCGTTCGCGCCGAGCTGATGGGCAAGGATGCGCCCGTCGTGCAGAGCGCGGCGGATGACGATGAGAGGCCGACGGACGACGGCATGGACGATCTGCCGAACCTCGACGACGAGGAATAAGCAAGAAGAACCCGCCTTGAAATCAAGGCGGGTTTCATGCTATACTATATACGATTTTGACAGACTTTGAAACGACGCGACGAACAGGAAGGATACCATGAAGCAGGAAAAGCTGGAAGACCGATTGCAGATGCGCAGGCTGACGGTGGACGATACCGCGCAGTATAACGCGCTGCTCCGTTATGCGTTTCAGGTGACGGACAGCGAGCTGGCCTCGCTGGGCTGGAACCAGAAGGAAATGGAGCGCAGCAAAAAACCCGTGCTCAAAAAGACGGAGTCGTTCGGTTGGTTTGACGGGGAAAAGCTGGCTTCGCAGATCAGCGTCTACCCGATGCAGGTCAATCTGTTCGGCACGATGTACAACATGGGCGGCGTGACCGGCGTGGCGACCTATCCGGAATACATGGGGCACGGGCTGATGGCGCACCTGATGAAAAAAGCGCTTGATAACATGCGCGAAAACCACCAGTGCGTGTCGATGCTCTTCCCGTACCTGATTCCGTATTACCGCAAAAAGGGCTGGGAAATCGTTTCGGATAAGATGACCTACACCATCAAGGATACGCAGCTGCCCAAGCACCGCAAGGTCGGCGGTATGGTCGAGCGCGTGGACATCGACAGCGAGGATGTGCACCGGGTGCACGACGCATTCTCCGCGATGCGCCACGGCGCGCTCAAGCGTAACGAGCTGGAGTGGGAGGAATACTGGCGGTGGGAGGCCGACGACGTGCTCGTCGCCGTGTATTACGACGCGAACGAGAAGCCGACCGGCTACCTCGTCTACTACATCGCCAACGACGTGTTCCGCATCAAGGAGCTGGTGTACGTCAATCAGGAGGCGCGCCACGGCCTTTGGAACTATATCTCCGCGCACTTTTCGATGATCGAAAAGGTGGTCGGCAACAACTACACCAACGAGCCGATGGCGTTTCTGCTGGAGGACAGCGAAATTCAGGAGGAAATCGAGCCGTATATCATGGCGCGCATCGTCGATTTCGAGGAGTTTATCCGGCAGTATCCGTTTGATATCATCTCCATCCACGACGACCTGCATTTCATCATCGAAGATCCGATCATGGAATGCAACTGCGGCGATTTCTCCCTGCGCTGGGACGCGGCGGGCAACACCATTCTGGAGCGCGGCGGCACGCGCGGCGAAACCGTCCGCTGCGACATTCAGACGCTGACGGCCATGTTCTACGGCTACAAGCGGCCGACCTACCTCAAGCGCGTCGAGCGGCTGCAGGCCAACGACACCGCCGTTCGCATTTTGGAGGATATCATCCCCATCGAGCAGCCGTATTTCTCGGATTATTTCTAAGAGTGAGGCGTTACAACCATGCAAAACGAAGCGGTCGCGCTTCTTCGCTGCCCGATCTGTTCGGGCAGTTTTCATCAGGAGGGCAAAAGCCTGCTCTGCGGTAAGCGCCATTGCTACGACATCGCCAAGCAGGGGCACGTCAATTTCGCGCCGAACGCCAAGCCGTCCTTCTACAAAAAGGAGCTGTTTGAGAGCCGCGCGAAGGCGTTTGAAGCGGGTGTTTTTGCGCCGGTTGCCGCCGCCGTCGGCGAGGCACTGGAAAAATATGTGCGCGCCGAGCGCCCCGTCGTGGCGGACGCGGGATGCGGCGAGGGATACTATCTGCGGAGCGTCTGTCCGGAACGGGACATGATCCGAATCGGGTTTGATCTGTCGAAGGAAGCCGTTCTGCTGGCGGCGAAGGGCGACAGGCGCTCGACGTATTTCGTCGGCGATTTGGCCAACATACCGTTGGCGGACGGCTGTTGCGACGCGGTGCTCGACGTGTTTACGCCGGCGAACTACGCGCAGTTCGGGCGCATCCTCAAAAAAGACGGCGTGCTCATCAAGCTCGCGCCGAGGCCGGGCTATCTGCGCCAGCTCCGCGAGGCGGCGGGCGGACGGCTGGCGGCCTACGACGGCGCGCCCGTTTCGGATTACGCGCACGCGCATCTGAACGTGCTGGAACAGAGGACGATCACCTATACGATGCCGGTCAGCGGGGCGCTGGCGCTGCATCTGGCGAAAATGACCCCGATGCTCGCCAACATTGACGCGGAGAGCCTTGACCTGAGCGGCGTGACGGAGATCACCGTTGACGAGACGATGATCGTCGGCACCATCAAACGGGAGGAAGAATTGTGAAGACGTTTTTTATGAATGACTACGGCGAGGGCGCGCATCCGATTGTGATGCAGCGGCTTCTTGAAACCAATATGGAGCACACCTGCGGCTACGGGCTGGATGATTACAGCCTGCGCGCGGCGGACGTGATTCGCGAGAAATGCGGCCAGCCTGGGGCGGCGGTGCACATCATGGTCGGCGGCACATCGGCCAACAGCATCGCGATTGCGGCGTTCCTGCGCCCCTACGAGGCGGCAATCTGCGCGCCGACGGGGCACATCAACGTGCACGAAACCGGCGCGGTGGAGGCGACGGGGCACAAGGTGCTCCCCTGCGCGGCGAAGGACGGCAAGGTGACGCCGGAGGGCGTGGAGGCTGTCTGTGCGCTGCACACGGATGAGCACATGGTTGCGCCGCGGCTGCTCTACATCAGCCAGCCGACGGAAATCGGCACCGTCTACCATCTGGACGAGCTGAAGGCGCTGCGCAGGGTCTGCGACGCGCACGGGCTGATCCTCTTTGTGGACGGCGCGCGGCTGGGGAGCGGGCTGACCAGCCCGGAGTGCGACATGACGCTCAAAGATTTGGCCGCGCTGGCGGATTGCTTCTACATCGGCGGCACGAAGAACGGCCTGCTCTTCGGCGAGGCGATGGTGATCGTCAACCCGGCGTTGCAAAAGGATTTCCGCTTTATGATCAAGCACAACGGCGGTATGATCGCCAAGGGGCGGCTCGGCGGCGTGATGTTTTTGGCGGCGCTGGAGCACGACGATTATTTCGCGTGGGCCAGACACGCCAACGAGATGGCCGATATCATCCGCGCGGGCATGGAGCGCGCGGGGATTCCCTTCTTCCAGCGGACGACGACCAACCAGATTTTCGCCGTGCTGACGGAGGAGCAGAACGCCGCGCTGGCGCTGGATTTCGCTTATGAGCGCTGGGCAACGCTGGATGACGGGCGCGTGGCCGTCCGCTTTGTGACAAGCTGGGCGACGACGGCGGAGGATTGCCGGAAACTCGTCTCCGCGCTGGAGGCGATGGCCTGATGGCGCGCGAGGGGCGGTCTCATGTGCGTAAGAGAAAAAAGGGCTGTCTGGTTGGCTGCCTGACGAATCTGCTGCTCGTGCTCGGCGTGGCGGCGCTGCTGTTTGTCGGCGCGCATGTGCTGGGCTTTGTGAAGAGCGACCCGCAGACGGGCGCGCCGACGCTCCGCTTTGACAATCTGCCGGAAATCAAGCTCGGCGACTTTGATCTGAGCAAAATCGAGCTGCCGGACGTTTCGAAGCTGACGGAGAAGCTGCCCAAGTGGGCATACGGCGTGAACCCAAACGGGCTGACGATCAAGACGCTGCGCGCGGGCGACGGCGAGGCGGTTTTTGTCTGCGCGGACGGATACACCATGCTCGTCGGCGCGGGCAGCGGAACGGGCGCGGCGCTCTGCGGCCAGCTTCTGCTTTGCGGCGTGAACCACCTGAGCGCGGCGGTTGCGATGGGCTCGGAGGATGAACAGCTCGGCGCGATGAAAATGGCGCTGGGGCTGACGCGGCCGGATTATCTCTTTGTGCCGCCGACGCAGACGAAGGGCAAGGCCTACGCGCAGATGATCGACGCGGCGGAAAAGCGGGGGACGCAGATCGTCTCCGCGACGCAGAACATGGCCTTTACCCTCGGGCGGGCGCGCGTGACATTCATCGGTCCGGCGCGGACGCAGCACACGGACAGCCGCGACGACGGGCTGACGCTGCGCATCGACTACGGGGAGACGAGCGCCGTGGTGACGGGCTGCATCACCGCGAGCGGCGAAAAGGAGATCGTCGCCTCCGGCGCGGCGGTCAAGTGCGATGCGCTGATCGTCTCCCGCGGAGGAACGGAGGCTGCGACATGCGCCGAATGGGTGGAGGCAGCCAAGCCGGGCGTTGCGTTTGTCACGGGGAAAAACCCCGCCAACAGCGTGCGCATTCGGCTGCAAAAGGCCGGGGCGACGGTTTACGCCGCGAAGGAAAACGGCGTGATGACGCTCTATTCGGACGGACAGAAGATCACGGTTCAGCCGTAAACATGCGAAAGACCCTGCCGGGCGGCGTCCAATGCCCGACAGGGTCTTTCTGTTAAGAAACAGGGAGAAAATAGGGGGAGGAGTGATCCTCGCTCGATTGGGTTGCGCTCAAGCGTGGCGCATACCTGGCAGGTGCGTCAAGCCTGCAAGGCTGCGGAGAGGCGCGTCAAACCTCATCCGCCATTTTGTTCAGGGAGGTGTTAGTTATCTCTAACAACAAGATCATTATACAGGATATTGAGCGGCTTGTCAAGAGAAAAATTGAAAGTATTCCGCTGGGAATTGTATAGAATTGGCGGCATTATATATGAGATGGGATAAAAGGAAAAATTATCATTTTTACTAGATCTAAAACGTTTCCTTTGTGCATTGGTAAGTTGAAAAAAACAAGGAAGAGTGGTAGAATAAAATAGAGAAGAAATCGGTATATATCTCCCCCTATGGGAAGTATATGCGGCTTTCAATGGAAAGATGAAAAAAAGATCGGCGAAAGGGGCATGTCGATATGAAAAATAAAAGAAGAATTTTTGCATGGATGCTGTGTCTGGCGTTGCTGGGCGCAGCGTCTCCGATGCGCGTGAACGCGGAGGATGAGCAGCAGAGCGAAGGAATCGTTTTGTATGAAGAAGGCGGAAAGCCCGAATACACCGAAGCTGAAGCGGAATCTGAAGTTTACAGCGAGACGGAAACGCCGATTGAGACGGAAGAGGCTGAAGAAGAGCCGGAAGCCACGGAAGAACCGGAAGTTGTGGAAGAGCCGGAAGCGACGGAAGAACCGGAAGTCGTGGAAGAGCCGGAAGCGACGGAGGAACCGGAAGATACGGCGACGCCCGAACCTACGGCAACGGTTGAGCCGACGGCAACGCCTGAACCTACGGCGACGGTTGAGCCGACAGTGACGCCCGAACCCACGTCCACGCCTGAGCCGGAGGAGCAAATCGAAACAATCGACTGGGCGCAGCTCAGACTGGACGGAAACGGCGATTCGGCGCGGCTGGTGATCGGCGTGAACAACGCGGACGGCGTGCGGCTGGAGCCGTTTGCGGTAGCCATCGGCGGCGACACGGACGCGTGGCAGGCGGATGATTTCTGGATGGACGGCGCTTCCCTCAGTTGGGAAAACGGCAAAATCGTTCTGTGGGTCTACGACGGCGTGGCGCAGGGCGGCGAGGTGCTTTGCGGCGGCCGTCGGCTGACGCCGACGCTGAGCCGAAACGGCGATGCGGAAACGATGCTCACCCTTGCGGTGCTGGACGGCGACGGCAACGAGCTGGATCTGCGCAACAGCGGCGACGGCAGAATCAAATTGCAGGCGCATTGGGATGCGAAGGTCGTCCGGCAGCCGGTGCAGATTGAGACGGAACTGATCAGCAACGGAAGCGACGGCCTGGCTTATGGCGACACGCTGGAAATGACTGCCGTGGTCAACGTCCAGCCGACGGATGCGAAGTGGTCGATCCGCTGGCAGTACAGCCAGGACGGCGAACACTTTGAAGACGTTGAAGGCGCAAACGAGATGCGCTATGCGGTAAAGCTCGACAAAATCAACGCGCAATATTACTGGCGCTTTGTGGTATCGGTTGAAGACTGAGCGACATGTTTTGGAGGACAGGATGGAAAAGATGAACCATCTGAAAAGGATTATGGCTTGGGTGATGACGGCCGCGATGCTCGTCAGCTCTTGCCCGACGACGGCGATTGCCGATGAAGTGGTCAGTCAGGTGCAGAAGCCGGTTGCGCAGACCCTCAGAAGCGGCGAAACGTATGGCTCTTTGCAGGAAGCCTATAAAGCCGAGTTTGAAACGACGACGGACGAAACGCACATGTCTTTCGCCGACCGCGTTCGGGATGTCGAAAAGAATGGAAAAGATACCTTGATTTACGCGAACCTGCGTCCGGCGCAGAACGCGGCGCAGTGGAAGACGGGCGAGGTCGTCCCCTTTACATTGAGCATGACCTTCCAGCTCGCCACGAACCTGACCGAATACAGGGCGTTTGACCTGAATTCAATGACGTTCGACGAGTACATTCGATATCGCCCGTTCGATTCCTACGACAATATCAAGCTGCAAATCAGCGCGCCCGGCAATCTGCGGATTTCCGCGACCGATAACGGAGGTTGGACGGATACTCTGAACGTTGACAGCGTCCAAAGCGTCGTTCCCGCGGACGGCAGCAACGCCGTGACGCTGAATTATACGTTCTTTGGACGCATGATCGATAACGGTGAACATGCCGACGGCGATCTCATCACGCCGACGGTTTCACTCTCCGCGTCGATCACGCCGAAGATGCACTACTATGACAAAAACGGCGAAGAGAAAGTTTACGCCGGTACGCCGATTGACTATCGGGCAACGATCCACACGAACGCCTTCCGGAATGCGGCGGAAGCAAAGACGTGGGATGTGCAGAACGAGGCCGTGAAGTACACGGTAAACGGCGACGAGGTAACCTTCACCTATCAGGTGCGCACGGGCGCGCTGGGAACGCAGGGCGAGATTCTGCGCCAGAACAGCGACTACGTGGATCATGGCGTGCTCGATCTTTCCGGCTATACGCTCAAGGAAACGATTCAGCCGGTTGCGGGAAAGAATGGCGCGAAGGTCTATCCGAAGCAGGCCACAGTGACACTTGGAGACAGCGCCTACACCTGCGATATTGTGGAAAACGGGGATGGCACGCGCAGCCTCGTAATGCCCGCAAACGGAGGAAACACGATCCACAACACGGCGGCGCTGGACGGCGATAATACCGTTCATCCGTCGGTCTATGCGTACAACAATTACACGGTCAACCTGATCTATGACAGGGCGGACTTTGAGCTGGACTGCGACGACGAACGGCTGGATGACGCTGCCTTTAAGGGCTTGGGCGTCACGCTGGATTCGACGCTGAACTACACGGTTTACGGCGACAGCGATGAAAAGACGGCCGACAGCAGCGAAACGCTGTATTATCATTTCGTGCGTCAGGGCGGCTACATCCTGCCGGAACAGTATGTGAAGCTGGCGGCAGATGTAGCGGACAGAACGGCCTATTCGGGCAGCGACGCGGCCTTTGCGATTTATAAGGCCAGCGAAGTGACGCGCAACGAAAAGGGCGAGCTGGTGCTTGGCGAGAACGCGAAGCTTTCCGACCGGATCGGCGCGTTTAAGACGAGCCGGGAACTGCCCGAAGGCGACTATTATGTGGTGCGCACGGGGATGGAAGCGGGCTATACCAACGTCAAGCCGGGCGACAAGAAGACGATCAAAATCGGCGAGGCGTGCTATCCGTATCAGCTTGTGGCGGTGACGGCCGGAACGAAAGAAAACGCGGTGAAAGCCGAGTTCGAGGATTACAACGCGCAGAACGGCCAGTTTACCCTCGAAAAGAAGTTCTATGCGCCGGACGGCACGCAAAATACAAACTCCAGCCTTTCCGCGGAGTTTACGCTGACCGCGAAGAACGGCCGCACCTACACGGTGAAGGTCGAAAACGGAAAACCGACCACGGTTTATCTGCCCGCGGATACCTATACGATGAAAGAAACGGGCGTATCCGACGGTTTTGCCAAGGCGGCCGACAGGATTGTCGTCATCGAGGCGGGCAGTCAGACGCGGATGACGGACGACAACGCCGTGAAGAACTATTCGACGGATGGTCTGCTGAACCTGAAAGCCTATCTGCGCGAGTATGAGCGGGGCACCAATCTGGAAGCGGATCAAAGCCATTACACGGTGACCATCACGCGCGACGACGAGACGGAGCCGGTGAAGCAGACGACGCTGGATGAGGCGGAATCCGTCTATCTGCCGAGATTCGACGGGGACGGGAACCTCATCACCTACCGCGTGAAGGTGAAGAGCAACGAACAGACGGACGGTCTGTTTTACGCGAGCAGGAAGAACGGCGAGGGGGAGAAGCCCGAAGAGGAGATTCAGATCACCTTTACGGACGACGCGAGAATCCAGAACGCCGACTATTTCTTCATCAAGCAGCAGGAGCTAACCATCACGAAGCGGCTTGTCGATGTGAGCGGACTGAACAAAAAACAAACGTGGACGATCACGGTTCAGGCTGCCTGCGAAGCGGGCGACGAGCTGCCGAGCCGGACGGTTGAACTGACGACCGACGGCGAGCAGAACGAGGCAAGCCAGACCCTTTCGCTGCGCGGCTGGGACGAAAAAGGCCATGTGGTGACCTATACCGTCGGCGAAACGGCGGCAGAAGGCTATGCGGTGACGTACAGCGAGGAGAGCGTGACGCTGGTCGACGGTACGGACAAGACGATCACCGTCACCAACACGCGTCAGGTCGGCAAGACGACCTTCACCAAAGAAGGCAGCGACAACGCGACACTGCCCGGCGCGGTTTATGCCGTGCTGACCCAGAAAGCGGATGGCACGACCTATCTGGTCGGGCGGACGCTGACGGACGGCGTGCTGACGGGAAAGACGCCGGCCATTGTGGATAAAGCGGGGCGCTTGACCCAGCCCGAAAAGGTGGCGGACGCGTATCGTTTCACGACGGACGCGGACGGCAGAATCGAACTGGTGCTCCCGGTGGAGGAAGGAACTTCCTATTATTTGCAGGAGCTGGCCGCACCGGAGAACTACTATTTGAATACGGAACTCGTTCCGCTGACGGTTGCGGCGGGCGACGACAGCCAGAAGGCCAGACAGGTTGACCAGCGAAAGTATCAGCTTGAGGTGACCAAAGATTTCCCGGACGAGGTGGCGAACGGCAGCTTTGCGACGTTTACCCTGTATGACGAGACCATGCGGCAGGTCGGTGATCCGGTCACGGTGCGCAAGCCGGATCAGGCGGTCGGCGTGTTCACCATCCCGGCTTACGGCATGTACTATGTCAGGGAAACGGCGGTTTCCGGCGACATGATGCTCAACGACAGCGTCTTTGGGCCGCTGACGTATAGCGAGACGAAGCGGGCGGACAATCCGACTGTTCCCAACAAGGCGAACGTCGGCAGCCTGACGGTTGAGCTGCGCGACGAGAAGAAGGAAAAGCTGGGCCCGCAGCCCGCGGCCATCGATTATGTGAACGCGGCGGATCTGGCGAAGTTCACGGTCTCGGTGGGCGCGTCGAACCTCGCGGAGGACAGCTATGCCTATCGGGCGCTGCTGAAAACCGGCTTTGTGCTCGACGAAACGACGAACACGCTGGTTTACACGGGCGGAAAGGGCGCAAGCCAGGCGTTTGAGCTGTCCAGCCTGCCGATTTACGGCGATCCGAACAACAAAACCACGGCGCTGACGTACACGGTGAAGCAGGATCAGGCGGCGCAGAGATATTTCAAGGCGGAAGACGGGCAGCAGTTCAAGCTGGACGAAAATGCCAGCCAGACGCTGACGTTTGAAAATGAGCCGAAGGCCGCTCTCAACGTCAGCCTGAACTATCAGAAGGAATATGAGCTGGAGCGCGGCAACGCGCCGGAGTATCCGCTGACGGGCGCGACGATGACGCTCTATGAAGTGAAGGACGACGGCACGCTTGAACAGGTTGAGTCGTTCAACATGACGAACCCGACTGCGACGATCTCCGATCTGCACGGCCTCAAGCACTATGTGCTCGTGGAAACGGAAGTTCCGGACGGATACTGCGCCTATGAATCCAAAGATCCGGATCATGCGCACAGCGAAAACGCGGCGTACAACAGAGAGCCGCACGATTACCAGGATGTGCTGGGCAACTTCAAATATGTTGAATTGACGGGCGAAGAGACCGATAATCAGAACGACAGTCAGAGCAGCATCACCAATTACAAGGACTATGTGCAGCTGAAGCTGAACAAGATCGGCTACATGGTTCAGTTTGAAGACGGCGCGGCGACGGAAGGCGTTGTCGTCGGCGAGACGCAGCCGCTGGATTACTGCCAGTTTGAGGTTTACGCCATCCGCACGAGCGACCTGACGGAAGAACAGCGCGAACTGCTGGCCCGCAACAGCGCGTTTATAGCGCCGCAGGCGGGAAAGACGGTGGAAAAAGGCACATATACTGGCCGGGAAGCGGAGCTGGAAGCTATTTTCACCGCCGAACCGCAGAAGAGCAAACTGATTACTGACGGAATCACCTATGAAACCGGCGCGAGCGGCGTGGGCACGGGCGCGTTCATGACGGACGCTTTTGAGCTGGACGACGACGTCGGCGAATATACCTTCCTGTTCCGGGAGGTGAAGATCAACCACGCAGGCGGCTATCAGGAGGTCTACGGCGGCGTGTGGTCTGCTGCGGCAACAGAGGTCAATGCCGTGACGGAAGTGAACGCATACAACGAGGCCGATGTGGTGAGCGGCGGGGAGACCGAGTTCAAGGGTCTGTTCCAAGTGAAGCTGGATAAGGAATACTGGCCGTCCACCGAAGCGAAGGACAACAACCGGGTCGACGAGCTTAAGCCGCTGGCGGGCGTGACCTTTGAACTCCTGCTTGCGCGCGAAAACGCGAACGGCCTGTTGGAGGCCGTCAAGGGCAGAGGCGCGTTCAGCACAGAATTTGTCACAGGCTGCGAGAGCGGCATGAGCGCGGGCTACGGCGTGAGCATCACCGTTTCGCTGGAGACGCTCTATACGGAAAACGGCGGCGCGGACAATCCGGATAACCCGGTGAAGCTGGACAAGGATGAAAACGGACAACCCTTCTACGAGGCCGATTTTATCCTCCGCGAGAAGGATTACCCGATTAACATGGTTTATATGCAGGAGCGGTATGCCCTGCATGTGAAGGCTGTCAAGAATGCGCAGGGTGCGGATTACGTGACGGTTGTAGACGATTATCTGAACAAAGACGGACAGGACAACGCCATCAAGAACATCCTCGGCGAGATGACCTATCTGACGGTCGCCAAGTATGTGGACGGCGAGCGCTATTACGGCGGAGAGGGAAGCACGGATGCGGTTTACACCATCACGGATGCAAAAGGCAAGGTGTATACCCGTGTCACGCTGAACAACGCGAACCATTATGAGACGACGGTGCAGCTGCCGCGCGAGACGACGTTCACGATTGAAGAGACAACCGCACCGGTAATCGGGGGCGTGCAGACCGACAAGAGCGGTTTTGTGTTTGACGGCGAGAATGTGAACGGCACGTCGGCCAACCGACTGACGTTCACCACGGGCGAGTACAAGAGCCAGATTGCCGTCTGCTCCACGAATACGCGTTTCCATTCGCTGACCGTCATCAAGCGGGACGCGGATGAAAAGCTGGTCGAGGGCGCGCCGATTCAGATTGGTTATTCCAATGGCAAGAGCGCGGTTCTGAGCAGCAACGGAAACGCGCTGGCGAACACGCGACAGACCACGAACGAAAAGGGCGAGGTCATTTTCAGCCTGCCGATCTGGGATTATCGCACGAGCGAGGCGGGCAATTATCCGAAGGCCGAGTACGCGATTGCCGAGACGCTGGATGAAAAGTGGGAGACTAAAAACTGGAACCCGAACGCAGTGGTCAACCGGTATTTCAAGCTGCTCAACGGCGGAAAGCTGACGATCGCGGGCGCGGACGTTCAGGCTGACGAACCGATTACGGTTTACAACCCGGCGACGACGAGCGTCACCCTTCACAAGGTCAGCGATCGGAGCGGCGATACGGCGGATTTGAAGCCGATTGCGGCGAATTTTGCCCTGTATTTCTGCCCGTTCAAATCGCAGGACGAGTTCGAGGGCAAATTGAACTATCCGCAGATCGGCTATGTGTATCTGCCGTGTACGGGCACAACGGACGCCAAAACGGGCGAAATCACGTTTGACGGCCTGTATTCCGGCTGGTATAAGCTGGTCGAGACGATTCCGCAGGGACAGGTGAACGCGGGACAGCTGTTTACGACGTGGTTCCGCGTCATCTGCGACAAGGATTACGATCATCTGGACAAGAGCGGGAAGCGCAAGAGCTACAAGAGCGAAGTTCAGCTCCTCGCTTCCGCAACGCTCAAAAATCGGAGCGACGCGGGCCGTCAGGACGCGAACAACAGCGTGACGATCACCGATCACACCATCGATGTGACCAACACGCCGCGCGCGTATCTGGAAATCACCAAGACGTTTGAGCCTTCTCAGACGCAGAGCATCCCGAAAAGCGTCGCCTTCTATGTCTATAAGAAGGGGACGACGGAAGCGGCCGAGCTGGAAATGCGCGTCGTCGATGCCCATGGAACCGAAAGCTGGCAGAAGGTGTCGCGGCAGCCGATTACGCTCGGCGGCTTCACCGAGACTGAACGGAGGCAGTCCGTCGTCGTGCGGCTCGATCCGGGCGCATACACCGTTGTGGAAAGCACGGACGAAAGCGCGGGCTACTGGTTCGCCAAGTCCGCGGCCTATCGGAATGGAAAAACGGAGACGCCGGTTTACAACGGCACGACCGTCGCGGACGGCCGGATCATCAGCAGCCGGGACGTGACCGTCACGCGTTACAACGCGATGGACGTTCAGCGCCAGATGAAGGTTGACTTTGTCAACGCCGGCACGCTGATGGCGGGTCAGATTAAGAAGACCAGACGGCTGAGCGAAAGCGAAAAGCCGACTGCGCTGGAAAACTGCTTCTTCTCGCTGTATACGCGGGACAAGCAGAACAATAAGCACTATTATGTGGGGCGTGAAAGCGACACGCCGTTTGGCGACTGGACGGGCACGCGTGAAAACGCGGCGCGCTTCAAATCCGGCGCGGACGGCATGGTGCAGCTGAACGAAGTTTATGCGCCGGAAGACGCGATGACGGACGGCACGCTGTACACCTATTACGTCGAAGAGATTTCCGCGCCGGATTACAGCTATCAGCTGGCGTATGACAAGCCGATTGATTTGACGGCGGGCATCGTGGCCAACGCGATTTCGATGGTGAATACGCGCGGCGTATCCATTCAGGTTCGCGTGTTCGGCAGCGTGAGAATCAACCGCGACGATGATACGCCGGTTGTCGAAGGCGCTGTGCTTCACATCAAGAAGAAAGACGCGGACGGCGAACTGCGCGATGTTCTGCTTAGCGACGGACAGCCGTATCTGTACCAGAAGGTGACCTCCGACGCAAACGGCGACGTGCTGTTCCCGTATCTGCCGAGGCTCGAAGAGGGCGAGGCGTATGTCGTCTTTGAGCAGCCGGACGCGGGCGCGATCGGCGACGATCCCGACAAGCCGTACCTGAACCCGGTGAGCCGGGGCTTCAAGGCCTATTACGATTTCAAAAAGACGGACGCAAACCACAGCACGGCCGAGCAGGATGTTTCTGAGCTTGACGGCGCGGCGGGCTATTATACCGTCGTCACAGGCGAAGAGCTGATGGCCAATCCGAACGAGCTGTTCAGCACGCTGCACTTCAACGCATATAACGAGCCGAAGGGCAGACTGGTGATCCTCAAGCGCGACTATGAAAACAAGAGCGCGCTGGTCGGCGGCGCGAAGTTCAGCGCGGCGGAGACGGACGGCACGGACGAGAAGCACAGCTATACGTTTGCGGACCTCGAACCGACCGCCGCAGACAGGACGGAAGCGCCGCAGACGCTTGAAATCGGCGAAAAGACGTATACGCTTGCGAAGGACAGAACGTATTACACGGACGGGGAGTATCGGTATACCTACGTCATCACGTCGTATGTTGAGCGCGGCAGTTACGCTTTCGCGGAAACGACGACTCCGGCGGGCTATATCGAAACCGAGGCTTCGCAGTCCGCAGACATGCCGTGGCACACGGAGGCAGAAGCGGAGCTGACGAACGAAGGCGGCTTTGCCGCGGCGGCGTTCGCCAACATCCCGAACCGCGATCCGTATCTGGATAAGACCGTTTCGGCGGTCAACGGCGAGGCCGGCGGAAAGCTGGGCAACCTGCAAAACACGCAGGCGGACGGAAGCTGGCAGACGGTGACCTTTGAAATCCGGAAGACGACGAGCGACAGCGGCGCGGCGGACGCGAACGACGCAATCCGCTACCCGATGAGCAGCTTCGTGATTACGGACAACAAGGTCGAATATCAGACGGTGGACGCGCACGGCAATAAGAGCGGCTGGCTCGACGGCGGCGAGGAAACCGTGCAGACGCAGCACTTTGTGGAAAGCGTGACCGTCGGCAAGATGAGCTTTGCGCAGCTGGAGGAGGCCTATGGCACGGCGGCGGAAGGCGACAGAATCTATGCGGATGTTTACGGCATGATCGGCACGCAGGAGACGCTGATTCAGTCGAACATCGACGTGACCGGCAGCAGCGCGGACGTTTCCCTGAAAGCGGAAGACGGCGGCTGCATCTACACGGGCTTCAAGATCGCGTATCATATGCAGGACAGCCGGGATATCCCTGCTGGCCTCAGGCAGGATACGCCGATTGTGGTGACGATGCGCTTCCATCAGGAATCCGGCGAAGCAATCGACCGCGTTTGCGGTGTGCGCAATACGGCGGGCCTCAACCTGGCCTATGCCATCGGCGCGAAGTCGCAGGAGAGCGTCAGCAAGACCTATACGGATGCGGCAAACCGCGATGCGGATTCGTCGATCGGCCTGCCGAAAGCCAGAATCACCAAACAGGTGCAGCGCGCGGAGATTGTGCAGAACCCGAACACGGGCGACTATGTCGTGACCGTGGAAGCGGAAGCCACCAACCCCAAGAGCAACAGTCTGACGGTGAGCGCGGGTTCCGGCGCGCATTATACGATTGTCTTTGAGAATATCAGCGGTCAGGCGGAGAACCTGCCCGCAATCGAGGCGCCGATTCTGGTCGATACGCTGCCGCGTCAGGCCATGGCCGTGAAGGCGGAAGCGACGAGCGACAACGCCGCGCTGAAGCTGACGACGACGGTATCCCAGGACGGCTACACGGTTGTGGTTCGGGGCGACGGCCGGCTGGAAGCGGGCCAGAAGATCACCCTGACGGTGGACGCGCTGTTCGTCGGCGAACGCATTCTGGAGCAGATTATCGCGCATAACACGGGCATGGATGCCAACATCGCCTATGCGATGAGCGGCGTGCAGACCGTGAAGAACACGAAGAACCCCTTCGGCGTGCCGTTTGTCGATGAAGCGGGCAACGAGATCACCGGCATGGTGAAACAGCAGCCCGGCGACAGCCAGAGCGGCGAACTGCCCGGCTTTGAAGGCCAGCACGGCATTTCGGCGAAGGCTGAGCACAGGTCGGCGGAGCCTTCCGCGCTGACGATTTCCAAGTATGTGGCGGGCACGATTACCGGCAAGAACAAATTTGTCAGCGGGTCGAACGTGGCCGTGACCGGCGCGAAGACCGAAAAGGACAACGAAATCAACCGGATCTATTACAGAATTCTGGTGGAGAACCCGTCGCTCTCGCCGGCAGCCAGCGTCGCCGTGATGGACGAACTGCCGCACACGGACGACTGGCGAAACGACAGCAGCACCAGAGATTCCAAATGGGATGTGGCGCTGGAGAGCACGGCCATCCGCGTGACCAAATACGCGGCGGACGGAAGCTCCACGGAACTCAAACCCGGCGAAGATTACACAGTCTACTTCACGCAGAAGAAGATCACGTCTCAGAACCGGAATACCTATAACGACTATTTTGGCGCCGACAACATCAGAAACAGCTGGGCGACGAGCATGGCCCCGGCAGATGTCCACGGCTTTGCCGTGATGCTGACCCAGCCGCTGGCGGGCAAGGAGCGCGTGCTGATTGAATACACCTGCTCTGCGCCTGAGGTGACGGATTCTTCCGTTTACTTCACGACGGCAAACAACATTGCGCGGCTCAGCTATGACCAGCACAGCGGCGTGGCGAGCGACGTGGCGCGCGTGGCGATCATTCCGGAGAAAGTATGGCTGGGCAACCGCGTCTGGATCGACTTCAACGGCGACGGCATTCAGTCCGAAGACCTGTCGGTCGAACCGAATTACGCGTACACGGGCGAAGGCAAGCAGCTGACCATGCAGCTCAGCCAGCGGTATAACCGTTACCGCCCGACGACGCAGACGCAGACGATCACCGACGGCAGCTATCAGTTTGACGAGCTGTTTGCGGCGGTGAAGCTTGCCAGCCTGAAAAACGATCCGAATGATTCGGACGGGAACGTTGTGGCGACCAACCTGTCCGGTTCGGAACGCTATACGTATCAGCTTACGCTGAGCGGCATTCCGGAAAGCTTCAGGGTCACAAGGAAGGGCGTGAACAACCCGATTGCCTCCGATAAGGACAGCGATTTCGTGGCCGATGGAAACGGCAGCGCGGCGACCAAGTGGTTCTATCTGCCGGTGCCCACCGAAGAGATGGTGAAGAACGACCAGCTGGGTTATCCGCAGGTGGACGTCGGCCTCGTGCCGGTGCGCGACCTTGAAATCACCAAGAAGGCGGACAACGACGCGGATGTTTCCGATGCGGTGTTCGCGATTTACGGCCCATATACGACGGAGGAACTCGACAATCTGACCGCGGTTTCGGCGGCGAAGAAGGTCGGCGAGATGACGTCGAGCGACAATGTGTACAGCTTTGTCAGCACGCAGAGCGCGTATCTGACCTATGCGGACAGCTATCTGGTTGTTGAAACGAGCGCTCCCGCGCCGTATCTGAGCACGGGCGCGACGTTCAGCGGAGAGGGCATTGCGGCGCACGACGAGGTTGAAATCGGCAGCGAAAAGCACAGCTGCTTCGTGCTGGAAGGCATGAACACGCTGCCCGGCGACTTTAAGGCCGACAGCCGAAAGACATATCGCGTGAGCGCGACCGATCTGTACAGCGCGGCGGGCACGTATATGCTCACGGCGCAGAAGAAGGTCTTTGCGGAGGGAACGCAGGTTGAGCTGGAGCGGTATGCCAACCTCTTCCGCCTCTGGGTCACCAGTCCGGATGACCCGAATCTGACCAAACGCGTTGCGGCGGGCGGAAACGTCACAGTCGAGGAGAACGCGGTCTTTGTGCAGGCGGATGAAAACGGAAAATTCGACCTGACGATGAACTACGCGACCATTCCGGAGACGGGCTGGACACAGCGCGACTGGGAAGGCATGACGTACACCTATCAGATTGAAGAGGTGGATACCGCTTTCGACGGCGTGACCTACGACAAGACGAAGTACACTGTGACCGTGACGCTTGAAGACGACGGACAGGGCCATCTGACCCCGAACGCGAAGATCTCCGGCAGCGAGGACGGAAGCATCGTTTTGAAGAACGAACTGGCGCGCCGCGATCTGACGATTTCCAAGACGACGGCGGGCAACGCGGTTTTGAGCGGCGACGCGTTTACCGTGAAAATCGGACTCAGCCGCAATGATATTGTGCCGGTGGATGGCGATTATCCGATGATGGATGGCGCGGCGGAGACGACGCTGACCGTGAAGAACGGCGAAGCGACGCTGAAGATCCGCAACGGCCAGACGGTGACGATCAAAGAGATTCCGGTCGGCACGACCTACACCGTCGAGGAGACGGACGAGCGGGCGCAGGGCTACAACATCGACGCAAGCGCCTATACGTCCGGCGGAAGCGGTGTGATAGCCACGGACAAGGAAGCCAAGGTTGAACTGAAAAACGTCCGCAACGCCGGTTCGCTTACGATCCGCAAGAAGATCGAAGGCAAAGATCCGATCAGCGAGCGCGAGTTCAGCTTTACTGCGGCGATCACCTATCCGGCTGGCGTGGATTTGGAGGACGCGGACAATCTGCCGAAGATTCCGATGGGCAGCCAAATGACCGTTGAAGACCGCACGGTGACGATTAAGGACATCCGGATCGCTGTTTCGCAGACGAAACCCGACGCCAGCGTGACGATTGACAACATCCTCTATGGCGCAAGCTACACGGTAACCGAAAACGACGGCTTCGCGGAGTGGGGCTATGCGGCCTATTACGATGAGGACATGAAGTTTGGCGAGTCTACGCCGAACAGGGTTGTGAACGCCGAAAACCAGACGGCGCTGTTTACCAACGTGCGCAGCGCGGGCAAGCTGAAAATCGGCAAGACCGCGACGGGCGCGGGCGTGGGCAAGGGCCTGGCGGCGGATACGGAAACGTATAACGTCAAACTGACGCTGGTAAACAAGACGGTGTCGCTGAACGGCCACGTCGGCCGCTCGAATATGCCGGGCGAGGGCGAAAAGACCACGTATCCGGTGAAGCAGGAGCAGGTCGGCCAGGAGGTAACGCTGATGCTGAGCCTGCATAACGGCGAGGTCGTGACCTTTGAGGACCTGCCGGAAGGGACGAGCTACGCCGTTGACGAGGACGAACAGAAGTATCGCGACATGGGCTTTACCGTCAGCTATGCGGACGGGAACAGCAGCACGACCGAAAAGAACAAGGGAAAGATTTCGAAAGAAACGGCCTCCTCAGTTCAGATCACCAACGTGCGCGACACGCACAGCGTGAGCATCACGAAGAACGTGCTCGGCCAAATGGCCAACGAGGGCGATGCGTTTGACTTTAACGTCAGAATCGAAAAGAAGGACGATGCGCTGTCCGATGAGGCGGTTTACCGCGAGTACACCTACACGGTGAACGGCCAAACGGCAAAGATCGATTTCAGACGGAGGGACGTACAGACTATCTCCTTGAAGAAGGGCGAGACGGCGGTGATCGATGACGTTCCGGACGGCGCGGATATCATCGTGACGGAAGCGATGAGCGAGAAGCACGAAGACGAGGGCTACACGCTCAAAACGACCCAAACGGAGAACAACGAAAAGCCGAATATCATCGGCTACACGTTCACCAACGAGCGCTATATCGGATCGATTGAGATTACGAAAGCGCTTGCGGGAACGGGGAGCGATAAGGGCTACGGCAAGACGTTCACCTTTGACGTGAAGCTGTGGAATGAACACAACCTCGACCTGCTGAACGCGCAGACGAGCACCATGCCCAGCGGCGTGGACGGTCTGACAAAGACGAACGAGCAGCGCGACGGGCACGACGTTTACGCCGGAACGGTGAGCATCACCATGGGCGAGGACGGACGGCCGGTGAGCGCGAGCATCACCAACATCCCGGCGCATACGTGCTATGAGATTGTCGAACGCGACTATACGGACGACGGCTACACGACCCAGACGCCGCAGAACGCCTTTGGCATCATCGACGTGGTGAACGAAGCGGGCCGCGAAGAGGCCATGACGTTCACGAATACGCGCGAGAGCGGCACGCTTGCGCTGAGCAAGGCGCTCAAGGGCAACGCGACGGACGGCGAAAAGGAGTTCACGTTCCGCGTGAAGCTCGAAAACGCGCGGTTCGACAAGGCAACTCAGCGTGACGCGTATGACGTGGTCATCCGCGAAGCGAACAAGGCGGACGTGCAGACGACCGTTGCGCGCGATGCGAACGGCGAATACGTGCTGACGCTCAAGGGCGGCCAGACGGCAACGCTGCTGGACGTGCTCTACGGCACGACGGCGACGGTGGCCGAGGACGACTACACCGCGGAAGGCTATGAAGCGGTGAGTACGCAGACGGCGGCGGTCAACGGCCAGACGCCGGATGCGGCGGCTGCGTTTACCAACGAGCGCAACGTCGGCGTGTTGAGCGTAACCAAGAACGCGGTCGGCAACGCGGTGAAGTTCGAGAAAAACGGCAGAGCCGTATTCAGCTTCTCGGCCACGCTGACCTATGCGGATTGGATCGATCTTACGCAGACAAACAACCTGCCCACGGTGGATGGCAAGACCCCGAAGAACATGACCGTGGACGCGAAGAACCATACGGTGACGCTCAGCCTCTCCATCCCGGTGACGGAGGCGGCGCGCGTCGGCAGCCTGAATGTGGAAAACATCCTCAAGGGCACGCGGTACGCGGTGCGAGAGGTGTTTGACGCGCAGGACGGCTATTATCTCACGGTTTCGACGCAGAACGGCCGGGTGAACGGCAGCGAAGTGACCGGAACCATCGCGGATGCGCTGACCGGCGACGCAGTCTTCACCAACACGCGCAATGTCGGCGCGCTGGAAATCACCAAGAAGCTGGAGGGCACGGGCTATAACGACCGCGTGGCCGTAAGCAACGCGGTGCGCACGAGCTTCGGCTTCACGGTGCGGCTCTGGCGCGAGGATGGCGTCCGGCTGACGGGCGACAACCGGCCGACGCTGAACGGAAAGGCGCTGACGCTTGAAACCCGGACGGAAAACGGCTTCACCTACGACGAAGCGCATGTCACCGTGGATATGGCGGACGGCGCGGCGGCGACGGGCGAGGAGCGCGGTGTGACCATCGGCAATATCCTCGTGGATACCCATTACACGGTGATCGAGGATGAAAACGGCTATCAGACCGAGGGCTATGTCGTCCGTCAGGGCGAACAGGGCGGCGTGATGACCGACGCGGGCGATACGCTCCGCTTCGTGAACACGCGCGACACCGGAAGCCTTGAAATCGTCAAGAACCTGGACGGCAGAACGGCGGAATTCGGGCGCGAGTTTGAATTTACCGTTACCTTGAGCCGAAACGACAATATCGCTTTGGCAGGCACGTATCTCACGCAGAGCGGCCGCACGGTTGCCTTTGAGGACAACGCGGCGGGCGGCGTGACGGCGCGGGTTCGCGTTGCGGGCGGCGGATCGCTCACGATTCTGGGCATTCCGTCCGGCACGAGCTACACGGTCTCCGAAGCGGATTACACGGCGGATCGCTACACGACCACGAGCACCGGCGCTGTCGGCGTGGTGGAAACGGCGGCGGTACGCGCAACCTTCCTCAACACGCGAGCCAATCCGGGTTACGGCGCGCTGACCGTCACCAAGACAGTTGAAGCCATCGGCGGCGCGGAGATTCCCGATACGCAGTTCGTCTTTGACATCGCCTTGACGCTTGAGGACGGCGAGGACTTTACCGGAACGCTGCGCACGACCAGGACGAGCGGCGAAACGGGCAGACTGTACTTTAACGGCGGCGCGGCGAGCATCCGCTTGAGCCACGGCGAGAGCGTCACGCTCAGCGGCATTCCGCTTGGCACGAGCTACACCGTCACTGAGCGCGCGGCGCAGGATATGCGCGTAAGCTCTACGGGCAGCGAAGGCGCGATCAAAGGAACCGGGCATATGGCGGCGTTTGTCAACACGATGACGCAGGCGTACACCGACCTGATTGTGCGCAAGGCGTGGAACGACGCGAATGACGCGCAGAAGCTGCGTCCGCAGAGCGTGACGGTCGATGTGACGAGAAACGGACAGACGATCACCACGCTGACGCTGAACGCGGCGAACCGCTGGACGCAGACGCTTACGCAGCTGCCGATGGTTGACGACAACGGCGTGGCGTATGACTACGACGTTGTGGAAAACGATGTGCCGGAGGGCTATACGGCCAGCGTCGTGACGCGCGGAACGACCTTCACGGTCATCAACACGCACCGCATTGACGACGGCTTTGTCCCGGTTGACCCGGAGAACAGACGTCGCGGCGGATTGACCATTCTTGACGACCTCGGCGTGCCTCTGGGCGGCGGTATCAACATGAACGAGGGCGACTGCTTCAACTAAAAGCGGCGCCCCCGCTTCCCTGATACGCAGGCCATCAAGAAGGAGACTTTGCCATGAAAAAACTCATTTTAGCGCTCTGCCTGCTGCTCATGGTTTCCGTGGGTGCGGCAGGGGAAGAGGTGCAGACCGAAACCGCGCCGACCGTCGCTGAAATCGCGCTGACGATGCGTCCGGAGAGCGAAGAGCCTACGCACCTGACCGTCGGCAACTCGACGAAGGTCAGCGGAAGCTTTTTCACCACGCAGTTTGGCAACAACACCAGCGACATCGACGTGCGCTGCATGCTCCACGGCTACAACCCCATCGTATGGATGAACCAGCTTGAATTCACGACCGATCCGATGGTCGTGGATTCGCTGGAATCCGCTGATACGAGAGCGGGCAGAACCTACACCATCCGCATTGTGGACGGCCTGACCTACAACGACGGCGTCACCCCGGTGACGGCGGAGGATTACGTGTTTTCCTATCTGCTGCTGACCTCGCCGCAGTTTGCGGCCCTCGGAGCAAACACGGGCGCTTATGCGCACGTTGTGGGCTATGAGGCGTTTAGCGCGGGAGAGACGGACGTGTTTTCCGGCGTGCGGCTCATCGACGAGCGGACGTTCAGCGTGACGGTCAAGGCGCAGTATGAACCGTATTTCTACGAGCTGTCGTATCTGTCCGTCTATCCGTATCCAATCGGCGTGATTGCGCCCGGATGCGAGGTGCGCGACGACGGAGAGGGTGCGTATATCGCCAATATCGACGAAACGGCAGTCGAGCCGGTCTTTACGGCGGAGCTGCTGCAAAGCACGGTGCTGGACGCGGAAAACGGGTATCTGTCCCACCCGTATCTGACCTGTGGGCCGTATAAGCTGGTCAGCTATGACCGCGAAAGCGGCACGGTGGAATTCGCGATCAACGAATTTTACGTCGGCAACTATGAGGGCGTGCGTCCCGTGATTGACACGGTGACGCTCGTCCCGGTGCTGCCGCAGGACATGAAGGAGAAGCTGGAAAGCGGCGAAATCGACCTGCTGAATAAAGTGGTCGATGGCGACGTGGTCAACAGCATGCGCCCGATGCTCAGCGAAGGCTATTCGCTGCTGAACTATGCGCGTCTGGGATATGGCTTCTGCGCCTTTGCCTGCGAGCAGGGGCCGCAGCAGTTCAAGGCGGTGCGGCAGGCGATTGACTACTGCTTTGACGCGGACAGCTTTGTGCGCGACGCGCTCAAGGGCTATGGCGTGACGGTCAACGGCTATTACGGCCTTGGCCAGTGGATGACGCTGGCGGCGATGGGCACCATCCGCCCGGAAGGCATTACCCCGCAGGAAGAAGAAGTCTGGGATGCGCTGAACCTCGACGAGCTGAATCCCTATACGCTTGATCTGGGCAAGGCGAAAGCGCTGCTGGAGGAAGACGGCTGGACGCTGAACGAAAACGGAGAGCCGTTTGACGAAACGCGCGACGCCGTGCGCTGCAAGGATGTGGACGGCGAGTTGATGCGCCTGTCGCTCGACTTTGCGCAGGTGAAGGACAACGATTTCGCACAGCTGGTCGTCGATCAGTTCAGCGAAACGCTGCCGCAGGTCGGTATCGAGTTGATTGTGCATGAGGTCAGCTTTAACGAAATGCTCAGCGATTATTACCGTGAGGACGGCGAGCGGCTGTACGACATGAATTTCATGGCGACGAATTTCGTTTCCACGTTTGATCCGTTCATGACGTTCACCGATGATCCCGACTTTGTGGGCGCGATGAACACGAGCGGCATGACCGATGAGCAGCTTATCGACATGACTTGGGACATGCACAAGACTGAGCCATACGACGTGCTGACCTACGAGCAGAAGTGGATCGAGTTCCAGAAGTATTACAACGAGCTTCTGCCGACGATGCCGATTTATTCCAACGTTTACTTTGATTTCCACACGAATTGGCTGCAAAACTACTACGCCGGCTCGGAGATCAACTGGCCGGAAGCGGTGCTTTACGCTTATATCGCCGAGCCGGTTGAAACGGCGCCGGACGAGGTGCAGAGCGGTTTGGACCTTGACGACGACATGAAGATCGACGGCGGGAACGACTTCGGCGACGATGATTTTGAGATCATCGAGTAACCGCTCAAACACAGGTATATCAAACGAACCCCTTCCATGGCCGGGCGGCCGCGGAAGGGGTTCAATGTTTTGGGGAAAAAGAGACGGAGCGAATTACACCAGATGAAGCACCTGAAAGAACAGGATATACGCCAGCCCATAGTATGCGATGACAGCAACCAAATCGTTGACGGTCGTAATCAGCGGGCCGGAAGCCACGGCGGGATCGACGTGAATCTTTTTGAAGAACATCGGCACGGCGGTGCCCACAAGGCTGGAAAGCACCATGGAGAGCACCAGCGCCGCGCCCGCGCACCCGGAGATGCACAGGGCATAGAACAGCGTTTTGCCCTTGAGCAGCCAGACGTACAGCCCGATGAACACGAGCGCCAGAAGGCCGAGCAGCAGGCCGCTGAAAAAGCCGACGCGCATTTCCTTGAAGACCAGACCGAGCTTCTGCCTGCCCGTCAGCTTTTCATCCATCAGCACGCGGATGGTGACGGCCAGCGACTGGGTGCCGACGTTGCCCGCCATATCCAGAATGAGGGACTGGAAGCAGACGATCAGCGCGACCTGCGAAACGACGGACTCGAACAGCCCGACGACGGAGGAAACGCCCATGCCGAGAAAGAGCAGGATAATCAGCCACGGCAGACGCTTTTTGAGGCTGGTTTTCAGCGGCTCATGCAGATCCTCCTCGCCGGTCAGGCCGCCCAGCTTGGCATAATCGTCGCCCATCGCGTCGTCCACGGCTTCGACGATGTCGTCCGTGGTGATGACGCCGATGACGCGGCGCTTTTCGCCCAGCACCGGGATGGAGGCTTCGGCGTAGCTGCGCAGGCGATCCAGACACGCTTCGATCTGCTCATGCGCCAGAACGACCGGGAAATGGCGGCTGATGAGCGAATCCAGCGCGGTATCCTCGCGCGCGACGATCAAATCCTTGAGGGCAATGGCGCCATAAAACGAGCCGTCGTCGTCGCTGACAAAGAGGGTGGAGATGTTGTCGTTCTCCTCGGCCTGCGCAATCAGTGCGCGCATGGCCTGTTTGACGGAAAGGTGGCGGCTGATGGAGACGAAGTTGGTGCTCATCGCGCTGCCGATTTCATCCGGCTGGTAGGAACAGATGAGGCGGATGTCGTGCTGCGATTCGGGATCGAGCTTCTCCATCAGGGCGCTGCGCAGCTCGGGGGAGACGGTTTCCAGCGCGTCAACCGCGTCGTCGGCGTCCATGGCCTCGACGATATCGGCGGCCTGCTCCTGCGGCAGCTCGCGGAGGTACTTGCCCGCGTCGCTGACATAGGCGAAGACGTCGCCCAGCCGCTCGACGCCGAGCAGGCGATACAGCCGCGCGCGCTGGCGAATGTCGAGCAGCTCGAGCGC
>ENA-ORTY01001454-ORTY01001454.1-human-gut-metagenome-genome-assembly--contig:-NODE-1454-length-26207-cov-3.763269_pt1 | contig 26207 bp, 24 predicted proteins | sample MGYA00241917_ERZ509198 | MGnify/ENA primary metagenome ERZ509198 (study PRJEB26280, sample SAMEA2338857) | human gut metagenome | biome: human gut; feature: human-associated habitat; material: faeces...
TTACAGTAACGTTATCGGTGTTTGAGACGCCATTTTGCGGCTGAGCCCCTGCGACAGGCTTAGTGATCGTTACATCCACAGAGCCAATGGGCTCCGTAGTAGCTGTAAACTCTGCATAGTAGTTGATGTAGTCTTTACCGTACATGTAAATCGTGCCCGCTGTGGAACCGTTAAAAGTGGCTGTGGGATTATCTGCAAATTCATACCCACTGTTCGGTTTCACTATGACATGTACTTTATAAGTTTCTCCCGCTGCAAACGTATCCGTTGCAAGCATCTTAACTCCGTTATGATACCATTCTGTTATGGTTACAGTAACGTTATCGGTGTTTGAGACGCCATTTTGCGGCTGAGCCCCTGCGACCGGCTCAGTCACTGCCACAGCAACACTTGCAATTATACTGGTATCCGTTACTACGACATTTTTGCCGTTCAAGACATTAGTACTTGCAGTAGTCGCAACAGCATTGCCATCAGCGGTGATTGATGCTTTTGCTGTATCAAAGTAACCGCAGTTCTCAATGGTTTTCCCTCTTGCCTTAATGTTAATGCCCTGGGGGAATGTTCCCTCTTTGATGCTGATGGCACCTGTAGCGGTGGAAGTAATGGACAAACTGTGTGCCTTTTTACCTTCAGGAGAATTCTGGTGCAGCGAAGCGGAGAAATTGCCGCCGTTGATCGTCAAATTTGCAGAACTATTAATTATGACAGCAGACACGTCTGCATTACTGGTAATATCCGCACTATACCCGATAAAGCTGCCGCCATTGATCTTGGTGGTTCCGGCTTGCGCAAAAATCGCATAGCCAAAGGATGAACCGTTAGCGCCGCCCTCAAGCGTCACATTTCCATCAATCGTGAGAGAAACATTCGATGCCATATTGATAACCGCACCCGTGCCGCCGTTATTTCCATGCGCATATTTCAGCGTACCGCTGCCGTTAATGCTCAAATTGGCCCACGGCCAGATCAGGCAGTCATTGTCGCCATTTAATGGAGAAGTAAAGGTATTCGTTCCCTCAATGGTCAGTACCTTGTATGTTGTATTGCTGATTGCGGCGGCAAGGGACGCCTGTGAGGGCATATCGCCATTAGAGCCACTTACGCCGTTCAGCTTCACATAAGTGATTTCTGTGTTTTCCATTGCCGCCTTGAATTCGGCAAAGGTATCGCAGACGACGGGGTCGTCCGCCGATGTGCCTGTTCCCGTTGTGCCTTCAATGTCGCCTGCGCTGTATGCATACGCCACCTGACCCATTGGCAGCAGTCCCACCACCATCACAAGGGCGAGGAGCATACTCAGCAGCTTATGCAGTTTCAATTTTGCTTTCATAAGCAATTCCTCCTTGTTTCTTTCCGGCATTTTGCCGGGTGATTTGACCGTGTGGTTCGTTTTGTCGGCTCTCCCACACGGCAAGGAGAGCTTCTGCCATTTTTCATTATTTTGGAGAATGGCGCACCGTCTGGTACATTCATATCATCCCATCACCACCGTCCTCCTTACAAAGCGTCGATGACCGCTGCAAGATAGCTGGAAGAAACAGAGCCGTAGATGAAATTGTCAACAAGCCCGTCCTTCTTCGCCTGACGCACCTTGTCCGCCAGCTTCTTTTCGGTGTTCTCGTCCACGACCAGTACAATTTTGCAGTTCGGGTTGGTTTTCTTCAGCTCGGCACGGATCTTCATCCGCTCCTCCAGCTTCCACGGCGTGTAGGCGGTAACTTCCATAATCAGGACATTCGCAAGCACGGCATCGCACAAAAACAACGTTTTGTCCGGACTGTCGCTCATCACCGGATCAAAATCGGGATCAAACCGGCGAAGGGCTTCGGCAATCGCATCCGCAAACAGGGCGTTCTGCATATCGATCACTACTCTCCGCATTTGCCTCACCTCCAAGTTCTCTTTTTTACGCACTGATGATATTTGGGCATAAAAAAGCGCAGTAACCCCATAATCAACCATATTATACCGGATCGTTTTTCAAAACACACCGTCCCTAAGTACAGTATTGCAGAAATTTTTTCAAAAAAATACCCGGTCTCGCATCGGAAACCGGGTATATCGGGCTATTCAGTTTGTTTTACGCGATGGGAAGATCGTCCTCGTCATCGGTATTGTCAAGCAGCTTTGGAATAATGAGGCGCTTGCCTGTGACAGCAATGGCAAGCTGGGTCTTGTTGGAAAAACCGGTCTCCTCAAGAATCTTGGAAACGTGCCATTTAACGGTTCTGACTGTGATGTTCAACTCCTGCGCGATCTCATTGTATTCCAGTCCCTCGCAGACCAGCCGTAAAACCTTGAGCTGTGCATCGGTCAGCTCTTTGCTGGTGGTAACGCCCAGCTTGACAATGGGCGTTTCGCCGGGCCACATATGCTTGCCCTGCATGGTGGCGTCCATCACGGTGATCAGCTCCTCGGGGCTTACTTCCTTGTGCCAGAAGCTGTCCGCTCCCACCTCTTTTGCCCGCTTGATAAAGCTCTCCTCCGGCATGGAGGTGACGATAATGATTTTGAGCTTCGGGAACTGCTCTCTCAGCTCGGCGGCGGCTTCAATGCCGTCCATTCTGCCGTGGGTGCAGACATCCATCAGTACCAATTCGACTGCGCTTCGGCGACAGACGGTAGCGGCCATATCCGCTTTTGTGAGACTGCCCACCAGTTCGTAGCCTTCGCTGCTGCGCACAACATTCTCCATATATTCCCGTGCGATACGCTGATCGTCAACCACAAGAACCTTTGTCATACCTGCACCTCCTGTTCCTTTTTTTCTGCGCCAACCGGCAAAGTAACCGTCAGCAAAAATTCCGGCTGCGACTGTATCTCCATCCTGCCGCCTGCTCTCGTGATCTGTTTTTCCAGATACACAAGCCCGCCCCGGGGCGTGATGTCTCCCTCCGGCTGTCTGCCGTCGTTGGTGATATGTAAGGTGACGGCAGCTTCTGTCTGCTCCGATACCACGTACATAGCCGTTGCATCCGCATGACGGGCGGCGTTGATACAGGCTTCCCGCATGACCGCAAGAAGGGCTTTGAGCAGCTTCACCTCCGTCGGAAGCTCGCCGTTTATTTCCACACGGACGCCGGAAACCTCTGCATCCCGGATAAACTCCGACACATCGTCCTGGGGATAGACGTTTTCCTCACGCAATACCTGAATGGCACGGCGAAACTGCCTGACAGCGGCGGCGTTTTCTTCGGAAGTGGTGTTTTGCCGCAAAATCTGCCGTATGGCGGCAACTCCCATATTCATCTGATCGTGCAGCCGCGTTTTCAGGTTCAGGATTTCCTGTTCTCTTGTCATTTCCAGTACATTTTCCGACAGGACTTTCAGCTCACGGTACATCTTTTTCAGTTCCCGTGACTGGCACTTCAGTTCCTGCTGTTTTTCGTACAGTTCGGTCACATCATCGAATATGACTTCGGTATAAACCTCGCCTTGCGCGGTCGTGATCTTCTCTGCGGAATATTGCCATGCGTGTCCGTCAGGGAAAAGGAATACATTTCCGTCCCGGATGACGCCGGTGGTGTGATCACAGCCCTCCAGCGCTTCGTTCAGCTCGGTAAGACTTTGCAGGTCGCTTTGCGTGATTTTGCGGTAAAGCTCATACATCGCCGTATTGCACAGCTTGATGGTGCCTGCGGGCGTGAAGTAACAGACGGCTGAGGGCAGGGTGTCCAGCGCTTCTTTTACCGCACTGCGCAGATCGTGTTTTGCTTTGATTTTTTCGATAGCTTTGCGTGCTTTCATGCGCCCTCACCGCCTTTCTGCAATTGGAAGGTAAAGCGGCAGGTTCCGTCCTCGCAGGAATACAAATCTGCGTCTGCCTTATGGCCGGATAAATCGGTATCGCAGACAAAGTCAATGGACACAATAAACTGTCCCTTTCTTTCACGGGCATTGACCCACACACTGTGAAGGTCGAACAGACAGTCCTCCAGTATCGTTTCAAAGGCGTGGTATATGCGAAGCATATCCTTTGTCGCCAGGATAACATCCGCAGGGAGCGTACAAAGGCATTTCACATCCAGCAGTTCCAGATTCACAAAAGAATCCTCAAAGCATCTTGACAGGTCGCGAATATCCGCCGTTTCTTCCCGATGGCTGACAAGCAGAAGATTGCCGTAGCGCTTTATGTATGCACCCAAAACCGCTGCACCTGCAAGAAGTTTTTCTCGTTTTTGAGCATCATTTTCCGTATCATACTGTGTCAGCAGATGTTCGATCATGCTGATCTGTCCGGTCGTTTCCCGGTTGATCACATCGGCTGCCCGGTTCTTTTCCTGCGAGGAAAGGATTTTCTTTTTCGTTTCCAGATTTTCCTGACGGATGCGGTTACGCTCCGAAAGATCCCGGCAGTTTTCTTCGATCTGCTCAATGGCTTCGGTAAGCTCTGAAACGTCCTCCTGCCACAGCACATGACCGAAACGAATCGGTTTGCTTTTGATCAGTGTCGTTTTATCCGCCAAAACAGGATGCGTTTTGGCACTCATTCTCTGCTCACCGGTCAGCCCCCCGGCATTGGAGCTGGCAAGGCAGACCGTGTTTCCCTGATCCGTGATCTGTGCGCCGAGCCTGCTGGCCATAAACAGTTCTTCATAGCCGGTGTTGGTTTGGATAAGCCCGCACTGAATACAGCTTTCCAATATTCCGGTGAACATCAGGCACTGCGCTGCAACGATGTCTCCGCCGATAAGCTGCATCCATTCCACGCCGCTGACATATATAAAGGCATATACGATAGAACATGCCAGCAGCAAAAACGGCAGATATTTTTTCCTATATGAGAGCCGACACTTGATCAGCATGATGACAAATGCCGCGAAAGCGCAAAGGATCTCCCACCCGAGTACGATATAATATCCGAATGTATATCCATTGTTTTTGTCCGTCCATACCTCTCCTTCGGGGAAGGAAAAGACAAGCTGATGAAGATCATTGGTAAGCACCAGCAGCAGACAAAGAACCGTGGGAATATATAATAACAGCAGCGCCGTTTTCGACAGCCTTGCGTTCTCGGGCTTGCCCAGTGAGATGGCAACAAACAAAGAAAACAGCGGGATAAACAGCATTGGCAGGTAGTACCAATACCATAGTTGCCGTGCTATTCCGATATCGGTTATAAAATAGTATTTCATTGAACGGATAACAAACCAAAAAACCATTAAGCCGGAAACGGCAATCAGATAATGGCGCACCTGTACCTGAATGATCCGTTTACTGACGGAAATTCCCCATCCGATATACAGGGCGATATAGATCAGCGAGCGGGCGATCCCTCCGGGAACGATCAAGATATCAAACTTTCCCAAAACCCGTAAGGTGATCGCAGAGAAAACCATTGCGGCTACAAGAAAGCCTGTTTTGTGATTCTGTTTCGTCATGCGGGACCTCCTTTCAAAAATGTTTCATTTTGTTTTACTGTTTGTGCCGGATATCGGCGGCGTTTGTTTACGGGGATCTGTGGGCTTTACTGCATCATCGGGGATCGCCCATGAACGCCCGAACCGCTCTGCACCGGGGATGCGTCCCTGTGCCACATACTGATTGACGCGGCGCTCCGATATACCCCATTTGTAGGAAGTTTCCCGTATGGAGAGATAACCTTTCATACGCCGCTCCTTTCTGACAGACATAAAAATACAAAATATATTATATACGAATATCCGCAGTTTTTCAAGAATCCGGCGTGAATTGTTCTTGAACTTTTTCTTATAAGTTTGGAAAAATGCAGGGTGTTCACCGTAGTAGTAGTAAGAAAAGAGATACCGCAGCAAGCATAGGGAGTGTAGCCACACTCCCGAAAAACGCCCCCGCCCGTCCTGCCGGGTGGCGGCGCGTCTGCTTGTTGGGATAGTCCCAAACCCTTATACGAAAGGACGGTGAACGAATGGCAAACAGAGTGCGGAACATTGTGCTTCGCGTCCCGGTGACGGCGCAGGAACGGGAAATGATTGAGCTGAAAATGCAGCAGATGGGGACGCGCTGCTTCTCCACCTATGCCCGCAAAATGCTCATTGACGGCTATGTTATCAAGATTGATTACAGCGATATAAAGGCTATGACTGCCGAGCTGCAAAAGATCGGCACAAATATCAATCAGATTGCCCGACGTGTCAATGCAACGGGGACAATCTATGCGCAGGACATTGAGGACATCAAGGGGGTGCTGAATGAAATATGGCTGTCACAAAGATCCATCCTATCAAAAGCACCTTGAAGAAAGCCCTTGACTACATCACCAATCCGGTAAAGACAGACGATAAACTGTATGTGTCCTCTTTCGGCTGCGCGGTGGAAACCGCAGACATTGAGTTTGAGAAAACGCGGCTGCGGGCAATGAATAAGGGTAATAACCTTGCCCATCACCTGATACAGGCATTTGAACCGGGCGAGGTTACGCCGGAAGCAGCCCACGAGATCGGGCGGCAGCTTGCCGACAGCATCCTTGGCGGTAAATATGAATATGTGCTGACTACCCATATTGACAAAGGCCATGTGCATAACCACCTGATTTTCTGTTCTGTGGATTTTGCAGAGCATAAGAAGTATATCTCCAATCGGAAAAGCTATGGCTTTATCCGCAGAACGAGTGACAGACTGTGCAAGGAAAACGGATTGTCCGTTGTGATCCCCGGCGCGGATCGCGGCAAGCATTATTCAGAATGGGATGCCCAGCGCAAAGGGACAAGCTACAAACAAAAGCTGAAAATCACCATTGACCGGCTCATTCCTGTCTCCGCAGACCTTGACGATCTGCTGCGGCGGCTGGAAGCCGAGGGCTATGAGATCAAGCGCGGCAAATATATCTCATTCCGTGCACCCGGACAGGAACGCTTCACTCGCTGTAAAACGCTTGGCGAAGCCTACACAGAGGAAGCCTTAGCCGAGCGCATCAATGGCAGGGTCATTTTGAAAACCCCGAAGCCGGAGCGCACCGGCGTTTCGCTGCTCATAGATATTGAAAACTGTATCAAGGCGCAGCAGTCGGCAGGCTATGAGCGCTGGGCAAAGATTGAAAACCTCAAACGCGCAGCCCGGACAATGGTATTTCTCGATCAGAACGGGATTGCCAGGTACACGGATTTGCAGCAGAAAATCGCAGAGCTGCAGGACGGGCAGGAACAGACCGCCGCAGCCCTCAAAACGGTGGAACGCCGTTTGTCCGATATGGCGCTGCTGATCAAGCATATTGAAACATACAGGGAGCTAAGGCCGCTGTACGATGAGTACAGGAAATCCCGTGACAAAGAAAAATATCTGCGCGGGCATGAAAGTGAAATCATCCTCTTTGAAGCAGCGGCAAAGGCACTGAAAGCCGCAGGCGTATCTGGTAAGCTCCCTGATTCCGCCAAGCTCAAAGCAGACTACCAACGGCTTGCTGCCGAAAAGGACAGGCTGTATTCCGAATACGGCAAGCTGAAAAAGCAGCTTCGGGAATACGATGCTGTCAAGCAGAATATAGACAGTATTTTGTCCCCTGTCCAGCAGCGGGAACAGGAAAAAATGTTGTAGGCATATTGACATTCACACATATATTTATATATAATAAATGTGTAATATTATGTCGATTGGGGGTGTGCGTTTGGACGCAAAAGAAACCATTAAGGCCCTTTTGGAAGCGTCTGAGGACGGAACGATTACTGCCGAACAGGTAACACAGGCAGGACTGCACCGCAGCGTATTGCAGGAGCTTGTAAAAAGCGGTGAGCTGTACCGCTTCGGACGCGGGTTGTATGTGCGCAGTGGGATATGGGAAGATGAACTGTATCTGTTGCAGCGGAAATACGGACGCGGGATCTATTCTATGGAAACAGCTCTTTACCTGCACGGATATTCAGACCGTGCCCCGGCGCAGTACACCATGACCTTTCCAAAGGGCTATAACACCCCTTCACTGAAACAGGAAAATGTAACGATCAAATGGGTACAGCAATTAAACTATCCTCTCGGCATTATTGAGATCCCCTCGCCCTGCGGCAATCCCATTCGCGTATATGACCTTGAAAGAACGCTTTGCGATCTGCTGCGCGGCAGCGGCGGCGATATTCAAATCATCAATCCGGCAATGAAGCGGTATGTCGTTTCCAAAGAACGGGACATTCACAAACTTTTGCAGTATGCACAGCAGTTAAGAGTACAGCCAAAGGTACAGCGTTATCTGGAAATTCTGCTGTAATGCAATTCAAAAAAGGAGGCGTATGTATGGGTTATCTGGCAGCGCAGGGCGCAATTTTGGCAATCGGTATTGTGATCGGGTTGATCTGCTCGGTCATCGGACTTTTCTTCGGACATATCATTTTATTTGACAGCATTGCCCTCGGCATTGTTGCCGGGGTGTGCTGCAACTCCTTTACGCCCATTCACCCAGCGCTCTGCCTTGTGATTGGGATTGCGGTATTTTTGCTGCTGTTATGGCTGCAACGTACCAGTGTCGGTTTCTGGGTGATCGGTGGACTGCTTACGCTGATTTATGCGGCGGCAGCCGGGCTGCTGGCGTGTTTGCTTACAGAAAAAGATCTTGTTTGGGGCTGGGTGACTTTCGGTATCGTGTTCCTCGTGATCGGCGGACTGCACCTTCACGCAAGGGACAACTGAAAACAGAGTGCAGGTTCACACTTTAGAGCGCTCGTATGCCTTGCGGAATAAGGCTTTCCGGCGCTAAAAGTGTGTACGACATATATTTCCTTTCCACCCACTAAAACAGACTTTGAAACCGTGACAAAGAGGCAAAAAGAAAATTCGGGACGCAGCAGCCGTAAGATGGCCGCTGCGTCCCGCGTTTGTGTATTACCGCCGCTTTTGGAATATCGTGTCCGCAAATCATTGAAACAGCCCGTGATTCCGTAATTAACAACAAATGGGGGCAAGTCTTTATAGCCTGCCCCCATTTGTTATTTCCAAGTGAATTTCTTCCTGTAACTTATTCCACTCTACGCAGTTTGGAATCGGTACTGCCGGATGAATCAAATGTCGTTCCCGGGTTCGGCAGCAGAATTGGCTCTTTGTTCTTTTCAAGAATATTGCCAGTTACCGCATCAATTCTGTAAGTGTATTGATATTCGCCGTTATTAAATTCCAGTATGTAGCAGGGATTGCCCTGATTGCGGTTCAGTTCTTCCTTGGTGAACTCAATTTTCTGCGCTTTATCATCAAGCCCCGCATCCTTCAAGGCTATGCTCTTTGCCTCTTCCAGAGAGATGAACTCCTGCGTACCGATATTCTCCTGATTCTTTTCCAGTACGCTTCCCAGCACAGCGTCAATACGGTAGGTCCACCGGGTCTGCGTATCGGCGAAAACAAGTCGGTAGTAAGGAGTCTTGATGCCGCCGTCCACCAGTGTTTCCTCTGTATAGGTGACTTTGTTCATACAACCTGCATCATCTACGGCAATCTTCTTTGCGTTTTCAAGAAGAATGTATTCTCTTCCATAGAGAATATCGCCGGTTTTGGCATCGATTTGGTAGAAATACTGATTCTTGTTGGTGTAAAATTCCAAGAAATAGCATGGTTCTTTTTGGCTGCTGTTCAACTCGGCTTTGGTAAAAATGACTTTCTGTGCTTCCTTATCAAGCCCTGCATCTTTAAGAGCGATTCTCTTTGCTTCCGGAAGGCCGATATAAGCAGGATTAATTGGATCGATTTCAACTTCATCCTGTAACATCATAAGCACGTCCAGAGAAAGCCCGGCAAGCTCGTCCAAAGTCATGTCGGTCCTTTTTGAAGCTGCAAGAATAAAGTCCGCTTTTCCCCGCGAAATGCTCAGCTCATCTGCAATTTCTTTTGCCTGACTATCGTCAGATTCATCATGGAAAACAACCGTTTCCACGACCTGCGTCTGCGCTAAAGCGTTCTGAATCGTTGAGGTGAGCGCGGCTTTCAGTTCGCTGTTGCTATTGATTCTGGAGTCAAAAGAAACCAAAACCATACTGTTGCTGTTCTCCATAATACCGCCGGTAACATATGCTGAAACGGTCTGTTTTACAGCGTTCTCAACGCTCTGCTTTTCAAGCGAAATGTCGCGGAGCGCATTTTCTGCATCGCTGTTAAGGAAACTGACATCTTTCACGGTTCCGTTTTTCGCAATTGTGTATTCAACGCTGGGGTTGACATCCAGTGTAAATGCGCCTGCCGTTGCATGGCTTGAAAGGTATTTTGCAGTGACAACAGTGCATAGAATCAAAGCCAGACAAGCGGCCATCGTTCCACACCTGAACCAAACGCTTCTATGACACCCATTGTCATTGCTTTCTGCATCAGCAATCAGATTGTCATCGATTTTTCCGATCGCATTCAGTAATCTTTCGGTTTTCATAGCATAATACCCTCCTTTTCAAGAAAAATTCTCAAATCGTTTCTCATGCGGAACAGCAATGATGCAACCTTGCTCTCGCTCATTCCGTATGTATCTGCAATATTCCGTATGGCCCATAGATGCCAGTACCTGCGGATAAAAATAGTACGCTTGATTCTCGGTTGTGCATACAGGAAACGGTCGATGACGGAAACCAATACTTTTTCTTCGACAGCCTGCTCAACCGTTGTTTCTGCCGGCACACATTCTTCCAACTCAGACAGCACTGCTGTAACCTGTCCAAGACCTCGCTTTTGAGCCGTGTACTGCTTATAACGATTCAAAGCAAAATTTCACGCGATTTTGCCCAAGTAGGTTGATAGGGGATTGGGACGCTGCGGCGGAATAGAATTCCATGCGCCTAAGTAGGTATCATTGGTGCATTCCTCCGCATCCTCGTTGTTATGGAGGATGTTAAATGCAATGGTATGACAATAGTTCCCATATTTTTCTTTGGTAGCGGCTATTGCTTTTTCGTTTCGTGCCCAATACAAATCAATGATTTCATTATCTTTCATTGCGTCCTCCTTCCTCTGTGTGTAAAGGCCTTTCACCTATATACACAACAAAAATCATCATTCATTGCATGAATACAGAAAATTTTTGCAGTTGGCATAGCTACTTTGTGTGACAACTGCCGTTGAACATCTAATTATTCTTTTTTCAGAATTTTATCAATCATTGAAACAGCGACAGGCTGCTCTTTACAATCCGATTGACGAAGTAAATGACTTCCTCACGACTGTACTTGTCATAGCCTCCGACGACAACGTGCATCAGGCCGTTTGACAAGTGGGTATAGAGCATTTCCAGCTCCGCGTCGGTAGCATGGCGCAGCTTTTGCTTCCAGTAGGCAATGCTCTCATCTCTGGCAAGGTCGATCATCCTTTGCAAAACAGACGCACTTGCACCTTGGAAGATCAGCACCCGGCAGGCATCCTCGTGATGCTCCACCATTGCATAGATCGCTTCAATGAGGGCGGTCACATCAAAGGAATCTACCAGCTTCAACGATTTCTGAAACGCTTCCAGTAGTTCTTGCTCGATGCTTTCCAACAGTGCAAAGCAATCACTGTAATGAGCGTAAAAGGTCGCGCGGTTCAGCTCCGCCATTTCACAGACCTCTTTAACGGTGATCTTGTTGACAGGCTTTTGTTTGAGCAATATCAAAAAGGATTCTTTCAGAATCCGCTGCGTATATCGGATTCTTGCATCGGTTTTCCTCATAGAAAAAACTCCAAACATAAAAAATTTACAACTTTTTTCGACACTGACACCGTATCTGTCGGTTATCTTTCGCGTAACAACGGGTTGTCGGTTGTCGCAAAGGTTCATTTTAAGTATACTATACTTGTGAAAGATAATCAACACTTGCCGTTTAGTTTGGAGGTGATCCCGTGTTTCAAAAGTATCTTGTTACAGGCGCAACCGGCTTTCTCGGACGTGCCGTGGTCGCGCAGCTTCTTGAAAGAAAGGCAGAAATCCACGCTCTTGTCATGGAAAATGATCCTCTGGCGCGGGAACTTCCGCAAGAGGTTCATTCCGTTGTCGGTGATGTATGTGATGAAAGCTCCCTGAATTGTTTCTTCTCCGGTGCAGACCGGCAAACCTGCGTCATACATTGTGCCGGTATTATATCGGTAGCTTCTCATCCGGGCGATAGGATTTACCGGGTGAATGTTGGGGGAACCAACAACATTCTGCGCTTGTGCGCGGAATACAGCGTTGGAAAACTCGTGTATGTCAGCTCAGTCCACGCCATTCCGGAAAAGCCCAAGGGAATGGAGATCACGGAGGATGCCGTGTTTTCGCCGGAACTGGTGCGGGGCGATTACGCAAAGAGTAAAGCCATCGCAACTGCACTGGTTTTTGATGCTGCGAAGCGGGGGCTGAATGCCAGCGTGGTATTTCCCTCCGGCATCATCGGTCCGGGCGACAGTGGGAAAGGCAGCATCACCAATATGCTGCTGGCCTTTCTCGGTGGGAAGTTGCCGGTAGCGGTAAAGGGAGGGTATGATTTCGTGGATGTGCGTGATGTTGCATCCGGGATTACCGCCTGTGCGGAACATGGCCTGCCCGGTCACGGTTATATTCTCTCCGGCCACTATGCCTCTATCCGCGACATACTGGAAGCGGCAAAGAAAACGCTTAATCTTAGACGTGCGGTATCCTATCTGCCGATCTGTTTTGCTAAGGTTGTTGCGCCGATTTATGAGAGATGGAGTTTGCGGAAACAGAAGCCGCTATACTTCACACCATACGCTGTGGCCGTTCTCGATTCCAACGGCATTTTCAGCCGGAAAGCCGCTGCCGACACTTTCCGCTATGAACCGAGATCGTTGCAAAGCACCATCCTGGATACCGTTCTGTGGCTGAAAGGCAGCGCAAATGGTCATGGATAATGATAAAATAGAGCATACAGCACAGAGATACGACAATAATACCTGTAACGCCTATTATTGCAAACAGCAGAAATGCGGGACGCAGCAGCCGAAGATGGCCGCCGCGTCCCGCGTCGTTTTATTCCGTATCGGAAAGCGTCATAGAAAACTTCGCTTCCTCAAATGCTGCATCGGTCATATTATGCAGCTTTTGGATTGTCTGCTCAGCAAGCTGGCGCATATCTTCGCCCATATCGGGCAGGGCGCCGGAGATCGCCGTCATTGTCCTGCGGCGGTCATCGTGGTGATACATACAGATCAGGTTTTCTTCCTCCACGGTAAAAGAAATGCTATTCATGTTCAAACCTCCAAATCCTGTTCTTTTGTCTTAGCAGCCGTCTTTTTCGGGGCGGCTGCCTTTATCTGTCCGGCTTTGAGCTGCGAGCGCACAGAGGGGCGTGGCCTGCGCAGGGGCAGATCTCGTTTTTCGTCACTGCTTATGAGAGCAAACACACCGCGCCTGTCCTTCATACCGGATAAGCACAGGGACTTATAGGGAAGCACGGCAAATAAGCGATCTTGCTCCCGGCTGGATGCGATGCGTTCAAAGTACGGTGATACCTCCACCATAAAATGTGTCCCGTTGGGGCTATTGGGCGCTTGCAATGCCTGAAATGCGGTGGATATCCGTTGTGCTTCGATAAGTACCTTTTCATCAGACAGTTTCCCGATATGTGCCTTGAAATCACCGGGCGCAAGCAGCTCTCTCTTTCGGCTCTCGTCGCGCAGCAGCTCCCGCAGGGCGTCCGGGTCATGGGGCACAGCTTCGTAGCGCAGAAACTTTCCATACTCCCGATCCGGCACGGCTTCAAATCGGTAATCCTTGGGAAGCTCCCGTGATCCGTTTTCATAGATCAGGCGGTTGTTGTCTGTTCGCAGGGCTGACTGGATGACAAACTCTGCTTTTCTTGCATAGTCCAGTTCATAGATACTACCCTTAACTTTACCGCCCTCTACGCCGGACAGTACCACTGCGTAGGCAAGCACACGCTCCTTGGTCTGTTCATGGTAGAAACGAAAGGTGTTATGCTCCCGCGTTCCGCGCAGGAACACATCCCGTTCCCGCAGGCAATGTGTCCCGTTGGGGCGGCAAAACCAGAGATAGATTTTATCCTCTGTATTTTTGCTTGCCGCCGCCCGGGTTAGTATCTTCTTGTCAATGTCAAAATCATTTCGGAAAAATGCTGTATTCTGCTGCATGATCTGTTGCAGCGATGCCAGCACGTCCACATTCTCAAACTTATTCATATCTTACTCCATTTCCAGCGCCTGCCGGACACTGCGCCTTGCTTCCTGTTCTTTTTCTTTCTGCTTCGGCTTTGCCGCTGTCTGTGCCCGGTCTGCTTTAAGTTGGGCGCGAATTGACGGCTTTTTCCCGTCCGCGCTGCGCTGGGGCGTCCTGCCGTCCTCGGCCTTAACCGCAGCGGCAAGGGCAGACAGGGAGATCACTTCGCCGCGCTTTGCCTTTTCTTCCAACTCGTCCACAGACGGGGTGTTGTTGATCCGCCCGTCGATCATGTTGTAATTCTGCTCGGTGGTCAGCTCTGCCGTGCGCATATAGTTTTCCGGTACCCGCTGTTCGGCAGCAATGGCATAGGCTTGTGTGCCATTGCCCATAATGAGATATTTGCCGTCCTCTGAACTGTGATGATAGCCATAGCCTGCGGCTTCCATCTGCTCGCGGGTCATGCCGGTAACATGAAAGCTACCACGGGGCGTTGTAATTCTTTCCCCGGTCATAAGTGTGTCGGGGGTAGCTGCTTCCTGCTGATACTGGGTGTTGCGCTGCAAATCAACCGGTTTGTCCCCGGTGACAGGCTGAATACAGGAAATATGCCCTGCGGCGCGGTAGGCGTTCATATTAAGCTGCCGCTGCCATGCACCGACGCTGGGTGCCCAGCGGAAGCCGTTGGCTTTCAGCTCGTCCCGCGTCCCTTCATCCGGCTTGCCGTCGAAGAAGATCTGCAGGCGGTTGTCTGCTTTGTTTGCTTCCACACGCCCACCGTCAAACTCCCATCCGGCAAACTGGGTATCCTCATGTTGCCGTACCTGTTCGATACGCGCACGAATCCGGCGAATTTCCGCGTTATTGTTGGAGAGGACAAAGGACTGATACGGCCTGCTTTTGTCAAGGTGCCAGGACTGCGCCATGTCCGCTTTCAGCTTGTCGATCTGCTCCGGCGTTAAGTGCGGACAGCCGTCCAGCGTCTTATGCTTTCGGTAATAGGCGTTTACCGCTTTCATGGTTTCCTGCGCCTGTACCAGCTTGTCCAGTTTGGCTTCCAGCTTTGCTGCTGCCTGCGGATCGTCCGCGCTAATACCGCCCATACCCGTGCTGCGGATTTTATCAAGAATACCCTGCACATCCTGCCATTCCTGCATATTGCGGTCACGGGCTGCGTTCTGCTTGTGTTTCTTCGCCACAGGGAAATTGCTGCCGCCAGCGATAAGGATAGACGGTACACGGGCTTCAATGGCATAATGGTCATTCAGATTTGCTGCCAGCTTGCGGGCATAGGTGTCCAGCAGCGCATCTATTTTCTCATGGTACATGGGATCAACGCGCTCTTTCTGCCGCTGGGCAAGCTCTGCTGCCTGATCCACCATCTGCCGATATTCAGCGGTGGCACTGCCTGCCGCATAGTCGCGGTAGCTGTTTGCGTCATTGGCGCGCCGGGCTGCGCCCTCATTGATCGGATAATACTTGACGGTTGCTGTTTCCGGCTGCGCCGTGGTGGATTCTTCGGGTACGGCTGCTTCCGGCTGCTCCCTCGGCTCGTAGCCGTTGGCTGCGTATTCCTCAATGGTCATACCCGCTGCTGCGGCTTCCTGTGCGATTTCTTCCCGCACATGGTCTTTGTAGGCTTCTATTTCTGCGGTTTCCTGTGCAAAATCGGAGAGCTGGGGCGGGTCGGGCAGATGGTAATCGCCTGCATTCAGTTTTTCCCGGCAGGTGTCCACATGGGCAAGTACGGCGGTAAAATACGCAGTCTGCTCCGGCGTCAGATTTTCGCCGTTTTCCAGCACATCTGCTGCGGTGCGTTCCTGCTCAGAGAGATTGCAATGCAGACGCATATACGGCACAAACTCGGAGAGAATCATTTCCCGTTCTGCTTTGTCATGTTCCCACGCCTCCGCACCCTGATTGTGCAGCACATAGTTTTGCCAGCTTTCATCATTGGCGTAGTATTCGTGATAGGCCTCAATATGGTCGATCAGAGAGCCGTCCCCATCCCCGAAATCCTGCCGTCCCTCGTAGCTGTCGCGCTCACCGTCAAAGGTACAATCAATGCGGAATTTGGTCTTGTCATACCAGCCGCCTGTATATCCGGTCTTCTCGCGCTCGGTGCGCTTTTCCTCGTCCAGCGCTTTGAACAGCGCATCAGCGCGGGCAAGGGGCAGTTGTTCACCCTCTTGCAGCTTGTCGCTTTCACTCCAAATGATCGTCACCACCGGCTGCACAGCCGGATCAAGGGACGGCGGCAATTCCTTTTCCGAATCCGCAGCGGCGTTGCGCTCTGCAAGCGCCTGTTCAGCACGCTCCCGGACGGCATCACTGATATGCAGTGAATATAACTCAGAGGTAGAAGAAAAGCCCACGTTATTGAACACATAGTCCACGTCACTTTCTTTCAATGCACCTGCGGTATAGTAATTCTCCCGTGTAGGCGCTGTGCTTACCCTGCCTGCTGCAATGTCATGGTTTAGTCCGGTTTCCATGTGAGAACAGATTTTACCGTCAACTGCCAGTGTCACATAGTACCATCCCATGTATCCGCTGATCTTATCATCTGTGCCGTCGTTGAACTCAACGCCCAGCAGGGTATACGGCTGCAAGCCCCTTTCTGCGGCAATGGCATTGTCTTTTGCTTCACGCTCCATGAGGGCAGCAAGCGCAGTTTCCTTTGCCGCGTCGATGATCTCCGGGTTGTACTGCACCAAAGCGGTATTGACAAGTTCCTGCTGTACGGCTTTCGTTTTGGCTTTCGGGGTCGCCTGATTACCAATAAACAGAGAGGTGCCGGTGTCAAAGCGGATTGAAACATCGCTTGTACCGCGCCATTTTCCGCTGCACGGAGAAGTCTCAATTTTTCCGGTGGTGCTGCCAAAGCACTGCGCAATCACATCGATCTTATCCTGCATGGGCAGGTCGTCATATTTCTTTGCAATTTCAAGCGCCTTTTTCTGCAAATCGGTGAGCGGGGTAATATTCGGCGGGTTTTGCTCCTGTGGCTCGGCGTTGGGCGGGACTTCTTCCTGCTCTGCCTTGGTGATTTGTCCGCCCTGCAGGATATATCCCTGTGCCGCCAGCGCGTCAAGCGTACCCTGCGATACCTCACCGGAGAGCCGCATATCGGTATCTACCAGCATTTGCAGGGTGACCTGTACCTCGTCCCGGATCGCCTGCTGCCGTTCAGGCGGGATTTGCGCAAAGACCGGCTGCGCTGTTTCCTGCCGGATATCTTGCTCCTGCTGTAAGAACTCCGGCACCTCGGTAAACCCGAAGCTATCACAGTAATGTGCGCTTTGCAGCTCTCCGTGATGCAGTACAATGACATCGGACACGGAAAGACTATGCCCTGTAAAATCCTCGGGGAGTTCCACATTAAACCGCACAAATAGATCCTCTAAGGTTTCCCCGTCAGCCAGCGGCGCAGAATATACAAGATCGTAATTGTCTTTCTGTACGGAAAGGCCAAGTTCCCGCAGTCGTTCCAGCGGCTCAAACCGGTAATCCCTTGTTTCGTCGCCGCCTTTGAGCTGATAAATGGAAAAAGTATTTTCCGGCTGCGGTTCTGTCAGTGCTGCGGTTTCCTGCTCCTGTGCCGTTTCCCGCTGCTGCGAAAGCGCCTGCAAGCGTTCCTCAATTTCAGTAATCAGCGCACTTGCCGTGGTACGGATGGTTTCAAGGGACGCTTTTAGTTCCTTGATTTCTTTATCGCTGCTCCAACCGGCAACATATCCGAAAGAATAATCGGAAGTATCCAGCCCGAAGTGCTGGCACACCGTAAAGGCGATGCTTTCCGCCTCCACCTCACGAGTGCGCCGGTTTGGACGGTTCTCCAGTTCCTCCGGCGGTGCGTTCAGATCAATGTCATGCAGCTTTGCGTGGGCAATTTCGTGGATTAGGGTCTTGATTGTTTGCAGTTCGCTCATACCCTCATCAACAGCAATGCGTTTATCTGCAAGGCTGTAATAGCCGTGTGCGCCGCCCTCGATCTTTTCCAGTTCCACCGGCACCGGGGAAACCTCTTTCAGTACGCGCCAAAAATCCTCGTATTGCTCAACGCTACCGGTCAATGCATCTACCGAAAGATCGGGAATCTCTTTGCCGTCGGTCTGGCTCACATCAAAGACGCTTACCACCTTAAAGGCAGGGATCTTGATTTCCCGCTGCTCCATGACGGGTTTTCCGTCAGCACCGATTACCGGCTGCCCGGTATCCGGGTCAATCTTTTCCGCTTCTTTCTTTATGGTGTACGGTGCCGGGGCAAAGATTTTTATGCCTTTTTCTCCGCGCTTTACATGACGCTCAAAGTCATCACGCCACTTGCCAAAGCCTGCAACAAGGGAAGCGTCCGGCTTTTGCATCAGAATCAGCAGCGTATTGTTCAGACTGTAATCATGGAACTTGGACATGGCTTTCAGATAGGCTTGATAGCGTTCACTTTCAAACAGCTCCCGCACACCGGCTTCCAGCCGCTCCGTCACTTCCTTTACCTTGCCCTCGGTGTCCTTGGCAGTCAACTCAAAGGGTCTTGCTTCAAAATCACTCATGCGTTCGCTCCTTTCAAAAATATAGGGGTTTGGGAGTATCCCAAAAGGACAAATCCCCGCTGATCTCCATGGAGAAAAGCGGGGACTGGTCGGGAGTGTAGCTACACTCCCTATGCTTGCTGCGTAACTTTCTTTTCTCCGGCAGAGCCGGAAACTCGTATGTCACGCTTTCAAAGCCGTTTTTCGGCTGTTTGGCAGGTTTATCCCTCGCATACCAAAAGTGCGGCTGGAAAGTGGCTTGCTGCAAGGCTTTTTCAGCCCCTAAACCGTGACTTGCAGCTTTATTTTTGCGTTTCTTTCGCGTTCACGGCGCTTGCGTTCACAAGCCATCCGCCGTGCTGCAAATACTGCGCAGGCGTCGCAGTATTTGGCGCGATTGCTGCGGGCGTGGAACGGCTTTCCGCACAGCTCACATTTTTTGCGAGTATCATGCTGGCGCATAATATCCGCGCACAGCTCCCGGTCGGCAGGCAGTACCGCTTCCCGAAAATACCGGCACAGCAGAGAAAAGCTGATTGCCTGCACACATACACACGGATCCCCGTCGTCCAGCAGCAGGCAGCATCCGCCGTCATTGTTTGCACAAAGGCGGCGGGTCAGCTTTTTCACCTTGCGATACTGCGCTTCATTCAGCCGGATCATTTTCGCTGCTCGATACGGTAATTCACATACTGATCGCCTGTGTCGCAGAGAAGCACCGTACCGTCATAGGTTTTACCTGTGCGCTCAGAATACAAGCCTTTGGCCTTTGCCTTACCGTCTTTCAAGAGCGCAGCAGCGATTTTCTTTGAAAATACTGTTTTCCTGCTCGCAAAAAATCTGTCGTTCTTCCACATGACAAAGCGGCAGGCGCGGTTGGAACAATAATAGTTTTTCTTTCCCTCATAGACGGGGCTGCCGCAGCGTGGACAGGTGCCAATGGCTTCCTTTTCCGGTGCAAACAGTTTTTTCCCGTCCTCGGTGATGTGAGAATAATGCTTCACCAATTCCCGCGTCAGCTCGGCAATGCCGCTCATAAACTCGTCCGGATCTGCGTTACCTTTAGCAATCTCGGTCAGCCTGCTTTCCCATTCAGCGGTAAGCTGCGGGGATTTCAGCATATCCGGCAGGATCACAGCCAGATTCACGCCGTCTTTGGTCGGCACAAGGCTTTTGCCCTTGCGCTCCACAAATCCGGCAGACAGCAGCTTTTCGATCATGGCAGCGCGGGTCGCGGGTGTACCCAGTCCCTTGCGCTCGGCATCCTCCGGTATATCCTCCTTGCCTGCGCTCTCCATAGCGGACAGCAGCGTATCTTCGGTATAGGGTTTCGGCGGGGTGGTGTAATGCTCGGTAACAGATGCGGCGGCGACCGAAAACGTCTGTCCCTCAAAAAGCTCCGGCAGGGTCGCTTCGTCCTCGGTGTCCACGTCGGATTTGCCTTTCAGCATAGTGCGGAAACAGGCGTCAATGTCTTTCCAACCACCGTGAATGACATTTTTGCCCTTGGCGGTAAACTGCTTGCCGCCGCACTCAAATACGGCAGTGACAGCTTCGTACACATGGTCAGGAGCAACCGCGCAAAGCAGCTTGCAGCAGATAAGGGACAGCAGTTTCTTTTCGCTTTCTGCAAGTCCTGTAAAACCAGCCTTTGCAAGCTCCGCTGTGGGCAGAATTGCATGATGGTCTGTTACCTTGGCATTGTTGATAACGCGCCCCATCTCCGGGGCAAGCTCCACGCCCTGCATAAAGGGAAGCTGTGGCAGCAGTTCCGCGATAAGGTCAGCCGCCGACTGTTCCATGTCGGAAGTGATGTAATTGCTGTCCGTTCTCGGATAGGTCAGCAGCCGCTTTTCGTACAGGGCTTGGGCATAATCAAGGGTCTGCTTGGCAGTAAAGCCATAAATTCGGTTGGCTTCCCGCTGTAAGGAAGTAAGGTCATAGAGCTTCGGGGGCTGCATGGTTTTCTTCTCTTTTTTCAGAGAAGCACAAACGGCCTGCGAATGTTCGCAAGCCGCTTGCAGGGCATTTGCTTCGGCAGCGTCGGCAATGCGCTCACTTTCCGCTTTCACACTGCCACAGCCGATCTGCACAATATGATATTTTTCTTTCTTAAACGTGGTAATCTTCCCGTCGCGCTCCACCAGTAGATTCAGCGTTGGGGAAAGAACGCGCCCCACATTCAGCGTCTTATGGTACAGCACGGAGAAAAGACGGGTAGCATTGATGCCCACCAGCCAATCAGCCCGCGCACGACAGAGTGCCGAATGATACAGCGGGTCATAGTCGCGCCCTTCTTTGAGCGTGTCCATGCCCTCGCGGATCGCGCTGTCCTCCATAGAGGAAATCCACAGCCGCTTGAACGGCTTTCGGCAATCTGCCTGTCCATAGACAAAGCGGAAAATCAGTTCACCCTCGCGCCCGGCGTCGCAGGCATTTACCAGCTCGGACACATCGGCACTGTGCATAAGCTCTTTGAGAATGGCGAACTGCTTTTCCTTGCCGGGGGTCAGCGTATATTTCCAGTCCTCCGGCAAAATCGGTAAATCTTCGTATCGCCACTTTTTGAAACGCTCGTCATAGCTGCCTGCGTCGGCCATACTCACCAGATGTCCAATGCACCAGGACACCAGCAGCCCGTTGCCCTGTATGTAGCCGTCTTTTTGCTCCTTTGCCCCAAGAGCACCCGCAATGGTCTTTGCAACAGAGGGCTTTTCACAGATAATCAAAATACTCATTCGTTGTCCTCCTGTTCATCTGTCTGCAACGGCACATTGCCGTCAGCCCCATAATCACCGTAATTGTCGGTTTCTTCCTCATCGTCCTCGTCAAAATCGAACTCATCCAGCTCGGTGCTGCCTTTGGTATCGTCTTTCGGTTTGCGGAACTTGAAGTACCACACAGCAGCGCCGCCGCCCAACGCAAGTATTAAGACAATCGCAAGGATACCGCCCACATTGCTTTTCTTCGGTTCTTCGGTTGGCTCGGTCGGTTCCGGATCGGCAGGGGCAGCTTCTTTTCCGGCACACTCGCTCATACTGGTGCTGCAAATGGGGCAAGCTGTATTAACCTTGCCTGCGCTGCATTTTTCGGTGCAGCTACAGGTAATAGGGCTGTTGCCGCCCTCGTCCTCCAATAGTGCCAAAAGATCGGCTTCGTCCACGGGATTGAGGAAATAGGTGTGATACTGTTCGCCGTCCTCGTCGGCGGGCTTATCATAATCAATGATGATATACAGGGTATGTCCGCTTCGGGTTTCCACCGTAATAAACTGCTTGTTGGTTGCCTTATCAAAAAGCAGATCTCGGGTCAGCGCGATCCCGTCCTCCGTAAAAGGCGTCCCCGGTTCCACGTCCGGGGACGGCTCGGAAGCAGCAGGTTCCGTTTCTTCCGTTGCAGTGCTTTCCGGCGGCAGCTCACTGTCGTAGTAATCGCCGCCGCCTGCATAGGCAACCGTAGAAAAAGCCGTCATGCAAAGCACGGCGGCAAGCAGCACGATAACAGTACGCAGCTTTCCTTTATTCCTCGTCATTGGTCATATCCTCCTGTTCGTGATAGACATTTTCCGCAGGCGGCGCATCGTTGCCGCCGCTGCGCAGAAAAATCATCAGTTCGTCGCGGGTCATGCACATGGAGCGCACAATGCCCACAATCTCAAAGTTTTCCTGTTCGGTGCGCTGGGCTTCCAGCTCTTTGAGCTTGTTTTGATACTCGGTAATTTTGCCACGGGTCTTTTCAATCTCCCGTTCGATACGTTCCAGCTTAGTAAGTGCCATAATGTTTACTCCTTTCGATTTTCAGATTAGTTATAAGGCGGTCTGGCGTAGGCGTAGAAATGGGACTGCCAATAGCTGCTGTTCAGATTGGAATACGAAATCGGATCCCCGCAGTGCAGCATCATGGAATTGCCCACATAAATACCTACATGAGAAACGCCCGGTGTGTCATAGGTTCCCGTAAAAAACACCAGATCACCCGGCTGGGGATTGGAAACAGGGGTAGAGATGTTATATAGCCCCTGCGCACCCAAACGCCCGGTATTGCATACGCCGCTGTTGGTCAGCACCCATGATACAAAGCCGGAACAGTCAAAAGAGGTACTTGGATTGCTGCCGCCCCAGACATACGGATACCCGATATATTTCTCTGCCTCGGCAATCAGCGTGGCAAAGGTTTCATCTTCCAGAGCTGATGCGGGAATTTCATAACCTGCAGGCCGGTTTGTTATATACCTGCTTATATATTCAGAATTACCGAACAGATCCGGTCGGTTGCCCAGCACGGACATATACAGGGCATATTTGCTCAAAGTTTCCTCGCCCATGATATACACGGGAACATGGGAAAGGTTGAAGTTTTCAAGTGACACATGGCAGATGTAATAGTCATAGGGAACTTGGACGGTGTATTCGTAGGTTTCCGTGCTGGTTTCGCCTGTTTCGGGATCGGTCACAGTCCGTGTCCCCGTTCTCGTTTCCGTGCGGTAGCGCACCTCCCTTGTTACGGTTTCGGTCAGAATATATTGCTTCTCAAAGAGCATTTGCAGCGTTGCCTGTACCTCGCCAGTCGTCCATGCGCCCTCATGGAGCGCAGAGAGAATCGAGATCAGTACATAGGGGTCATGCTCGATCTCGTCAAGGTCATAGTGGTATTCGTCGTAGTCATGGGTGCTTTCGTAGGTGTCCAGATACCTTTGCAGCTCTGCTTCCAGATCGCAGTAGGCAGCTTCGGCAGCAAGAATATCCGTGTCCTCCGATTGGTAGGAAGATGCTGCGACACCGCCGCCCGCACCGGAAAAGAGAATGGAGCAGGATTGCAGCCCGCCGATCAGCAGTACAATAAGGAGGAAACCTGCAAGGACAATCAGGCAGCCTTTCCAATGCCGCGCTGCAAATGCAACCGTTTTCTTTGCTTCCTCGGCAACACGCTTTGCCGCTTTCGCGGACGCTTCGGCGGTCTTTTTGGTGGTCTGCGCGGTTTTCTGCGCTGTACTGCCTGCCGTTTTTGCCGCTCTTGCTGCCTTGGCGTATTCTCGCTTTAACCGCTGTTTCTGGAAAAACTGGTTGAGAGGATTGCCGGAAAGAAGCGCCGGATTGTCGTGCAATGCCTTTTGATACAGATATTCCGCATTGGCTTTGACCGCTTTTTGCTCGGCTTTTGCCGCTGCCCGGTAAGGTTTCAGCTTATGACGGCGTTTTGCATAGCGGTATGCACCGCCAGCGCCGCGCTCGGCAAGTTCCTCGCCCTTATGTCCACTTTCCACACCGACGTTTTCATTCTCAACCTCGTGAATTTTCCCATGGACAAGCATTGCTGCCTCCCGCACGGGTCGGCCTGCCGGATTGGGTTTAATCTTTGGGGCAGTCTTATCCACCTTATCAAAGCGCAGCTTGGTATGCGCCGTGCCGGTTGCCTCGTCAAAAACACGCTCTTTGTGTAAAACACGCTTTTTCGGTATGGCTTCCCGCGCAGTGTCCAGCTTATCTGCCCGTGTTTCGGATTTGCGGATATACTTTTGCAGTGCCGGATCGCCGCGTTCCTCGTCGCTGAATTGCAGCCGGGAGCCGGGGCGCTGCCGGACAGCTTCGCCCTCACGGATCTTGCTGTTTGCTTTTCGGATTCGTTTTCTTGCGGCATGAGCGTCATGCTCAGATACAGCGCGGTTCAGTGCCTTTTCCGCGGTGCCGCCCGCAGAAACCGGAAGATCCTCCTGCGCCGCAGGGGAAAAGTTTTGTTCCGCATCCCTGCCGGAAACGCTCTGTACTTCGCCCGTCGTCTGATTTTCCCGCACCAGCCCGTCACGGGTCATGTGCTGGGTAATTTTATCACGGGGTTTTAATGGGTCTTTCAAGGGGTATCACCTCCGATCCGGTCCCTTGCAAGGGAGCAAAACGCTGTGTTCAGTTCAATGCCGATGTAGTGCCGTCCGTGCCGTTTTGCCGCAAGCCCCGTCGTACCGCTGCCCATGAATGGGTCAAGGACAACCCCGCCTGCCGGACATCCTGCCAGTATGCAGGTTTCTGCCAGCTTTGGCGGATAGGCAGCAAAATGCCCGCCCTTGTACGGCACGGTGTTGATAAACCACACGTCGCGCTTAGCCCGGACGGGCGAAATCATTTCGTCGGTTATGCTGCCTTTTTCTCTGGGCTTGTTGATATTTTGGGTTTGCGGCTGACCGGGAACGGGAGAAGAATACTTGCCCACGCCGCGCCCGTTTTTCTTGCGCAGGGCAGTTGTGGGCGCGATCGGCTCGGCTATGGCCTGCCAGTCGTAGAAATACCGTTTACTTTTGGAAAACAGGAAAATGTGTTCATGGCTGCGGGTACACCGGTCTTTGATACTTTCCGGCATGGGATTCCCTTTTGCCCAGATAATGTCGTTGCGCAGATACCAGCCTGCACCGCGCAGGGAGAACGCCAGCATCCACGGGATTCCGATCATGTCCTTTGGCTTGCAGCCCTGTACCATGCGGGACAGGGAAACAACCTGCCCGTTGCGCCCGTTCGGATATTTGGGATCCCGGGCAGTACCTTTACCGGACGTGCCGCAATAGCTGTCCGCGATATTCAGCCAGAGTGTCCCATCCGGGCGCAGCACACGCATTACTTCACGGAATACCGCCGTCAGCCGTGCTATGTATTCCTCCGGTGTGTCCTCACGCCCGATCTGCGCATCCATGCCGTAATCACGCAAGCCATAATACGGCGGCGAAGTCACGCAGCAATGGATGCTTTCGTCCGGCAGGGTTTTCAGCACAGACAGGCAATCGCCGCAAAGGATGGTGTCAATGGGCAGGTTCATTGTCCGTTCACCTCACTTGGCTTGGTGGACATGATACGGTAAAGCTCGGTGTCCTTGGGGAAGTGATCCACGAAAGGCAGGATTACATTCTCAAAGAACAAAAGACCTTCGCCCGGCGCGGAGTTGGTAATGGTCTTACTCGTTACTTCTTCCTGCAAAATGTACCTCCTTTCGCAGCTTTACAGGTGCCTCTCTAAGGTGGATGCACCCGCTGATACAGGCAAATCCTCATAGGCTGTCTGCTCCCTCATAGCTGTAATCCGGGATGCTGCTTTTGGGCTTGCCCCAATCCGGCTGTGCCATATCGTGCGCAACAAGGGCGGTATAGTAGCTGTCAATGGTGCTGGGGGCATTAAACAGCACCGCCCGGAGATATTGCCGAATGTTGCGGATCTTAGTGGTGTTCTCCCGCAGACAGTCAAAGACAAACTCGATATGGCTGCTGTTCAGCTTCATAAACTTGCTTTTTACCAGCTCTGCCGGGTAGTCGTCACCGGCAATGCGGATCTTCTTGCGGGAACTGCATACCGTTTCCAGAATAATGTCCACGATCTCGTCCAGGCGGTCACGGTCAATGCGCTTATCCTGCAAAAGGATGTCGTATTCGATGTTATCGCAGATAATCTCCCGGTAAATCCTATATGCTTCATTTTCGCTGTCTGCCGTTTCCTTTCGCTTCCGTTCCGGCGCCGCAGCCGCTTGTTTCCCGTCCACGCTCAAAGGGGAGGGGTAAGGGGAAAGGATAGGAATGGAATCGGTACTTGATATATCTGTAATTGATCTTTCTTTTTTTGATAAGTTAGGTCAGTTTACAAGGAACTACACGCAGACCGTGAAACGGGCTGCTGACAACA
>ENA-ORTY01001457-ORTY01001457.1-human-gut-metagenome-genome-assembly--contig:-NODE-1457-length-26167-cov-5.115732_pt1 | contig 26167 bp, 22 predicted proteins | sample MGYA00241917_ERZ509198 | MGnify/ENA primary metagenome ERZ509198 (study PRJEB26280, sample SAMEA2338857) | human gut metagenome | biome: human gut; feature: human-associated habitat; material: faeces...
AATACGGAGCTGAGAAGATGATCATGGTTTCTACCGATAAGGCGGTGAATCCGACTAATGTCATGGGATGCTCGAAACGTTTAGCTGAAATCTATGTGCAGAGCCTGGGCTGCGCTATCCGTGAGGGCAAAGTGAAAGGCCATACCAAATTTATCACTACCCGCTTTGGCAATGTATTGGGTAGTAACGGCTCTGTCATTCCCCGTTTTAAAGAACAGATCGAGAATGGTGGTCCCGTCACAGTGACTCATCCTGATATCATCCGTTTCTTTATGACTATTCCCGAAGCTTGCCGTCTGGTAATGGAGGCTGCTACGATGGGTGAAGGCAATGAGATTTTTGTTTTTGAGATGGGAAAGGCTGTGAAGATTGTTGATTTGGCTACTCGTATGATCGAACTAGCGGGTTATCGCCCCGGTGAAGATATTGAGATTAAGTTTACGGGCTTGCGTCCCGGTGAGAAACTTTATGAAGAAGTTTTGAGTGATAAAGAAAACACGATTCCTACTGAGAATAAGAAGATAATGATAGCTAAGGTACGTCACTATGAATATGCTGATATCCTTGATACTTATACAGAGTTTGAGAAGCTATCCCGTACGGTAAAGATCATGGATACAGTGAAGCTGATGAAGAAAGTGGTACCTGAGTTTAAATCCAAGAATTCACCTCGATTTGAAGTTCTGGATAAGCAACCGGAATAATCTATAACACTAACATAAATCAACAATGGATACAAAAGATTTGAAGATTGCTGTTGCAGGTACCGGCTATGTTGGTCTTAGCATAGCAACGCTTTTGTCGCAACATCACCAGGTGACGGCAGTCGATGTGATTCCTGAGAAAGTAGATATGCTCAATCGTAAACAATCACCTATTCAGGATGAGTATATAGAGAAGTATTTGTCTGAAAAGGCATTGAATCTAACCGCCACGCTTGACGGTGCCAAGGCATACAGTGACGCTGATTTTGTGGTCATTGCGGCTCCTACTAACTATGATCCTGTGAAGAATTATTTCGATACCCATCATATAGAGGATGTCATTGACCTGGTTTTAAGTGTCAATCCTGATGCGGTAATGGTAATCAAGTCTACTATTCCTGTTGGATATTGCCGGGGACTTTATTTGAAGTATGCCCGTAAGGGAGTCAGGAAGCTTAACCTGCTTTTTTCTCCGGAGTTTCTTCGTGAGAGTATGGCTCTTTATGATAACTTATATCCAAGTCGTATCATTGTTGGCTATCCAAAACTGATTGATGGCGAGCAGTTTGACGAGGAAAACGAAGCTATTAAGTCTGTTGCGGATATTCCTGCCCTAGAGAAGGCTGCACATACTTTTGCCGCATTGCTTCAGGAAGGTGCAATCAAGGAAGATATTCCCACTCTTTTTATGGGTATCAAGGAGGCGGAAGCTGTTAAGCTGTTTGCTAATACCTATCTTGCTTTGCGTGTCAGTTATTTTAATGAATTGGATACTTATGCGGAGATGAAAGGTCTGGATTCTCAGTCAATCATACAGGGTGTTGGTCTTGATCCTCGTATTGGCACACACTATAATAATCCATCCTTTGGTTATGGTGGTTATTGTTTGCCTAAAGACACGAAACAACTCTTGGCTAACTATCAGGATGTACCTCAGAACATGATGACTGCTATTGTCGAAAGTAACCGTACAAGGAAAGATTTCATAGCAGATCAAGTCTTGCGTAAAGCTGGTTATTATACTGCCTCCTGCTCATGGGATGCCCAGAAAGAGCAAAAAATAACCATTGGTGTATATCGTTTGACCATGAAGTCCAATTCTGACAACTTCCGTCAGAGTGCCATTCAAGGGATTATGAAGCGTATCAAGGCGAAGGGTGCTACTATTGTGATTTTCGAGCCTACTATGCAAGATGGTGAAACATTCTTTGGTAGCCAAGTGGTCAATAACTTAATCAAATTCAAGGAAATAAGTCAGGCCATCATCGCCAACCGCTACGATTCTTGTCTGGATGATGTGAAAGACAAGGTATATACCCGTGACATTTTCCAAAGAGATTAACTTTATGGTGACATACAATGTTAGTTTAGCGAATAAAGTGGTTTTGGTGACTGGTGCAGCCGGTTTTATCGGAGCCAATTTGGTAAAACGCTTGCTGAATGAATTTGATAGCGTGAAGGTTATCGGTATTGATAGTATTACCGAATACTATGATGTACGTTTAAAATATGAACGCTTGCAAGAATTGTCTGCTTATGGTGACAGATTTGTTTTCATTAAAGACAGCATTGCTAAAAAGGGAGTTGTTGACTCCATCTTCACTGACCACCACCCACAGGTAGTCGTGAATCTTGCTGCTCAAGCCGGTGTGCGTTATAGCATCACTAACCCTGATGCCTATATTGAAAGTAACCTTATTGGATTTTATAACATCTTAGAAGCCTGTCGTCATTATGGTGTCGAGCACTTGGTATATGCATCTTCCAGTAGTGTATATGGAAGTAATAAGAAAGTGCCTTATAGTACCGATGATAAGGTGGATAATCCTGTATCACTCTATGCTGCTACTAAAAAGAGTAATGAACTAATGGCTCACGCTTACAGTAAGCTTTACAACATACCAAGTACAGGTTTGCGGTTCTTTACGGTATATGGCCCTGCCGGTCGTCCCGACATGGCATACTTCGGTTTCACCAACCAACTCCGTGAAGGCAAGACTATTCGGATCTTTAATTACGGTAACTGCAAACGAGATTTCACCTACGTTGATGACATTGTGGAAGGCGTTGTTCGGATCATGCGACATGCACCTGAGAAACAGAATGGCGATGACGGACTTCCAATTCCACCATACAAGGTATATAATATTGGTAACAACTCACCCGAGAATCTTCTTGATTTTGTGACCATTCTTCAGGAAGAGCTCATAGCAGCCAAGGTACTTCCTGATGATTACGATTTTGAGACGCACAAAGAATTGGTACCGATGCAACCTGGGGATGTGCCTGTGACATATGCTGATACGACCCCTTTGGAACAAGATTTTGGATTTAAACCGTCAACATCACTACGTGAGGGATTGAGAAAGTTTGCGGGGTGGTATGCTAAGTATTATGGCACATTTAAATAACATCCACAAATCGATTATATAAAAATAAAAAGATAAAATCATTATGAGCATTTTTGCAGGTAAAACCCTTATGATTACTGGTGGAACAGGTTCTTTCGGCAATGCGGTTTTGAATCGTTTCCTCCGTACCGACATCGGCGAAATCCGTATTTTTTCACGGGATGAAAAGAAGCAGGATGATATGCGTCACGAATATCAGGTAAAGTATCCTGATGTGGCACACAAAATCAAGTTCTTTATTGGCGATGTACGTAATTTGCAGTCATGTAAGAACGCAATGCCTGGAGTTGACTATATCTTTCACGCTGCGGCTTTGAAGCAGGTTCCAAGTTGTGAGTTCTTCCCCATGGAAGCAGTGAAAACCAATGTAATTGGTACAGATAACGTTTTGACGGCTGCTATCGAGGCTGGCGTCGGTGCTGTGATATGTCTATCTACGGATAAGGCTGCCTATCCTATCAATGCTATGGGTATCACGAAAGCTGTTGAGGAGAAGATTGCAGTAGCTAAGAGCCGCTACTCTGGTAAGACCAAGATTTGCTGTACGCGTTATGGCAATGTGATGTGTTCTCGTGGTTCTGTAATCCCTCTGTGGATAGAGCAAATTCGCAGTGGCAATCCTGTCACTTTGACTGAGCCTACGATGACTCGCTTTATCATGTCGTTGGAAGAGGCGGTAGACCTTGTATTGTTCGCATTCGAACATGGGCAGAACGGTGACATCCTCGTACAGAAAGCTCCGGCTTGTACAATTCAGACTCAGGCGGAGGCTGTTTGTGAATTATTTGGAGGCAAGAAAGAAGATATCAAGGTTATCGGTATCCGTCATGGTGAGAAGATGTATGAGACATTGCTTACCAATGAAGAATGTGCCAAGGCTGAAGATATGGGTAATTTCTATCGTGTGCCTGCTGATAATCGTGGCTTGAATTATGATAAGTTCTTCAAAGAAGGTGAAACGGAACGTAACACACTTACTGAGTTCAATTCTAATAATACTTATATATTGAATGTAGAAGAGACCAAGGTTAAAATAGCCGCTCTTGATTACATTCAAAAGGAATTGAGTGGCGAGGGTAATTTCGTACAATAGTAGAGTTATGAATATTTTAGTTACCGGTGCCAGAGGTTTTGTTGGTAGAAATCTTTGTGCACAACTTAATAATATCAAAAACGGAAAGGCTCGTTGTTATGGTGATCTGAAGATTGATGAAGTCTTTGAGTACGATCTCGATTCCACTTCCGAACAATTAGATGTCTGGTGTCAGAAAGCCGGCTTTGTGTTCAACCTTGCCGGAGTGAACCGTCCCAAAGACAATGAGGAGTTCATGAAAGGTAATTTCGGTTTTGCAGGCACATTGCTTGATACACTGAAGAAACATCATAATACTTGTCCTGTCATGCTCTCTTCCAGTGCACAAGCTTCTCTGACAGGTCGTTTTGGCAACAGCGAATACGGTCGCAGCAAAAAGGCTGGTGAAGATTTATTTCTACAGTACGGTAAAGATACGGGAGCCAAAGTGCTGGTTTATCGTTTTCCGAACCTTTACGGTAAGTGGTGTCGTCCCAACTACAACAGTGCTGTCGCTACATTCTGCAACAACATCGCTAACGACCTTCCGATACAAGTCAATGACCCACGTGTAGAACTGGAACTGCTTTACATTGACGATCTCGTAGACGAGATGATTCATGCCTTGAAAGGCGAGGAATATCGTTGCGAGTTTGAAGGTCTTGATGTACATCCATTGGTGGATGGCAGATACTGTTATTGTCCGGTTACCCATAAGGTTACATTAGGTGAAATAGTTGATTTGCTGCATCAGTTTGCAGAAATGCCAAAGACGCTGATGATCCCTGAAATCCCGGCAGACTCGTTTGCCAAAAGATTGTATAGCACTTATCTGAGTTATTTGCCCAAAGAAAAAGCAATCTTTGATCTGAAGATGAATGTAGATCAGCGTGGCTCATTTACAGAACTTGTACATACCTTGAACTGTGGCCAGGTAAGCATAAATATCTCCAAACCGGGGGTTACTAAGGGTGAACATTGGCACAATACCAAATGGGAACAATTTATCGTAGTCAGCGGTCATGGACTTATCCAACTCCGCAAGGAAGGTACAGAGGAAGTGTTGAACTACGAGGTAAGTGGTGACAAAATACAATCCGTTATCATGCTTCCCGGATATACCCATAACATTATCAATCTCTCCGATACGGAAGACCTGGTAACGGTTATGTACTGCAATGAGATATTCAACCCGGATAAACCGGATACATACTTTGATAAAGTGAAAAAATGATCATGGAAAAACAACCCAAATTCGATTATTCAGATATAAAGTTCAAGGATAATGGTAAGTTGAAGCTTATCATCGTAGTGGGTACTCGTCCCGAGATTATCCGTTTGGCAGCCGTCATCAATAAATGTCGTCAGTATTTTGATGTGATTCTTGCCCATACCGGTCAGAATTACGATTACAATCTCAATGGCATATTCTTTAAAGATTTGAAGTTGGCAGAGCCTGAGGTATATATGGATGCTGTGGGCGATGATTTGGGGGCCACTTGTGGCAATATCATCAACTGTTCTTATAAACTTTTTGCGCTGACAAAGCCTGATGGCGTGCTTGTGCTAGGCGATACTAATTCGTGTCTCAGTGTTATAGGAGCCAAACGTTTGCACATTCCTATCTTTCACATGGAGGCTGGAAATCGTTGTAAAGATGAGTGTCTTCCCGAAGAGACAAACCGTCGTATTGTAGACATTATTTCTGATGTTAATATGGCTTACTCTGAGCATGCCCGTCGCTACCTTGCTGACTGCGGTTTGCCCAAAGAACGCACTTACGTTACAGGTTCTCCAATGGCCGAGGTTCTTCACAACAACCTTGCTGAGATAGAGGCTAGTGATGTTCACCAAAGACTTGGTTTGGAGAAAGGCAAATACATTTTGCTCTCAGCGCATAGAGAGGAAAATATTGATACAGAGAAGAATTTTATGTCTCTCTTTTCCGCTATCAATAAAATGGCGGAGAAGTACGATATGCCAATTCTTTACAGTTGTCATCCTCGCTCACGTAACCGCCTTGCTGCTAGTGGCTTTAAACTTGACGAGCGGGTTATTCAACACGAGCCTTTGGGTTTCCATGATTATAATTGTTTGCAGATGAATGCCTTTGCAGTGGTGTCAGATTCTGGAACTCTTCCTGAGGAGAGTTCGTTTTTTACTTCTGTAGACCATCCTTTCCCAGCTATATGTATCCGCACATCGACAGAACGCCCTGAAGCAATTGATAAGGGGAACTTTATTATTGCAGGTATTGATGAAAAGTCATTGCTTCAGGCTGTGGATACCGCTGTTGAACTCTGTAAAGACGGTCAGCATGGCATTCCTGTGCCTGACTATGTAGACAAAAATGTTTCTACTAAGGTCGTGAAGATAATTCAGAGCTATGTAAGTATTGTGAATAAAATGGTTTGGAGGAAGTTTTAGGACAATGACTTCATATAGAGCGTAGAATTGGGGGATAATTAATTTTAGATGTTCATTATAAATCACTCAAACTTTACGCTTTACACCAAACGGAAACTGGTAGTGTAGGTGGATGTAAGCGCATTGATGTTCGATACGTCCTGTTAGTGTAATTTATTTAATAGTTTAATAATTAACGTTGGTTACGGGTCACGAGTAATGGTTGCAGAAACAATGCAAGTAATGGGTAACATGGTAACACATACTGCTAATATTATTCTTTATTTATGAAAAAACAGCCTAATAATAAGTATAAAGAGTGGTTGAAAGATGGTCGTGATATGAATATTATCACAATCTTTACTCCAACCTACAATCGAGCAAACCTCATTTACCGAGCTTATGAATGCCTTTTGAATCAGACGGATAAGAGGTTCGTATGGATTCTTGTCAATGATGGGTCAAAAGACAACACCGATAAATTAGCAAAGGAGATTCTTGAGAAAAATGAGTTGCCAATGCTTCTTATCTCAAAGCCTAACGGTGGCAAGCATAGCGCATTTGAAGCGGCATTCAATGAGGCAAGATCTGAATACTTTATGTGCATGGATGATGATGATATCTATTCTCCTGAAGCCATATCTACATATCTCTCAGAATGGGATCGGATTAAACAGGAGGATAAATTAGAGAAAATAGGGGCAATTCGAACCATCACCCAAGAAGAAGATGGGGCAATAGTATCAGGTAAAGTGTTCGAAAATTCTCTTTTCGGCAAAAGAATAGATCAAACCACATTGGAAAGTAATTACGTTAAGCACGAGTACTATGAAAATTGGACTTGCTATCGCATAAGTGCATTGCGCTCAGTTGATCTTTTTCCGAAAGATTACTGGATGCACGACCAGCATAAATTCTTTTCTGAGGGTATCTGGCAAGGACGTTTGGCTCGTAAATACCAGTGTCGTTATTACTTCGTCGTACTTCGTGAATATCGTCATGATACTGAAACAAGTATTATTCGAAGCAGCAGGAATCGTCAGCATTATGTTGATATGTTTATCAACACAAAGATGATATTGGATGAGCACTTAGATTATATTAAGAAGTCACCGTCTCACTTTATCCAAGACGTAGCAATTGTAACTATTTTGAGGCATAAACTCGGAATCTCATTGAGGGAACTACTGAGAAATACAAAATCTACATTACTGAAATGCTGCTTCGTACTCGCTACACCGCTGGCATGCTTAGCACGTAATCCTAAGATTAGTAAGTAATATATGCCTTGTAAGAAGAATTATTTAATATATGCGTTGTTTGTTATATTAATAACCTATACGGCATACACATTTCTTTGGATGCGCTTTGGTTTGGGAGTAACTTCTGTTGTACAGTTAGTTCTTTTGGGCTTGGTTATTTTAGGATTCTTTGCATATCTCGCATCACCGTCATCCGGAAAGAATTCTTGGATTAATTGGTTATTTGCTGTGTGGGTAACGCAGGCTCTTGCTTATACATTGGGCGCCTCGTCTTCTACAACACAATTTAAAGAATCAACGTTTGTACTATTATGTGCGGCACCAATTATTTCTCAACAATACCATCCCAAGTATGCGAAATACTTCATGTTAGTCATGGGGGCTGTTTCCATAGCGATGTACTTTGTAACGATATCCATGCTGCGACTTGAGGAAGAAAACAGTTATGGTGGTGGCTACATGACCTTGGTGGCTTTCCCCGTTTTACTTTACTTCTTCCGCCATAAGTCGATTCGTATCCGGATGATTATTTCCATAATAATCTTTGTATTGGTACTATCATCGATGAAGCGAGGTGATATTTTGGCTTGTATATTAGTGATATTGGTTTACTACTATGTAATGTTGCGACACAATGGCAAGATAGACTCAAAAGTAATCGTTGCTTTGATTTTCGTAGCTTTCGCAGGTTTCCTTACTTTTAAGTATATGTTGTCAACATCAGATATCTTTGCATTGAGATTTGAGAGAACTATGGAGGGAGATAGTAGTGCTCGCGATGATATATATTCATCTCTAATCAATTACTTCTTAATTGCGCCTCTTGATGTTCAATTGTTTGGAGGTGGTTTTGATGCTTCAGTAAAGATATCAGGTGCTCGTGCTCACTCTGATATACTTGAGGTGTTATCATGTGAAGGTATCTTTGGACTTATAATTTATCTTGGGGCTTTCTTTTCTCTCTTTCGTCAAATGCGTAAAAGTACTGATGTGGCAGAAAAAGCTATACTTGCTTCGGTTCTCGTAATATGGCTTGTGAAAATGGTATTTTCCATGTTCATTTTCTCGCAACCTACAATTATCTTATTTGTACTAACCGGTTATATTTTGAATAAAAGAATTGATAAACAATATGAATATTAGTATGCTTTTCTCATCATGCGATAAGTATGATGACGCTTGGATTCCTTTCTTCACCCAACTCAAAAAATTTTGGCCCGAGTTTGATATGCCCGTCTATATGGGTATAGAGTCTAAAACTTTCCAATTCGAGGGCTTTGATATCCGTTGTCCGCTTGCAGATGGCCCAGTATATAAGCAGTGGTCAAAACGTCTGTTGAAATTGTTGGAGCATATTGATACAGAATATGTATTGTTTACATTGGATGATTTTTGGTTGACTGCTCCAGTCGACAATGTTACCTTTGAGCGTATCTATTTTTATATGAAAAACAATAAGCGCATGGGGTTTGTATGTCTGAAACAAGAGGTAATCAAAGGCAAATCTTCAGCAAAAGATATTGCTGCAAGTGTAGATTGCGAATATCCAGAATTGTGGAGATGTCTTAAGGATAAGAGTTTTCGTATTACTACCCAGTTTGGACTTTGGAAACGTTCTTATCTGATTAAGATTCTCAGAGCTCATGAGTCAGCATGGTATTTCGAGACTCGAGCCACATGGAGAAGTAAATTCTGTTGGGAACGTGTATATAATGTAAAAGAAACTGTAATTACATATCCTGTAGGTGGTTTTTTGTGGGGGGGACAGTGCTATGAAGATTATAAAGAATTGTTTGATAGTGAGTTAATCAAGCCTTGTGTTGCAAAACGAGGATTTATTCACTTTGGCGATCATCGCAATTATCCTCCTACGCCTAAAGGTTTTAATTATTACTTTTCAATTTTCCGATCAATGCTTCCGAAATGGTAATAAGCGAAAATAGAAAGGCAATCATTTGGAGTGGAATAGAAAAAGTTGGCACCTACGTTGTCAATTTTGCGATTCAAATTATGTTGGCCCGACTGCTGTGCCCTAATGATTATGCGGTTGTAGCTATGTTGGCTATCTTCTTTTCCATATCCCAAGCCTTTATCGATAGTGGCTTTGCTACAACACTTATTCAGAAGCAGGACTGTACTCAAGCCGACTATAGCTCAGTATTTTATTTTAATGTGCTGATTGGTGGTGTCATTTATCTGCTATTTTTTTTCGGAGCACCATTCATTGAGTCGTTCTATAACTTCGAAGGGCTTGCTTTGGTGACGAGAGTTTATTCGCTGAATTTATTCATTAATTCGTTTGCGATGGTTCATCGAGTTATATTGACGAAGGAGTTGAAGTTTAAGAAGATTGCCTTAATTACATTTTTATCTTCGATAATTTCTGCAATTCCTGCTATCATAATGGCATATTGGGGATATGGGTATTGGGCTCTTGTAGGGCAAAGTTTGATAAGTGCAGTTGTTACTTCTGCATTGATTATGTATCAATCTAAATGGTTCCCGTCATTAATCTTCTCTAAGAACTCCTTGGCTAAGCTTGCGCCCTTCGGTTTGAAAATGCTTGTGGTGTATCTTTTTCACGCAATATATAATAATGTGTATTCATTATTAATTGGCAAGAAGTTTCCTACTCAAGAACTTGGTTATTACGATAGAGGAAGGACCCTTAGTAGTATGGGACCAGTTGGCTTTAGTGACTTCTACACAAGAGCACTTTATCCTATTCAGGCGAAGGTCCAGAACGATGCATCAGTACTTGAACAGTCCTATAACAAGTCGTTTTCAGTGATGTGTTTAGCCATAGTGCCAATTGCTGCATTTATGTTCTTTTTTGCCGAGGAGACTGTCTATTCATTATTCGGAGAACAATGGATAAATTGCTCTTTTATCCTTCAAATTCTCTGCTTGGGTTATATGTTTTATCCTCTTCAATCGCTTAACATGAATATGTTAAAGGTCAAAGGTAGAGGAGACTATATGTTAATTGCTGAAGTTATTAAAAAGATAATGGGTATTGCTTGTGTTCTTGTTTTGATAAACTTCGATTTGAAGTTGGTGGTGATTGGTTGGACATGCTGTTCAATTGTTGAGTTCTTAATTAGCGAAGGGTTCTTTTTGAGACTGTGCCGATTCTCGCCTTCAATTACTATAAAGACGTTGGTGGCAACAGTAGTGATTACTTTTGTGCTGTCTTTCGCATTATCTACAGCCACTACTCTTTTGTTTGATAATATGTTTGCGCGTTTTATTGTCGGAGGCATTTGTTTTGTGGCGATATATGGTTTTATCAACTTTAGAAAAATAAAGAGACTGATATGAGTGAAATCTCTATATTGATAGCAGGAGATTATTCTCCGAAGGAACGTTTTCAGAAGGAGTTGGAAAACAATTCTTATACAGATCTATTTCCAGGGATTAAAGAAGTTATATTATCTGTTGATTATTCTATAGTTAACTTCGAGACAACGATACCTACACGAGAATCGCTACCAATTGATAAGGTCGGTAGTCATCTTGCAGCTAAAGGGAATGCCATAAATCCATTGAAGTGGTTAGGTTTTAATATGCTTACAATGGCTAATAATCATTTCATGGACTATGGAGAACTAGCTATGGAGCATAGTATGAACCTAGCTAAGCAGAATGGTTTTGAAGTTGTAGGTGCAGGTCATAGTTTGGCAGAAGCACGTTGTTTCAAGGTTGTAGATGTTCAAGATAAGAAGGTAGCGGTTATCAATGCTTGCGAGCACGAGTTTTCTATTGCGGGTGAGAGGAAAGCGGGCTGCAATCCCTTAGACATAATTAATTTATCGTACGATATCCAACAAGCCAAGTTACAAGCTGATTATGTGATTGTAATAATTCATGGTGGCAATGAACACTATAAACTCCCCAGTCCGAGAATGAAGAAGACTTATCGATTCTTTGTTGATCAAGGGGCAGATGTTATACTCAATCACCACCAGCATTGCTATTCTGGTTATGAAATATACAAAGGAACCCCTATCTTCTATGGTTTAGGTAATTTCTGCTTTGACTCTGCCAGTGATATCAAATATCGTCATGAGACATACAACTTTGGGTATCTTGTCAAACTACATTTGTCGTCATCGATTTCATTTGAATTGATTCCATATGAGCAATGTTATGAGAAACCTGGTGTCTATCTCTTTGATGGTGCGAAAAAAGCGAAATTCCAGAAAAATATTGCTGAACTAAATGCAATCATAGCAGATGACGAAAGGTTAACTAAAACTTTCGAGGAAATGGCAAGAAAAAAACGAGACTTTGTGTACAGATGTTTCCGTCCGTTTACAAGTCGTATTGCTAATGCACTTTATTATCGGGGGCTTTTGCCATCATTCCTCACAAAGGAGCGTCTTAAAATCATCACAGCTACATTGGAATGTGAGGCACATAACGACATATTAATGATAAATCTGAAATCAGAGTAATTTTTCAGAAAACATTCGTTATTGATGCTGATGGTACATTCATACATCAAAGGTGTTTTATTCTACCTTATTACTCTTTACACATATTACGATAGTGATTATAATAACCATTTTGTTATGTTCTCGCAAAATATTTACCGATAACTGTAGGAAAAATTAAAGTTAAAAGCAATGGTATCAATTAAAAGAGGTATAAAATATCTACTTCATAATAGAGTCCAGTTTGTAGATTCAATAGTAAAAAACTATCTAAGTTTCTTGCCCGATAAGTTGTATCTGTCCCTTCGCTATAGGTGTCAGGTGGGATATTGGATTGACTGGAAGAATCCCAAGACATTTACAGAAAAGATTCAGTGGCTCAAGGTCTATAATCGTAGACTAGAGTACACCACTATGGTGGACAAATATGCGGTCAAGAAGTATGTAGCAGACCGTATTGGTGAGGAGTATATCATTCCAACACTTGGAGTATGGGATAACCCTGAAGATATCGATTGGGATTCACTTCCAAGTCAGTTTGTGCTCAAGACAACGCATGGAGGAGGGGGATGTGGTGTAGTTATTTGTAGGGATAAAAAAAAAATCGATAGACGGGGTGCCATTGCCAAATTACGTTCGTCTTATAATTCAGATATTTATCTTAATCTACGAGAGTGGCCGTACAAGAATGTACCAAAACGCATCATTGCTGAGAAATTTATGGTTTCAGTTGAGTCTATAGCATCAAATGATTTGCCGGATTACAAATTTTTCTGTTTTAATGGAGAACCTAAATATTGTCAAGTAATTCGTGATCGCCATACTGAAGAGACAATTGACTTCTATGATATGGAGTGGAGACATCAAGAGTTTGTGGGACTCAATCCTGTTGCGAGTAACGGTCTGATACCCATTGCACGTAACGAGCATCTTGATGAGATGATAAATATCTGTCGTGTGCTTGCTAATGATACGCCATTTGTACGAGTAGATCTCTATGTAGTTGACGAAAAAGTGTACTTTGGCGAACTGACCTTTTATCCCGCATCTGGGTTTGGAACATTTACGCCTAAAGAATGGCAACATAAATTGGGAGACTTACTTACTTTACCATCATAATACACAAGCATCCTAAGTCTTGTAGTTTATAGGAACTTTTTTGAAAAACTAATGGCTAGTCTTGCGTTTTCGCTTTGATAGAGAGGCATCAAGCCTTAACTGAGATTAGAAATAAAACTATATAATGCAAAAAATCATTCTCTTTACAGATAGTCTTGGAGCAGGTGGTGCTCAACGTCAGCTAGTTGGTCTTGCTACTTTTCTTCAGCAAGTCGGTTATAGCATTAAGGTATGCACTTACTACGACCTTGATTTTTACAAAAGTACATTGGATGATAATCAGATTCCTAATGAATTGATTCCTGGAGTGGATAGTGGAAAGGGACGCATATTAGCAGTTCGTGCCTACTTTAAGCGTGAAAATCCAAATTGGGTAATTGCTTATCAGGAGACCCCATCTCTTTTGGCGTGTGCAGCCAAGATATTGGGGTGCAATTATATGCTTATAGTAAGCGAAAGAAACACTACGCAAAATATAGGTATGAATGAGCGTGTTCGTTTTTTCCTCTATCGATGGGCTGATGCCATTGTGCCTAATAGTTATACTCAGAGTGATTTTTTGCTTTCACACTACCCTTGGATGAAATCAAAGCTTACGACTATTAGTAACTTTGTGGATTTGAAACGATTCGAATTTTCATCGAGGCATAGAAGAAAAAAACCGCTGATTGTAGTTGCTGCTAGTATATGGCCTCCCAAAAATACGCTAGGCCTTATTCGCGCAGTTAAGATATTGAAAGATCGTAGAGCGTCGTTCCGAATAGAATGGTATGGAATAGTTGATGTGTCCAACGATTATTTGGCTCAATCACAAAAACTTATCAAGGAGTTGGAGTTGGAGGATTATATTAATCTACTTCCAAAGTCTAAGCAGATACAGGAGAAGTACAAGGAATGCGATTATTTTTGTCTCCCATCATTTTATGAGGGTACTCCAAATGTGATCTGTGAAGCAATGTCATGTGGTCGTCCTGTAATATGTAGTAAAGTTTGTGATAATCCTGTGTATGTTGCAGAAGACGAGAATGGTTTCTTGTTTGATCCTAAAAAAACAGTATCAATTGCAGATACCATCCAACGTGCTTTGCAAATATCAGATGAAAAATATTTATTGTATTGCAGTAAATCACGCGAAAAAGCGGAACGGTTGCTTTCAGATTTTTTTTTCGTAAATAAGTATATAACGATAATTGAAGGTAGATGATGAAAGTATTATTTTGCTCTCCACATTCCGATGCTCCAGAGGTCGTAAAAGGAGGAATCAATACTTGGGGAAGATATGTAATGGCCTATTACACTCAATATGTAAAGGATGGGGTGGAAGTGATTCCAGTTTCCTTTGACCGTTTTTCGGATGTCGGAGAGAACCAATTGGCATTAGCCCGTATTCTTAGTGGGCTTAGAGAGTATATGGGTACTGTAAAAAAAACGATAAAACTGATGGACATAGAAAAACCTCAGATGGCACATATCTGTACCTGTGCTGGATTGGGACTCTTTCGTGATTTATTTCTTCTGAAAGAAGCAAGGAGGAGAGGCATTAAGACAGCCGTTCATTTGCATTTTGGTCGTATACCAGAACTTGCGAAAAAACGTAATTGGGAGTGGAAATTGCTCTCGAAGGTTCTTCGAATGTGTGATGTGACTGTAGTTATGAATCGGCCTTCAGAGAAAGTGCTAGATGAGGAAGGTTTCAAGAATGTTACATATCTTCCCAATCCACTTGGTATGAGTGCTCTTGATGTTATTCGTAGTGCTGAAGGTCAGTATGAGAGAATTCCTCGTCGTCTGCTCTATTGCGGTCATGTCATTAGGACTAAAGGCATGATGGAACTGGTGGAAGGATGTTGCCGTATTCCGAATATTGAACTCCGCATCGTTGGTAAATGTACTCCTGATATTAAAGACGAAATGCTATCTATTGCTGCTAAGTCTGGCGAAGATACCTCATGGATGAGTTTTGTAGGAGAAGTAACACACGATGATGTAATACGAGAATTCTTTCAAGCAGATATGTTTGTTTTTCCATCCTACACGGAGGGTTTTCCGAATGTGATAATGGAAGCGATGGCTTGTGGGTGTCCAATCGTATCGTCTGACGTTGGGGCAATCCCTGAAATGCTTGACATGGATGGTGATCCGTGTGGAATATGTTTTAAGCCACAAAGTGCTGATGAAGTTAATTATGCAATCAAATCTCTTATAGATAATAAAGATTTGAAATCTTCGTTTGCTGCCAAGGCCAAAGCACGAGTGAATAATCTATATGCAATGCCGAAGGTGTGGGAGAAGATGGTAAGTATTTGGAGGAATGAGTATAGTCAGAAAAATGAAGGATAATCTTTACGTAAGAAACTGCTGGATAGTGTCAGAACATCTGAAGCGTTTCTTTTAAAAATGAAGTCAGTTTTCGTAATGTGCAGATTATACAATAATTATCTATTTATAGCTTTGGCCCCCCCTAAGAATATATTTCTAGAACCGAATATAGGACTAGGTGCTAATATACATATTTTTGCTGTCAATGCAAAGTTTATCTGCAAAGAGCATTGTGCTATTCTGTGAACTTGACTATTCATATAGGTAATGATGCTCGTGTTGCTGGTTTGTATCTAACTGATATCACGGAAGCAAATAAGCTAAAAGGATATGACCAAGATGTCGTTATAGGAGGAGATGTTTGGATTTTGCAGGTGTATTGGTTGTTAAGTCAATTCTTCCATATTATTTATGTGCTGGTGACTGGCATAGTTCATCAAGTTCAATGGTCAATTGACCAAATTTTGGAACATGAGTCAAATTTATATCCATCAGACAAAAAAATACGAGTGCGAATTTAGAGCAAAAATTTAGAACATACAAAAAACGTAGTCAACACTCAAGAAGTGGTGGCTGTTCAAACTATTATTTCATGAATTTTATTTCAGCTTTAAAACAAAATCCTACAATTAGGGGAATAGTATTTTTGTTTTCCGAGTATTTCATTATCAGACGTAAGAAATTTGGTTATATTGCTGATGACGTGTTGATAACACCTCCACTGTCTGTGTCAAATTTTAAGAATGTATTTCTTTATGGAAATAATGGGTTAAATCATGCGACACTACTAACGACAAATGCCAAGTTCATTATGAAGAAAAATTCAGGGGCTGCTGAAGGGTTAAAAGTAAGTACAGGAAACCATGCTCGCATAATAGGGGTACCATATCGAAATATAACTGAGGAAATGAAACCTGCGGGTTTAGATCAAGATGTCATTGTGGAGGAAGACGTATGGATCGGAATGAATGTTACTTTATTATCTGGAGTTACAATAGGAAGAGGTTCGACAGTCGCAGCTGGAGCAGTGATAACTAAATCGATGCCACCATATTGTGTGTGCGGTGGTGTGCCAGCTAAGTTCATTAAGTTCTACTGGACAATTGACCAGATATTGGAACATGAAGCAAAGATATACCCTGAAAAGGAGAGATATACACGTAAGCAATTAGAGGGGATATTTGAATTGTACAAAAATTAATAATTGAATAAACATATATAATTATGAATATGCCATTAAGAAATGTTCCTTTCAGTCCTCCTGATATGACAGAGGCTGAGGCAAATGAAGTACGTAACGTAATTTTGAGTGGTTGGATTACCACCGGCCCTCGTACAAAAAAACTCGAAAAACAGATTTCAGAATATGTCCACACAGAGAAGACGGTATGTCTTAACTCTGCGACTGCAGCTATGGAGATGGTGCTCCACCTTCTTAACCTGCAGCCTGAGGATGAGGTTATCGTTCCAGCTTACACCTATACTGCATCTGCTTCTGTAACTCAGCATGTAGGTTGCAAAGTGGTGATAGTAGATAGCCAGAAAGACAATGTGGAGATGGATTACGATAAGTTGGCAGCAGCTATCACTGAGCATACTAAGGTGATTGTACCCGTGGACCTTGGCGGTATTGTTGCTGATTATGATCGTGTACGTCAGATTGTAGAGGAGAAAAAGCATCTCTTCCGCCCGTCTAACGACCTTCAGCGTAAGATTGGTCATATTGTAATCAGTGCAGACTGTGCCCATTCTTTTGGTGCAAAATGGCGTAGAAAAATGGCTGGTGAGATTGCTGACTTCAGTTCTTTTAGTTTCCATGCAGTAAAGAATTTCACTACTGCTGAGGGAGGTGCTATGACTTGGAATCTGCCTTTCGGTACTGAGGTAGTTCCTATTGATGTGGATTATCTGTCTACTGTTCCTAAGAAAGAAGGGGAGACTTGGAATGAACTTCTCTATCGTCTCTCTCAACTATTTTCTCTCCACGGACAAAACAAGGATGCTCTTGCTAAGACTAAACTCGGAGCTTGGGAGTATGACATTATCGGCTCATGGTATAAGTGCAATATGACTGATATCATGGCGGCACTTGGTCTTGTGCAGTTCGACCGCTACCCTGAGATGCTCCAGAAGCGTCAGGAGTATGTCGCTGTTTACAATGTTGCTATCGATAAGCTTAATGCCGGTCTTGATATTGACCATCAAGTAGCCTATCTGAACCATAAGTCTGATGACCATTGCTCATCACACCACCTATATCTCGTCCGTCTACGGGGTCGCACCCGCGAGGAGGCTAACAAGGTGATTGAGAAGATGGCAGAGAGGGGTATTGCAACTAATGTGCACTACAAGCCACTCCCTATGATGACTGCTTACAAGGCACTTGGGTTTGATATTGCCAACTATCCTAACGCATACCATCTCTTCGAGAACGAGATTACTCTTCCGCTGAACACTCGTATGAGCATGGAGGATGTGGAGTACGTGATAAAAAATTTTGTAGAGATTGTAAAAGAACTGTAATAAATAAACAATCTAACTGATTATGTATGTACATTTCTTAAAGAGAATCTTGGATTTAATAGTGGCACTTTGTGCACTTCCTTTTGTGTTGATTGTTATTTGTATCATGGGTCCAATAATATGGTTTGAGGATAGAGGTCCAATCTTCTATAAAGCACGACGAATCACTAAGGGAGGTACACCTTTTAGTATGCTCAAATTCCGCTCAATGAAAGTGAATGCTCCAGATATTCGTTTAGCTGATGGAAGTACCTATAACGGAGATGACGATCCACGTGTGACTAAGGTAGGTAAGTTTATGCGTAATACAAGTATTGATGAGATTCCTCAGTTCTTGAACATTCTTGCGGGCGACATGAGCTTGATTGGTCCTCGTCCTGATCCTCTTGATTGGTTGGACGTATATAAAGATCATGATAAAGCAATCCTTACTGTAAAACCAGGAATCACAGGTTACAATCAAGCATATTTTCGCAATAGTGTGGACGGAATGGAGAAGCTTAAGAATGATGTCTATTATGCAGACCACATCTCGTTTATGCTTGATGTGAAGATTGTTCTCAAGACTGTGAAGACAGTTTTCTTCCGTGAAAATGTGAATATCTCAAAGGACAGAAAATAATGAGAGAATATGGTAGCGAACATCCAGCTCTTGTGCTCCCCGATGGCTATTTTGAGTCATTAGGTGAGTTCGGTCGGGAGGTGTTGTATCTGAGAAGTGGTAGGGAGGCTTTGCTTCTTACCGCAATTTCGGTATTTGATACTGAAAAGAAAACGATTCTCTTTCCAGCCTATTGCTGTTGGTCGATGAGCGCTCCATTCGAGAGAACTGGATGGAAGATTGTATATTATAGACTGAAAGAAGATCTGACAGTGGATACTGGTTATCTTGAGCAGTTGTTGAAGACGTATAAGCCACAGGCTATACTGACGATGAACTTCTACGGAAGTGCTTCAACTAGTGCGGCTGTAAGGAGGGTGAAGGAGTATGATGAGAAAATAGTAGTGATTGAGGACTTCAGTCATTGTACTTTTTCCATTAAGCAGATTCACAATCCTCAGGTTGATATCTATGTGTCGAGTATCAGAAAGTCGATAGGTGTTTGTGATGGTTCCATAATCTTGAGCAAATTGCTCTTGAAAAAGGATAATATTCAGAGTGAACAGAAAGATTTTGCAGATAAACGATTTGTGGCACAGACAGAAAAGAAACGCTACGGTTGGAGCAATGATCAGAAAATGAAGCAGGAATTTCTTAGCTCCATTAGAGAGTGTGAGGGGATTATTAACGAGTTTGATGCTGTTCGGCCAATTTCTGAACGTGCAATGAAGATGTTTGCGTTGGTGAATGGTGAAGAGATTGCTTATGCTCGACGAGAAAATATGAAACACTTGATGGAATTGCTGAGAGATAAAGTAAGAATGGTTCCGGGGGTGGAACGTTCGCTGGAAGGTGCTCCATTTTCACTCCCTATTTTGGTGAAAAATCGCAATGTTGTTCAGGGAAAACTTGCAGATACTGGAGTGTATGCCCCAGTATTGTGGCCTATCTGCAAAGAGGCACAACATGTTTGTGCTGTATCCAAAACGATGGGCGAGCAGATGTTGTCTATACCTATCGATCAGAGATATGATTGGAACGATATGGAACTGATTGCAGAAAGAATATTGAAAATATTGAATTAGATTATGAAGAAGCTTATGGTATTGGCTGCTGGTATCCTCCAGATTCCTGTGATAAAGAAAGCCAAAGAAATGGGCATATACGTAATTGCAGCTGATGGGGATCCAACTGCTGTAGGATTGCAGTATGCTGATAAGCCAGTGGTGGTGAATATCACATCTGAAGAGGATGTTCTTCGAGTAGCTCGCGAAGAGGGTATTGATGGAGTGATTCATCCATGTTCGGAGGTGTCTATGAATGTGATGGGAAGGCTTAATGATGAACTTGGCCTTTCTGGTATTTCACGTGAGCAAGCAATTCATGCTACAAACAAACATCTCATGCGTGAGGCTTTTGAATCTGGTAATGTACCTTCTCCCAAGAGTAGTTGTTTCAGTGAAATGGAAGTCGCTTGGGGAGTATTCTGCACTGACTTTTCTGGTACTTGCATCCTAAAACCCTCTCGCAATAGTGGATCTCGTGGCATTGCAAAGATTCCAGCTGATATTCCGATACAGGAGTTTGCACGATTGTTTGAGATAGCCAAAAGTGAGAGCCGTGATAAGACTGTAATGTTGGAGCAGTTTATTGAAGGGCCGGAGTTCTCAATAGAGATTATTGTTTGGAATGGTGTGGTGAATGTACTGACCGTAACAGACAAGAAAACGACGGGGGCTCCTCACTTCGTAGAACTTGGACACAATCAGCCATCTATATTTCCAGAAGATATAGTTGCTGTTATCAAGTCTGCTGCTGTGGCAGGAGTAAAAGCCCTTGGTGTAAGCAATTGTGCTTGTCATGCTGAGGTTAAAGTGATGGACGGTAAGGCGTATATTATAGAAATTGGAGCTCGTCTTGGTGGAGACTTTATTTCGACTGAATTAACACATTTGAGCACAGGAATAGATATGGTAGCTGCTGCTATCAATTGTGCTCTGGGTGTTAGGCCATGTTTGGAGCCTACTGAAACAAAACACGGGGTTTGTATTCGCTATTTTTGCCCGAAACCAGGAAAGCTCGTGAGCATCAGTAATACTGAGGTGCTCAACGATCCTCATATCTATCTTTGGGATATCTACCATAAAGTAGGGGACACGATTCCAGAAGTAACCAGTAGCCTTTGTCGTTCAGGTCATGTGATCGTAATCGAGGAGACACCACAAAAGGCTATCGAACTGGCAGAAAAAATGATTCACGAAGTAAAGATGGAGACTGTATGAAGGTAATATTCCCATTTTCATATTATTATCCTGAGCAGTGTGCTGGAATCTTTGTTGTGGATGATGTTATGCATCGTCTTGCTGATGAAGGTGATGAAAGTAAGCTGTATGTTCCTACTCCAACTCGTAATGTCAGACAAGATGTAGAATGGAAGAGACATGAGTTGCTTTGCGCTGGTAAAATCAAGATTCATCGTTTCAGAATGTATCAAGAGGGAAAGAATCCTATCTTGAGAGCCTTGAGATATGTGTTTTGCGAAGTGGTTTATTTACATCATTTGCTTTGGGATGATTATGATGTAGCTTTCATTGATAGCACTCCTCCAATACAAGGTTTGAAATTACCTATCGTACGTTTATTAAGGAAGAAACCTGTTGTCTATAATGTTCAGGACTTGTTCCCTGATACATTGAGTGGCACTGGATTAGCGAAGAAGGGTGGAATCCTATGGAAAATGGGTTCTTGGGTGGCTCGTGTCACATATAACAGTTCTGACAAATTGATTGCAATTTCTGAGGATATCAAGCGAACATTGATTGAGGAGAAAGGGGTTTCTGAAGAGAAGATTGAAGTAGTTTACAACTGGGTGAATCAGAATGTGGTAGTGCCAGTGGCGAAAGAAGATAATCCTCTTTTCGAAGAGTTCAACATCAGTCGCGATAAGTTTTATGTTGTGTATGCAGGAAATATTGGTAATGCACAGAACATAGACGTGATAGTGGACTCCGCAAAAGAAATGGTAGAGGATAAGGACGTCAACTTTCTCATCTTTGGAACTGGAGGATTGAAAGAACAATTTGTGGAGAAGGTGAAAAACTACGGCATTGACAACGTGAGATTCTTTCCTCTTCAGCCTATGGAAGGAGTATCCCAGGTCTATAGCTTAGGTGATGTATGTGTGGTAAGCTGCAAACCAGGATTGGGAGGAGCTGCGATGCCAAGTAAGATGCTTTCCATAATGTCCGCAGGAAGGGCAGTGATCGCAAGTTTTGATGAAGGAGAATTGATTTACATTCTCAAGAATTACAATTGCGGAATGTATGCTCCTGCAGGTAACGTACAGGCTTTCGTGCAGATGGTACGCACTATGGCATCAGATCGCAAATTATGTGAAGAAATGGGAAAAAATGCTCGTAAGCTGATTCTTGACCATTTTACAAAAGAGTATGGTACTTTAAGATATGTAGACATTATCAGAAAGGTGGCCCTACAGTCTTTATGAAAAGAAGTTTAGACTTAGATGATTTTAGTATGATATGAGCAAGGTGTTTTATACATAAAGTGTAATCTCATATATAATCAAATGGGATTATAGCTAGTGAGCTTAAGATTGTTCATGTAAAGGTGACATCGTTGGAATGGTTATACTGTTAGTGATTTCTCTTGATTTTATCTCCCTCTGTCTCAATGCAATGCTTGTCCGTTGACTGTATTTAGTTGACACATAGCAGTGTTGGTTATTGCTTACATATAGTTTATGAAAAAATACTATCATTTGCGTAAAGAATACCTTAAAACATTAAAGAAATAACGATTATGGAATTGGATAAAGACTTTTTAGACAAATTGTTTGAGCAGGCTACGGAAAATCCGCGTTTGCGTCAAAGTTTTGATTTGCGCACTTCATCTGCCGATACCAGTCAACGTATGTTGAATGCTTTGTTACCAAGAACAGAAGTACCTATACATCGACATGAAAAGACAGCGGAAACTGTAATATGTCTTGTAGGTAAACTGGAAGAAGTTTTCTATGAAGAAGTGGATGAATACGTCCATGAAACAACTTCCTGTTGTGATGATGTGGTAAGACAGAGAAGTTTTAAAGAAATTTCACGTCAGGTACTATCTCCTGTAGATGGCAAATTCGGTATCCAGATACCTGCAGGGGCGTGGCATACGATAAATGTTATTGAGCCTTCTGTTATATTTGAAACAAAAGATGGGGCATATAATAGATTAGGGAAACATAACAGTTAAAAGGCGATTGGTTTTTGATGAATATAGTATAAAATAACAATATTAAGAAAAATATGAATAAAATTAAGCGATTAGGGTATTGTGTTATGGTGGTCCTACTATTTACTGCCTGTCAGTCATACAAGAAAGTACCCTACCTGCAGGATGCGGAAGTGGTTTTGTACAGTACTCAGGATACACAGTTGTATGATGCGAAGATTATGCCAAAAGACCTGCTGACGATTGTCGTGTCATGTACTAGTCCCGAACTGGCCGCCCCCTTCAATTTGACGGTGGCTACCCAAAGTAATACTATTTTAGGTGCTACTACCACCCAACCTGTATTGCAACAGTACTTGGTGAATAATGAAGGTAATATAAACTTTCCTGTATTGGGTGAACTTCATGTAGGTGGATTAACCAAGAAAGCAACAGAACAAATGATTGTGGAAAAGTTGAAACCTTATATTAAGGAAATACCTATTGTAACGGTACGTATGGTGAATTATAAGATTTCCGTGATTGGTGAAGTAGCCCGTCCTGGTACATTCACGATCTCCAATGAAAAGGTGAACATCCTAGAAGCTTTGGCTATGGCAGGTGATATGACTGTATATGGTCTGCGTGATGATGTTAAGCTGATACGGGAGAATGCCAATGGTAAGCAGGAAATTATTCCTTTGGATCTGAACAAGGCGGAAACTATTCTTTCTCCTTATTACTATTTGCAGCAGAATGATATCATCTACGTGACTCCTAATAAAGCGAAAGCACGAAATTCGGATATCGGAACTAGTACAAGCTTGTGGTTCTCTGCTACTTCGATCCTTGTTTCTATCGCCAGTTTATTGTTTAACATTTTGAAATAAAAAGAAAGGGTTATGAAGGAAGAAAATCAAAACGTGAAGGAACGTGAAATGACCGAGGAGCAGATTGATTTCCGGGCACTGCTTTTTAAATATATTATTCACTGGCCTTGGTTTGTAGGGACAGTGTTGTTATGTTTTATTGGTGCATGGTTTTATCTGCATTGGGCTACGCCAATTTATAATATTTCAGCCACTGTTCTGATAAAAGACGAAAAGAAGGGCGGAGGTGCGGGACTTTCTTCGGAACTGGAGGATATGGGGTTAAGTGGTCTGATGACATCTTCTAAAAACATTGATAACGAACTGGAGGTTCTGCGCTCGAAAACACTTGTAAAAGAGGTGGTTAATCAGTTGGGACTGTATATAACTTATAAAGATGAGGATGAATTTCCTGCTAAAGGTCTATATAAGACATCTCCGGTGCAGGTAAGCTTGACACCTCAAGAGGCTGAAAAATTGAATGCACCGATGATGGTGGAAATGACTTTGCAGCCTGAAGGTAGTATGGATGTGAATGTGACTGTGGGTGAGAAAGGTTATCAGAAACATTTTGAGAAGCTGCCTGCTATTTTTCCGACTGATGAAGGTACATTGGCTTTCTTTCAGGCTGTTGATTCGGTAACTTTGCAAGATGGAACTAAAGTTCCTCGTATAGAGAAGAACGTACGTCATATAACTGCGATAATAAATAAACCGATGAGAGTGGCAAAAGGCTATTGTAACAGTCTGTCTATTGCTCCTACTTCTAAAACGACTTCTGTTGCTGTGATTTCATTGAAGAACGCCAGTCTGCAGCGTGGACAGGATTTTATCAACCAGTTGCTTGAAATGTATAATCGCAATACGAACAATGATAAAAACGAAATTGCTCAGAAGACGGCGGAATTTATCGATGAACGTATTGGCATTATTTCAAAAGAATTGGGTAGTACAGAAGCTAATTTAGAGACTTTCAAGCGTGATGCAGGTATCACGGATTTGACAAGTGAAGCTCAGATCGCTTTGGCTGGTAATGCTGAATATGAAAAAAAGAGCGTAGAGAACCGTACTCAAATCAGCTTGGTGAATGATTTGCGTAAGTATTTGCGAGGCAATGAATACGAAGTCTTACCGAGTAATGTAGGTTTACAGGATGCTGCCTTGATTGGAGCCATTGAACGTTATAACGAAATGCTTATTGAGCGTAAACGCCTGTTGCGTACATCAACAGAGAATAACCCTACGATTGTGAATTTGGATACGAGTATCCGTGCCATGAAAGCCAATGTACAGGCTACCCTTGAAGGAACCTTGCAGGGGTTGATGATCACCAAAGAGAGCCTTGACCGTGAAGCGAGCCGCTATTCTCGTCGTATCAGTAACGCTCCGGGGCAGGAACGTGCTTATGTAAGTATTGCCCGTCAGCAAGAAATCAAAGCCGGATTGTATCTGATGCTGTTACAGAAACGTGAAGAGAATGCGATTGCTCTTGCTGCTACAGCCAATAATGCAAAAATTATCGATGAAGCAATAGCTGACGATACTCCGGTATCTCCTAAAGGCAAAATGATTTATCTGATTGCATTGGTGTTGGGTATTGGAATTCCTGTCGGTATCATCTACTTGATTGAACTGACGAAATTCAAGATCGAAGGTCGTGCCGATGTAGAGAAACTGACGAGCGTACCAGTTGTCGGTGATATTCCATTGACAGATGAGAAGAATGATAAGAATGGCTCTATCGCTGTCTTCGAGAACAAGAATAATCTGATGAGTGAAACTTTCCGTAATATTCGAACAAACCTTCAGTTTATGCTTGATAATGATCAGAAGGTGATCCTTGTGACCTCAACTGTTAGTGGCGAAGGAAAATCGTTTGTTTCGTCGAACTTGGCTATCAGCCTTTCTCTTTTGGGAAAGAAAGTAGTGATTGTCGGACTCGATATTCGTAAGCCGGGGTTGAATAAAGTATTCCAGCTCTCTAATAAGGAGAGAGGTATTACTCAGTATCTTTCCAATCCTGAAACGGATTTGATGGAACTTGTCCAGCCTTCTGATGTAAATAAGAATCTGTTTATTCTTCCGGGTGGTACTGTTCCTCCTAATCCAACGGAATTGTTGGCTCGTAACGGTCTGGACAGAGCGATAGAAACCTTGAAGAAGAACTTCGATTATGTCATCCTTGATACTGCTCCTATCGGCATGGTAACGGATACCTTATTAATAG
>ENA-ORTY01001465-ORTY01001465.1-human-gut-metagenome-genome-assembly--contig:-NODE-1465-length-26089-cov-2.557847_pt1 | contig 26089 bp, 22 predicted proteins | sample MGYA00241917_ERZ509198 | MGnify/ENA primary metagenome ERZ509198 (study PRJEB26280, sample SAMEA2338857) | human gut metagenome | biome: human gut; feature: human-associated habitat; material: faeces...
TATCACGCAGCATTGGTGTTGGATGTGTGTTTTGCGGCTCTTGCCTTCCTTGTTATTGAAACGCTGCACACGCAGATTTCCTCGTTGTTCCTCGGAAAAGACGGCACCGCCCTGGCTTATCAGGTGTCTGGGGATTATATGAGATGGCTTGGTTACTTCTTTATCTTTATGGGAATTAAAATGGCGACCGATGGAGTTCTTCGCGGACTCGGAATCATGCGTCCGTTCCTCATTGCCAATATGGTAAACCTTGCGATTCGCTTGTCTGTGGCGTTGATCTGTGCTCCGCGTTTTGGTATTGATTTTGTTTGGCTTGCCGTGCCGGCAGGCTGGCTTGCTAACTTCCTGGTTTCCTATACGGCACTCAGAAAATCCTGGCCGACTGAGAAAGTGGAGCCATCTTGATAAGAGTCCTGTGCACGCCCCCGGGAGGAAAATCCTTGCAAAAGTCTGTCATGACGAATAGAATAAAATCAGAACAAACAGAAGCACAAAGGACACAGTCAGCATGAAAACAGCAGTAAACAATAATAACGGACTTATGACAGAGGGCAGTATCTTCCAGAAGATACTGTTCTTTTCCATACCACTGATCCTGGGAAATCTGCTGCAGCAGTTATACAATACAGCAGACTCCGTCATGGTAGGAAATTTTGTTGGAAGCAACGCGCTGGCAGCAGTTGGAGCCAGCTCATCCATGATCTATCTTCTGATCGCCTTCAGCCAGGGCGCAGCAGTAGGTGCTGGTGTGATCGTGGCACAGTATCTTGGGGCGGGGGAAAAAAAGAGCGTTTCTGATGCCGTACATACATCGCTTGTGATTGCAGGGATACTTGGTATCGTGCTGACCATCGCGGGAATTGTCCTGAGCAGGCAGCTTCTTGAATGGATGAAGACCCCGGAAGAGGTTATGGAGCAGGCAGTTACTTATTTCAGGCTGTATTCCGCCGGTATGTTCTTTGGTATTGTTTATAATATGGCAGCAGGCATTTTAAATGCAGCAGGAAATTCCAAAAGATCCCTTTTATATCTGGCTGTTGCATCTTTCACCAATATCATACTGGACATCCTTTTTATTGCCATTCTGGACATGGGCGTTGCAGGGGCAGCAATCGCAACAGATATCAGCCAGGCAGTTTCCTGTATTCTGTCCATGGCTTTCCTGATGCGGGTAAAGGACAGCTATCAGGTTTCGCTGAAAAAGCTGAAGATTCACAGGCGGATCGCAGGCAGCATGATCCGGGTGGGACTGCCTACCGGAATCCAGAATATGGTCATTTCCCTGTCCAACGTACTGGTGCAGACCAGTGTCAATGGCTTTGGGGCAGCTGCCATGGCAGGCTATACGGCTTACCTGAAGGTAGATGGCTTTAATATACTTCCGGTCATGAGCTTCAGTATGGCGGTGACAACCTTTGCCGGACAGAACTATGGAGCCGGAAACTATGACAGGGTAAAGAAGGGCATGTATGTGACACTGGCGATGGGCTTTGTGTATACGGTACTGACAGGAGCTCTGCTTCTGACCTTTGATGACCAGATCATGGGAATGTTCTCAAGGGACGCAGAGGTGATCACATGCGGAAAGCTGGCTATGAAGTATTTCTGCCCATTTTATTTTATCCTGAGTATCCTGCATGGTCTGTCCGGGGCACTCAGAGGAGTCGGTAAAAGCATTCCACCCATGGTGGTACTTCTTTTGTCCCTGTGTGTGTTCCGTATTTTCTGGATCTGGCTGGTGCTTCCGCATTTTTCAACGATCGAGGGCGTTTATCTGCTGTATCCGGTATCTTGGGCACTTGGGGCTGTGATGATCATCATTTATGCCTGCACGGCAAAGTGGCTGCCGGCCGGCAGACAGCAGGGTAAGGTGAGATGAATTCTCGATAGAGAAAAAACAGTGGCATATCCTGCTGAATACAGGTATAATGAGCCTGTAAAAACCATAAGGAGGATGTAAGGATGCTAGAGTTCAGATATGATACACAGCTTCTGATCGAAGGAGAGGATCTTGATGAAGATGTGATCAGTGATTATTTTACAGAGAATTTTAAAGGTGATTGTCTGCTTGCAGTAGGAGATGAGGATCTGATCAAGATCCATTATCATACCAATGAGCCATGGAAGGTTCTTGAGTACTGCTCTACTCTTGGAGAGATCTACGACATCGTTGTAGAGGATATGGACAGACAGGCACGTGGACTGAAAGGCTAGGAACAGAACCATGACAATGGACGAAACCATTAAGCGTATCAACGAGCTGTACCACAAGTCGAAGAAGGAAGGGCTTTCTGAAGAAGAAAAGCAGGAACAGAAAAAGCTGAGGCAGGCTTATATTGACAGTGTGAAGAAGAATCTGCAGGGACAGCTGGATCATATGGAGATCCAGAGACCGGACGGCAGTATTGAAAAGGTAACCAGGAAGAAACCCATTACAAAGGAGGAAAGGACAGAATGAGCAATTACAGGATGAGTACCAAATGTGTGCAGGCAGGCTACACACCCGGAAACGGTGAACCACGTCAGATACCGATCATTCAGTCAACTACCTTCAAATACGAAACCAGCGAGGATATGGGAAAGCTTTTTGACCTGGAGGCCAGCGGCTATTTTTATTCAAGGCTCCAGAATCCTACCAATGATTATGTAGCAGCCAAGATCGCAGAGCTGGAGGGCGGCAGCGCAGCCATGCTGACATCCTCAGGACAGGCAGCGAATTTCTTTGCCCTGTTCAATATCTGTGAGGCGGGCAGCCATATCGTGGCTTCCTCTTCCATTTATGGAGGTACCTTCAACCTGATCGATGTGACCATGAAAAAGATGGGCGTGGAGGCAACCTTTGTTTCTCCTGACTGTACGGAGGAAGAGCTGGATGCAGCCTTTCAGGAAAATACAAGAGCCGTATTTGGAGAAACCATTGCAAACCCGGCACTGACAGTTCTCGACATCGAGAAGTTTGCAAAGGCGGCACACAGCCATGGTGTACCTCTGATCGTGGACAACACCTTTCCGACACCTGTCAACTGCAGACCTATTGAGTGGGGTGCGGATATTGTGACCCATTCCACAACGAAATACATGGACGGGCATGGCGCAGCACTTGGCGGAGCGATCGTAGATTCCGGTAAATTTGACTGGATGGCTCATGCAGAGAAATTCCCCGGTCTCTGTACACCGGATGAGTCCTATCATGGGATCACCTATGCAGAAAAGTTTGGCAGGGAAGGTGCCTTTATCACCAAGTGTACCTCCCAGCTGATGAGGGATCTTGGCTGTATCCAGGCTCCCCAGAACGCATATATCCTGAACCTTGGACTGGAATCCCTGCATGTGCGGATGCCGAGACACGTGGAGAACGGACAGGCAGTGGCAGAGTTCCTGGAAAAGCAGGAGCAGGTAGCTTATGTAAATTATCCCGGACTTCCCGGAAACAAATATTATGAGATCGCAAAGAAGTATCTTCCAAACGGAGGGTGCGGGGTGGTTTCCTTTGAATTAAAGGGTGGCAGAGAGGCAGCAGAAACCTTTATGAAGCACCTGAAGCTGGCTGCCATTGAAACGCATGTGGCAGATGCCAGAACCTGCTGTCTGAATCCGGCGACCTCCACACACAGGCAGATGACGGAGGAGCAGCTGATCGAGGCAGGTGTACCGGCAGGGCTGATCCGGATTTCCTGCGGACTTGAAGATAAAGAGGATCTGATCGAAGATCTGAGACAGGCACTACAGGCTATCTGAGAGAGGAAAACGCAGCAGAATTTCTGTTGCGTTTTTCTTTATTTTATGACATAATAGCTACAGTTTAAAGCGTTACGCTTTAAAGTACTAAAATACCGGCAAGATAAAAGAAGAATTGTAAAGAAAACGAGAGAATATGAACAGGCCGGACGGACAACACAGGAGGAATCAAAAATGAGTCGACAGAGACAGGGATCACTGGTATCCTACAGACCGGATATCAAGGTGCTCGACTGCACCATGAGAGATGGAGGATTAGTCAATAACTTTGCTTTTACGGATGAGTTTGTAAAGGATCTTTATCTTGCCAATATCAAGGCAGGCGTAGATTATATGGAGTTTGGCTATAAGGCATCCAGTGAGATTTTTGATCCGCAGAAGTTTGGAAAATGGAAATTCTGTAAGGAAAAAGACATCAGGGATATTGTTGGGGACAATAAGACTGATATGAAGCTGTCGGTCATGGCAGATGTGGGAAGAACCGATTACAAGAAGGACATTCTGAATAAAAAGGACAGCGTGATCGATCTGATCCGTGTGGCTACTTATATTAATACCATTCCGGCTGCTATTGAAATGCTGGAGGATGCGAAGAAAAAAGGCTATGAAACAACCGTAAATATTATGGCTGTTACCAAAGTAAAAGATGAAGAACTGGATGCAGGACTTGAGCTGCTGGCACAGAGCAGTGCAGATGTGATCTATCTGGTAGACAGCTTCGGAGCATTTTATCCCGAGCAGATTGAACGTCTCAGTGACAAATATCTGAACGTGGCAGCCAAGTATAATAAGAAGATCGGTATCCATGCGCATAATAACCAGCAGCTTGCCTTTGCGAATACCATTGAGGCATTGTCAAGAGGTGTCAGCTATCTGGATGCTACCGTGAGCGGCATGGGGCGTGGAGCCGGTAACTGTTACATGGAATTGCTGTTGAGTTTTCTGCGTAATCCGAAGTATAATAAGATTGCTATTATGAACTTTGTGGAAAAGCATATACTGAAGCTGAAAGAGGAGGGCGCTGTCTGGGGATTTGATCTTCCATACCTTCTGACGGGGATTTTAAACAGTCATCCTTCTTCTGCCATTCAGTTTGAAAAGGAAAAAAGAACGGATTACGCCATGTTTTATCAGGAGCTGATCGATAATACCCTGTAATCCGGAGGAGGATTATGGAACGGGAGATCGATTTACAGGAAGTATCAGATGGAAGGCTTTATACCTCGGCAGATATGGTGAAGATTGGCTGTAATGACTGCAGCGGATGCTCTGAGTGCTGCCGGGTGGTAGAGGATACCATCATTTTGGATCCTTATGATATCAGTCAGCTCTGCCAGGCGCTTAAAGCCGACTTTCAGGGACTGCTTGCAGGCGGCAGGATAGAACTTTCGGTTGTGGAAGGTGTGATCCTGCCTCATTTAAAGCTGAAGGAAGGCAGGGGCGGCTGTACCTTCCTTGACGATGCCGGACGCTGCATGATCCATGATTATCGCCCGGGATTCTGCCGGATGTTCCCCATGGGAAGGATCTATGAAAACGGAGATTTCCGATATTTCCTGCAGGTGCATGAATGCCCCTATCCGAACAAAACCAAGGTCAAGCTGAAAAAGTGGCTGGGGATCCCGGAACTTGCAAGGTATGAGCGGTTTGTAAAGGACTGGCACTTTTTCCTGAAGGATACGGAAAGAAAACTGGCAGAGGCAGAGAATGAGGAGATCCCAAAGAAAATCAATCTGTTCCTGCTGCAGCAGTTTTTCCAGAAGCCCTACGGGGATGCGTTTTATGAAGCATTTTATGAGAGACTTTCAGAGGCGGGGACGGTACTCTGATTCCTTTCTTTTTTGCTGTACGATTAGACAAAAACGCAATTATCCATTATAATAGGGAACATATGAGCAGAGAATGCAAAAGAGAAAAGATAGCATTCCGGAATGGAGAACATAATGGATAACTTTTTATCAATCAAGGAAGCCGTACAGAGATACAGTGCTTCCTGTGACGGCAAAATAAAGACACCCTTTGACAAGCTGTTTATCAAGGCCATGCTGGCAGGTATGATGATCGCCATGGGTGCGGCAGGCAGTAGTGTGGCGTGTCATGCGATCGGCAATGTAGGACTTGCCAGGCTGGTAGCAGGTGTGGTATTCCCGGTTGGCCTGATGATGGTCATTCTGACAGGAGCAGAGCTGTTTACCGGTGACTGCCTGATGATCGTAGCGACCGTGGAGAAGAAGAATACCATGGCACAGATGATCAAGGAGCTGGTCTTTATTTATATTGGAAATTTTGTGGGCGCAGCCCTTCTGGCACTTGGTGTTTATTTCAGCGGGCAGCTTGGTTATTCTTCTAATCTGCTTGGCGCTTATACGATCAAGGTGGCTGTCGGCAAGACAGGCCTTTCCTTTGGCACAGCACTGGTATCCGGTATTCTGTGTAATATCCTGGTATGTGTAGCCGTACTGATGGCGATCTGTTCCAAAGATATCGTAGGAAAACTGTTTGTTTCCTTTTTCGTTATCATGCTGTTTGTTGTCTGCGGTTTTGAGCACTGCGTTGCCAATATGTATTACATCACAGCAGGACTTCTCTGCAAGCTGAATCCGGCTTACGTGCAGCTGGCCATGGAACAGTATGGCTATACGGCGGATCAGCTTGCTGCTTTGAACGTTGGCTCTTTCCTGGTCGGAAATCTTCTGCCGGTAACCATTGGAAATATGATCGGAGGAATGGTAACACTTGGTCTTCCTCTCTGGTATGTTAATAAAGAGGGTAAGTAGGGGATCCGGTTGGAGGATAATGCGATGAAGAAGACGGATTTGCAGATGAGGGGACAAAAAATAGGAACGGCATTCGCCATGGTTCTGGCAGTGCTGCTTCTGCTCTTCCCGGTTACAGTCCATGCGGAGGGAGAGCTTCAGGTCACAGAGCTTTCTACGCAGGGTGAGATCACCAGTGATGTTAATGTACGAAAGGGGCCAAGTACCGACTATGACAAGATCGGTACGGTAAGAGTCGGAGAAACGATTCCTGTTACCGGAGAGACAGCAGATGGGTGGTACAGAGTAACCTATCAGGGACAGGAAGGCTATATTTACGGGAAATATATGACGGTACAGCAGACAGAGCCACCTGCTGATAACAATCCGCAGGATGGAGATGGCACAGCACCCGGGGAACTACCAGAGAAAGAGGGAGGCTTCAGTGCACTTAAGCTGGTTGCCATTGTTTTTATTATCATTGTCATCATTATTATGATCTTCCTTACGATCCGCAGTATGCATCAGACAGTTGATGAGGATGACGAGGATGAAGATGAGGAAGATTACGAGGACGAAGACTACGAAGATGACGATGAGGACGATGAGGACGGAGAAGACTACGAGGATGACAGCAACGAAGAGGAAATAGAGGATGACGGTGAAGATGCCGGGGAAGAGGATACAGAGGAGGAAACAGCCCCGGAATCATCTGCGCAGAAGCAGTCAAAGAGTGAGCCTTATGTCCTTCGGGAAGAGGATTATCAGCTTCACATTGATCCCAAGTATTTTGAAGATGAACCGGTACCTCAGCCGGAGTGTGTGACCGGTTACCTGAAGAAAAAGCAGGAAGAGGAAGAACTGGAAAAGAAGAAAGAGGAAGAAAAGGCTTCCTCCGGTGATCTGCAGAAGGCTATGGATAAGCTGCAGGAATTACAGGAAGAGCTTGAAAGGCTGAAGAAAAACAGCAAAGAATAAAAAAGTGTTGTGGCAAACGGGAGGGTAAGCTATGAGAATTGGAGCACTGGAAGCTGGCGGAACCAAAATGGTATGCGCCATTGGCAATGAAAAGGGAGAGATCTTCGAGAAGATTTCGATCCCTACCAAGACACCGGAGACAACCATGCCGGAAATGATTCAGTGGTTTAAGGCAAAAAAAATAGAAGCACTGGGAATTGGCTGCTTTGGACCGATCGATCCGGATAAGGATTCTCCGACCTACGGGTATATCACCAGCACACCCAAGCTGGCGTGGAAGGATTACAATATTGTAGGGGCTTTTGAAGAATGCCTTTGCTGTCCGGTTGGCTTTGATACGGACGTAAACGGCTCTGCACTTGGTGAAGTGACCTTTGGTCAGGCGAAGGGCAAGAAGAACATTGTTTATCTGACAGTTGGGACTGGTATAGGTGCCGGTGTTTATGCAGAAGGAAAACTCCTTCATGGTATGCTGCATCCGGAAGCCGGGCATATTCTGATGCGCAGGAGAGAGGATGATCACTACGAAGGCAAGTGTCCTTATCACAAGACCTGTCTGGAAGGACTGGCAGCAGGTCCTGCCATTGAGGAGAGATGGGGAAAGAAGGGAATCGAGCTGCAGGACCGAGATGAGGTCTGGGATCTGGAAGCCTATTATTTGGCACAGGCTCTGACCGATTATATTCTGATACTGGCGCCCCAGCTTATCATCCTTGGCGGCGGCGTAATGCATCAGGAGCAGCTTTTCACGAGGATCAGGTCATATGTAAAGGAAATGCTGAACGGTTATATCAAGACCAAAGAGCTTGAGGATATTGACCATTATATCGTACCGGCAAGTCTCCATGATGATCAGGGGATCATGGGAGCTCTTGAGCTTGGAAGAAGAGCCTTTGAAGAAAAGAACGGTTGATAAAGGACGGACATGAAACAATTAACACTGGGAATACTGGCGCATGTAGATGCAGGAAAAACAACGCTTTCCGAAGCGCTGCTTTTCACTGCAGGCGCCATCAGGAAGGCAGGAAGAGTAGACAAGAAGGATGCCTTTCTTGACAATTACGAGCTGGAAAGGGAAAGAGGGATCACGATCTTTTCCAAACAGGCGGTTTTTTCGTATGAGGATCTTCGGATCACGTTACTGGATACACCGGGACATGTAGATTTTTCCACAGAAATGGAGCGTACCCTTCAGGTACTGGATGCAGCAGTACTGCTGATCAGTGCAGCAGACGGGGTGCAGAGCCATACCAGAACTTTATGGAAGCTGTTGGAAAGCTATCAGGTGCCGGTTTTTTTGTTTGTCAACAAAATGGATCAGCCGGGAGCGGATCAGGAAAAGATCCTTGCAGGGATACAGAACCAGCTATCCGGAAACTGCGTGGATTTCACGCCCCTTGTGGGAGCGGCCGCTACCGAAAGCAAAGGAGCAGCACTGGAAGCGGATATGCAGGAAGCCATGGAAGCAGTGGCCATATGTGATGAGGAGCTGTTAAACAGTTTTCTTACAGATGGCAGGATCAGTCAGGGGCAGCTCAGGGAAAAGATCGCAGAACGGAAGGTATTTCCCTGCCTGTTTGGTTCAGCATTGCGCCTGCAGGGAATAGAAGCACTTCTTTCCGCTATCGAAGCCTATGCGCCGGAGAAGACGTATCCGGAAGCGTTTGGAGCAAGGGTGTTTAAGGTAACAAGGGACAGCCAGGGCAGCCGTCTGACCCATATGAAGATCACAGGTGGTACATTGAAAGCCAAAATGGAGCTTACCTGTGCAGAGGATAAAACAGAAAAGGTGAACCAGATCCGGGTCTATTCAGGAGAACGGTTTGAAGCAGTGAATGAGGCTGCGGCAGGCAGTGTCTGCGCGGTGACAGGACTGCTTGGAACCATGGCGGGACAGGGACTTGGCATGGAGAAAAATCTGGAAAGCCCATTTCTGACACCGGTATTGAGTTATTGCCTGCTGCTTCCGGAAGGAACAGATCCAATGGCGGTGATGCCAAAGCTGAAGGAGCTGGAGGAAGAGGATCCGGCACTGTCCTTTACCTGGGAAGAGGAGCTTAAGGAGATCCATGTGCATGTCATGGGCGAGGTTCAGATGGAGATCCTGAAGGTATTGATCAGGGAACGCTTTGGACTGGAGATTGCTTTTGGAAAAGGAAGAATTGTGTATAAGGAAACCATTGCCGATACGGTAGAGGGAGTAGGGCATTTTGAACCTCTGCGGCATTATGCGGAGGTACACCTTCTGCTTGAGCCGGGAGAGCCGGGGAGCGGTCTGCAGTTTGAGGCTGACTGCAGTGAGGATATCCTTGCCAGAAGCTGGCAGAGACTGATCCTGACCCATCTGGAGGAAAAGCAGCACAGAGGTGTCCTGACAGGCTCGGCGATCACCGACATGAAGATCACACTGGTATCCGGCAGGGCACATCAGAAGCATACAGAGGGCGGTGATTTCCGGAAGGCAACCTACCGTGCGGTCAGACAGGGACTGATGGAGGCCATGAGCGTGCTCCTGGAGCCTTACTATGAATTCCGGCTGGAAATTCCGGAGGAAATGACGGGACGGGCCATGACGGATATGGAAAAGCTTTTTGCAGACTTTACGCTGGCAGAAAGGGCAGAGGGGCGCTGCGTGCTGACAGGCTGTGCGCCGGTAGAGACCATGCGTGACTATCAGAAGGAGGTATATGCCTATACCAGAGGACAGGGCAGTCTGACCGTCAGACTGAAAGGCTATATGCCCTGCCATAATGCAGATGAGGTGATTGAGGAGCGGCATTATGATCCGGAGGCAGACCTAAGGAATCCTGCCGGTTCTGTATTCTGCTCCCATGGAGCAGGCTTTGTAGTGCCATGGAATCAGGTAAAGGAATATATGCACGTGGAGAGCTGCTTCGCTGGTGACAGAAAGGCAATAGAGGAGAGTGCGTTTCAGGAGGAACTGGAGAAGCGCAAGGAAGCTGCCAGAAAGAGGGAAGAAAACCGAAGCGCATCCGGCGGGGAATATTTCCTTGGAACGGATGAGATCGATGCGATCCTGCAGCAGGCGACAGGAGCCGGCAGAGGCCTAGAGAAAAAGAAGGAAGGCTGGCAGAGACAGAGCCGCAGTACAGAAACCAGGCAGGCTGCGACGAGAGTCTATCAGGGACAGCCAAAGAAGGAGGAATATCTGCTGGTGGATGGCTACAATGTGATCTTTGCCTGGGAAGAGCTGAGTGCACTTTCCAAAGTGACACTGGATGGGGCGAGAGGCCGGCTTCTTGATATTCTCTGCGATTATCAGGCTATGAAGGGCTGCCGGCTGATCGTGGTCTTTGATGCCTACCGGTTAAAGGGACACCCGGAGGAAGCCTATGCTTACCACAATATTTATGTGGTATATACGAAGGAGGCAGAAACAGCAGACCGCTATATAGAGCGTTTTGCCCATGATAACAGTAAGAAATATCAGATCACAGTGGCAACCTCTGACGGTCTTGAACAGATCATTATCCGGGGAGAGGGCTGCCGGCTTTTATCATCCAGGGATCTGCAGGCAGATGTGGAAAGACAGAAGGAACAGACCAGAGGGATCCTGGAAGAAAAAAAGGAACGCCAGCTTACCAGCGTTCCCAGAATAGATATATGATCTGAATCAGAAGTAATATGGCGAGGATGCCGCCGTTGATCAGATGCATCAGGAAAGGAGCAGCTTTTTTAGTGGCTCCTTTTTGACTGCACTGGTCTTTGGAAGACCCGCTGCCCTGCAGATAGTACTTGTTACCAAGGCCAAGGGCAATGGAAATGTACATAAGGCATATTGTTACATAGCGGAAATCACTGCTGCAGGTATAAGGGTAGATCACAACAAAGGCTGCAAAGGAGATCAGCATGATCACATAGCCGGTCAGCAGAAATACCCGGTCTTCCAGACAGGTCTGCTTATTTAACAGCACAGCAATAAGAAGCACCGCCGTCAGGACAGCCATGATCAGCGCCAGCACAAATACCACCTGGCAGAGGATCAGAAGAATATCGGACAGATCCGTAGGATATTCCTCGGCAAACAGGGAGGTATGCATCATGATCGCCCAGGTATTGCAGCAGGCTTTTGCACTGATCGGATGGAACGGAAAGTCTAGATGAAGCTGTGACAGGGAAGGGATCCCAAGCCGTTCCCAGAGGGAAAAGGGCTCCGTATACATGGGAGAGGTTTCTCCAGGTACTGGTACACCGGGCTTTTCTGAGAAGCGGACAAGATTCCGGATGATCCATGATAAGCCGATGGGCATTACGATCACGGCAAAGATTGCATAATTTCTGATCCATGTCAGAAGTTCCCTTTTGTTCTTTTTGCGTATCACAGAGATGAAGTGCATCAGGAAGATGATCGCAAGCGGGATGGCAAGTACGGCACTGTTCAGCTTCGTGATCATGCCAAAGCCGATGATCAGAGCCAGAAATACCAGATTTTTCAGGCTTTTATTCCGGATGAAGCGTAAGGAAAAAAGCAGAGTCAGGCTCATAAACAGGATCGTCAGCATATCGTTGTTGACACTGCCTGCCATGATGATCGTAGCAGGATGGAACACGAGAAAGGCAAGTGCGATATACATGCCTTTTCCACTTACCTTCAGAAGCTTCAGGGTTCTCCATGTTACGACCATACACAGACAGGAGTACAGCAGCGTCAGGATCTGCAGATTTTCAAAGGCAAGAGCCTCGGATACCCCCAGGAAAATATTCAGCTGCAGCCAGAGACAGGACAGAATATGATGCAGGGGTGGATGGTAATAACCAAACAGAGTATACGGATTGATATCGGGAAGCTTATGGAATTTGTAAATATATTCCACATAGCCGATGTGCCCCGGATTGATAAAGTCAGTACCCATACCGGTGAAGGCACCGGCATCATGCTGCCTGTCATACAGACCGGACAGAAGAACATAGGAAAGCCGAAGGAGCACACCAAGCAGGATCATCATGGTTACAGCCGTGTCTTCGTGGGAAAGCAGCCCTTTCAGCCGGAAGCTATAAAGCATGGCAAAGTAGATAAGAAACAATATCGTCAGGAAGAAAACCTGATGGTAATGGGTCATGGAAAGAAAACCATTTCCCTGCAGTACAGCACCAGACAGGCACAAAACTACGATCAGAAGAAGCTGCACCGTAAGGGCTGACATAGGTTTGAAAGAAAAGCTTTTGATTTTATTCATGGCAGAGAAGCATCCTTTAATAAATAGTAGTCACATTTGTGATCTCGTTCTTGTCATTTACCTGAAAGCTCCAGATGGAGTGGCCGGGAAGCCGGTGTTCTGTCAGGTAATAGGTATCATCAATTTTGGAAATATAATAGGGAGTGCCGCCGCCCACAAAGGAAGCATAAACATCCTCATAGCTTCCCTTTGCAAGGTCTGAGAGCTTCCTGGCACGGATCATGGTCGCGTATTCCTGATTGCCGGTGGCATCTGTCGAGATTGTCAGGTAGCAGTAATCACGGATAAAGGTAAGCTGTACCATGCCGGAAATGCTGTCCGGAACGGGATATTCCTTCCTGACCTTGAAGGTATCAAGCTCTGCTTCGATAATGGAGGAATTACCGGATACAAAGTAAATGGTATCATCCTCTATGGTGAAGGATCTTACATAAACACCGTTCAGCGAAGGAATGGAACGTACCTCTGTCAGATAAAGACCGGTATTATCGGCCGGTCTGCGAAGCAGGTACATTTCACCGCTTTCTGAGCTCCAGACGTAAAAGGTTTTTGTTTTTTCGTCATAAACAATATAATGAGGTCTGTCCCCGATCTCTGTAAATTCCTGTGTTGGGAGAAAAACAGACTGTCCGTTTTCATTAACACCCTCTTCCATTACAAGTACACGGTTATTCTCTGTATCATCGATCAGATAGACAAAGCCGTCACTGGCAAGGGTGTGCGGCATGCCAAGACCGGAGGCCATGATACGCCATTCATAGAGTGGATCGGTCAGATTTTCATTGTAGATGACCTGATTGTGATAGCAGTCCACGATAAAGTAGGTATCTTTAACCTTAGTGATATAGGTTGGGACACTTAACGTGGGATTTGGATTATCCGGAATTGCATTTAAGGTGGAGATATCAAAATCAATCCTGTCAGATTCCCGGATATAGGGATCGGTATCCGGATTGAAATAGGTGGCCTCCTTTTTTCCACACCCGGTGCATAAAAAAATGACCGGAAGAAGCAGTATCATCAGATGACAAAATCCGGCAGTAAAATTGTAAGTGTAGTTCATATTCTTTTCCATAAGGCTATTATAAAGATTTTACTTCCTTATGACAATAAAATTTTATATACTGATGATAAAAGGCATGTATCAAAGGAGAAGCATATGACAGGACATTATGAAAATAAAGAATTCCGGATTTTATCGGCGATCGGTATGATTCTGGTCGTGGCAGGACATCTTGGCTTCAATGTGTTTGATGTTGGAGGCCTGTTTCCCTATTATTCCTTCCATGTATTTATTTTTTTGTTTGTATCCGGTTATTTTTATAAAAAGGAGGCAGAGAAAGGGATCGGAAGCTACCTGGCCGGAAAAGTGGTATCACTGCTTCTTCCTTATTATATATTCAATGTGGTCTATGGTGTGCTGGCGGCAGTGCTGCATCATGCGGGCTTCAGTATTGGTCAGGAACTGTCTTTTTATTCACTGGTTCTGGCTCCCTTTGATGGGGGGCATCAGTTTATGTATCAGTTCCCGGCATGGTTTGTGCCGGTACTCTTCCTGATCGAGGTGATCAATGTCTGTATGAGAAAGGTGTTGTCACTCATCCGTCTTAACAATGAATGGCTGATTTTCAGCCTGTGCCTTCTCGCCGGTATCCTTACGGTCTGGCTTGCGGATGGCGGTCATGTATATGGCTGGTACAGGATACCCGGGAGACTGCTGTTCATGCTGCCGGGCTATGAGCTTGGCTGTCTCTACAGGCAGAAGCTTGAAAGACTGGATACCCTGCCACATGCGGTTTACTTTGCTGCTGTTATGGGAATTCAGCTGTTGATCTCTGTTTTTTCAGGAGGACTGGCATTCAGTGCAGTCTGGGTGACCAGCTTTGCCAATGGTCCCTTCATTCCCTATCTGACGGTGATCACAGGGATTGCTTTCTGGCTGCGGGCAGCAAGGATCCTGCAGGATATCCCTGTTCTGGCAGGAAAGCTTGTGACGATCGGACGCTATACCTATTCTATTATGATGCACCATATATTTGCGTTTTTTCTGGTGAAAACAGTATTCTACTGGATATCCAGGCTGACGCCGTTATGTCAGGAGTTTGATACTGCCATGTATTTTTCGGAAATTAACTTTGTATATCTGCCAGGCGGCGCAGAGGCAGCCAAATGGCTCTATCTTTTTGCCGGGATTGGTCTGCCTCTGCTGTTCTCCTTTGCTGTGGAAAGACTCAGGAGAGACTGACACTGAAATCGCACTTGACAGAGCCGGTACCTGGTGATATGCTGACTATACTTACCGATTAGAGAAAACAGAAGAAGGAAACAGTGACCTGTCTATGGAAAGCATAGGCGGGTCTTTTTGTTGTCTGCAGCCGGAAAGCTGTTTATAGGACAGACCGGGAAATGCTTCCGGGACAGAAAAGAAGACACGCTGTAAATTTCATGTATGTGAGTATCGAAAGGAAAAGAAAATGAAAAAGAGAATCGTACGCTACAAAAGAAAAAAAGTATATGCCCTGTCAAAAAGGTTTGTTGCAGTGGCAGCAGCCCTGACGCTGGCAGTCCTGGTGCCGGTGAATGTGAAAGCAGAGGAGGAAGGCTCTGAGACACCGCAGAATCAGGTCATTCATTATGTGTACCACTGTCATGCCGGAAACGAGACAGCAGAAGGCGGCTGTTATCACGGGGCTGTTTATCATGCCCATCAGGGAAATGAAGAAGATGGCGGTCCCTGCTATGGAAAGCCCATATACCATGCCCATCAGGGCAGTGAAGCAGAGGGAGGAATCTGTTATCAGACACCGATCTGCCATGAGCACAGCGGCAATCCACAGGAAGGAGGCGGCTGCTTTGTACCCGTATACCACAGTCATTCCGGAGGCTGCTATAAAACGGTATCAAGCAGTGAATATGGCTGCAGTACAGTGAGATGGTGGGACACCTCTGACGGAGACTATGAGGGACATGATTACAAATACTATGAGATGTCCTGTGGAAGGACCATACATGGAACCAATTCCTCCCATACGCATACAGTGACGGTCTGCAACAGGGGAGGGAGCATTGAAAGATATACCCTTGGGTGCGGTAAGACAGAGGAAACTCCGGAGAGCTATGTCTTTGACTGTCAGAAGAAACCGGGGCTGACGATCGATTCCTATGAATTCGACTGCCAAAAGACGACAGATACCATTGATGGTTACAAGCTTGCCTGTGGTATGGATGAACAGACAAGAGTAGGAAAAATCATATTGACAGAGGTGCCAATGGAGGACAGAAAGAAAGCGTCGGTTAAGGCAGCTTTCGAGGATCTGACCGGCGGGCAGCTGACACTTTCTGAAAATCCCTTCTGCTGGAAGGATAAAAGCGGTAATCTGATATCCAATGATCTGGAAGCAGTGGTAGATAAAAACGGGGATTATAGCTTTCAGGTGGATATTACCAATGAGGATGTAAGCAAGGGAGATCTGTCTGCTGCGATCAGTATCAGCAGCATTTATGTTCCGGCTTCCGGTGGTGGAAATGGTGATGGCGGCAGCGGTAGCGGGAATGATGGTGATGGAAGCCATGGCGGAAATGGAAGCGGAGGCGATGGAGGTGGCGGAAATGACCAGGACGCAGGCACTTCTCCTTCCGCATCTCCATCAGCATCGCCTTCTCCATCAGCATCGCCTTCTCCATCAGCAACACCTGCACCTTCAAGGGTTCCGGAAACTGCCGGTGGTAAAGGACATGGCAGCAATGGAAAGGGAAGCAGCGGGGCAGAAACAGAGGATGACAGCCGTACCGGAAGCTGGTGGCCGAGGGAAACCGGAGAAACAGAAATACCGGATATGCTGGCAGAGACAGAAACCGTAGTACTTCCTGAAATTGCAGCAAACCGTGAGATAGAAACCGAGGAGATCACCGGCAGGGAGGATAATGGCAGTGGAAATATCATTGGAAAAATTCTGTCAGCAGGGGCAGTGAAGGTGATTGGAATCACCTTTGGCGCATTACTGACACTGACGGGACTTTCTGCACTTATCTATTTTCTGTGTATGAGTGTAAGGGTCTATAATGATCAGGGGCAGGGAAAATGGAAATATCTCGGCAGATATGCCGTAAAGCTCGATGAGGATGGTTACCGGCTCACGATTACGGAATCTGCGGTGGAAAGATCTGTGTCAAACAGGTACCGTATCAGACCGGATCTGTTCGGACTGTTTAAGAAAGAGGAGGAACTGCTTGTCCGGAAAGAAGAAAGGGCAGTGTCTGTGCAGATTCAGAAGGAAATAGTCATTACTGTATAAAATACACATGTTTCGCATAAAGAACTTGATTTTGACTGGAGAAAGTGATAGACTACCTATGATTCAAAGGGAATAATTCCCGAGGATAGATAATTTGGCTGCATAAATATGCACCCAAGATTTTCAGGAGGAGAAAATTATGAAAAAAGTATTGGCAGCAGTCGTAACAATGGCAATGACAATGAGCCTGCTTACTGCATGCGGAAGCACAGCAGCTTCTACAGATGAAGCGGCAGAGACAACAGAGGCAACAGAAGCAACAGAAGCTTCTACAGATGAAACAGCTGAAGCAGAAACACCTGTTGAGGAAGCAGCAGATGAAGCTGAGGTTGCAGAGGCAGCTGAGAGTGAGGCACTGGCAGACGGTGTACTGACAGTAGGTACCAACGCAGAGTTCCCGCCTTTCGAGTATGTAGATGACAATGGTGAGGCAGATGGCTTTGATATGGCTCTTTGCAAGGCGATCGGTGAGAAGCTTGGTGTAGAGGTTAAGATTGAGAATATGGAGTTTGCTTCATTAGTATCTTCTATCGGCAGCAAGATCGATATCGCAGCAGCTGGTATGACAGTAACAGATGAGAGAAAGGAAAGTGTAGACTTCTCCAATCCTTATTATGAAGCAGTTCAGTATGTGATCGTTTCTGCAGATTCTGATATCGCAACAGCAGATGACCTGAAGGATAAGACAATCGGTGTCCAGCTGGGTACAACAGGTGACTTTATTGCAGAGGGATATACAAGCAACGTGGCACAGTACAACAAGGCTGTAGATGCTGTTAACGATCTGGTAAACGGCAAGGTTGACGTTGTTATCGTCGACAAGAATCCTGCCCTTGTATTTGAGACCAAGTTCGAAGGCAAGGTAAAGGCAATCGAAGGTGCACAGTTCGGATTTGAGACAGAGGAATATGCGATCGCACTGCCCAAGGGAGACACCGCACTTGCTGATGCTGTCAATGGAGCCATTGATGAGCTGAAGGCTGATGGTACCTTTGATGAACTTGTAAAAACTTATATTGAAGCTGAATAAAAAATAAGATACAATATAGGAAATAAGGATGATCAAAGAGGATAGCATTCTATGCTATCCTCTTTCAGTCAGAAAGGTATGATTGAGGGAGAACATATGCAGGAATGGTTTGATTCAGTGGGAAAGAAATTTGTCCTTGCGTTCGTGGAGGGCGACAGATGGAAACTTTATTTTAAGGGACTCGGTGTTACACTGGAAATTGCTCTGTTTGCAGCAATTCTGGGTATGGTGATCGGTACAGTGGTAGCCTTGATGCGTCTGTCACAGAAGCGGAACGGCAAAAAGACGATATGGGCGAGGATCGCCGGTATCTATGTGGATGTTATCAGGGGAACCCCGTCAGTATTACAGCTTCTGATCATGTGGTTCATCGTCATGAAGAATTCACAGAACGGTGTACTGGTGGCCAGTCTTTCCTTTGGAATCAACAGCGGAGCCTATGTTTCTGAAATTGTCCGCGCAGGAATCCTTGCCGTGGACAAGGGACAGACAGAGGCAGGAAGAAGCCTCGGGCTTTCCAAGGCACAGACCATGATCTACATTGTAATCCCCCAGGCAATCAAAAATGTGCTTCCCCCGATTGGTAATGAATTTATTGTCCTGCTGAAGGAAACAGCGATCGTAGGTTATGTGAGCCTGACTGACCTGACAAGAGCAGCCAACCAGATCACATCAAGAACCTATGAAGCATTTATGCCACTGATCGGTGCAGCAGTGATCTACTTTACTGTCATCAAGATACTGACTATTCTGTTGGATAAGCTGGAGAGGAGGCTGCGTAAGAGTGATAATCGTTAAGGATCTGCATAAAACATTTGAAAATAACCATGTATTAAAAGGGGTGAGCTATCATGTCCGCCAGGGAGAAAAGATTGTTATCGTAGGACCCTCCGGTTCCGGTAAGAGCACCTTTCTCCGCTGCCTGAACCTTCTTGAAACACCGACAAGCGGTGAGATCTGGTTTGACGGACAGCTCATTACCGATGAAAAGGTAAATATTGACAGGATCAGACAGCATATGGGAATGGTATTCCAGAACTTCAATCTGTTCAATAACCATACCATTATGGATAATATCACACTGGCGCCAGTGAAGCTGAAGCTGATGAGTAAGGAAGAGGCTTCGGAGAAGGCGCTTACGCTGCTTGACAGAGTAGGACTTAAGGAAAAGGCAGACGCTTATCCGAGCCAGCTTTCCGGTGGACAGAAGCAGAGGATTGCTATCGTGCGGTCCCTTGCCATGAATCCAAGAGTGATGCTGTTCGATGAACCTACATCAGCACTGGATCCCGAGATGGTAGGAGAGGTTCTGGCTGTTATGAAGGAGCTGGCAGAAACGGGTATGACCATGGTAGTTGTTACCCATGAGATGGGATTTGCCAGAGAAGTAGGTACGAAGGTACTGTTTATGGATGAAGGCAGGATCATGGAGGAGAACACACCGGCAGAATTCTTCGCGAATCCCCAGTGTGACCGCCTGAAGGAGTTCCTGTCCAAGGTACTGTAAACAGCACTGCAGAAGGATTTCCTTAATGCTCTGACATTTCCAGTACAGCAGTCATCAGATAGAATGGCAGTGAAAATACCATGAAATAAACATAGCGGAATTCAGTGGCCACGGGAGTGGCGATCATGACCGTGAGATAGAGGGCAAAGCTTGGCAGGTAATAGACAAGCTTTGCTTTTTCTTTTCTTACAAAGGAATTGCTGATAGAAAAGAGCATAGACCAGAAGATGACACCCATACTCCAGAGGAGACTGTAGATGGGAACCATGCTGCCCATTTTGATAGCAATCTCCTTTCCTTTTACGACAAAGGGACCGCCGATCAGCGGTGTATGGGAGACACCAAACTGGGTGGCACTGACACCTTCTGCTTCTGCTACCAGATAGAAGGAATCGGGATACCAGTAGCCATAGGTCTGATTGACATAAGCCTGAATATAATCACCGGGATAAGCAGCGAAAAAACGCAGGTACAGGTTCAGGAATTCTGACTTATGGCTCGTCAGATAGCTCTGGTCTCCGGCACGTACCAGCTCTTTGATATTGTCAGCATAGGTAGGATTGTAAAGCTCCTTGATATAAGTCAGGTCTACTACATGCTCGATCAGGTCAAGATCCTCTGGAGCGATCTGCCTGTCATTGCAGATCACGGCAGCAATCTGCTGGGCAGGTATGGAGCAGGATTCAATGAAATCCGGCTGGATCACATGGGCAGCATTCATAACGGGATATTTGATGACTGCTGAGGTCAATACGATAACTGCCAGACAGGGATAAAGCTTCAGTGCCTTTTTCCTGTAATAGATCAGAAGGAAGGGAAGGGCGAATAAAAAGCCATACCAGCCGTTGGAACGGAACAGGCAGAGCATCAGCCCGGAAAGCGTGAATGTGACAAGCTCCCTTATTGTGATCTGTCTGGAGATGCGGAGCAGGCAGCAGCTGAAGATAAGCACAGCTCCCGCAAAAGGGATATCCTTCCAGATTGTTACGGAAAAGACAGCATGATAGGGAACCAGTGCATAAAAGAGTGTGATGAGAAACAGGATCAGGGAACGTACCCTAAACTGCTTCAGTGTGCGGATCAGATAGGCTGCCGCAAAAGCGAGAAAGCACATCTGCGCAAAAGTATAAAAGGAGATAGCGATCACTTTGTTATTTGTAAAGAGAAGGCCAATCCGGTAGAAAAATTTTATGGTCAGGGTGTGCGCAAGTGGATGGTGATTGCTGTAAGGGACAAGTCCCAGGATCTGCTCATACTGATTGATGCTGTCTGGTGTCATGATACCTGGATACTGATAAAGAAAATAGGGAAGCCAGCAGAGCAGACAAAGGAAGAAGCTGCAAAGACCGGTTTTTCTGCGGTACAGCTCCTGAAGAAAATTGACTGTCCTGGTTAAGCGTGGAAAACGGCAGGAAAAGAGTCTGCCGGTATGGTCGTTTTCAAACAGATAATAATGCAGCATTTCCCGGTTGCAGGAATACGAATAGAGGAACAGCAGCAGCTCGTAAAAAAGAATGGTAAAGCCGGCAAATACAGAAAGCAGGATGATACCCTGGTAGAGCCGGCTTGTAAGCTGCTCGATATAGTGGTGCCCATCCACCAGCATATACATCAGAGAAAACAGCAGGGAAAGGATCAGTGCATTCCGTGCGGCAGGCAGAGAGCTCATGAAGGGCATATCCTTGATCCGGTGGTGGATCCGCCTGTATAGGAAGAAAGAAAGTAAAAAGAAAACACCGGTCAGAATATTGCCGGGCTCAAGCCTGGCAGCCTTCATCAGCGCCCATGTGGTAAGGAAGCTTTCCAGTATATGAATAAGTAATCTTACATTTCTGCTGACCTTCATGAATAACTCCTGTTCTCTTGCGGAATTTTATGCTATACTAAATTGATTATCCTCTTTCCTATCATAGAAAAAAGAGGGTGAACTGTCAACCAACAAAAGGAAAACAATATGCCAACGATCAGCCTTTGTATGATTGTAAAAAATGAAGAGAAGCATCTGGCAAGGTGCCTTGATACTGTCCAGGATCTGATGGATGAGATCATTATTGTAGATACCGGCTCTGCAGACCGGACAAAGGAGATCGCAGCCAGGTATACGGACAGGATCTACGACTTTGCCTGGATCGATGATTTTTCGGCGGCCAGAAACTTCGCTTTTTCCATGGCAGGCTGTGATTATATCTATAGCGCAGATGCTGATGAGGTTCTGGATGAGGAAAACCATGAGAAATTCCGTCTGCTGAAGGAAAATCTGCTTCCTGAGATTGAGATCGTACAGATGTACTACGGCAATCAGCTTGCCTTTGGAACAGTTTACAACTTTGACAGGGAACTGCGTCCCAAGCTTTTTAAAAGGCTTCGGACATTTCAGTATGAGGATCCGATCCATGAGATTGTGCGTACCATGCCGGTGATCTATGACAGCGATATTGAGATCACCCATAAGCCCCACGAAAGCCATGCAGAGAGAGATCTTGCCGCTTTCCGGAGACTGACAGAGAAGGGGACGATCAGTGACAGGCTTCTTTCCATGTATGCCAGGGAGCTGTATCTGTCGGGAACAGAAGAGGATCTTCTGCTTTCTGAGGATTATTTTACAGAAAGGGCAGACAGCGGGGAGCTGGAGCTTTATCATTTAAAGGAAGCAGTCTGTGTGATCGTAAGGGCGGCAAGGCTCCGGGGAGATTACCTGAAAATGTACCGGTATGCCATGAAGGATATTGCCAGCGAGGGTGTCAGTGAGGTATGCTGTGAACTGGGAAATTACTATGAACAGGCGGGACTTCTGACAGAGGCTGTTATCTGGTATTATAATGCCTGCCATGAGACGGGGGCGATTCTGGATATCCGTATGCAGAAGCAATTCCCACTGGAAAAGCTGGCAGAATGCTATGAAAGGCTTGGAAATCAGGAACTTGCAGATCAATATAGAAAAGAAGCGCAGGAGGAAGAATAACATGGGCTTTGAACAGAATATCAGAAAGGTAGAACCTTATGTGGCAGGGGAACAGCCAAAGAATCCCGGTGTCATCAAACTCAATACCAATGAATGTCCATATCCCCCGTCTCCTCTGGTAAAAGAGGCAGAAGGAAAGATCGACTATGAAAAACTCCGGTTGTATCCGGATATGAATGCAGAAAAGCTGGTAGATGCCCTTGCAGAGTATTATCAGGTAAAGCCCTCGCAGGTGTTTGTGGGTGTGGGAAGTGACGATGTACTTTCCATGGCTTTCCTTACCTTTTTTAACGGCAGTCTTCCGGTGCTGTTCCCTGATATCACCTATTCCTTTTATGATGTCTGGGCAGATCTGTACAGGATCCCCTATAAGACATGCCCTCTGACAGAGGACTTCCATATCAGGAAGGAGGATTATCTGGTACCAAATGGTGGTATCATTTTCCCAAATCCCAACGCGCCGACAGGTGTCCTTGAGGAGGTTTCCATGATTGAGGAGATCATAAGAGCCAATCAGGATGTGGTCGTGATCATTGACGAAGCCTATATTGATTTTGGAGGGGAAAGCGTCCTCCCCCTGATCGATAAATATGAAAATCTTCTGGTTGTGCAGACCTTTTCCAAGTCAAGAGCCATGGCCGGTATGAGAATCGGCTATGCCATGGGAAATGAGAAGCTGATCAGATATCTGAAGGATGCAAAATTTTCCTTCAATTCCTATACGATGAACCTGCCGTCTATCGAAATGGGGACGGCAGCAGTAAAGGATGATGCGTATTTTAAAGAAACAACAGGCAAGATCATAGCAACCAGAGAGCGTGTGAAAAAGGAAATGAAGAAGCTAGGCTTTTTCTTTACAGATTCCATGAGCAATTTTCTGTTTGCCGGCCATGAAAATGTACCGGCGGGAGAGCTGTTCCGGGCACTGAAAGAAAATGACATATATGTCAGATACTGGAACAAGGACAGGATCAGCAACCGTCTGCGTATCACCATCGGTACAGATGAGCAGATGGATCGTTTCCTGGAGTTTTTAAGAAGCTATCTGAACAACTAAGGAGGAAGTAATCTATGTTTAAGAATTTTTTAAAGGGAATGGTAATGGGACTTGCCAATATTATCCCAGGTGTCAGTGGAGGAACCCTTGCGGTTTCCATGGGTATTTATGACAAGCTGATCCACTGCCTGACACATCTGTTCAGGGAATTCAAGGAAAGCATCCGCTTCGTACTGCCGATCATACTTGGTATGATCGTGGCACTGGCAGGACTGTCATTTGTGATCACTCCGGCATTTGAGCATTTCCCGCTGCAGACGAACGGACTGTTTATTGGACTCATCGTTGGCGGACTGCCGCTTATGTTCAGGAAGGTAAAGGGCAGCAGGATCAGGATCGGACACGGGATCGTGTTCCTGATCTTTTTTGCCATCGTGATCGGAATGGCCATGCTGGGTGATACAGAAGGCAAGGCGGCCGATCTAAGCCTTGGCCTTGTAAATGTACTGAAGCTGTTCGGCGTTGGTGTTATTGCATCTGCAACTATGGTGATCCCCGGGGTCAGCGGTTCCATGATGCTTCTGGTCATGGGCTATTATAATCCCATTGTGGCAACTATTAAGGAATTCGTAGAGGCACTGGTACATTTCAATATGCAGGAGATCCTGCGCTGCTGTGGCATCCTGATCCCGATGGGGATCGGCGTTATTGTCGGTATTTTCGCCATTGCCAAGGTGATTGAGATTATTTTTGAGAAGTTTCCGGTCTATGCATACTATGCGATTATCGGACTGATCCTGGCATCACCCATTGCGATCCTGATGGCCTCGGAGCTTGGTGTGATCACTGTTCTTTCTGTGATCACCAGTCTTGTTACCTTTGCTGTCGGATTCGTGGTTGCCATGAAGCTTGGAGAATAAAACTGGAGAACAGAAATGGAAGAAATGGAAGCCTATACGGGGTTTGCAGAAGTATATGATACCTTTATGGATGATACACCCTATGAAGAGTGGGCGGATTTTCTGGCAGGGCTGATCGGGAAATATGGGATTTCAAGACCGGTGAAGTCAGCCGGAGAGGCAGGCTGCGCGGCAGGAACAGCAGAAAGCACCGGCACAGAGCAGGGATCCGGTGCAGATCCCTCCCTCAGGGAAGCCCTTGAGGAAGAGAAAAATCTGGTGCTGGATCTTGGCTGTGGCACAGGCACACTGACAGAGCTCCTTTCACAGAAGGGCTTTGACATGATCGGTGTAGACAGCTCGGAAGAAATGTTGCAGCTTGCCATGGACAAAAAGGAAAAAACCGGAAGCAGAATCCTGTATCTCTGTCAGGATATGAGGGATCTTGACCTGTACAGTACTGTGGGAACCGTGGTCAGTGTCTGCGACAGTATAAACTATCTGCTTGAGGATGAGGATGTGGCAGATACGTTTTCGTTGGTTGAGAATTATCTGTATCCGGGAGGGATCTTCATTTTTGATTTTAATACGCTTTATAAATATGAAACAGTGATCGGGGATACCACGATCGCTGAAAACCGGGATGACTGCAGCTTCATCTGGGAAAACTACTACCATGAGGAAGAGCACATCAATGAGTATGACCTGACGATCTTTGCAAGGGAGAAGAAAAACAGGGAATCCTTCCGCAGATTTCAGGAGACCCATTACCAGAGGGGATATACCCTGGAAGAAATGAAGAGCTTTGTGGAAAACAGCGGACTTTCCCTGATCCTTGTAATGGATGCGGAAACCCACAGGGAACCTACAGAAGACAGCGAACGGATCTATGTGGTGGCAGGAAAAGGGCGGAAAGCCGCGGAAGAATGTAATACAGGAGAAAACAGATGAGTGATTATATAATCAGGGCGACGGCCGCTGATGCGGGTATCAGAGCCTTTGCGGCAACAACGAAGGAGCTTGTGGAAAAAGCAAGACAGATCCACGATACCAGTCCGGTGATCACGGCAGCCCTCGGAAGGCTGCTGACAGGCGGGGTGATGATGGGAACGATGCTAAAGGGAGAAGATGACCTTTTGACTCTGCAGGTCAGCGGAGATGGACCGGTACGGGGCATGACGGTTACTGCGGGAAGCAACGGGACAGTCAAGGGATATGCAGTTGAGCCACAGGTGATGCTGCCAAAGAATGCTGCAGGAAAGCTGGATGTAGGCGGTGCAGTAGGAAGGGGAACACTGCGTGTGATCAAGGACATGGGACTGAAGGATCCTTATGTGGGGCAGACCGCTCTGCAGACCGGTGAGATCGCTGATGACCTGACCTATTACTTCGCAGCCTCCGAACAGGTGCCTTCCAGTGTAGGACTGGGTGTTCTGATGGAGAAGAACAATACAGTGAAGCAGGCGGGTGGCTTTATCATCCAGCTGATGCCCTTTGCCGGAGAAGAAGTGATCGGAGCACTGGAAAAAAACCTGGCTGCTTTTTCTACAGTCACAACTGTACTGGATGAAGGAAAAACACCGGAAGAAATGCTGCAGCAGCTGCTTGCGGGACTGGATCCAGTGATCACAGAGAAGGTGCCGTGCCGGTATGAATGCAGCTGCAGCAGAGAACGTATGGAGCGTGCGATCATCAGTATTGGTAAGAAGGATATCGAAGAAATGATAAA